>Ga0209079_10000444_pt1 | contig 16581 bp, 13 predicted proteins | sample PPLLaktember2015_2_FD_187259 | JGI IMG/M metagenome (GOLD analysis project Ga0209079, IMG submission 187259) | Freshwater sediment microbial communities from Prairie Pothole Lake near Jamestown, North Dakota, USA - PPLs Lake P7 Core (6) Depth... | ecosystem: Environmental > Aquatic > Freshwater... | reverse complement strand
CCCGCCAGCGCGCCGTTCATGGAGTGCGACTACCGGCCGCGGGACCCGGCCCGCTTCCGCCATGCATTGCCGTCGCCAGAAGCGGCGATTCGAGTGCACACCGTCTCCGGCAACGGGCTGCCACGGTTCACACGCCTGCTGGAAGCACTTGGAGAGACGACCGGGCTGCCGTTCGTCATCAACACGTCGTTCAACGGCTTCCACGAACCGATTGTCTGCAGCCCACGGGATGCCGTGAGGGTCTTCTACGGGTCGGGGCTCGATCTGCTGGTGGTGAATCAGTTCCTCTTGCGAAAGTAGCGACGGCCGTACTCGGTCTGAGGGGTTAGCCCACCGACAACAGCGCGTAGCCGCGCTCCTGCGCGCGCGTGACGGCGATGACGCCCAGGTTCACGAACCGGCCGCCCGGAATCGCGTTGGCCACCAGGTCCTTGTAGATGTCGTCGGCCGTCCCCTTCGTGGCTCGGGCCAGCAGCTGCGACACGCGCCGGGTCGACCCGTCGCAGATGGCGAACTGCACGCCGCGCTTCTGGACGTCGCCGATCGTGACACCCAGCGACGAGAGATCCTCGCCGTAGCCGGCCACGGTGTAGACGTTGGTGGCCGGCGCCTTCTGCGTTTTGGGATCGGTGAACTTCAGGTAGTCACTGAAGAGCTGACCGTACTTCGCCCAGATCGTGTCACCGAAGCCGAACCGCGTGGCATCGTGCCGATAGCAGACGACCGTCGCCACGTCGGTGTCGGTCAGGCCGTACGGCGCGCGATTGCCGGCGAAGAGGTTGCGCGCGAACAACAGGGCTTCCCCCGCACCGTTGGCGGAGGTGGCATCGATGATCACGCGGTGCTTGCCGGGCACCTGATCGAGCCAGTCGTCCTGTTCGTGGCGAGGAGGCTGGAACGTCGAGGGCGCCTGCGCTCCGGCCACGTTCACGCCCAGCCCCACCATCGCTGCGGCGCCGATGGCACCCGTCAGCATCGTGCGTCGCGCAAGTTGATCGCTGTTCATCTGCTCTCCTGATCAGTTCGTGGCTGCCCGGCACGGCCACCCGGCGGGGACTGGATTATAGCGGGGCAAGTCGCAGGCCGCATCACAGCCGGTTGCGGCCCTGCGCGCGCGGCAACGCGACGCCCAGTTTGGCGGCCAGCGTCGGCGCCACGTCGCGCAGGTCGATCGGCCCCAGGCCGCGGCCGGCCGGAACGCCGTCGCCGACGACGAAGAACGACGACTCCATGTCGCGTGGACCGGGGAGATAGCCGTGGGTCCCGCCCGGGGCAGCGGCAGGGCGAACAATCGTCCCCGTCAACGCTGCCCCCACCTTGAAACCCGGCTTCAGGCCGACCACGAACGCCGCCGGGCCGAATCCACCCAACGCCTCCAGCTCGGCTCCTTCGACGAGCCGCGCGATGCCGCTGCTGGCATCGTCCGCCAGCCGCTGCAGCGCGGCCCTCACCGTGTCGCGCACCACCCGGTCCGACGGGTTCTGCAGCACGATCCCGGCGGAACCGCCAGCCGACCAGGCGAACGCGCGCCAGGCCGTGACCTTGCCTTGCGGGTCGAGGTCGAGCAGCCCGGCTTGCTGCAGCGCGGCATTCAGGTGCACGTCGCGATCCGCGGTGATGTGGCCGTGGTCAGACACCACGCTCAGCACGAATCGCCGTCCGTAGGCGCGCTCCGCCGCGGCGCGCACTTCTCCCACGAGCGCGTCCAGGCCTTCCAGCGTCTCGAACGTGGCCTTGCTGTACGGCGCTGTGTGATGCTGCTCTTCGTCGAGCGACGAGAAGTACGCCGTCAGGAAGTCCGGCCGCTTCTTGTCGATCATCCACGCTACGAACCTCGCGCGCTTCGCGTCATCGGGCAACGTGTACTGATAGCCAGCCGGATAAGGGCCGAGGTCCCGCTCGGCTTCGTCCAGCAGACCGGGCGTGGAGAGCGCGCGCAGCAGTTTGCGGTCCTCGGTGACCTCGGCGCGCCAGTACTGGGCGATGTTGTGCCTGATCTGTGCCCCCACGGTCACCGGCCAGTCCACGTTGGCCGTGACCAGGCCCGCCTGGCTGGCCACGTCCCACAGGGTCGGCACCTTGATGTCTTCGGCGTACCAATACCAGCCGCTCGCGTTGGCGCTCAGCGGATCGAACGGCGAGTTGTTCAGGATGCCGTGCAGGGCCGGCGCCACGCCGGTGACGAGCGTCGTGTGGCTCGGATACGTGACAGTCGGGGTGACGCCGGTGACGCCCGTCGCATACGCGCCATCCGCGACGAACCGCCGCAGGTTGGGCACTTTCAGGCCGTGCGTATCGGCGTCCAGGACGTAGTCGGGTTTCAGCCCATCGATGGACAGCAGGATGACAGGGACACGAGTGGCCTGTGCCCGCGCTGAGCCGTCAGCGGTGACGCCGGCCAGGCCGAGTGCAAGAACAGCCAGCCAGCGTGCGAGGCGATGTACCGCAGGGAGTTCATGCATGATGGTCAGCCGACGACGACCTCGGTGACAGCAGGGCCCGGCCGCGCCACGAACCACTCGAGGCTCGCCATCGCCGGATAGTGGCGGCCGTAGGCGCGCAGCCACTCGCCCGCAAACGCGCCCGCCGCGTCGCGCTCCACCAGCGCCCAGACACTGCCGCCGAACCCCGCGCCGAAACTGCTCGACGCCAGCGCGCCGCACTCCCGCGCCAGGGAGGCCATCGTCCGCGTCTCCGGGATCTGGTTGCCGAGCCATTGGTCGGCTTCGCGCTGCGACTCGTCCGAGAGGCGGCCAATCGCCTCCGCATCCGCGGACGCGAACGCACGCGCCGCCTCGGGCACCCGGCCATCCTCGGCGACGAAGTGCGCCAGGCGCCGCAGCAGTTCCGGCGAGGTGAACCCGCCTGCCGGCCGGTCGGTGACGAGCGCCCGCAGGCGCGTCAGCGCGCCCGCATCCGCGAGCGCCGAGCCGAGCGAGGCCGCTGGCGTGGCCGCCTCTTCGTTCCAGCGCTGCAGCAGCGCGCGTGTGCCGAGCGACGCCCGGTTGAAGTGCTCGCGCACCGACCCGGCCTTGTCCGCCGGAACGCCGCTGGACGCGATCACGAATGCCCACTGCTCCGGCATCGGCGCATCGCCCTGGTGGGCCACCGGCACGAAGCGGTATTGGCTGAGGCATCCCGTGCGGCACGCCAGGATGGCGGTGTGATCTTCGCTGCCGCCGAGCGTGCCCACGCCGGCGGTGCCGGTCAGGTTGCGATAGTCGAGGCCGTTCTCCACGCAGCCGAGATACCAGGCCAGGTCTTCGACGCTGCCAATCTCGGACTGCCACTCGACACGCGACTGAAGGTCGGCGCGTCTCGCCAGCGCGGTCGCCACCGCCACGACCAGGGCACTGGAACTCGACAGCCCCGCCGCGCGCGGCAGATCGCTCGCGATGGCGAGGTCGGTGCCAAGCGACGCACCAGGAAAATTGCGCGCGAAGCGCCGCGCGACCACCTGAACGTAGGACTGCCATCCAGTGAGAACGCGTGTGTCGTCGGCGGGATCGATTTCAGTCCGGGATCCGTACCGGACGTCCATCAGGCGCACGAGACCGTCGTCTCGCCGCCGCGCCGCGACCGCGAAGCCGCGTGGCACCGCCGCCAGCAGCGACCGTCCGCCGGCATAGTCGGTGTGCTTGCCGAGCACCTCGATGCGGCCGGGTACGAACCAGCACCACTCGGGCGGAGCGCCCATGAGGCCCGTGAACCCGCGTGCCACACGGTCGACCAGCGCCGCGCGCCCCGTCGCGTCCTCGGCGGTCATCCCCAGGCTCACGAAGTGCTCCGCGCTCATAGCCTCGGCTCCCTTCCAGCCAGTCTCTCGCCGACGCCTGCGACGTCCGACTGCCGTGACAGGTCGAGCACCGCGCCACGGGCACGCACGACGCGGAAGCGGACGCCCCGCGACACCGCGAGCCGCACCGCCTCGGGCAACTCGAACTCCCCGCGAACCGATCGTGGCACGTCCTCGCACGCCTGGAAGATGCGCGCGTCGAATCGCCACAGGTTCATGCTGACCAGGGCATGCGGGCCGAAGATGGCCAGCCCCGCCGCACCGGGTTTTTCCCGGATGTCGAGCAGGAGGCCATCCGCGTCCGCCTCGAGCACGGCGAACTGCGCCACGCGCTCGGCCGGGAAGCCGCTGTCATCGACCAGCGCCGAACGTTCGAAGGCGGCCACGCCGGGGCCGTTCAGCGCAACGAGATCGTCGAGCGCGTCTGGCGGGTAGAGGTTGTCCGAGTTCAGCACCAGCAGCTGATCATCCGCGGCGAACGTGCGCGCCGCCAGCAGCGCGTTCGCGGTACCCAGGGGTTCGGGCTGCACCGCGTAGTGAAGGCGGACACGCGACAGCCCCGCGCGATCGTAGTGAGCCTGGATGGCCGCGTGATCGGGCGCCACGACCAGGCAGACGTCGGTGCAGCCGGCATCGGCCAGGCTGCTCAGCACGTAGTCGAGAAATGGCCGCCCGCTCGTCCCGCCCACCGGCATCATGCCTTTCCGACCAGCCGCGGCGGCATCGCGCTGCGCGCCGGTCAGCGGCGCGGCGGCGTCGGCCTCGCGCATGCGGCGGCCCACCCCGCGCGCCAGCACGACCGCCTTCATCGTGCCCACATGCGCGCCATCGATCTCCACATCGTCACTCCGCTGACCACCATGATAGCCAGCGAGAGCGCGGTCCGCTCGGCGTGGCCCATCAGCAAATGTCCGGTGCCGAACAGCGCGCTGTAGACGAACACGCAGCTGGCCGCCCAGCCGATGAATCCCGCCCGCAGGTCGTCGAAGGGCGCCAGATCGCCGCACTCCCGGCGAATGGCCGACCAGCCAGGGCCTGCCGGCCGTGCCAGCTCGTAGAACCGCCGCAGCGTGCCTCGGTCGGTCGGCGCGGTCAGCCACGTGGCGGCCAGCCACACGGTCGTGGTGATCGCGACCGTGGCGATCAACGACAGGTGAGCGGGGATGGCCATGCCGCGTTGCTCGGCCACGAACAGCGCAAGGGCCAGCAGGAACGAACTGGCCATGGCGGCGATCTCGCTCCACGCGTTGATGCGCCACCAGAACCACCGGAGCAGATAGAGCAGCCCCGTGCCGGCGCCGATCGACAGCAGCAGGTTGAACGTCGTCCGCGCGGAGTCCAGCACGAGCGTGAGCGAAGCCGCGGCTACCATCAGCGCCGCGGTGACGATGCGACCCGCCATCACGTAGTGGCGTTCGTCGGCGTCGGTGCGGAGGAAGCGGCGGTAGAGGTCGTGCACCAGGTAGGACGTGCCCCAGTTGAGATGCGTGGAGATCGTGGAGACGTAGGCGGCCAGCAGCCCCGCCACCATCAGACCGAGCACGCCGGCGGGCAGGAACGTGAGCATCGCCGAATAGGCCATGTCGTTGCCGACGAGCGCCGCGTCCACGTGCGGCAGCGCGCGACGGATATCGGCCACCTCCGGAAACACGAGCATGGACGAGAGGGCCACGATGATCCACGGCCAGGGACGCAGCGCGTAGTGAGCGACATTGAAGAGCAGCGTGCCGGCCATGGCATCTCGCTCACTGCGGGCCGCGAGCATCCGTTGCGCGATGTAACTGCCGCCACCCGGCTCCGATCCCGGATACCACGTGGACCACCACTGCACGGTGAGCGGCACGATGAACACCGGCACGGCGACCTGCCAGTCCGAGAAGTCGGGCACGAGCGACAGGGTCGATGAGTCCAGGCGGGAGAACAGCCCATCGAGCCCGCCGACCGCGGGATGCTTCAGCGCGTAGGCCGCGGCCGCGAAGGAGCCGCCCATCGCGATGCCGAACTGCAGGAAGTCGGTGACCAGCACGCCCCACAGCCCCGAGGTCGCGGCAAAGGCCACGTTGATGACGCTGCACACGAGCAGCGTCTGCCCCATCGACCAGCCGAGCAGTACGTTCGCGATCTTCGCCGCCGCCAGGTTCACGGCCGCCATGATGACGACGTTGAACAGCACGCCAAGGTAGACGGCGCGGAATCCGCGCACCCAGGTGGCCGCCGGCCCCGAGTAGCGCAGCTCGTAGAACTCCAGGTCGGTCAGGACCCCGAGCCGCCGCCACAGTCGCGCGTAGAAGAACACGGTCGTCATGCCCGTCAGCAGGAACGCCCACCACGCCCAGTTCGCGGCGACACCGCCCTCGCGCACCAGGTTCGTGACCAGATTCGGCGTGTCGGTGCTGAAGGTGGTGGCCACCATCGAGACGCCGACCAGCCACCACGGCGCGGCGCGGCCCGAGGTGAAGAACTCGGCCGTGCTCGATCCGGCACGGCGGGCCATCCACACCGCCGGCGCGAACGACACGCCGAGCGAGACGACGACGATCAGCCAGTCGAGGGAAGTCAGCTGCACGTGTCGTCCCTCAGTTCACGGCCGTTGAATGCGCCGGCACGCGCTAGACGCCGACAATGCCGAGTTTCGGGTTGGTGCGCCAGCGCCCGCGCGTGAAGTCGGGAAAGTCCATCGCCCGGGCGCGCCCGGCGTTCGACTGGACGCTGAGGTCGACCACCGCGCTGAGCGACGCAGCGTCGTAGACGTTCATGTCAGTGGGCACCCCCGCGCGCAGGCAGGCGACGAGGCGGAAGTCCTCGATGTAATCCATGCCGCCATGACCCGCCCCGGCGGCGCGCGTCTCGAGCTCCCGCCACAGGGGGTGCTCGAACTCGTCGCGCACGGTGAGCGCGTCCACCCACTGGTGCGGCTTGCCTCGCCCCTCGATGTAGAGGCGGTTCGGGTAGCCCTGGAACATCCCTTTCGTGCCTTGCACGAGGTTGATGCGGCTGTAGGGGCGCGGGAGGTTGGTGCAGTGCTGCACCATCACTGTTCGCCCAAGGGCGGTCTTGATGAGGCTCGTGTTCACGTCCCCGAGGACGTAGGTCTCCCGGCGTTCCGGGGCATCGCTCGGCAGGTGCTCGCGCGCCCAGTCCTGCAGGCCGCGCGAAGGCCCGCTCATCGAGACCAGGTAGTCGAAGCGATCGCCGCGGTTGATGTCCAGGCAGTTGGCGACCGGTCCCAACCCGTGCGTCGGGTAGGGATTGCCATCCAGCTTCGTGGCCCACGCACGCCGCCACAGGCCTTCGTCCTTCTTTTCGAACTTGATCGCCCGCAAGTCGTGCAGGTAGCCGCCTTCCGCGTGGACGATCTCGCCCAGGACGCCCTGGCGGACAATGTTGAAGACCATCATCTCGGCGCGGTCGTAGTTGCAGTTCTCCATCATCACCGCGTGGCGGCGATGCATCTCGGCGGACTCGACCAGAGCCCAGCAGTCGTCCAGCGTCATCGCGGCTGGCACCTCGGTGGCCGCATGCTTGCCGTTCTTCATGGCGGCCAGCATCACCGGCACGTGCCATTCCCATGGCGTCGCCGTGAACACCAGGTCCAGGTCTTCGGTCTCGCACAGCCGCTCGAAGTCGCGGGCGCCTCGCGCGTAGGCGGCCGGTGCGGGATGGCCCGCGGCGGTGACGGCCCGGGTGGCCCAGTCGGTGCGTTCCTGGCGGACGTCGCACACGGCTGTCACGCGGCAGCCCGGGATCTTCAGGAAATTCTCGAGGTGACTGCCGCCCTGGAGCCCGACGCCGACCAGGCCGATGCGCACCAACTCGATGGGCGGTGCGGCGTAGAACGCGCCCTCCGGGGCCTGGGCGTGCTCAGCGCGAAGGCCGTGGCCGAGCCCCGACGCACCGACGGTGACGGCGGCCCCGCCGAGCTTCAGGAAGTCCCGGCGGTTGATCGCATCGTCCGGCGCGGTGGGCATTGCGACGCCATCGTCGCTGTCAGCGGGACAGGAGTCAAGGTGAGGATCGGGAATCAGGGATCAGGGATCGGCGATCAGGGTCCAGGGATTGGGGGTTGGGATCGGTCGTGAGGACTCCAGCCCAGCCCGTGAGCCCCAAGCCCCGAGCCCCGAGCCCCAAGACGCAAGACGCAAGACCCAAGACCCAAGACGGTCTGCGGGCACCCGGGTTAGAGTGTGCGCATGTCCACGAACACCTCCGCCTCGCGGCGCGCGTTTCTCTCGGCGACGGCGGCAGTCGCCGCCCATGTGTGGATCCCGAGGCCGGTCAAGGGCTATGCCGCCGCCGAGGTGTCGTTGCGGCTGTCGAGCAACCAGGCGACCATCGGGATCTCCAAGTGGGACCTCGACACGCCGGCCCTGTGCGTCGACCTCGACCGGCTCGAGGCCAACATCGCGAAGATGCAGGCGGACGTCAAGCGGTTCGGCCTGGCGACGCGGCCGCACGCCAAGACCCACAAGAGCGCCGACATCGCCAAGATGCAGCTGGCGGCCGGGGCGATCGGCATCTGCTGCGCGAAGCTGGGCGAGGCCGAGGCGCTGATGGCGCAGGGCGTGGACCGCATCTGCATGACGACGGGCAACCTGTCGCCGGCGAAGGTTCGTCGCGCCATGCAGCTGAGGAAGCAGTCGGGTCACTTCATCCAGGCGGTGGACACGGAACAGAACGCCCGCGACCTGTCCGCGGCGGCGCGCGCGGCGGGCGTCACGGCCGACATCGTGATCGACGTCGCGGTCGGCACGCGGAGCGGCATCCCTCCGGACGCGGGCGCCGTGGCGCTGGCAAAGCTGGTGGACACGCTCCCGAACCTGACCTTGCGCGGGCTGCTCTCCTACGACGGCGGCGCGCAGCACATCACCGGCTTCGCGGCGCGCAAGTCGAAGATGCTGGAGAACATCGCCGGCAACGTGCAGGTGCGCGAGGCCATGCACAAGGCTGGACTCAGCACCGAGATCTTCAGCGGCGGCGGCACCGGCACCTATAACCTCCAGCACCTGGTGCCGGGCTTCACGGACGTACAGGTGGGAAGCTACGCCTTCATGGACATGCAGTACCTGGCCATCGGACGCGAGGACGGCAATCCCGTCTACGACGACTTCGCCTCGTCGCTCACGGTGGTGGGAACCGTGCTGAACAACCGTTTTCCGGGTCGGATCACCACCGACGCGGGCGCGAAGGCGCTGACGCTGAACGTGCCGCACGCCGGGGTGATTGGCGAGCCCGGGGCGGACTACAACGCGGGCTCCGATGAGTTCGGCGTGATCACATTCGCCGGCGCACCGGCGAAGTCCTACAAGATCGGCGACCGGATCGAGATGATCGCCCCGCACTGCGACCCGGTCGTGAATCTCTACGACGTGATGTACGGCATTCGCAAGGACCGCGTGGAGAAGGTGATTGCGGTGACGGCGAGGGGGAAGTCGCAGTAGGGAGTTCAAAGTTCAAGAGTTCAAGAGTTCAAGAGTTCAGACCGTAGGGACGGCAGACGGCAGACGGCAGACGGCAGACGGCAGACGAGGTTAGAATCCGCCAATGCGTCGAACGGATGAGCTGCTGAAGGGCCTGCTCGTGTGCACGATCGTCGTTGCCGGAGCGGGGTCGATCCTGGCGCGCGAGCAGCTTCCCTCGAATCCCCCCGAGAGCCTCGAGCGGCTGTTGCAGGCCGCGCGTCTGGGCGACATGGCTGGCATCAAGACGGCCCTGAGCGCGGGGGCGCCCATCGACGGGGGGGACCCGCGGTGGGGAGAGACGGCGCTGATCCGCGCAGCGGCGTTCGGGCAGCGCGAATCCGTGAGGGCGCTGCTGGCCGCGGGCGCCAATCCCAGCGCCGAATCCGCCGGCAAGCGCAACGCCCTGCACGCCGCCGCCGAGGGCGGCAACACCGATATCATCCGGGACCTGCTGGCCCTGGGCATTCCGGTCGACGCCGGCGCCGACAGGTTCGACACCCCGCTCACGCTTGCGTGCGTCGCGCGCCAGCCTGCTGCCATCGAAGCGCTCGTGGCGGCGGGCGCGCAACACGACGCCATGGGCAGCGACTGCGGTGGACTGCCCCGTCTGATCAGCAGCATGCTCGCCAACCAGCAGGGTGAACGGGACCTGCCGACCGTGCGCGCCTTCATCCGCGCGAGCGCGGGACTGAACGCCACGGACCGGGGATCCGGAGCGCCCATCCTCTCGGTCCTCGACTATTGCCATCAGCCCGATGCTCCCGAAGTGGCGCGCCTGCTGATGGAGGCCGGCGTGGACATGCAGGTGAAGACGCGTGAGGGCCTCACCGTCGTCGAAGAAGCGCGCCGCCGGCTGAAGGGCGAGCCGCGCTGCGCGGCCACGGTGGCCGCGATCGAGCGTCGGGGAGGCACGCGATGAGCACGCAGGGACGCAGCGTCTTCGAGCTCGCCGCCCTCTTCACAGGAGGCATCGTCCTACTCTCCGCGGCTGTTCTCGTCGTCTTCTTCATGGTGTGGAGCGGGCGATCCGGAGCGTACGATCCCGCGGAAGCCGGCGACCTCGCGGGCGTCACCGCCGCGCTCGCCGCGCAGGCGGCCCCCGAGGAACGCGCACGGGCTGCCACGGGCGCCCTGGACGTGGCCCTCACCGGCTTCGAGACCAGCAGCCGGACCGAGGTCGCCCGCCGCGCCATCGTGGTCGCGCTGCTGGAGGCTGGCGCGAACCCGAACGATGCAACGACGACGGGAGGCGGCGGCTTGCGAGGAACGGCGATCAGCCGATCGGGCAGTTCGGGACTGCGCTACGCCGCAGAACGTGTCGCCCGCGCGAACGATGACGACCTGCTCGAGCTCTTCATCGCCAAGGGCCTGGACGTGAAGGGTGCACCCGGCGGCGCCGCCCTGACCGCCGCCGCGGCCGAGGGGCGCGTCACCATGGTGCGCCGCCTGATAGCCCTGGGCGCCAACGTCAACCCGCACCTCGGGCGGTCGCCGCTGGCCGAAGCCATTCACGGCCGGCACCGGGACGTCATCGCCCTGCTCGACGAGAAGGGCGCGCGTGAATGGTGAGGTCACGCCGGAGTGTTCGATGGACGCTCGCACTGCTCACCGCGGCGTCCACGCTCCACACGTCATCGGCGCAAGAGCCGCCGATCCGCTACGAGCATCGGGTGGCCGTGTCCACCACGTCGCTCGACCGGGAAGCCGACGTGGAGGCCAGCCTCGAGCGCAACGTCAACCGGCTGGGAGCCGCGGGCTTCGAAGTCACCGCGATCGCCGGCGGCAGCGGATCGGTCCTCGACAAGCTGCTCGATCGCAAGGCGTACGTCGCCGGACTGGTCGATCACGCAGGACAGGTCTTCGTCGTCATGAGTCGTCCGGCGGGCCGGCCCGCGCGCCCGCGCGAGTACCGCCTGCTACACACCCGCACACCACGAGGCACTGACGCGATCGTTGCCGAGTTTGGACAGGATTACCGACTGGTGGCCACTTCGACGGAGGGCGGCATCTTCCATGCGGCCTTCGAGCGCTCGAGCAGCGGTGCGCCGGCCGAGTACCGCGTACTCGCGAATCGCGGTCGTACCGACTGGATGGCACAGATGCAGAACGATCCCGCGCTGATGGCCCGCGTCACTCGCGTCGCGCCGATGGGCCTCGATCACGCGCTCGTGGAGCTCGGCTCCGCCGTCTCGTCACCAGGCGAGATCGAGTGGATGAGCAGCCAGGCCTTCCGCTTCACCGGTCAGGAGTCCGCGCTGCAGGCCAGGGCGAATGCGGGCTTTCACGTACAGACCGTTCGAGTGCGTGGCAACGAGCTCGACACGCTGCTGCTCAAGCCCGCCGGATGGAGCGGCACAGCGGCCACCTACGATCTCGACGATGGGCCCTGGGGAATGCCGTGCTCGCGGGGCCGGATCGCGGGCGCCGACGTGTTCACCGACGGCGATACCTACTGTGCGGCCGAGAACCCAGGGGGCGGCGTGTCCAATCGCGGGCTGGACCTGCGCGTGCGCAGTGAGTCCACGGCCGGCGGCCGTCTCCTGTTCGACGCCCCGTCATGCGGAACGCGGGCGCGGCTCGGATCCAGTCGGCTGGCGTTCGCCCGTATCGCGGTGGCCACACAACTCGAGCGCGAATTGAATCGCAAGTGCGAGCCTGGCTATCGCGCGACCCGTGTGCTGGCTGGGGCGGATGCATCGGGCACCATGCGGCTGAGTGTGTTCACGAGCAATCAGCCGGAGACGGCGAGCGCAGGCGGCTCCCACCCTGCCGACGCGCCTCTCCTGCTCCCCGACCGCGACGAGCTCGGCGACGGCTCGAACCGGCAGCTCGAGGAGGAACTGAACGCGGCGATCGCGCGGAACGGGGACATCGGCGACGCGGAGGTGTGGGTCGAAGTGACGGGCGCGGGCGCCCGGCGCACCGTGCGACTGGCCGGCTGCGCGACCACGCGTCTGGACAAGGATCAGGCCGAACGCGCGCTGAGGACCCTGCTCGTCCGCACCGCCGCCGCCGAGGCCTCAGTGCGCAACGACATCATCGTGGACATCTGGCGGTGAAGAGTTACTTCGGTCTTCCGTCCTGATTCGCCAGCACCCAGCTCGCCTGGTGCACCAGACGGGCGATCTTCTCCATCTTCTCGTAGTTGATCTTCTCCGGCCGGTCGTATTGCGTGTGGTAATCGGGGTGCAGACCCGTGTGAAACCACAGCGCCGGCACGCCGTTCTGCAGGAACGGCCACTGGTCGCTCCGTCGCAGCAGGTTCGAGCTGTTATTGTCGTAGCGCATCTTCAACTCGAGGCCGTAGGTGCCCTTGTTCACGCGCTCGACGATCGCGCTCAGTTCGGGGTGGCGGCTATAGCCGAGGATGTTCAGCGCATTGCGGTTCGACTCCGCGGTCTGCACTTCGAGGCCGTTGAAACGTGGCCCGCCACCCACCTGCACTTCCTCGTTGCGGCCGACCATGTCCATGTTGAGCACGGCCACCGTGCGATCGAGCGGGAACGTGGGCTGCTCGGTGTAGCCCCACGCGCCCAGCAGCGGGCCGCGCTCCTCTGAGCCCCAGCACGCAAACAGCACCGAGCGGCGAGGCCGCTGACCGGCAGCGGCCGCCATGGCGTAGGCGTCCGCGATCTCCAGCAGCGCCACCGTGCCGGACCCGTCGTCATCGGCGCCGTTGAAGATCACCGCTCCGTCTGCGCCTTCGTGGTCGTAGTGCGCCGAGACGATCACGACCTCGTCCTTCAGCTTCGGGTCGGACCCTTCGATGTAGGCCAGCACGTTCCGGTCGAGGACGACATGGCGATCGACCGCGGTGGTGAGCGCGACCTCCACGCCCGTGAGGGCCAGGCCTTCGTAACCCCGCGGCGTCTCGGCGGCCTTCGACAGTTCCGCCAGTGAGCGGCCCGTTCCGCGAACCAGCACGTCTGCGAGGGCTGGCGAGATCTGCCCGACCGGAATGCGCACGCGATCCGCCCAGCTGGCGAGCGTGAAGCGATCGACGCGCGGGGCCTGCGGCGGCCAGAATGCACGCGCCGAGGCCTCGAAGTTCTGCGGCGCTGGGTGGTTGTGCACGTCCGTCACGAACAGCACCCCCACCGCGCCCTTCTCCTGTGCGGCCAGCACCTTCTTGATGGCGACAGCGGATTCGGCCGTCACCACGCCGTCAAAGGGGCTGTTCGGGTCACGTTCCCCCGGTTCGTGCTCCAGGATGAGCGCGATGCGGCCCTTCACACGGTCGCCGTAGTCGTCGTAGTTCAGCTTCGGGGCGTGGATGCCAAAGCCCGCATAAGTCACGGGGGCCGTGACCGACCCGCTGGCGCTGAAGCGCTGCGGATAGAAGTCCTGCTCGGAGCGGAGAGCCAGGCGAGTGCCGTCGGGCGAGGCCACCTCGAGACGGTTGCCGGTCCCGAGCGTGGCGACCATCAGGTTGTTCACCTGCACGAACGACCCGTTGGGCGCCCCGGGCTTCAGCCCGGCCCGCTCGAAGCGCGAGCGCACGAACTCCGCGGCCAGCGCGTTCTCCGGGGTGCCGACCAGGCGGCCCTTGAATCCGTCACCGGCCAGGAAGAACAGGTCGGCCTTCAAATCCGAGGTTCTTATGGAATCGTTGAACGGTGCCGCGGACTGGGCGACCAGTGACACGGAGAGTGGCACGCCAAGGGCAAGTCCGAGAATCGCGCCCAGAATGAGACAGAGGGCCAGGGCCAGTCGCGTTCGCATGGCGACAACATACCCCAACCGCTCCCGGGTAGAATGACGCGCCGATGTCCGAGGTCGCGCTCGCCCGAAGACTCAATCTGTTCGACGCCACCATGATCGTGATGGGCGGCATCGTCGGGGCCGGCATCTTCATGAATCCGGCGGTCGTGGCTCAGGAGGTTTCCGGTCCGGCAGCCGCGCTGGCGGCATGGGCCCTGGGCGGCGTGTTCGCGCTGACCGGGGCGTTCATCTACGCGGAGCTCGCCGCCCGGCGACCGGCGGTGGGTGGCCAGTACGCCTATCTGCGGGAGGCTTTTCATCCGCTGGCGGCGTTCCTCTACGCCTGGACCCTGTTGCTGGTGTCGCAGAGCGGTGGCATGGCGGCCGTGGCCATGACCTTCGCGCGCTACTTCCGAGACCTGATGGGGGTGACGGCTTCGGACGGCGGCATCGCCGTGGCCGCGATCGCATTCCTCACGGGCGTCAATTGCCTGGGCGTGCGCGCGGGCAGCAATCTTCAAAGCGTGTTCATGGTCCTCAAGATCGGCGCCGTGGCCATGCTCGTGGCGTTCGGGTTCTGGGCCGCTCCGCACGTGCCCGCCGTGGACGCCCGGATCGCCGCCACTTCCGCGCCCGCGTTTGGCGCGGCGCTGGTGCCCGTGCTGTTTGCCTACGGCGGCTGGCAGACCGCGAGCTTCGTCGCCGGCGAACTGCGGTCACCGCAGCGCGATCTGCCGCGCGGGCTGCTCATCGGTGTCTCGGGCGTCGTGCTGCTGTATCTGCTGGTCAACATCGTCTGCATCCGCGTGCTCGGCATGGACGGTCTGGCGCGGACTACCACACCGGCTTCCGACGTGATGCGAGCGGCGTTCGGCGAGAGCGGCGCAACGCTGATCGCCGCCGGCATTGCGGTCTCGACGATCGGCTTCCTCAGCCAGAATCTCCTGACCGGCCCCCGCGTGTACTTCGCGATGGCCAGGGATGGCATCTTCTTCAAGAGCGTCGCCACGGTGCACCCACGTTCGCGCGTGCCGGTCGTCGCCATCGTGCTGCAGGGCACGCTGGCGTCCGTGCTGGCACTCTCGGGGAGCTACGAGCGCATTCTCGGCTTCGTCGTCGCCATCGACTGGGTGTTCTTCGGCCTCACGGCCCTCGCACTGGTCGTGCTGCGACGACGCGACGACGCACAGGGCGGGGCAACGTCGTTCCGCGTGCCTGGTCATCCGCTGACCACGCTCGCATTCGTGGCCGGGTCGTGGCTGGTGGTGGCGAACACCGTGTATCGCTTTCCCGCCAACGCGCTCGCCGGCCTGGGTCTGCTGGTGGTCGGGGTGCCGGTGTACTACGCCTGGCAGCGTCGATCGGGAGCCCGAGCATGAGATCCGCAGCCTCTTCGCCGTACATCGAGTGGGCCAAGCTGCACTCCGCCGCGACCTGGAACCTGGCCACCAGCGGCGTGCCCCATGCCTCGCTCGCCGACATCGGCGGTGTTCCCGATCAGATGGAGCTGTCGGGGCCGAATGCTTACGGCTATGCGCCGCTTCTCCAGCGGATTGCCGACCACTACGGCGTGGCGCCGGCGATGGTCGTCACGACGACCGGTTGCTCGATGGCGAACTTCCTCGCGCTGGCTGCGCTCGTGGAGCCCGGAGACGAAGTGCTCGTTGAGCGTCCGACTTACGAACCCTTGCTCTTGGCCGCCGCTCACCTGGGCGCATCCATCGCGCGCGTGGACCGCCGTCCCGACGACGGGTTCCGCCTCGATGCCGACGCCGTGATCGAGGCCATCACCCCACGCACACGTGTCGTCGTCATCGCCAACCTGCACAATCCGTCGAGTCAGTTGACGTCCAATGACACGCTCCAGCGCATCGGTGAGGCGGCATCGCGAGCCGGCGCACGAGTCCTCGTGGACGAGGTCTATCTGGATGCCGTGTTCGAAGGCGCGCCGGGTTCGTCGGTGCATCTGGGATCGGCGTTCGTCTCCACGAGCAGTCTGACGAAGGTCTACGGGTTGTCGGCCCTGCGCTGCGGCTGGGTGATCGCCGATGCGCCCCTGGTCGATCGCATCCGACGGCTGAACGACTTGTACGGCAACGTGCAGCCCTTCGCCATGGACTGGCTCGCGGCCGCGGCGTTCGATCGCCTGCCCGCCCTCCGCGGCCGGACGCATGCCCTGCTCGCCGCGAACCGCCGGCTGTTCGCGGCCTGGGCAGCCGGACGAGACGACGTCACGTTCGCACCCACGGCCTGGGGGACGACGGTGTGTGTCCGCCCGACCCGACAGAACGCGGAACACCTCTGCACCGAGCTCCGCACGACGCACGACGTCTCGATCGTGCCGGGACGGTTCTTCGAACTGCCTGACCACGTGCGTATCTCGCTGTGCACCGAGAGCGCCCTGCTGGCAGAGGGACTGAGGAGGATCGGAGTGGTGCTGAGCCGCTACTGAGAGTTCAAAGTTCAAGAGTTCAAGAGTTCAAAGTTCAAGAGCTTCAACAGTTCAACGCTGAATAGCGCTATCTGCCGCGGCTTCTGTGGTTCCGGGTTCCAGGGTTCGGCACGACCCCTTTGAACTCTTGAACTTTTGAACTTTGAACTTTGAACTTTGAACTTTGAACTTTT
>Ga0209079_10000443_pt1 | contig 16600 bp, 40 predicted proteins | sample PPLLaktember2015_2_FD_187259 | JGI IMG/M metagenome (GOLD analysis project Ga0209079, IMG submission 187259) | Freshwater sediment microbial communities from Prairie Pothole Lake near Jamestown, North Dakota, USA - PPLs Lake P7 Core (6) Depth... | ecosystem: Environmental > Aquatic > Freshwater... | reverse complement strand
AAACGATATTCCGTAACCTTGCCCAGCGTCTCGGTCTTGCCAATTTCGCCTTCGTCAATCCAGTAAAATTGATAGCCAGCCAAGTCCGGTTCTGTGTTCGGGTTCCAAGTCGCAATCCATTCACCACCGAAAACAAATGATGCAAAAACCAATGTTGCCAAAAATAAAGTTCTCATAAATCACCTCGTTTAATTTAAAACTGCAAAAAGTATAAAAACCATTACAACACAACCAAGAAAAAAGCCGATCAATCCCCACATCAACGCGCCAACGCCTTCGTCTTCTTTTGATGAATCCAGCTCAATAGGTGGACCGTCATCGTCTTTACATGTTTTAACCATCAAGATTCCCATTGCTTTCTATCTCCACATTTAATGAGTCAAGCCGATCAGCCAATATGTGCAATATTTCCGCTCTCCATGTACTTTGTTCATCGGTGTTGAAACGCCATTGATCATCATGACATTTATAAAAACAACCTATCCATAATGCACTTTTTTCATCTTCGCTTTTCGGTTCACGCCGATAAATATCGTAATTTGTATCTGATATTTTATCGAAAAACATTTTCACTTCGCCTCCTCCGCTTTCTTCGCCCACAGCGTCGCCTCGTAGCTTATCAAGTTTTCGTTTGCTTCCCTGGCAGTCGCTCCCCAAATCTTTGTATCGTCCATTTCAGAAACAAGCGTAAACCCGCTTTGAACTTGTTCGCCGTTAATTTCAGTGTATGACGGTTCGGGAACTTGTGGATCACATTCACCCGCAAAATTCAGCATAACAAATAAGCAGGCTAAAATTAAAAATGTTCTTTTTTTCATTTTGCTTCCTCAAGTTTTTCAATTTTATTCAATTCGATTCGCACCGAATTTAATCTTTCAGCAATTCGATCAATTTCTTTTATTTTTTCGTCAATTAAATAGTTTTTTGCTTCTTGAAAATTGTCAAAATATTGCTGCCAACTTGAATCTTTTGATCTTCTCCTGCCGTCAATCCATACTGATGATTCCGATTCTTTTTCAATCTCAATTACATCAATACTATTAAAATATGTTCTATATTTTTTCATTTCATCACCTCTTTTTATCAGAATATTATAATTAAAAGATTTGAAAAAAGCAAGTAATTTTTATTTATAGAATGTAGGTACAATTTGTACCCCGTTAGAATACTGCATGCTCTATTCTATAGCTTTTTGAACTGTTCATTTTAATCACGTAACTTATGCCAAGAATCCTATCAAGTATCGGCGCGCCAAGTTTAGCATGAAGTTCACTGCTGTTAAAATTTGTAGTGAATATTGTTATCATTCTGTTTTTCTCTCGGTGTGAAACAATGTCAAACAATACGCTCCGCGCCCAATCGCTGTCAACTGAATATCCAAGTTCGTCTATCACAAGTATTTTTATAGTTTTGAACTTGTCATAATCCCAATCATTTTGCTTGACAAAATTCAATAAATTCTGGCAGGTGACAAATATAAAATCATAATCGTTTTTGAGTTTATGAATAATGGCCGCCGCTAAATGCGTTTTTCCGCTTCCGTTTATCCCCGCAAACAATAACCATCTATCTGGATTTTGAGAATACTCCAACGCCTTTTTATAAGCATCCGGTTCACGCAGTTGATCGAAATTATCAAACGTCATTTCTGTAATTCCGGCAACAGCCATTTTTTGACAGCAGCAGGACGGAAATTTGTTTATAACAAGCTCTCGGACGTCATCAATCACAACCTCGATATTCATCGGTTTTCCGCAATGAATACATTTCTCATCAGCTTGTTTTATCTTAACTGTCGGCGGATCGTCCGGTTTAGAATATTCCGCTGTGATCTTGGGAATAATACCCATCTTTTGTTGATCCTCTAGTATTTCTGCCAAACGTTTCATCGTTCTTTTCCCATGTTCTGACTGCCGCCTTCCAATCCTTCATCTTGTTTTTACCTATCATCCAGCCTTTCGACTGGTAGTAATCAAAGAACTTTTCAGGATCAACGCGGTTCTTCCTTGACTCACAATATTCTTTTATATCAGATACTTGCGGAGGGTTGAATTTACTGGTTTGTTGCGGTTGTTTCTTTGTTTTTCTGTTTCCCCCTATATCTTTATCTTGAGCTTGAACTTGTTCCTTAACTTGTTCTTGTAATTGTTCTTGAAATTTATCTTGTTCTTTATCTTTATCCCTTACAGAACTGTTTCCTAACCCTTTGTATACCCTTTTGAAAGAGTTTAATAACCCCTTTTCACCTAACAACTTCATAACACTTTCATGAACACTATTCCCAGAATCTATATTACCGTATTGAAATGTGATAAAGTTCGGTATAAACCAAAGTTTTTCTTCAACCACTATTATCTTGTCTTTAAATATTTCAAGTATTTCGGCAAGATCATATTCGCCGTCAAGATGAAAATTAATGTTCTTTTTTACTACCTTAAACAGTCCGGCATGATCGCAGGAATCAAGCATATAAAGCCATAACAGCTTGTACTTTGGTGAAAGCTCCGCGAAAAAATCATCACCCCATTTATTTGAATCAGTAAACCGTTTAGCCATGTTCAATCTTCCTCTAATGGCCAAAGATCGGCAACAGGCACCCCCAAAATATCAGCAATCTTTTTCTGCTTTTCCTCGCTTGGTATTAAACCGCTTTCAGCCAAAGCATATCCACTGCAAGTGCGATACCCTAAAAGCAAAGCCATTTTAGTTTGTGAAAACCCCCTTGCTTTCCTTGCATCAATCAGTCTGTAATTTTTAATGTCTGTGTTCATGTTATTATCCTTTTCTAGTTTATTGTTTTCATTAATATAAAAGATAACATATAAATATCAAGTAATATTTCACTTTTCGCAAATTATTTTTCAATATCCACAACTTTTTTTATTGCAAACATTATTTCCATTCTCATTTATAGGCTCATTGTCCTGTATTAATTCCCAGAAATTATCATTCAGTACTTTAACAAATTCGGGCGGAATATCTTCTTGGTTATTTATAAGATCAACTAAAATTTTGGTTATTTCTTCATCCTCGATCATAACATAGGCTTTCTAAATAAAAATGCACGCCATAGCGCCGACAGTCCCAACAAGGTAAGGAAAGTTTTCTACGGCGTGCATTTGTTTTGTCATTGATAGTCCTTGTCGTTACTTTCGGCATATATTAGAACATTCTGCCGAGAAAATTAATTTCACTATTCCGCAAATTATCATATTTCCACATCAATATCGCTGTAAGTTTTTAAATAATATTTTATCGCATTCGCAAGCGCACGGCCGGACGGATACGGGGCTTGATCGCTCATATCTTTTTCGCTAAAAGCCCCGCCTTCAAATACAAATGATCCATTTGTCCTTTTCGGGCAAAACCCTTTTTTTATCTGTTCAAAGTCTTTCGCAGTTAATTTGTTTTTATCGTAAGCGAATGATTCCCATAAAGCGCAATCGCCCCAACCGCCAACACAGCCTGGACATTGATTGCTGATAAAATAGTCTATAATGGCATGATCCGAACAAAGTCCGTTTGTTTCAACATCATCAACAAGCCAACCATCCGGCACAATAACATCAATTTCATGTTTGCTTTTACAAAACCAACATCTAAAATTTACCTTCATTTTTTTACTCCGCATTCTTTTTGTTTAACAATTCCTCAAGCTCTTTCGCTGTTAATAAGTAGCTCCCCTCGGTGCAGTCGATCAACATTTCTTTAACGTTCTTTAAATATAGTACGTTACCGATATTCAACACTTGCGATAGGTCAATGTCTTGTTTAAAGCTGATCTGTATTCTGGCTATCATATCACGTCCTTTTAATTTATAAAATTATTTGAAATTGTCAAACGGTTTCTTGCAAAAAGTCAAGTTGTTTGTCAAGTTCTTTTTTCTTATTCAAAGCAAATTCTATTCTTGCCCGCGCTATCTCCAGATATTCTTTATCAAGTTCTATTCCGATAAAACTAAAGCCCTCCAATGCACACGCTTTGCCGGTGGAACCGCTGCCCATGAATGGATCAAGAACTATTCCGCCTGGGGGTGTTATGAGGCGACAAAGCCAGCGCATCAGTTCGGTAGCTTTGACTGTAGGATGTGAATTTTTCGCCATGCTGATAAAGTCTTGCGTTTTCCCATCCGGCTCATTATTCCCGTGCCCCATTCTTGCAACGCTTTTTGTCTCAAACCCCTCAAGTCCTTCATCCCGATCTTTTTTAGATGCCTTCGGACAATAGATAAACCTTCTATCATCTTCATCAAATTTGAAATTAAAAAAGAAACGTGAAGCAGAACCAGGCTCTGTCACTCTGCCTTTTTTATTGTGTCCTTTTAAACCATGTAAAAACCCTGGTTTCACATCATTGGGCATTGTACTTGCGCCGCCACCTCCAGTTATCGGGAACATTCCCCTAACTTCCCCGCAGTCCTCAATAACTATGTTGGCCGGCCAACGACCTTGTGCATTATAATAGGCTTTCCCATCAATAAAACTGCCATCTCCAAAAGTTTTTCCTCTTGTAAGCTTTCGTGTTTTTTTATTATTTAATGCACTATTCCAAGTATGACCATCAGCTGGTTTCTCATTTTTGAAATCAATCTCCACCCTGCACCCGTCAATATTTATCGCCCCGGTCCCCCACTCCAGCACATTCTCTGCAATCGTTTTCTCGTCTAACGGCTTGCGCAATAACCACCAATCCTCAACTGCCGGCTTTAAAGCAGTTCCAAATCCGGCGTGTCGCTTTGCTTCGTCGGTCGCCGGAACGGTGATACTAAATGGCTTGTCCCAAATATATGAATCATCATCAAATGTGTTAACTCCGCCGCCCTTGTTGCCGTTTGTTCTCATGCCCAACACCTCCCGCTCAGCCCCCGCCCGCTTGTCGATCATCTTTGAAACATCTTGACTTTTTGGAAATCCTGACCCAAAACAAGCGACCAGACGGTCCCTGACTTCAAAGCCCGCATCTTCCCAAGCCGTAGCCGTCCAGTGACTCGTCCGGGGAATTGCCCAAACTAAAGCATGCCCGCCCGGTTTTAGAACGCGTAAACATTCCGTTGCTATCCCGCACATCCAGCCAATCCACTTGTCGCGCCCGCCCTTGTGATTATCCCATTCCTTGCCCATGAAGCTGATTCCAGCCGGTGGATCGGTAACAACCGCATCAACGCTGTTATCCGCAAGCTCTTTCAATTTCTCCGCACAGTCGCCTTGAATTAAGTTTATCAATTATTCATCACCTCATTAATATGCTCGACCACATACTCCAGCGCCTCTTTGATACCGATACCGAACTCACCGCATACCTTTAAAGCTAATTGATACGGATATATTCCGCCTTTGCCGCGCTGGTGTTCGGTTATCCAGCTTTTTATTTTGCTATTCATTTACTTTAACTGTTTCAATTGAATATTTCTCGGACTCATCACAAGGCAATAAAAAACCTTTGCTTGTCGGAATTGTTATGACCTTATATTTATTGCTTTCATAAAGTTTTTTTAAATACTTTTTTGAATGAATATAAAACTTGTCGTAGTTTCCTATGATATAAAGCCAAGTATTATCTTCTCTCATTATCCCGCTGTCAACAAAATTTAAATTATCTGAATTTGTCTTTTCCGCTATTTCGATATAAACATTATTCGTTTCTTTCATTCTATCATCAAATTTTATTTCCACCCCTTGTCTGCTTTCTCCATTTGAATATTGCCATTTTTTAGATGTATAGCATGAAATAGACATTCCATATTTTTTTTGCAGAATATCCATAATAAAATCTTGATACTCTTGACCTTTTTCTAAACTCTGCTTATAATAGTCAGTCATTTGCTTCATAATTGATTACCGTAGACATCCCAATTATCGGTTTTCTCTCTTGCAAAAAGTTCAATTCTTTTGCCATGCGGATATAAAGTATCAATAATATTTCTAAATTCATTCGGCTTTTGGCTGTGTTTCTCTGTTCTCTCAATACTTTGAACGCTGTCAAATAGTTTTACGTTATCCGGCGTACAACTTCCCCTCGTACAGATCAATAAAAACTCATGCCTAACACTGTTATAATGTCCCATATTGTGCTTGATTTTATCCCAAATAAAAGACGCTTTATATTTAAAGCCCCACGCAGATATAACTTGAAAGCATTCCTCCAAAAGTGGCGAAGTTGTCCACAAAAACAATACGGCATTCTCTGTTGTTATTTCTTTTATCGGCATTGCACAAAGCTCTGAAATGCTCATGCTTGGATAATGCCTTTCAGCCCCTCCAGCCTGGACGGCTCCAGCTGTACATTTATCATTATAACTCCAAGGCGGATCGGCATAAATTATTCTATATTTCTCTGTAGGCAATTGAACATTTTTTATAACATTTTCTTTTATAATTTCACGCCTTGCCTCGGTAATGCTTATGATCCCCTCTTTAACCTGCTCGAAAGTTTCATCCGGCAAAGCAGCGATCTGTTGTGAAAGTGAAGATACTTTTTTTGAAATACCTAAAGCGGATAAAGTAGGTGTAGTATCATCTAAGAGCGGTACTCTTTGAATACCACTCTTGCCAGCCTTCGCCCCCTTATTTTTCGGCATCTCCGCCAACATCCGCCCAAGCTGCCGCATCGCTTCAAGTTTGATCTCGGTAGCATACTTTACCGATTCCTCCCCCAACTGTTGCCGCCTTGCATAAATTTCAGCCGCCGCCGCAACGTCAAGAATTTGTTTCGTGTCCTGAATTGTTTTTGCTTCGTAAAGTGCAAGCCTTGCACTGTCCAGCTTTGCAATTACCAGATCATTTATCATTCACCGGCTCCTAAAATAAAAAGCGCATAAAACAGATGCCGAACAATCAAACGAAAGGTTTGGAATGTTTTCTGTAATATGCGCTTGTGTTTTCAATTAATTCTTTCGTTTTAGTTCGGCAATATCTACAACAAAACAAAGTACAAAATATTTCTGAAAAAACAAAGTTATTCTATTAATTTAAGCTGTTCTACTTTCTGTATCGGCTTGAATAAGTCGGCTTGTGCAGTCTCACGCTTGAACCGCTCGACCGCTGCGTTAAAGTATTCTTCATCCTTTTCGATCCCGAAAAACTCAAAGCCTTCGCGGTATGCGGCTATCGCGCTTGAACCACTTCCAAGGTGCGTATCAAGTATCTTGTCGCCGGCCTTGGCGTAATTCTGATAAAGCCAGCGATAAAGTAAAGTAGGTTTTTCTGTTGGATGTATCCTATCTTTCCCCCCGCTCAAAGAATGAAATTGGCTTAACTCTATGTAAGCACTCTTAACACCTTTGCTTGAAAATATAAATTCACCATCAGAAAAACAATTATTTAAGCCATTCATTTTGTTCCAGAAAATCCATCCGAAACCACAAGGCAAATATGAGCAAAAATAATTTGCCCCAAATATTAATTGATTTTCTGTTGTTCTAAAAAGGTTATCAAAAAACAATTTATCTGGCCTATTATCATCCCAGTCTGTTTTATGATATCGAAAATCCGGATAATGAATATATGAATTTGGTCTACTTGGCTTTGTCCTTTTGTTTGAATTATCCATTCCTATCCCATACGGCGGATCCACACAAGCAAGCTCCCATTGCTTCGCCTTGAACGTCGGCAAAATATCCATGCAGTCCGCACAGATCAATTCTATTTTAGGCGATTCACAAAGTATCATCTTTAACCGTAAGCGCATTATTTAACTTCACTGAAAATTCCCAATCATCGCCCCGCCTAATGATTATCGGTTCAATAAACTTAATATCCGATATCAGTAAAGTATCGTCGTTTACAAGATATCCGTATATTTTAGCTTGCCCGCTTGAACCTAATTTTTCAAAAGCCGTTATTCCAACCGGCATTCCATCGCAGTTTATTAATTTAGTTTTATCCGTCATCGTTTCCATCCTCTTTTAAGCGGTTCAAAACCAGCCTTTTTATCGCTTTCAATTATCCTTAAAATGTCGCCTATGTGCTTTTTATAAAGTTCCTGCACAGCCGGCCAGTCTACGTTTCCGCAGTACCACCAAAAACCGTCATCGTCAAGCTCTGCTGGTCTTGGCGTTACTGTCCGTAGTTTTTTGATCGCTTTTAAAAAACCTGCATGATCACCATGAAAGTCTTTAGTTTCAAGCGTGAAATACTTTCCGATGTTTTTATTGTTCATTGTTTTCATTTTAATTTCCAGTTTTAAAAGTTCCGGCGGCATGATTCGAACATGCATTCATGTATACCTGAATCTATTCGTACTTTCTCAAACGCGGATAATACCCGATTATTTCGTTTCTTATTGATTTCTGATAGTGCGTTTGCCATTTCGCCACGCCGGAACCAGTTTATTCGTCCTCATGTAAAGTAGGATAAATTTCTTTATCGTATTCCTTTTTGTTTTTCTTGGCCTGCTTCTCGGTACTGCCATAAATCACTGTATCGTCTTTGTCGGACTCGGTTGTGTATCCGTACTTTTCACCGTCGCCGCCCACTTCTTTAACATCATCACCGCCACAGTCACCCGCAAAGTTAAGAGCAAAAAGCAACAAAAGCAAGAGAATTAATTTCAGTTTCATCATTCACCCCAATTCGTTTTATTGTTTTCTTTTTTCGTAATGTTTAAGTATACCCACATAGTCAATGCGCCGATAAGCCAACCAAAGATAAATGCAAGCCAAGTCATTCGTCGCCTCCGCTTTCCCGTGAAAATTCGTCAAAGATCAAATCTTTCCCGCCGCACAATTCCAATAGGAAATAATTTCCTTGTTCTGCGTTATCGTATTTATAATTCATAACCTCACCGAACAGCGGGCACCATTCACCGCAATAGGCCGCCTTGTGATCAAATGGACAATATTGCTCTTGAAATCTTGCCTTATTGTTTCTTTGAATTTCAAGACATCCATCTTTAGTTATTTTACCGTTCATTGCTTTCCTCGCTTAATTGGTTTTACCGGCTTTGGTAATTTACCGGCATTGTGGCACCATTCATTATTGAAAACATAGCGTTTCCTGCTTCTTGATCTTTTCTTGTATCTTTCATTTATATTCTTGAATTGATCAAAGTACTTTTCAAGATTTAAAAAGTTAAACATTCATCACCTCAAAATGGTAAATCATCATCGTCATCTTTGTTCGGGTTTTCCGTCGGCGGTTCCGGCTGTGCAGCTGCCTCTCCTTTGCCGTCCATCATCTGAAAAGAATCGGCCACGATCTCGGTCGCATAGTGCTTAACTCCGTCCTTTTCCCAAGTCCGCGTCTTTAACTTTCCCTCAATCAACACCCGGGAACCTTTGGTCAAAAACTTTGCAGCGTTTTCGGCCTGCTTACCCCAAAGTACAACGCGGCTCCATTCAACTTCCTCGACATACTTTCCATCCGCGCCCTTGTAGCTGGTATTTGTGGCGATGCTCAAAGTGCAAACCGCTGTTCCATTCTGCAAAAATTTTTGCTCAGGCGACTGGCCTAGCCGGCCGATTAATTGCACCTTGTTTATTGTTCCGCGACTGTCAAATCCCATTGTTTTCCTCGCTTTCTTTTAGATACTTTTCCACTTCAATGACACCATTATTATTTACACGATATAAAACAGAATTTAATTTTGGCGATTGATCACCCAGGCAATAACATGCAAGATGAATTTCAAGTCCAAGTTCATCGAAATCATCTTCATCGCAATATAGGCATCTTAACATATTATCACCATCTTCCATGTTTTAAATACTTTTCCAGCTTTCCAGTCTTTTCGTTCAGTCTGTTTATTTTGTCCAGTAAGTTGCTTTCTTCATTTAATTCAGGATGTTTTACAACTTGGTTAATCAATACTTTTCCATTGATCTCATATTCGCATAGATCAATACACTCAATATGATATTGCCTTGCTTCAAACGTCAACCTTGATTCCGCGCTGTTGGTCCCCCATATGGGAATCAAGCAAACTGGCTTATCGTCTGCCTTCCCGCAAATAGGACAAACGAAATTAACCATGTTAGGATGATCAAAGATTCTCATTGTTTTCCTCCGTTGAACTGTCAAGAATTACTTGTTAGTTGATCCCGTTAGTTATGTTTGATCTTATTTCTTTGAATACTTCATCAACGGCATTCCCCGCGCATCCATAGTCAAGTTCCCATTCCAAGACTTCGCATTCATATTCTTTGCCGCGCCATTCTTCCTCTATCTCAGCCGCCTTGATTGCAGCGTGTTTTTTAGAATACACACCTACGATATAACTGTGATCTTCGCGGTTCCCCCACTTGTAGGCCGTAACTGTGTAAACTTTATTTTTCATTGTTTCCACTCCATTCTATCGGCACATATTCGCCGTATTCTTCATTGATTTTGTTCTGAAAAAAATCTCTCATTCTCGGTATAAACTCACTTGTTTCTTTCTTGCTTAAACCGCTCAAAGTGCGGAATATCAACTTGCCTCTTTTCTCCACTAGCCAAACATCTGCGAATAACTCAGACTTCAAAAGCCAGTAGTAACAAGTTTCTTTTGTTGTGTGAAGATAGCCGGCTGCGATGGTCATATCTCGCCAAATTAAAGAATTCTGCTCAAGCGATTTCGACCTTGGCAAGTCAACAAGTATTCCACCACCGAACCGCCCCGGCGAACCGAACTCATCAAGAAACGCTTCACGATCTTCACCGTTACCGATTGACTCAAAGAATTTTTTTGCATCACAAAGCAGACGCATTTATCTTGTGCACTTTCTCAAAAAGTCGATTGTTTCTTTTAGGCTGTTGTTTTCTTCAATCAAATCCTGATTCAAGTCTTTAATAATATCATCCTTGAATTCTTTATAAATTTCTTTTCTTATTTCCTTAAAATCATATTTTGCCAAAATCTTGTTATTGTAATTTTTAAATCCTGCCATTATTTGATTTCTAAAATTAGACCATGAATCACTTTCGATGTATCCCATAACGTTAACATATAATCCGCTGACAGCCTCATCAGCAGCCCTTTTTATTTTGTTTTTAAAATCTTCAATCAGTGCTTCGGCCTCAAGCTTTCCCTCGGTAGTTAATTCAGGGCAAAAATTTTCATCTTGTGCTTTTTTGATTCCGGCTGCCATGCCTTCATCAACATTATCAAGTATTTTTTTAGTATCCATTTCAATCCTCCTTTAGATTCTTAATTCGCGAATTGCAAATTAACCGGCGCGAGAGTGCGTGAGTTTGAACCCCGACGAAAAGGCCTCCGTGACATCCCGCGCCGTTATATTTATTTCTCCCACTTGACATAACTTGACGGTGTACCTTTTGCCGGTTTCATTTCTTCGCCGGTTTCAGGATCAATCATTGTCGTTTTTAATGCTTTTAAAAGTTTCTTTCTTTCATCCGCCTGCTCTTTCAATGCGGAAATTTGTCGATCAAGTTCATCAAGCACACAATCATCATATTCATAGTCTGTTTTAGTAACTATTTTCGGATAAAGCCCGTACTTGAATACTTGTTTCTGCCACTTCTCCGCCTCGTTGATGATTTCAACGGCAATCTGCGGTTTAACTAATTTCTCGAAGTCATTCATCAATTTGATCTGTACGCTGACATCAAGCGGATTTATTTCTCCGTCTTTAACTTTACGGACCAGTTCATTCGCCACTATCGGCAAGGTCTCAGCGGTCAAGTTTAATTTTGTCAAGTCGTTCATTTCGCCGCCTCGTTATGTTTTTCGGCACAAAAAATTCACGTCTTTTTTCGCCGCCCATTGCATTAAAAATCAAAAACTTTCCTCGTATTTTATCAACATAATTTTCAATCGCTTCGTCCGGCGATTTCCCATTACCGTGTGCCGATGTCAAACATGCGTCATATTCATTTTCTTTTGTTTCACAGTTTTCAAAGCTTACAGAATATCTATTATCTTGACAAGCGTATCTAGTTATGATGATATCGCGGTTTATTATGTCTGCAAATTCTTCAATATTCATTTCGTCGCCTCATTTGTCAAGTGAAATTCAATCGCCGCCAACCATTCGACCAACTGTGCATCGGTCAATTCTGTTTTCCGCGCAACTATTTCGCGAACATCTTTCTTGAAAAGTTCCGGTAACTTTGCTGCATTATTCATCATCGCCGCAATAAGTTTTTGCAGATTAGGCGGATAAGTAATTTCTTTTTTCGGCTCATGTTTCCCGTTATCATCGGTTCCGCGACCATCATTTTCAAACTCATTCGTTGCAAGTCCGCAAATAGCAAGCAGAGTGTAACGTTGTAAGTAAGTGATAGTTGAACCTATTGCCTGAATTGCATTCTTGCCGCCGCTATCATCCGGCTTTGCTGAAATGCTTGTTGACTCGGAATGTCCGGCGACGTGCGTAATGGTGCAAGTTACCGAAACAAGCTCTTTCGTTTCCGTCTGCCAGTTTACGCTCATATCGTGTTGACTTAAAGCCTCGGTAACACTTGCGACCACGTTTCCAAGTGATGCATGATTATAGGATGTTTTCCCTTTAGATGTTGCAAATTCGACGTGCATATCTTTAACTATTTTCGGCGGTTCTTTTTTGAATGCCGTCATTGCGGCCACGAATAACTTCTTTGCTTCATTCGCCTGCCACCGTTCTTGTAACTCCATCAGCTTGGTTAACTTCTCAATGTCAAGGTCTTTTTGAATTGCCAATGCAAGTAAGCCGTTCGGCGTCGTGTCTCTGGCTAAAATAATTTGATCGTTTTTTATTTCTTGTACTTCAATCGCGTTTTCCACGTTTCCTCCGATTCTTTATTTGTCCACCGCGTCCGGCACATTACCAAGATTCACCTGGTCAACCGCCCAAGACAGCAATTGACTTGCCCACTGGTTTATCTTCTTTTGTCGTTTCTTGGCAGCCTCGACCAGCTTTTGATGAACACTTTCAGAAATTTGAAGTCCCTTACTCATTTTGTGCCTCCGTTAAATTGTTTTAAAAAGATAACTAATAAAATTTAAAAAAGCAAGTAAAATAAAGCCGCCTCGGAATAGGTTTATCGCTAAACAGCACCACCCGATATTGTCCTATTTTTTTAGGGCGACTTTAAATTACTCAAGTTCAAACGCCGCCCCAAAGGGGATCGTGGCGTTCGGCATCATCGAAAAGATATTGATTGCCTCAACGATATCAATCGGTGCATAAAAATTTTCATGCTCCATAACAAGATAGAAATTGCCGATATTGTTTCTTTTCAGAAACAGATCGTCTGAATAAGCAACCGGATAAAGTTTTCCGTTTTTCATTTCATTCCTCACTTTGTTTGTTATTCGCCAAGATAAGATACAAATTCATCGTTTTCATCATAAGCGGCAACTTTAGCAAGACCGTTTTCAAGGTCGATAACTTCGTAAGTCCAATCGTCATCGGCCTCATCATTCATCTTTTCGGCAAGTTTAATCGCCGCTTCGAGTTCGTAAAAAGTAGTTCCAATAATCATCGGCATTAACATTGTTTCCTCCGTTAACTTTATTTTTTCTTAATAAAAGATAATAAATTCAAGTGACTTTGTCAAGTGTTATTTTAAAAAATATTAAAATAGTTTTATATGAATAAAAAAGGCCGTGACACCTTGTCACGACCTCGGAGGAAAACGCATGAAACACATAGTGAAATATACGTTTTCCGCAAGGCTATGTCAAGTAAAATATTTAATTAGTCACGCGGATGAACAAGCTCTTTAATTCCTGAAATGTATACTTTGCTCGTTGCTCGACTTGTATCGGCGGCATTCCTAACTTTCCTAAAAGCAGCCGCGCCTCGGCTGTTGAAATCATTGTGGCAAGCCCGAACATTCCGCGCCACTCTTTATCAAAGTCACTCGCCTTTCTCACTTTCCACCTCCTTCGCCTCTAAAGTCCGACGGATCAAATTTACCATTGACTTGCTCGGTGTTGCACGCCCCTTTGTCCAGCTCCACGCTGACATGTAGCTTACGCCCAATTGACGCGCCGTCTCCGCAAGGTTTCCGGCGTTGCTTTCTATTAATAGATCAAGTTCATTCATCTTGACCTCCGATAAACTGCCAGACAAGAAAATTTCCACTTGCCGAAAAGTGTTTAAAAATAACTTCATTTTCACCGACAAATTCAATGGCTGCATCTGTACCGACAGAATATGAGTAGCCCGCAGTTGACCACAACAAAAGCAAAGTTACACCGTCAAATATTTTTACCGGTAATTCTTGTTTAGCCGCATCGCCACACCACCCTTTTTTGTCGAGGCCATTTTCATCAAAGCGAGTTTTCTGCTTTTCATCATTGATCTTTGTTATTGATCTTACTCCACCGGTCAACGCAGCGGACATCCTTGCCGCAATTTCAGCGGCGTTTTCTTTAGTTAGTCTCATTGGTAGCACCTACTTTCCCATATACTGTGCGCCATGTCAAGCGGTAGATCATCATCGCAAAGCAGACAATCACCAAAGCTTTCAATGGGCGCGCATTCTTTGTTAAAAGTCAAAAAAGTTGAATATCGTTTTGACGATATCGGCAAAACACCAACATCAAACTTACGGTATTCGTCATTAAACGTGTACAGATACATTAGTTTTCCTCTCTTGATCTTGCCATTACATACCTATCATAAAGCAACACAAGCTGCTTATCGCCGTAAAAGATAAGCGAGTACTCTTTAAGAAAACGGTTGAAATGATCGAAACATCCGACCGCTCGCGCTTCGTACAAAGCCTCAAACACTGGTTCGATCTCTGCACGGTTACGCAACGCGATTCCTTCCCAAATATCTTCGACGGTTTCCGGCTTTGATTCCGGCGGATTAGGCCGGTATTCAAGCATAGGATTTTGAAAAGCAGTCTTGCTATCCATTGGTCACCTCCAGCGCGTTATAGATTCTCTCGAATTCCTTTTGCAGATTAGCCGCCTTTTCCATGACGGAATAAATCAATAAGTCCTCCAAGTTATCCGCAGCCATATAGATTTCGCGCAAGTCCGTAAGTAAAAACGCGAAATCATCAGACGCTTTTTTATACATTTCTTGCTTGTTCATCTTTCCTCCTTGGCCGGATGGCCGGCCGGTTAAGTTAGGCGGGTTTCCCCGCCGTTAGTTATGAAATAATAACTCCGCCATTTTTCAAATAATCCCAAACCTCGGGAATTACTTCATAAAACATTCCATATTCTTTGAAAGGCTCAGCGAAACGCATATATTTTGTTCCTGTCGGATAAGTAACCAAAACAGCATTGACATTATTTAATTGAGCACGTTTCGCGTTAACCATGGCTTGACGATTCCATGAAGCTAATTTTTCGTTTACTAAAGTCTGTATTCTTGTTTCCATTGTCTTTTCTCCGTTTTTAAGTTCGTTTCGTTTTCTGATCTCTCTATAGCAAGTTATAGGCCAAACTATATAAATTTATATATTAATATAATAAGCTTTGTTTTTATTGAAGTTATGAATATTCTATTTTATTGGTCAAAATACTGATATATTATATTATATAACTTTCCTACAAAAATGTAGCTAATTTTTCAGTAAAATAATTAATTTTCGCTATAAGTTATATATATTTAGTATGTTATGAGTTATGTTAAATTAATTTAAGAAAATATAACAATTTTGTAGCTTTTTGTGTGTTTTGTTATAAATGTATAATTATATATGTTTTAAGCTATTTTAAAATATTACAAAAATGTAGCAATAAAAAAGGCGCCGGCCAACACCTTGTTGGAGCGCCTTCTTTTGTCAATCCGTTGGATAATATAAAAGAAAGTTATAGAATAAGCAAGATAAATTTCAGTTGTAAAGTATTAATTTACAACTACCATTTTGTTGGCATCGGCAATATGGTTTTGTTAACGCCAACAAAACGATAAAAAACGCCGGATGTTTGGTCCGGCGTCAACTTGGCGATTCTATCCACCAAGGCTAACTTCGCAAGGCGAAGCCGTAACTTTTTCAACGCATGGTTGATAAGCTGTTTTTGTTACGCGGGCAATTCGTACAAAGCCCAATTACCTTCAGCGGCTTTCTTTTCGCAAAGCCCCATAAAGGCATCAAGTGCCTCATCCGTATAACTGTTTGCTGGATCAACCACGATATCATCATACGCCTCACTTACTGCAACATAAGTAACACGTACCAGGCTGATAGCATGTTCACCCATTTTAGCACCGTCAACCACTTCATTAATTGCAGCCTTTGCCGCCTCAATAAAAATCGGAATTAATGTTTTCCAGTCCATAGGTCACCTCTTTCTAAAGATTGATTTGATTATGTTTACTTCGTTTTGCCAAACGTTTTTCCCGTCTATGCCTTTTTTGATTTTAAAACCTATTCCAAGCGCCGCTATCGTTAAGCCAGCCTCGATTAAATAGTTTGACGCCCATCCTAAAAATCCGACATAATTACAACCAACACCGGCTGCAATCAACACAACTCCGAAAAACGTCTTTGGAAAATTTATTTTATTTTCATTCGCCTTTGGAATTTTAGTTACTTTCGCGAATGTAGGCTTTCGATAAACGTCTCTTGACTCCGGCGTGTCCGGTGTTACAATCGGTTTGAAATCATCTTTAATACTCATACTTCACCTCGCTAGCAACAAATTCCGAGAAGCGGCATGATGCAAAGCAACACAAAAATAACCCGCCACATATTCAGCCTCCATTTAAATCCAACT
>Ga0209079_10000440_pt1 | contig 16656 bp, 16 predicted proteins | sample PPLLaktember2015_2_FD_187259 | JGI IMG/M metagenome (GOLD analysis project Ga0209079, IMG submission 187259) | Freshwater sediment microbial communities from Prairie Pothole Lake near Jamestown, North Dakota, USA - PPLs Lake P7 Core (6) Depth... | ecosystem: Environmental > Aquatic > Freshwater... | reverse complement strand
AATCTTCTAATCAATCTTCTAATCAATCTTCTAATCAATCTACTGATTAGGTTTTTGCTTACCTATATGCTCTCGTTTTTTTATGGTTTTTTTATAGAATGAGTTTCAAGGTCTCCCAGTCTCACACACTACCATTTTCTAACGCCATTTTTGTCTTACCTATATGCTCTCGTTTTTAAGTTTCGCAATACGCATTTTATGCGAAGGTCGCATTAAAGCAATTGTGTATTACGCCATTATTTTTTACTGCTATTATGCTCTCATTTGATGCTTCGCATTTCGCAGGAGCGACACAGGGTCGCATTATCGCATAAGCGTATTGCACGACGTCTTTTATACAGACAAAATAAACACAATTTGTTCCTTTTTTGCAACCATTTCTATTACACAAATCTCTCTATTAATTCAATATAAACCTATAAAATCTATCCATACTACATATACCCCTATCTTTTTTTAACATAATATTAGAGTGCCTATTAGTCAGTCTAATTTTATATTGGATCTATCAGAGAAATCTCTCTATTAATTCAATCTAAACCTATAAAATATCTCTATAGAATCTATACCTTAATCTATATTAGACTCTATAGAGATTTACTTTAAAATTTACCTTTAGAATTCATTTACAGAGAGATTTTATGCGGGAGTATAATTATATTTGTTGATATTTGAGGAATGATAAGCACTTAACTTGTGAATTTCTCTTGAACCATATACATACGCACCTAGACAAGACCTGCATTGATACATCCAATAATATGAATTACCTGCTTTTACTTGCTTTTTACTGCTATAATCATTATGTCCATTAATATATAATGTTTCAATCTCATTCATTTTTATATGGTACTGCTTCTTATCCGATATGTATAATTGTTTTATATTATCTGTAATTTTACAAAGATCTTCTTGATCGGGTATGAATTCATTTATTATATGTGCTGGAATAACATATCCTGTATATGGTGCTGGAATTGAATTTAATGTGGATTTGTATGTATCCATCCAATATTGCTCTCTTTTAAATAATAAATTTTTATCACAAATATCTAGATGTTCAATTACATGCATAGTAAAATTATCCCATCCATTATTTAGTTTGATGAATTTATATAATTTGATATTGGATATACTTTTAGAAGCGGTTTTATGTTCTTTACATCGTCTGTTAAAGTTATTTGTTGAACCAATATAGCAGTCATTAATGGTTTCATCTTTACAAGTTATCTTATAGATAAAATACCTCATTTATATATAATACATTAGATTTTTTAAATGGTTGTTTAGGAAATTGATTATAAGATTGTTTAGAAAATTGATATAAAGAAAAATTATAATATTAGTATATATAAAATGACCCCCGAAGAAAAGGTAGCAAAGATTGAGAAAAGACGAGAACAAAACCGAATTAATGGTAAAAAAATATACAATGATAATGATATTGAAAAAATTAAAAAACGAAAGGAACAATTACGCGAAGCGCAAAAACGATTTTATGAAAAGAATAAAGAACAAGTTAAGGAATATCAGAGAACAAAATATAACGAATTAATGAGTATAATACCTGTTAAAAAATCTAATATTATTAAGACTCAAATAATTGAACCTGAAATTTTACCTATTGATGAACCTTTTGTATTTGTTGAAGAAGAAAAAGAACCTGCAATTAAAATGAAGGTAAAAAATGGTAAATTATCTATTCCTATTAATCAAGCAGATGCAATTGAGAAAATTAATGCTTTAGATGCTACCAGCGGAACTAAAACAAAATATATTAATGACCTGAAAACACTTTTAAATATTACGAAATGCGAGGACATCCGTCAATGTCTGAAACAAAGTAAAAAAATCATTAGTGAAATTGAGAACGCAACACAAAAAAGGGACCCTACTTTATCTTATGGAATTAATACCAAGAAATCATTATACCAAACTATTCTCTTCCTTATTACTAATCTGAAAATTGACCTTAAAGAATCCACTATTGAGAGATATAAATCTAAATTTGAAGAGTATAAAATATTATCCCGTGATAAAACAGCAGAAAACAAGGTTTCTAATGATGATTCTGTTATGGATTATAAGGAATATGTCAAGAAAATTCTCCAAAAATTTGGGGTGAAATCCAAACAATATTTGGTTGCTCGTTTATACGATGAACTCACTTGCAGAGACAATTACGGAAATTTAGAAATTATTGAAAATCTGAAAGATGTAAAACCAAATAAAAACTATATTGTTGTCCCTCGTAAAAGAATTACTATTGTTTTACAGGAATTTAAAACAGATACAGCATACCCTGCTGTTTATCATAAAGTATCTGATAGTTTAGACACATTAATACGCTCATATTTATCTGAAAATGGATTAAGTTATGGAGACACTTTATTAGGTAAATCTCTATTATCATCTTTTGTTGGTGAAATGAATCGTGCTATTGGAATTGAAAATGGATCTATAAACTATATCAGACATAGTAAAATCACAACAGAATTATCGTCTTCTAAATTATCACCTGCAGAGAGATTAGCATTAGCAAAAAAATCACAACACTCTGTTATCACTCAATTATCCTATGTTAGGAAGTTAAAGGATGTTTAGAAGAATTATTAAATAAATTGATATAAAGAATTATCTCTGTATTATATAGACTAGAATGCCTTTACCTTATTCGCAAAATAAGAAGCACATTATGAAATGGAGAGCAAACAATAAAGAACACAATAATTTACTTAGTAAATTGTATATGAGACAAATGCGATGTTGGAAGAAAATCCAACTTGAATTTTATTCTATATTGATAGATGATTGGAATGTTGCATCTGCTTGTTAAATTTAATCAAAAAACTATATATCTAAAAAACTTTAGATATTTAGCAAAAAAGTGAATAACTAATTATATAATATAAAATTGAAAGGATTTAGAAAATTCTTTTGTTAGTATAGTATATAGAATGAATTCCATTAATGGCGCCAACCAAGAAACCCGATCTACTACTTCTTTAGGAGAATTTTTAAATAATCACTACAAACAAAAAGATAATAAGAATACTCATACGCATACACGTATTGGAAATACTGAATTCGCTGTAAAAGGTGGTTCTTATGTTATCAATAATGATGAAATTTCGCAATTTTATGAATTATATTATAAACAAGTTTTTACTAATAATAAACAAGAATATCTAACTGAAAAACAACTGGAAAATGGTGTTATATATCACGATTTAGATTTACATTATTTACCTGAAATAGATACAAGACAACACGATGAGGATTTTATGAATGAATTAGTATCTATATACTGCGACAATATTAAAAAATTCCTTAATATGCCTAATAATTTTACTTTCAAAATATTCATTATGCATAAAAATAATGTGAATCCGTTGGATGATAAAACAAAGGATGGAATTCATATATTAATTAATTTATTACTTCCTAGACATTTACAGATTAAATTGAGAGAGTATCTACTCGCTGATAGTAATATACACGAACTATTTAAATCCATTCCAGTAATTAATACTTTAGATTCTATTTTTGATGCGTCTATTGTTAAAGCATCCACTAATGCTCAATTGTTTGGTTCAAGAAAACCATCTTATGGTGCATATAATTTAACAAATATCTATGAAATTACCTATATTGATAATGATTTTGCTCTAGAGGTTATTGATAATCCTGCAATGACTTATGAACTATTCTTGGAATTATGCGTTAGAAATATTGATAGACCTTTTTGCGAATTACATCAGATCAATGAACCTGTTCATATTAGCGAAAATGTTGTAGCTATAAATGTTATTAATGATATTTTTGATGATGCGGATGAGGAAAAATATAATGAAACAATTGCGTATATTAATGCTGGCATTAAACACGATATATTTTCTAAAATGACAGGTCATTCAAAATGGATTAATATCGCAATCATTATAAAAAATTCTAAAGCATCTAATGGAGAAGATGCATTTGTTAATCTCTCAAGAACTGACAGAAATTTTAATGAGGTTAAGGTTAGAGAAATTTATAAAGGTGTTGCTATTACACCTCACCCTAATGGAAAACCTATTGGACTTGGTTCATTAATATCATATTTTAAAGATGCTGATGCTAATTTAGCAAAATTAATAATTAAAGATGTTAAAAAATATACTTGTAATGTAATTATAGAACCCGAAATAAATGAAATTTCTATTGATAATAGTAAAGTTATAGCAGATGATGATAATAATGCGTCTGAAATAATTTATGATAGATTAAAAGAACGTTTGTTTTATTTTAAAGGCAAGTTTTTTCTAAAATTGGATCATATATGGAATTGTGATGCAGATTTTATTGATAGCTTTGTTTTAAATTTTATTCTTAATGCTAAAATTATAAATAAATTAAATTTATCTTATTCTGGAAATGTATGCGGTGCTAAACACATAAGAGAAGGGTTATATTCAAAAATAAAGATTATGATGAATACAGATGACTTATATAATAAATTTCATACAACGACAAAAAACAGATTATGTTTTATGGATGGCGTTTTGGATTTTAAAGCAAGGAAATTTTACTTATGGGAAGATGTAGATTTTGAATATTATACGTGTGTGCAGATTAAACGAACATTTAAAGAATATTATGATAATGCTAATAATGAAACTATTAATGAAGTCAAATCTAAAATATTTGATAATATGTATGGTGATAAGGTAAATAATGCGTTGCATTTTCTATCACGAGCGATTACAGGAAATTATGAGGATAAGAATTTTCTTACATATTTAGGTAATAGAAATTGTGGTAAAGGAGTTCAATACGATGCTCTCAAAACGGCATTTAATGATTATGTTAATACATTTGAATTAGGAAATTGTATGTATAACCGAAAAACTAGTGGAATGGAAAATGTAGATTGTTCTAAAAAGTTATACTGGTTATTAGATTTTGAATTTGTAAGATTAGGTATTTCTCAAGAAATACCAGACCATAAAAGCGATAGTAAAATTAATGGTAAAATTTGGAAAAAAATTACTGGTGGAGGTGATGAGATTGTTGCAAGACGAAATTATGATAGAAAGGATACACATTTTAAAATAGATACTACATTTGCTGTTTTTGGAAATAATTCATTACAATTTGACACAGAAGACTGCTTGGAACATGCAATATCATTTAATTCTGTTAATCAGTTTAAAACAGAATCAGAATTAGAAAAATTACTAGAAAGTGGAATAGATGCAATTGAAATGAATAGATATAAGCTAAAGGATAGTGCTATTAAAGATAAATGTAAAACAGAAGACTGGGCGAATGCTGTGGTATATTTATTATACCAAAATTATAAAGATTACTCTGTTAATATTATTAACGACGATAATGAAGAAGATGATGCAACTTTATTATCCAAAATTAAAGATGATTATTTTATAACAAATAATAAATCAGATATTTTGTTATGTGATGACATATATTCGCTTATTGATGATGATAAAAAAAAGATTACAAACGAACTACAATCAATTAACATATTTAAAAAAAAATGCTCAAGTGGCGAACATAGAAATAAGTGGTGTTTTTTTGGAATTAAGTTAAAACCTCAAGAACCGAATCAATCAATACAACAATAAATGTATAATATCTGGTATTTATAAAATGCTCCAAATGCTCCAAGAATAATTCCTTATTTCAAACTTTCCTAAAAATGAAAAATGAGTTAGGATTGGGATTTATATAGCGTCTCCAAAATATTTATTATATGGGAAACTTTAATATAAGGAAGTATTCTTGGAGCATTTGGAGCATTTGGAGCATTACTCTTTTAGGATTTCTCTCTAATTAATTAATTTCTCTTCGTTATTTAGGAAAAAATAAAATATCCATAGATTATATATTAAAATGTCAGAGATTATAGAAATGCAAACATACTATATCTACATTATTAAATGTAATGATCCATTAGTAAAATATTCTTATGTTGGTTCTACAAAAAACTTCACTCGCAGAATGCTAGAACATAAATGCAATTCTAAAAATAATAATGCAAAGCTATATGATTTCATTCGCAATAATGGGACATTTGATAATTGGAATATGAGTATTATAGACACGCTTATTACGGATAATACTTTAGATGTTAGATTTAAAGAACAAGAACATATAATACAGCAAACCAATAAATTAAATAAAATCAACGCATATATAAGCGACAAAGATTGTCTTTTATTACATAAGGATTATTATATATTGAATAGAGATAACATACTGCAAAAAAAGAAGACTTATTATCTTAATAACAAAAGTATTAAGCACGAGTATTATCTGAAAAATCGTGCTAATATACTGCAGAAACAAAAGCAAACATATCAATTAAAAAAAAACAATAAAAATCAATCAATTTAGACACATTAATTTAAATCTCATCATATAATATATGCCAAAAAAAGTAAAAAAATCTAAACCTTCTATAATGAAGCAAAAACAGGTCGTTAATATAAATATTAATAACCAAAAAAGGAAAGCGAAAAGGGTTAAATCTCGCCCTAAAAAATCCAGTAATCTATACCCCTCACAAATTCAGTCTCACAATTCGGGAGTTGTCTTGCCTTTTCATCATCAGTTTTATATTCCGCCTACAGATAAGAGTATGCCTCAAATAGAGGAGCTTACAAATAAATTCCGTGATGGTAATCTTTTACAGATAAAACAATCTAATGACTTGATACAACAATTAGGAAATAACCAAAGAATTACTAATGAACTCGCTCAATCTGTTATAAAGGGAAAATCTCCTGCTAAAATTTATGATTTATTAATGCAAGAACATTTAGTAAGAAATGCTCCCAAGAAATTAAAACACGAAATAGATGAAGATGGTGAATTATGGGAAGAAGAGGTGTCAATAAATAAAAAATCTCCCATAAAATTAGCAAGAGGACGAGGCAGACCTAAAAACCCTTTAGAAGAATCATTACCGCAAGAACCTTCACTTATACAGAAAAAATCGCGTGGAAGACCTGCTTTAAGTGCTGAAGAAAAGGCAAAAAATAAAGCAGAAAGAGATGCAAAAAGAAATGGAGGAGCACAAGCACAAACAGAGGAGCATAAGCAAGGATTAGATATTTTAGACAACCAGTTTGAAGATGCTGGATTCGGGACATTAGAACCAAAACCATTAGCAGAAGCAAAACGAACACCTATAAAATTAAGAGCAAGGAAGAAAAGGGTTGTTATTAGTGCTAATATATAAAATATTTTTATCTTGACTATTATAAATGGAGAATGAAAGCAACGAAGTTAAGGAAGATATAGAAGAATCGTCTAGCGACGACCAAATAGAAAAGAAGGAAGAACCAAAACCTAAAAGACAGCAAACCGAAAAACAAAAAGAATGTTTTAGAATAGCACGGGAAAAGCGTATGGCGAATATTGCTAAAAATAATGAAGCGAAGAATTTACAAAAACAAGAGGAAAAGGTAAAAATTGAGGCGAAGATTATAAAAAAAGCAGTCGCTATCAAGAAGAAACAAATTAAAAAGGAAAAAGTTTTAGAGATGACACAAAGCGATGAATCAGCAAGTGATTACGAAATACCCGCAAAAGTAAAACTTGTTAGGCAGAGACCTGCACCAATACCCGAAAAAACTCAAATTTATTTTATATAGTTAATATAAATGAAAACAGCAGAAGAAATATTATATATGTTAGAATACTTATCACAGGATTATGTTGAAGACCCGAAGTGGCGATTGCAAGATATGCATAAAATTCACGAATCGCTTACTGAAGATAACATAATGACATATATCAGTTATTTAGCAATTAAAAAAGATGATATAACACCCGATGAGAAGGATACAATTGAAAAAATCATTAAGATTAAAAGAGCATTAGAACGACGTGAAATTAATAAGCGATACTCACATTTTACATTAATAGAATAATTTATTATATCATTATAATATAATAAACTAATGACAACATATATAGACAGCAGACAGATAAATTTATCATCAGACACAGCAGACCAATATTTAAATGGTTCATTTTTATCTAATGTGATATTTAATATGAATGGAATGTTAAAAAATGAAAACGATATTGTTATGACACAAATTAGTGTAAATTCGGCACAAATACCAATTAGTTATTATATTGTTAATTATACGAATAACACTTTAGTATATAAATACCATAATGATCCAATAACCACAATAGTTTTTGATACAGGTAATTATAATGCAACTTCATTTATAACTCAATTTACAAGTAAAATAGCACATATTACACCAATACTTAATAAATTAAATGGAAAATTTACATATTCATCAAATCAAATAATTACATTTTATCACACAGGTTCAACGTGCTTTAAATTTTTAGGATTAGATGTTAATACAGATTATACAGGTGAAGATTTTGTATCACCATATCCAGTCCAATTTCAAGGCATTACAAGGTTAAAAATTGTTTCAAATGAATTAGCAACATACTCTATGGATTCTAATAGTGGTAATTTTTCAAATACTTTAGCAACTATATCAGTTAATTCTTCTGCTTATGGAATATTATTATATGAAAATACTTCCCTATATAAACCGATATTAAGGAATAGAGACAACAATTCTATATTTGATATAGGAATATTAGATGATAATGATAATTTTATTAATTTTAACAATTGCTCTTGGAGGATTACCTTACAATTAGATATTACGAGATTAAGCAATTTAATGGATAGAACTTTTCCAAAACCAAATAATACAATACCCACTCAAGATTTAACACAAAACTCTGATAATCCTGATTTAGGAAATCCTGCCCCCGATTTAGTAGATTTAGGAACAGGAGATAGTGATTTAGATTTTTTGATGTATCAAAATAATATTTATCAATAATTTTTTTATCTTTAGTAAATATATAATATGAACGTTGTTTTACCAAAAGAATTAGCATATGTTCCTTCTTTGCCTTCCTTACCTGAATGTCTGTCTCAAGAAGTAGTTTTAAGCCCGGTGAATGGGGCCAGCTTCGGTCCGGGCCAACTTTTGCAATATGACCTAGTTGCGCGAGGATTCATAGACCCTGCAAGCATTTATTTAAGATATAAAGTAGCCCTGACAAATACGGGAGCACAAAATTCTACTATAAAGGGAACGCCTGTTTATTCGTTCTTTAATAAATTAGAAACAATTTTCGGTTCAAGTGTGGTTGAGAGCGTCAACCAGTATAATCAAGTATGTAATATGATGACAAATCTGCAATTAAACGTAGCACAAAAATATGGCCAGCAAATAAATTATGGCTTCTCTATCGGGTCGCAATCTGCTCCTTCGTTGGAGCAATTGGACGGACGCAGTTGTGCTAATAATGAAGTATTTACTTTGGCTGCACCTCTGCCCTGTATTTTATCTATGGCAGAAAAATTAATACCAGCTGGTCTTATGCCTAACATAAGAGTTCAATTAACAACAGCATCTATTGCTGAAGCATTTGTGAATGCTAATTTACCAACAAATTATGCCTTATCTAATGTGGAACTTTGTTATACTATGGTAGATTTTAGCGGTGATACAAATGAACTTGTTAAAAATATGGGAGACCAATTTTATATTAAATCTACTTCTTTTAAAAATATGGGTGCTTCTTTAGCATCAGGGGTTTCTGGTTCTGTTGATTTAATTTACAATATGAGACTTGCTTCTATTAAGTCTTTATTCACTCATTTTTGCGGGCAAAATGCTACCGCTTGTGTTAATGGACTTTTTGATAGTATAGACCCGACTAGTGGTAATGGTGAATTGGTTTATAATATTGCTGGAACTTCTTATCCAACTCGCCCCATTTCTACTCTTAATAGCAAGGCATCTGTTATGTGCGAGCTCAAAAAAGCAGTTGGGGCATTACACTCAACCGAATACAATACCAGCATAAACTCGGTAGAGTTCAGTCATACTGATTATTCTGTTTTAAGCACCGAAGGATCACGAACCCCAGTTCCAACGCAGTTATATACAGCTGGGAAATTTATTTTTTCCTGTAATACCGAGAAGCTCAGCACTAGTAATACCATTCTTTCCGGAATTTCTACCCAATCCTCACCTATTTCATTAAGAATCTCAACCAATACAGCAACTCTTCAAGCGTATAATGTTTATTTAATGGCGATGTATGATTGTTTAATCCAAGTTAATCCTCACGAACGTAATGCTTCTGTAAAAGAATAAATATATAAAACTTAATATATCATTAGTATATAGCAGTAAATGAGAATTAATATCATTCAAAACGATAAACCAAAATTACCATTATGTAAAATGAATTGTGATACTAAATTAGGAGACCATTTGGATAAATATGAATTAACTAAATTTATGAATAATCATAGTGTCAATTTACTTGTAGGAAAGCCTGCGAGTGGTAAAACATCACTTTTATATTCATTTTTTAAGAGCAGAGGAAAGGACAAAATATTTAGAAAAGTTTTCCACAATATTTTTTTATTTATGCCCGAAAATTCCCAAAAATCATTAAAGGACAATATATTTAGCGTATTAGAGGACGATAAAATTTATAATGAATTAAGTTATGACAATTTAGAAGATGTAATCAGTCGCATAAAGGGTGCTGAGGATTATGAAAATTCGTGCATAATTTTTGATGATATGGGTAGTTTCCTAAAAAATGCTGATACAAAACGACTATTCAAGGAATTGATTTATAATAGGAGACATTTACACACAAGTGTATTTTTTCTCTGTCAGTCTTGGTTATCTGTTGAGAAAGATTTAAGGAAGTTATTTACCAATATATTCTGTTTTAAGGTTAGTAAATCAGAGATGACTAATCTATTTAATGAAGTTGTTGAGCAGAAGAAAGATTATATGCTGGATATTATGAAAATCGTATATGATAAACCTCATCAATTTCTATTCATAAATACCGATACAGGAAGATTATTTAAAAATTTTGATGAACTAATTTTAGATGAAACTGAAAAATAATATAATCTAATTCTAATATATAATGGGACTTTTTAATAAAATCACTCACGGAATAGGCAAAACCTTTAAAAAGGCATCAAGTGGAGCAAGCACATTTTTCAAGAAGACATTACCTCACGGGTTAGAGGTAGGAGCGAAAGGTCTTGCTACAGGAGCAAAATATGCTGGTAAAATAGGAGAGGTTGGTGGTAAAATATTAGGAGGTTTAGCAAAATCCCCATTTGGAGCAATATTAGCACCCGAGCTTGCTTTTGGAGCATCTGCTCTCGGTGGTTTAGCAAAAATTGGTAATGTAGCATCAAAAGGTTCTAATTTATTACAACACGCATCTCACGATGTGAGAACTGGCAATATTCAAAATGGATTGACGAACGCTTTAGAACGAGCGAAAAATATTCAAACTGCTGTAAAAGCACCTTCTTTTGTTTAAACAGGTAATAAAATCTAAATTAAGAATTATAATATTTACAATATATATTATGATTTACAACCTTTTTTTAAATGCTTATACAAATGCCCCATTAACGAATTATTATTCTGCTGTTTCTGCCACTGATTATAGTCAGAGAGTTTTTGCAATTGACTGGTCTTTTCTGCCTCAAGATAAAAATTTTAAAGTATCATTTAAATTTGCTTCAAGGGCGGCGAGTTTAACTAATTCTGACCAAATATATGTAACTGCTAATTTTTTACCTAATAGCACTACTTTAGCAGGAGGAAGTGTCGTTCAACAAAGCAACACAAGTCTTTTAGGATTATTGAAAGTAAGACCAGCAACAACAGGGACAGGTGATTTGCAATATTTTTCTAATCCTAAGGATAATCTACCAGTATATTTATATGGAAGACCTAATAATAATTTTTTAGAAATAATTTTAAAAACCTATGCGGGTGTTAATGCTACTTTAACAAATTTAATATGGTATATGGTTATTTCTTTTGAAGAAGTTAGATAAATAATAAAATATTGTCTAATTATATGAATTACAAATTATCATTAAATAGCTCAACCTACTTTTCAAAATTGAATGCTACAAATAATGTAAATCTTACATATGCTATTGACTGGACGTTTTTACCAAAAGATAAATCATTTTTGGTATCGTTTCGTTTTATAACAAACAGGAAAAATTTTAATTCAACACCTGCAAATAATAGACAATTTTTAGTTAATGCTAATTTAGGACAATCCAATAATTATACAGGAAACGCAACATTAGATAAAACGCAAAATAATATTATAGGTGGTTTAAAATTATATAGAGCATCATCACGAGGTGCAGGAGCTAGTCCTACCGATACATCATTCAAAGCAAATATACACACCAATAGTCCCATATATCTTAATACAAGACCAACAGATAATTTTTTAAATATAGTAATTACAAGTATAATAGCTGGAGAGGCTGCTTTATCTGAAATTGATTTACCATATCTAATGGAATTGTTTTTTCAGGAAATTTAAAATATATTTATAATATATCATAATGTCTTACACATCTAATCAGATAAATAGTCAATCTCTTAATGGGATAATTTCATTAAGCGATGGAGTTTTAAATATAGAAGATGGAGTTATTAGCAATATACAATCGTTAAATGTGATTGGTAATACTGAATTAGATGGGGATTTAATCGTAGATGGAAAAATATCGTGTGCTTATAACGCTTTATTATCAAGTGATGTAGTTAATAAAAGCTATGTAGATGATGCTTTGAATAATAATAGTAGATTTTTAAGAGTAGATGGGACAAATAAAATGAACGCAAATTTAAATGCTGGAACAAATCACATTTATAATGTTTTAGACCCAACAAATGACCAACACGCTTCAACTAAATTTTATACAGATACGGCAGATAATTTAAGACTTTTAAAATCTGGAGACACGATGACGGGAACATTAAATATGGGACCTACTACACAAAATAAAATTATTAATTTATTAGCAGGAACAGATTTATTAGATTGTGTTAATAAATCTCAAATGGATAATGGGGATAATTTAAGACTTTTAAAATCTGGAGACACGATGACGGGAACATTAAATATGGGACCTACTACACAAAATAAAATTATTAATTTATTAGCAGGAACAGATTTATTAGATGCTGTTAATAAAGGACAGATGGATACGGCAGATAATTTAAGACTTTTAAAAGCAGGGGATACGATGACAGGAACATTAAATATGGGACCTACTACACAAAATAAAATTATTAATTTATTAGCAGGAACAGATTTATTAGATTGTGTTAATAAATCTCAAATGGATACATCAGATAATTTAAGACTTTTAAAATCTGGAGACACGATGACGGGAACATTAAATATGGGAGCTACTACAAAAAATAAAATTATTAATTTATTAGCAGGAACAGATTTATTTGATGGTGTAAATAAATCTCAAATGGATGATGCTGATAATTTAAGACTTTTAAAATCTGGAGACACGATGACGGGAACATTAAATATGGGACCTACTACACAAAATAAAATTATTAATTTATTAGCAGGAACAAATTCATTAGATTGTGTAAATAAATCTCAAATGGATACATCAGATAATTTAAGACTTTTAAAATCTGGAGACACGATGACGGGAACATTAAATATGGGACCTACTACACAAAATAAAATTATTAATTTATTAGCAGGAACAAATTCATTAGATGGTGTAAATAAATCTCAAATGGATACGGCAGATAATTTAAGACTTTCAAAATCTGGGGGAATAATGACGGGAAATTTAGATATGAGTGGGAATGATATAATTAATATTAATAATTTAGCATCTAAAACAGGCACGTATTTAAATTTATTATTAGGCACTGCAAATATTATACAATTAACACCAGCAGAAGTAATTTTTAAAGCACCCATATTAATTTTTGGTATTGCGTCTGGAGGAACAGGCATTTATATGGCTGGGACTAAAATCGCTAATTTATCTAATGGAACAAATCCTCAAGACGCAATTAACAAAGAACAAATGGATAATGCTGATAATCTGCGTTTAAAATTAGATGGGACGTCTATTATGGGTGGTCAGCTAAATATGAATGCAAATACGCTTAATAATTGTCCTAATTTAAATGCAGGGACAACGATGAATTTTAAAATAGGTGGTGCGATAGTTATGAATACACTTGCAACAGGACTTGTTTTAAGTCAGCCAATAAATATGAATTCAAAATTAATTAATTCATTAGGTAATGGTAGTTTATCAACAGATGCAGTAAATAAAGGTCAGATGGATACAGCAGACCTTTTAAAAATGGATAAGGCTAATGGAGTTGGAACAGGAATGATGACTTTAACTAATAATGGAGCATCTTTGAAATTGTCTAGTTCTCTTGGGAGTGGTAATTTAATATTAGAATCATATTCAAGTGCACAAATAAGCTTTCAACATACCACCACTCATAATCCAGTTGCTACAATATCGGCAAGCACTACATCAGATAATTTATATTTTTATAATTCATCAAGCTATACCCCATCTCTTATGTTAAATTCTACGAGTGTAAATTGTCTATTGCCTACAATAATAACAGGCACTTTAACGATGACAACTGGTGGTGCTTCTCCAATAGATATGTCAGGTAATGATATAACAAATGTTTCTAATATTAATTCTAATGGATTAAATGCTTTAAATTTACAACATAATTCAATTGCAAAAATTAAAGTTGATTCATCAGGATTAACGATGCAAAATAGTGGAAATATTAATATGAATAGTGGGACTATATCAAATACAACATTAACAACGCCAAAAATAACTGCTCCAATACAAACAACCACGAGTTCAGTATATTCCTTTATTAATAATAGCTATTTAAATATTGGATATACTACATCTACCAGTTATACTAATAATATATCTATGACACAAACAACATATTATGCATTATTAGGAACATTAAGCGGAGTGAATAATAAACTAACGGTTTATCCAGGAGTATGGATTATAACTGGTAGTTTTAGACCATATTGTATTTCAGGAACTCCAGATTGTCAAGCCATTCAAATGATAGTGTCTAATGTTAATAGTGCAACAGAATGGGCTGCATACCCGTCATCAAAAGTTAGGCAAATTTTAAATGGTAATTATAACTCAGAAGATGAAGGATATATAGTCAATACTTTTGTAATTACTCTTGCAGCTCAAACAGATTTATATTTATGGGGTTATGTTAAATATACTGGGACTACTGTTGCATGGCAATATAATTTTGCTGAATTACGGGCGACACGAATCGCTTAAATTATAATATTTAGTATATGTATAATGGCGAGTTTAGACTTATCATTCGTAAAAGGTTCAAGCAAATTGGTTAAGGCAGAGAAATTAGAGGTAATATATAACGCAATTTTATCAAGGGTTAGAGCACTACCAGAGGTAAATAATCTGCGAAATAATACAGATTTAATTCATTTAGTTTGTAATTTAGCAGAAAATGCTATAAAAAAGAAATGGGGACAGGTGGATAAAAAAGCATTTGTTGTTAGGGTATTAAATACACTTTTTACTTATAATGTAGTAGAAAAGACACAGGTAGAAGATGTTATAGAATTTTTACATAGTAATTATCAGATTAATAAAGTGGAAAACGCTAAAAAAGTGTATGCCTGTGGTAAAAATTGGATTAAAAAAAAGGTTCTAAATTGATAATGGATTATCTTATAAGTAATTTTATTCAGTATATTGTCTATAAATATGTGGGACAAGGTTTAGCATTAACAATTGCTGTCGCGATTATATTATAAATTCCAAAATGTGTCGTAAAAATGCGAAATGTTGAAATGTGTGAAAATGTTGATAGATATATTTTGCTCCAAATGCTCCAAGAAAAGTTTCTTATATTAAAGTTTCCCATATAATAAATATTTTGGAGACGCTATATAACTCCCAATCCTAACTCATTTTTCACTTTTAGAAAAGTTTGAAATAAGGAATTATTCTTGGAGCATTTGGAGCATCTTCTATTTCTCTCTGTAAATGAATTCTAAAGGTAATTTTTAAAGTAAATCTCTATAGAGTCTAATATAGATTAAGGTATAGGTTCTATAGAGATATTTTCTCTGTAAAAAAGAAACTAATACCTTTATTTCTACAAACCAAAAATCCAATATAAAATTAGACTGACTAATAGGCACTCTAATATTATGTTAAAAATAGATAGGGGTATATGTAGTATGGATAGATTTTATAGGTTTAGATAGAATTAATAGAGAGATTTATGTAATTGGTCAGGATGTGCAATACGCTGGATTCGGTAATGCGACCCTTGCTTATTTATAGATTAAGCAAGAAATAATGAGAGCATAATAGCAGTAAAAAAATAATGGCGTAATACACAATTGCTTTAATGCGACCTTCGCATAAAATGCGTATTGCGAAACGTAAAAACGAGAGCATAATAGCAGTAAAAAATAATGGCGTAATACACATTTGCTTTAATGCGACCTTCGCATAAAATGCGTATTGCGAAACGTAAAAACGAGAGCATATAGGTAAGACAAAAAGGGCGTTAGAAAATGGTAGTGCGTGAGACTGGGAGACCTTGAAAAATATTCTATAAAAAAACCATAAAAAAACGAGAGCATATAGGTAAGCAAAAACCTAATCAGTAGATTGATTAGAAGATT
>Ga0209079_10000435_pt1 | contig 16745 bp, 13 predicted proteins | sample PPLLaktember2015_2_FD_187259 | JGI IMG/M metagenome (GOLD analysis project Ga0209079, IMG submission 187259) | Freshwater sediment microbial communities from Prairie Pothole Lake near Jamestown, North Dakota, USA - PPLs Lake P7 Core (6) Depth... | ecosystem: Environmental > Aquatic > Freshwater... | reverse complement strand
ATGGGCAATAGAAGGATTGCTATAGAAAGGATTCGATGCACGTGGACCTTGTGTCTCTCAGAACGATTATTCACACTGATTACTGATCACTGACTACTGACGACTGATGACTGATTTCCGGCTACCGACCACCGACATCTTCTCTTACTACTTTCTACTCTTTACTCTTTACTCTTTACTCCTTACTCCCCACTCCCCACTCCCCACTCCCAACTCCCAACTCCCAACTCCGCATTCTCAATACCTCTTCTCCCTCTTCCGGAAGAAATCACTGAGCGGCTTTATGTATGGCTCTGTCACATCGATCTCCACCGCGTCGAGGCGGGACTTCAGGAAGAGCGATTTGCGGGAACGCTGCAGGGTATCACGATGCTTGCGGAACGCCTCGCGCACCCGACGATCGCTGGTGTCAACCACGCGAACCGTTCCCCGCTCGGCATCGCGGAGATTCAGCAACCCGACGCGGGGCAATTCCTGCTCCCGCGGATCATTCAGCACCAGTCCAACGAGATCATGGCGTTTCCCTGCGATCCGCAAAGCCGCCTCGTAGCCGGTATCGATGAAATCCGACACGAGGAACACGATGCTTCGCTTCTTGTGAATGTGGTTCAGGTACTCGAGCGCCCCGCGGATGCTTGTGCCGCGGCCCGATGGTTCAAACGAAAGCAGTTCGCGAATGATGCGGAGCGTGTGAGAACGGCCTTTCCGGGGCGGAACGTATTTCTCGATCGTGTCGGTGAACATCATCAGACCGACCTTGTCGTTGTTCTTCATCGCCGAGAAGGCGAGCACGGCACTGATCTCGATGGCGATGTCCCGCTTCAGAGCGGTTTGCGAGCCGAACGCTTGCGAGCCGCTCACGTCGACGAGGAGGATGACCGTGAGTTCCCGTTCCTCTTCAAAGACCTTTACGAACGGATGATTCAACCGCGCGGTCACATTCCAGTCGATCGTCCGGACGTCATCCCCGAGTTGGTACTCGCGCACCTCGGAGAATTCCATCCCCCGTCCTTTGAAGACGGAGTGGTATTCACCCGAGAACACCTGGTTCACCATTCCCCGGGTGCGAATCTCGAGTTGCCGGACTTTCTTCAGAAGTTCACGTGGTTCCATGGATGAGCCGATGAGCCTGTGAGCCTATGAGCCGTTGAGCCTGGAGCCTGTGAGCCGATGAGCCATTAAGTAGTTGAGCCCCTGTGTGTGAGGTACGAGGAGATTCAACCTCATAGGCTCATCACTTATGGGCTCATTGGCTCATATCTCATAGGCTTGGTCTACGGCACCTCCACTGCATTCAGAATCTCCACTACGACCTGCTCGGATGTGATCTCCTCGGCTTCCGCCTCGTAGGTCACTGCGACACGGTGACGCATGACGTCAGGGCATATGGCACGAACATCTTCGGGAATGACGTACCCGCGGCGCTTGATGAAGGCGTGCGCTTTGGCTGCGAGCGCAAGATTGATCGATGCGCGGGGAGATGCACCGTAACTGATCAGCGGTGCCAGTTTTTCAAGCTTGTAGTTCTTCGGTTCGCGCGTCGCGAAGACAATGTCGAGGATGTAGCGCTCGATCTTCTCGTCCATATAGACCTGACGGACGACATCGCGTGCCGAGAGGATCTCTTTCGGAGAGACCACGGTCTTCACGGGCTTATCGGCACCGGCGACATTCTGCCTCATGATCGCGAGCTCTTCCTCTTTCGTCGGATATACGATCTTCACCTTCAGCATGAAGCGGTCGACCTGCGCTTCGGGGAGCGGGTATGTTCCTTCCTGCTCGATCGGATTCTGCGTCGCCAGAACGAGGAACGGCTCTTCGAGCTTGAAGGTCTCTTCGCCGATCGTCACCTGGCGCTCCTGCATTGCCTCGAGCAACGCACTCTGCACCTTTGCCGGGGCGCGGTTGATCTCATCCGCAAGAATGAAATGAGCAAAGATGGGTCCTTTCCGCGTTTGGAACTTGCCGTCTTTCTGGTTGTAGATCATCGTCCCGACGAGGTCGGCGGGAAGCAGGTCGGGCGTGAACTGGATGCGCTGGAACTTTGCGCTGATGGCGGAAGCCAGGGTCTTGATCGTGAGCGTTTTCGCAAGTCCCGGCACCCCTTCGAGCAGAATATGGCCGTTGCAGAGGAGGCCGATGAGCAACCGATCCACCATCTGTTTCTGGCCGACGATGACCTTGCCAACCTCAGCCGTCAGTGTGTCGACGAACGCGCTTTCACGCTGGATCATTTCATTGATGGTCTTGATATCCACAAGCGTCTCCAATTGATGACATGATCGATACGAAGAAGATTAGACGGTTCGGCTCAGACCTGCGTTCCCGCCTATTCGCGCGAAAAATGCAACGAGCCACTCAGTTCCGGTGGTGCTGACTGGGCGGCTCGCTGATGCTGAAGGAAAATAGGGAAGAAATGGGATTTGTTCAAGCATGGGCAGGCTTCGTTGGGCTCCCCCGGAGTCATCCCCGGGGAGATACCCGGGGTAACTCCCGGGGAGATACCCGGGGTAATTCCCGGGGAGATACCCGGGGAGGTTCCGGGGACATCTCGCATCTTCTTTCCGCTTCATTTCGCATATTCTCCAATGCATGATCCCACTATATCGCTGCCGATCGACGGCGTCCTCCAAGAACTCCGGCAGGCACTCACCGGCGCTCGGCGCCTCATTCTTTCCGCTGCTCCCGGAGCCGGGAAGACCACGCGCGTTCCGATCGCATTGCTCGATCATCCAGGTCTCGCCAATCAACGTATCCTCATGCTCGAACCTCGACGCCTCGCGGCTCGTCGCGCCGCCGAGTTCATGGCTTCACTCCTCGGGGAACAGGTCGGTCAGGCTGTGGGATACCGCATTCGGGGTGAATCCAAGACCGGCCCGGCGACGCGCATCGAAGTGGTCACGGAGGGGATCCTGACGCGCATGCTGCACGAAGATCCGGCATTGACCGGCATCGGTCTGGTGATCTTCGATGAGTTCCATGAACGGAGCATTCACGCCGATCTCGGACTCGCACTTGTCCTCGATGTGCAAGATCACCTGCGCGAAAACCTTCGCCTGCTTGTCATGTCCGCGACGCTTGACGGGGTTGCGCTTCAGTCCTTAATGCCGGATGCGCAGGTGGTCGAATGTCCAGGCCGCCTCTTCCCCGTCGAAACGCAGTTCGCAGCATTTCGATCAGACAAGCCGATCGAAGTCCGTGTCGCCGAAACGGTCCGTCGTGTGTCGACGGAATCCGATGGCGACATCCTCGTGTTCCTCCCGGGACAGCGCGAGATCCTTCGGACCGAATCGATTCTGCATGAGCGTCCGATCTCTTCGGATGAGTTCGTCATTCATTCGCTCTTCGGCGATGCCCCTTCAGCACAACAACTGGCCGCCTTGAATCCCGATCCGAACGGCAGGCGTAAGATCATTCTCTCCACAAATGTCGCTGAGACGAGCCTGACCATCGACGGCATCCGCACCGTCATCGATTCGGGGTTGATGCGCGTATCACGGTTCGACCCCAATCGGGGAATGAGCGGTCTCGCGACCGTCCCTGTCTCTCGTGCGTCGGCGGATCAACGTCGTGGACGAGCGGGACGTCTTTCGAGCGGCCTCTGCGTTCGATTGTGGACCGAGCAAGAGCATTCCGCCCTGCCGGCATACAATCAACCGGAGATCAAGACCGCAGACCTTGCCCCACTTGCGCTTGATCTGGCACTGTGGGGAGATGCGCGCGGTGCGTCCTTGCGATTCCTCGATCCGCCGCCGTCGGCCCATCTCCAGCAGGCACAACGACTGCTTCAACGCCTGGAGGCGCTCGATGAAACACTACAGTTGACATCGCATGGAAAGACGCTCGCACGATTCCCGACGCATCCCAGACTCGCCGAAATGATCGTTCGTGGGTCCGAACTTGGCTGTGCTGACGATGCATGTCTCATCGCCGCTTCGCTTGAGGAACGAAATCCGGGATTCCCGAATCAACGGGCCGACATCGACCTTGAATCCCGCCTGCATGCACTGAATGATACCCGCCGCTCCTCCTCCGCGGCATACGAGCGTATTCGTGCACAGGCACGCCGTTTGCGTCAGCTGATCTCAAAGGAAGAAGCGGGCGTTGCATTGGAAACGCCGCACGGGACGCTCCTGGCTCTTGCGTATCCCGAACGTATCGGCAAACAGCGGACGGCGGGAAGCAATCGGTATCAACTCGCCGGCGGCGGAATGGGCGTTCTCCCCGAATCGAGTCTCCTGGCGCGTGAGCAGTTTCTCGCGATCGCCGATGCGGACGGTGCGAACGAATCTGCGCGTGTGCTCCTCGCAGCTCCCCTTTCCGTCAATGATCTTCGCCTCGTATTTGAGACGCGCATCACGCGGGAAGACGAGTCGCGATGGGATCCGCAGACTCAATCCGTGATCGCCCGCAGGGTGGAGCGACTCGAAGGAATCGAATTGCGGGAGTTTCCGATCCAGCTTTCCGACGCCGATGCGACATCCGCAATGGCGGAGGGAATTCGTTCGATGGGGATCGATGTGCTCCCCTGGACGCAGGACGCGCGCGCGTTTCAACAGCGCTCGGAATGGATTCGCATCGCTGGTTTCGCCGAGGCGGACTGGCCCGTCATGAGCAACGAACAATTGTTCTCTGACCTGGAACAGTGGTGCGGCGGCGCGCTTTCGTCTCTGCGTCGGCGCGAGCATCTCGCCTCTCTTCCCCTGCTTCAGCTCCTGAAAGCCCGGTTCACGCACGCTCAGCTGCAGCAACTCGACCGACTCGCCCCTGCGCATATTCTGCTCCCCACCGGAACCAAGGCACGCATTGACTATTCCGTGGATCCCCCCGTGCTCGCCGTGCGGCTGCAGGAACTCTTTGGACAAACCGATACGCCACGGATCGCCGGCGGACGGATTCCACTCGTACTCCACCTCCTCTCACCCGCCCAACGACCGCTCGCCGTCACGAAGGATCTGGCGAGCTTCTGGGCGACTACCTACCCCGAGATCCGCCGCCAGATGCGCGCACGCTATCCACGCCACGTTTGGCCGGATGATCCAATGACCGCGCCGCCCACAAGCAGGCCGAAGCGCAGACAGCGTTGAACGATTTCTGACCTCAACGGAACCCCTGTACTGGATTTCTGTGTTCATACGAGACACATTCTGGGAATTCGTCAATGAACGCAGTCAGCAAACAGCCACTGGTCTTGCGGTTCCTCTCGGGAATCGAACGCTTCGGCAATGCGCTACCCCATCCTGTCACCATCTTTGCCTTGATGGCAACAGCCGTCGTCCTGATGTCGTCAGTCCTTCAAGCGTGGTCTGCCGTCCACCCCAGCACCGGGAAGGTGTTCGAGGTCGTCAACCTGTTGACGCCAGACGGAGCGCGCCGGATCGTAACATCGTTGGTTTCGAACTTCACAGCCTTCGCGCCGCTGGGAACGGTGCTTGTCGCATTGCTTGGAGTGGGAATTGCGGAGGGCTCTGGACTGCTCTCGGCGGCGTTGCGCGCGTTCGTCCTCGCAGCCCCGCGACGTTGGATCCCGTTCGCCGTTGTGACCGCAGGCGTCCTGTCGAACGCCGCTTCCGAACTAGGATACGTCGTACTCATTCCGCTCGCCGCGATCGTTTTCATGAGCGTCGGACGTCATCCGTTGGCCGGAATGGCTGCCGCGTTCGCCGGTGTTTCGGGGGGGTACAGCGCCAACCTGATTCTGGGAACGATCGATCCCTTGCTTGCAGGCATCACGCAGGAAGCGGCCCGGCTCGTTGACGGCACGTATGAGGTCTCCGCCGCGGCAAACTATTTCTTCATGATCGCATCGACATTTCTCATCGCGGGGATTGGAACTTGGGTAACGGTGCGGTTCGTCGAGCCACAGTTGGGCCCCCTTCCCGAACAGGAGCGATCTGAATTCCTCAAGCCTCTCGAATCATTGGAGAAGCGTGGGCTCATCGCAGCAGGACTCGCAAACCTCTTTCTCGTCAGCGTCGTCGCCTGGGCCGTCGTTCCCGCGGATGGCATCCTCCGCGATCCACGCACCGGGAGCTTGCTGCACTCTCCATTCCTCAACGGTATCGTCACCATCATCTTTGTCTTCTTTGCCGTCCCGGGTTTGGTGTACGGTCTCGTCACGCGTTCATTCCGACGGGATGCCGATGTCGTGAACGCAATGAATACCGCGATGAAGAGCATGGCATCGTACATCGTGCTTGCATTCTTCGCGGCGCAATTCGTGTCGTTCTTCGGCTGGACGAATATCGGCGTGATCAGCGCCATCACGGGAGCGGAATTCCTGCGCAGTGTCAATCTCACCGGCATTCCGCTCATCATCGCATTCGTTGCGCTCAGCGGATTGGTGAACCTTGCCATCTCCAGCGCATCCGCCAAGTGGGCCATCATGGCACCGGTCTTCGTGCCCATGTTGATGCTTCTCGGCTATTCGCCGGAACTGACACAGGCGGCATATCGGGTGGGTGATTCCGTCACAAACATCATCACGCCGATGATGTCGTACTTTCCCCTCATTCTCGTGACGGCGCAGAAGTATCGGAAGGATGCGGCGATCGGAACATTTCTCTCGATGATGCTCCCCTATTCGCTCGCATTCGGTCTCGCATGGAGTGTGCTGCTGATCGTCTGGCTGCTGCTGGGAATCCCCTTGGGACCGGGAGCTCCTCTGACACACCCTTAGAGCGGAGGTGATTTCTTCGCGTGTTGATTCAGCGCCGCAACCAGCGCCTCGAGGGTGTATGGTTTCTGCACGAAGCCGGCCAGTCCCCTACCTGCGAATTGCGCGCTGATCTCGCTCTCAGAGTATCCCGATGACATCACCACCTTCACGGTCGGGTCAATCTCTTTGAGCCGCCGAAACGTCTCCTCACCTCCCATGCCCGGCATCGACAGATCGAGGAGAACAACGGAAATCTCCTTGCACCGCTTCCGGAAGAGCTCAATCCCGACGTAGCCATCCTCTGCGGTCAGGCAAGGGATTCGCTTCTCCCCCAAAACGTCCGTGACGAATTCTCGCACGAATTGCTCGTCATCGATTACGAGAACCGTCCCTTCCATCGTACCATTCGAAGGAGCGGATGACTCTCGTTGCGTGTCGTCCTCCGGTACCGCTGGAAATGCGAGCCGGAAGGTCGTCCCTTTGCCCTCCGCACTTTCCACGATAAGTCCTCCCCGGTGTCCCCGGATGATCCCCAACACGGCAGCCAGTCCCAGGCCGCGACCGGTGAACTTTGTCGTAAAGAACGGGTCGAAGATCCGTGCCAGCGTCCCGGGCGACATTCCGATCCCTGTATCCTCGATCTCCAGAACGACGTAATCACCCGCAGCCATTCTCTCGCCGACGATCGCCATCCACTGCTTGATCGAATCCGAGATATGTTCTGTTCGCGTACGAATCGTGACCATTCCGGGTTTATCCCCGATCGCCTCACCCGCGTTGATGATGAGATTCATCACGATCTGTTGGATCTGTCCGGGGTCCGCTTGAATAGACGAGTGACGATGGTCCAGTTCGGCGTTCAGCCGGACGATCTTCGGAATGGTGACCTCGAGGAGATGCAGGTTGTCTTTGATGAGTTCGTTAAGGGAAAAGGTGCGAAGCTCGAACTTGCTCCGTCCGGAGTAGGCGAGCAGATGCTGAGTCAGTTCCGCCGCACGGGTTGCGGCGCGCTCGATCTTCATCACATGTGCACGCGCGGGATTTGATTCATCCAACTTGCCCCCCGCAAGCGACGCTTGGCCCAAGATCGCCTGCAGGATGTTATTGAAGTCATGCGCAACCCCCCCGGCGAGGATTCCAAGACTCTCGACCTTCTGAGCCTGCCGAAGCGCTTGTTCCGTCCGAATGCGCTCTGTGACGTCTCGGAGGATCCCTTCGAACTGCGCGGGATCACCGTTGATCGCGGGGATCATCCGTCCGTGTCCTTCGACCCAGATCTCCATGCCATCCTTGCGTCTCAGGCGGAAGACCGCCATTTCGTCTTTCGTGAGGAGTTGCAGCGCGTGTTGACGCTCCTCCGGTGTGAAATAGAGATCGCGCGCAATATCGACTGCCAGCAATTCGTCCACGCTCCCATACCGCAATATGCGAACCATCGCCGGATTGACATCCAGAAGGCGTCCATCGATCGTGCTGCGGTAGACTCCGTCGGGGATCCGTTCGACCAGATTTCGGTACCGCTCTTCAGCCTTCTTCCGGTCACGAAGCTCTCGTTCAAACCGAGCAGTTGAACGATCGATGCTATTGACCGCCACGCCCGTAAAGATGGCCGACATCATGACGTATACCGAGTAGTCGGCAAAGATGTTCAGATCGCTGTATGCGAGCGCGGGAGGCGGCATCAACCCCTTGGTTGACAAGTACACCCAGACCGCTCCGGTGATCATGTTCGCAACAGCCGTCACGATCGCACCGCGGAGACCATACACAAGCCCGGCGAACACGACGATCGAGATCGTCCCTCCGAAGGAACTGGAATCCAGTCCGCCCTCCGTAAAGGAACCGACGGCGAAGATCAGCCAGATGATGCTGATCGACCAGAAGGCGGACAAGGTGAGCTTACGGAAGCGGAGCAGCAGGGTGCCGATGAGCGAATAGAGGATCGTCCCGACGACAAAGCTATCTTGGCCGTTGAGGATCGAAGGAGGAAGGATGAGATAAAGGAATCCGCCGAAGAAAATGAAAAGATGGGCGACGTGCAGCGTACGGGCACGCCTCCATTCAAGCTCGTTCCCCCAGCCGCCCGGCAGGCGGAACGCTGAACTGCAAACATCCCAAATCTTCTTCACAGGATTCCGAAACAGTTGGCAGTACGTTCAATGTACTTTCGAACATCTTGAATAGCAATCCGCCCGTCCGGCTTCTTTCCTCTTTAACAGATCTCTCGTACCTTGTCCGCATGAACATCCATCCTCTCGGATCTACCGGATTGCAGGTCTCCCAACTTTCCTTCGGCGCCGGCGCCATCGGAGATCCCGCCTTGGAAGAACATCATGTGAGCGTCCTGCTCCACGTTGTGCTGGACGCCGGCATCACGTTGATCGACACAGCGCCCTCGTACGGGCTCTCCGAAGAACGCATCGGCCGTCATCTCGCTCCGCGTCGGAACGAGTTCCTGCTTTCAACGAAGGTCGGCTATGGAATTCCTGGAATACCAGATTGGACATATGCGTGCGTCGAGGCTGGCGTGCGACGCGCGCTCACAAGATTGCAGACCGAGGTCGTCGACATCGTCCATCTGCACTCCTGCCCCGCGGAAACGCTTCGGGCGAACGGGGTGATCGACGCATTGGAACGCGCACGGGAGGAGGGGCTTGTTCGTGTCATCGCCTACTCAGGCGAGAACGATGATCTCGCATACGCGCTGATGACAGGACGATTCCAGACGATCCAAACCTCCGTCAACATCTGCGATCAGCGGGGATTGCACACATACATTCCTGCGGCGGCCGATCAAGGAGTGGGTGTCATTGCCAAACGCTCGCTCGCGAATGCTCCCTGGAGATATTCCGCGCGGCCAGAGCGGAGCGACGAGGCGACATACTGGGAGAGATGGAACGCCCTGGATTTTGACGCTGGTATCGCTGCGGAGGAACTCGCACTGCGCTTCACGGCGTTCGCCCCTCATGTGGCGACGGCTCTTGTCGGTACCTCGAAAGCGGCACACATCGCCCAAGCGTGTCAGGCGATCGAACGCGGTCCCCTTTCGGAGGATGTACATCGCGAACTCCGTCGCCGGTTTGCCGAAGCCAGCACGACGTGGATCGGTCTCATTTGATTGACCGGCATCACACTTCCCCTTGACGGAGGATGCGGCAAGTTGTATCTTCAGTGTGTGATGGGATTTGCAGCGCAAGGAGCACAGGAATGCAGGTAGGCGCGATACTCGGCGGGATCGAACGATGGGGCGGCTTGCTCCGTCCCTCCGGAGATCTCGAAGCCGGGTCGAACGCGCGGACGACCGGAAGTGTGCCGCAGGCAGCAGCAATCGACGGGACCACGGAGTGCGAGACCTGCAAAAACCGCCGCTACCAGGATTCATCCGACGACCCCTCCGTTTCGTTTCAAACCCCACAGAGCATTGCCCCCGGAGCTGAATATACCGCGGTCCGCTCGCATGAACAGCAGCACGTTGTCAACGAGCAGGCGCGGGCGAGGAAGGAAGGGCGCGAGGTGGTCGCACAAAGCGTGGCGATCCATTACGCGGTCTGTCCGGAATGCGGGAGAGTGTACGTTGCGGGGGGAACCACAACAACGACGACGCGGGGCGCTCGAGAGCCGCAATCCCCATACGAAGCGGTCGATGCGTCCCGGCAAATGACCGGTCAGCTGGTCGACCGCCTCGTCTGAACCCACAAAGCATCTTTCCCCTGAATTCTGAATCCTGTTTTCTGAACCCTCCCCCAACTCCCTCTACTGCTGCACAACCTCCGCCGTCTTCGCCGGATTGAACATCCGGATGACCTCATCGTTGAACAGCACCCAGATGGTGTAGGCGCCGACGAGCGTTCCAAGCGGCACATGAATGAGATTGAAGAACGACATCACGAGCAGCAGGATGCGTCCCCATTCCTTCCGTCGGCCCGCCGCGATCGCGGCAATAATGGTGACGACCGAGAAGAGCGCGATCACTGAACCGATGATGAAGAGGATGACGGGAACGATCTCGAACACGATCTCCGGGACATCCTGCACCTCGTAGGGGTCAATTCGCGCGACAAGACTCATCAACCATTCGAATGAAAAACCGAGCACCATGACGATCAGCCCGCCCAGCAGGATGACCGACCGATAAACGATGTTCAGAACGACGGCAAAGGTGAGATGTTTTTCCATGGAAGGTGCCTCAGGAGAGATGATTGATGAGCGCGATTTTCGGACGTTCTGGAGTATACGTTCGCCGCTCGATTTTGTTCAGGCTAAAATGACGAAGGGCCTGCCCGCCGGCAAGCCCTCCCAGGTAACAACCTCGATAGCCATTCACTTTCCTCACTACCCCGCTTCCTCGTTGCCGAGTTTCCTGAGCGGGCGACCGGACTCGAACCGGCGACGTTCAGCTTGGGAAGCTGACATTCTACCACTGAATTACGCCCGCATACGAATGCAATATACGCTACGGGGTGCAGTTCTTCAAGTCCTTTCTCTCCCGCCCTAGAACTGAAGAACGCCGAACAACAGTCCTCCGACGAGATACAGTATACCCACCGTTGCGATCCATCCGAGAATGTCGAGGATGAATCCGTTCCGGACCATATCCTTGATCCTCACGTAGCCGGTTCCAAAGACGAGCGCATTGGGCGGAGTCGCGACAGGAAGCATGAACGCCATCGAAGCGGCAACGGCTGTGACGACGGTGAGCGTCGTTGGGTTATCCCCCACTCTCAAGGCGATAGAGATCACGATCGGCACGAACATCCCTGTGACGGCCGTGTTTGACGTGATCTCCGTCAGGAAGTCGACCAGCAGCACGATGACAATCATCAGCATCAGCGTGGATGGTGTTCCCATCGCCCCGACAGCCGACGTGGCTATCCAGGATGCGAGTCCGGTCCGGAAGATCGCATCCGACAACGCGATGCCGCCGCCGAACAACACGAGAGTGCCCCAATCCACAAATTTTGTGTCGCGCCAATCCAGGAGAAATCGTCCCTCGCGGATATTCACGGGGATGATAAATCCGAGCAACCCGACAAGAAGTCCGATGGTGTACTCATCGACCCACGAAAGCGTTGCGGCAACGGCCTCCGGCAAGAAGAGCTCCCAGAACGGATTGCTCACCCACAACACGACCGCAAACAGAAAGACGAACACCGCCAGCTTCTCGCCCACTTGCATAGGGCCCAGTCGACGCTGTTCCTGCAGCAGCTGTTCCTTTCCGCCGGGAAGCGACCGCACCTCCGGCGGATTGCGCAGGACGAGCACGCCCCACGCGAGCGGGATCATGATGACGACGAATGGAATGCCGAATGCCATCCAATCCAGAAACGACAACCGAGTGACCGACGGATCGTCCGCGAACGTCGCGTTGAGTATTCCAAGGGCGATCCCATTCGGCGGCGTGCCGATGATCGTTCCGACTCCGCCAATAGAGGCCGCCCATGCGATTCCAAGCATCAGCGCGGTCCCGAATCGCGAAGAGCCGGGCTCGAGTTTCATCAGCGACAAGATCCCCAGTCCGAGCGGAAGCATCATCGCCGTGCAGGCCGTATTGGAGATCCACATGGAGAGGAACGCCGTCACGGTCATCATGCCGAAGAGGATCCGGCGTGAATCTTCAGCGAGCGAGCCCCGCGTCAGGATCCAAAGCGTCAGGCGTCTGTCGAGTCCCCATTTCTGCATACCCGCGGCCAGCAGAAATCCCCCGAGGAAGAGATAGATAACAGGATTGGCATAGTTGACGAGCGTATTTTTGATCGTGAACTCATGGAACCTCGTACCGGAAACTCCGACGACATGCAGGAACGGGAGCACGACCGCAGGCAGCAGCGCCGTTGCGGGGAGTGGGATGGCCTCGGTGATCCACCAGATGACCATGAGGCCGAGGAGGGCGAAAACGGACTGCATCGAGGAGGTCAGCGATCCCGGATCCAGACCCGGGTCCGACCCGGGTTCCAACCCGGGGTCGAGTTTGAAGGATTGGCACGCATCGGTGGCGGCCTCGGAAAACGCCGAAAAGGGTGGGAGCAGCAGCACAGTACCGAAGAACGCCAAGCCAAGGATGAAGCCGATGATTCGAGGAGACCGGAGCGGATGCATGGGACGGAATATGACATCTTGCTTTCGGAAAGTCAACCCGGTCCGACCGCCATAAACAACAAGAGCGGTCTCGCGACCGCTCTCTCCACTTTCCTATGCTTGTTTCGTCATTCGTACCAAGATAGAACCTCGTAGGTCCCTGTCGTGGGATACAGGGGCGGTGAGTCGACCATCAACCGATCATCGTATCGATAATTCTTTTGAAATCCTGTCTGTATCAATCCCGTCGAAGAATTGAATGTACCCACAGGACCACGCTGATACTGCTGAACACCGCCGAGCAGAGTCAGTGTTCCTGCTTTGGGCCGTCCGTTGTAATTCTCTGCCTTCAATCCTCCCGATGCCGCCAGGATTGATGCATGGATCGTGACGCCCTTCGCAGGATCGTTGTTCTTCGCATTGTCCGCAACGATCACGTCATTCGAACACACGATCCCAAGCATATCGGTCGATGTCGTCTGCATTGGATTGGCGGAATACACGATCGAGGAATCGACCCAGACGTTCCCTTTTGCCGCGCCAGAACTTCCGGTTGCAGAGATGGTGACGCGGCCATTCAGCACACCTTTGATATGAAGATTTGCATTGTCCGCCATGATCACGCCATTCGGCGCAAGCGACGTCAACGGCACAGTGTTCGGCGTCGCCGTCCACGAACCATCACGCCAGACGACGTTGCCATTCGCCAGGAATTCAACGTAGATGTCCTTGTTGTTCCAGTACATTCCCCCTCCTTGCGCGTGCGACTTCAATGCCGAGAAATCGTTCGGCAACTTGATGTCGACGCCGGACTGGAAGCCAGCATAGAATTCGGGTTTTGAGGAAGATGGACTTTTCTGAATCCCGTTCTTTGCGGAGACTTTGCCATAGAAAACAGGACGTCCCGAGACCGTCAACTTCTGCTGGGTGTGAAACGGACCCCACACCGTATCACCCGTGATCCAGTAGATGGCCCCTTCGATGACGCTGTAGTACGCGAACTTGGAAAACTTCGTGAGCCCAAGCGTGACCACGGGATACTGTGTGACGCCATTATACGTGGCAGTGACATCCAAACGCACGCGACCCGAATCGAGACTGATGGCGTCGACCTTGTACGTCCCGCCTCCGAAGTTCGTGGTGGGATACCCGACGCGCCAGTTTGGACTGAAGGTGAGTTCATTCGCCGCCATGTTCGCCGCGCTCGAGCCAATATGACGACAAACGCTCCGATTGTAGTAATCAATGTAGTTCTCGTATCCGCGGATGGAAGTCTGCGAGAGATTGTATCCGATCGTCGCGAAGATGATGTTGAAACCGATCACCATCAGAATCGATGTCTTTCCCATGTTATTCTCCTACCGGTTCCGAAGGTTCTTGGTGACGAGACGAATCTGGCGCCAGAAGACCTCGTATTGCGTCGAATCGACCATATATTCTTGCGTGATCGGAAAGCCGCTTTCCACTGCCATCGAAATTTGCATGTAATAGACCAGACGCGGATCGGTGACAGGGAATGGAAGCAGTTCGTTCTCAGCGTCATAAAACTGGAATGCGAACTGTGACACGCCAAGGTTCATCCGGGTGAACGGAGTGGTGTTGACCTGTCGATACAGAAACCGGTCACGCGGGTTGGGTGTCGAGGCAAGCTCCCCTGCAGTGCCGATCCAGTAGGTGATACTGTCCAGTGTACCGTCATTTCCTACGTCTGTCCAGAAACGAATGCGGGATGGTTGTGCGATGCGGAGCGCGCGCGAGGGATCGGGGATCTTCCGCCAATCACGGCAGTAGCCGATCTTCTTGAAGTCGTCCTCGATGATCGAAACCGCCGTCGTGACGTTCTGCTGCAGAATGAGGTTCGAATTATAGACGCTGGCCGCTTCGTTTGCCTGGGCGTTCAGTCGGAGACACATGAGAAGCAGAAATCCCCCGATAGCGAACGAGCCGATCATGTCCATCAATGACGAGGTACCCATAGCTCACCTGAAGTTGAAGTAGCTAAAGATGTAGGTCATCGACACGGTGTCTTGCGTCGCTGTTCCACTCACCCACACCGTCAGTTTCTTGTGAAATGTGCGTGTCCCCGCATTCGCATTCGGATTCGCCGACGTGACATACTCCACTCTCGCCCGCGTCGTGAAGATATCATTGCCGCGGATCGTATCAACCTTGACCAGATTGTGGAAGTCATCGAAGTCGTCGAAGTTCAGCGTGCTGGGTGGTGTGGTCGTCTCTCCGCTCTCCGGTCCCAACGAGTTCGTGTTAGTCAAGGCGGTCGTTGACACGACGGCGTCGTTCACCGTCGACTCATCGAAATTCATTCCAGAAGCTTCCTCGATGACAGACGTTGCGATCGAGGTCGCATAGATCCCGATCTCCGTTTGTCGGAGGATGGTTCCATGCGTGGACGTCGAGCGGTTCACCGTCAGGACCGTTACGCCGAGCAGGAGGATCGCCAATGTTGTGAGAAGCATTTGCCCCGTGTTCATACGCTACTCAGATTGTTCTTCAATGTTGAAATATCCACTTCTGCTGCATGATGTGCGGTGATGAGCGTCACGAGGCGATAGAATGACCTCTAACGCGCCAAAACAGCCAGTTGCCATCTACAAAGAAGGGGCTACCTTGCCGTGGATAGTCCCTTCGATCGAAGGTTAAAACCTGTCTTATCTCAGAAGTGTCATCATCCTTGAGACCGACTGGGTTCCGATCCTCAAAGAGTATATGTACGAGCCACTTGGTAACGATGAGGCGTCGAACGAAACCGAATATATACCAGGACTCTGGACCTCGTTAACAAGCGTTGCCACTTCGCGTCCGAGCAGGTCAAAGACCTTCAGGTTTACCGGACCCATCGTTGACGACTGATATCTGATCACCGTTGTCGGGTTGAACGGGTTGGGATAATTCTGTCCGAGAGCAACCTTCTCCGGCGCTTCCACCACGACCGCAAGTTCATGATGATAGGAGAACGCGCCATCATGATCAACCTGCTTCAGTCGATACAGGAACTCACCCGAACCGGGAGGAACATCGACATACACATACTCATGCGGAGAATTGCTCGTCCCTGCGCCGGCAACGAAAGCGATCTCTTTCCAAGGAGTGCCGGATGTGCGACGTTCGATGGCGAAGCCGGCATTCCGGCCCTCGGTAGCGGTAGACCAGGCAAGCGTCACGCCAAGCCCCGTTGAAGCGACAGTAAATGCGGTGAGTTGGACGGGAAGTAAACCCGTAGCTTCCAATATAAGAACCCTGCTAAATTGTTGATCTGCTACGACGAGAAAATTGTTTGCCGTGTCTACCGCGACACTCGCGGGATAGAACATGTCGGTTGGATTCGCTGCTCCCGTATTCGAGTCGTCCCATTCTGATTGGCCCAAATAGAAATCGGCTGATGCACCTGGAGCTTTGAGCGCAGCTTCATTATGGATGACCACTCGATTGTTGCTCGCATCTGCAATATAGAGTCTTCTTCCGTAATCAACCGCCAAACCTATCGGATAATTGAGGCCTGACTGAGACGTGGCGTTGAGTGAGGAAGTGAAGTCTGGCTGTCCCAAGACCCCATTTGCTGGTGCCCCATTCCATTTCGCTGCAGCATTGTCGAATCGAAGAACCCGGTTCTCCGCGTAGCTGACCCACAAGCGACCAGCCCCGTCCATAACTACACCATTGGGTTGCCCTCCTGTTGAATCATTTAAAGTCGATTCCATATGTACGAAATCCCGTTGCCCGAGAACTCCATCCGCCACCGCACCGTTTAGTTTCGATGCAGCATTGTCAAATCGGAGCACTCGATAGTTCGAATTATCTGCAACCCACAATGTCCCATTCGGGGTGATTGCACATCCCGTGGGATAATACATACCAGAGGCTGTTGTCGTAGGACTATCTGAATTGAAGTCTGATTGTCCGAGAACTCCGTCAGCCTTAGCACCGGTTTGCTTCGTCGACGCGTTATCATACCTGAGCACACGATTGTTCCACTGATCACATACCCAAAGAACGT
>Ga0209079_10000434_pt1 | contig 16776 bp, 18 predicted proteins | sample PPLLaktember2015_2_FD_187259 | JGI IMG/M metagenome (GOLD analysis project Ga0209079, IMG submission 187259) | Freshwater sediment microbial communities from Prairie Pothole Lake near Jamestown, North Dakota, USA - PPLs Lake P7 Core (6) Depth... | ecosystem: Environmental > Aquatic > Freshwater... | reverse complement strand
CCGCGTCGGCGACTCGGTGCCGGTGAGCTGCGACGGCTGCCCGACGGGGATGGCGGCACGCGTGTCCTTCGTTTCAGACCAGGCCGAGTACACGCCACCGGTCATCTACAGCAATGAGAGCCGCGCGAAGCTCGTCTTCATGGTCGAAGCGAAGCCCGACGAGAAGACCGCGCCGCAGCTCAAGCCCGGCCAGCCGGTGGATGTCCGCATCGGCCCGGCGCCAGACGCGCCCGCTCGATGAGCGCTGACCTCGCGATCGACGTACGCGGCCTGACCAAGGCGTTCGGCGGCCGCACGGTCGTCGATAACATCGATCTCGCCGTGCCGCGCGGGCAGGTCTGCGGCTTCCTCGGCCCGAACGGCAGCGGCAAGACAACGACGATCCGCATGCTGTGCGGCCTGCTCGAAGTCGACGCCGGCGAGGGCACCTGCCTCGGCTACGACATCCGGCACGAGGCGCGTCGCATCAAGCTGCGCGTGGGCTACATGACGCAGCGCTTCGGGCTCTACGAAGACCTGTCGATCGCCGAGAACCTCGACTTCACCGCGCGCGTCTATCGGCTCGACAACCGCAAGCAGCGCGTGGCCGACGCGCTCGCGCGGCTCGGGCTCACGAGCCGCAAGGCGCAGCTCGCCGGCACGCTGTCGGGAGGCTGGAAGCAGCGCCTGGCACTCGCCGCCTGCCTGCTGCACGAGCCCGAGCTGCTGCTGCTCGACGAGCCGACGGCAGGTGTCGATCCGAAGGCGCGACGCGACTTCTGGCGCGAGATCCACGCGCTCGCGGCCGACGGCATCACGGTGCTCGTCAGCACGCATTACATGGACGAGGCCGAGCGCTGCCATCGGCTTGTCTACATCTCCTACGGCAGGATCCTCGCGGCCGGGACCGCGCCGGAAGTCATCGCGCAGGCCGGGCTGCGGACCTGGGCCGTGCACGGCCCGCGCCTGGACGCGGTGCTCGAACTCGTCGAGCAGCGGGGCTGGATGGCGGTGCCGTTCGGCACCAGCCTGCATGTCAGCAGTGCCGATCCCGACGACTTCCCGCGCTGGCTGATGGAGCGTGATCCGGCGCTCGCGCAGGCGCTGCGCATCGAGCGGATTGCGACCGGTCTCGAAGATGTCTTCATCGCACTGACGCAGGATGCACGCGACACCGTCAACTGAGCGGAGCGCCGGGCCGCCCCGAGCGAGCTCGCGCTGGGCGCTTTCGCTCGAGCGCATCGGCGCCGTGCTGCGCAAGGAGTTCATCCAGCTGCGGCGCGACCGGCTGACCTTCGCGATGCTGATCGGCGTGCCGATCATGCAGCTGGTGCTGTTCGGCTACGCGATCAATTCCGATCCCAAGCATCTGCCGACAGCCGTGGTTGCGCTCGACCAGTCACCCACGGTCCGCACGATCGTGCGCGCGGCGCAGAACACCGACTACTTCCACGTCATCGAGGTCGGCTCGGAAAGCGAGGCCGAGCGGCTGATCGCGCGCGGTGACGTGCAGTTTGCGCTGGTCTTTCCGTCGGACTTCACGGAGCGCCTGATGCGTGGGGAGTCGCCCGCGATGGCGGTGTATGCGGACGCGACCGACCCGGCGGCGACCGGCACCGCCGTGTCGGCGCTGCAGAAGCTGCCGCAGATCGCGCTGCGCAACGACCTCCACGGGTCGCTGGCACGGCTGGCACCCGCACGCGAACCGTTCCAGGTCATCGTCCACAAGCGTTACAACCCGGAGGGACTGACCAACTACAACGTCGTGCCCGGCCTGATGGGCGTGATCCTGACGATGACGCTGGTCATGATGACGGCCATGGGCATGACGCGCGAGCGCGAGCGCGGCACGCTGGAGAACCTGCTGGCGACGCCCGTACGGCCGATCGAGGTGATGATCGGCAAGATCGTGCCCTACGTCATCATCGGCTACATCCAGGTGCTGATCGTGTTCACGGCGGCGCGCCTGCTGTTCGAGGTGCCGATGTTCGGCAACTTCGTGCTGCTGTCAGCGGCGATCGTGCTCTTCATCGTCGCGACCCTCGGCGTCGGCTTCACGTTCTCGACGCTGGCGCGCTCGCAGATGCAGTCGATGCAGATGACGATGTTCTTCTTCCTGCCCAACATCCTGCTGTCGGGCTTTATGTTCCCGTTCCGCGGCATGCCGCGCTGGGCGCAGTGGATCGGCGAGGCGCTGCCGCTGACGCACTTCCTGCGCATCGTCCGCGGCGTGATGCTGAAAGGCGCGGGTCTGGTGGACATCCTGCCGCAGGCCTGGCCGATTGCGCTTTTCATCGTCGTGGTCGCGATCATCGGACTCAAGCGCTACAAGCAGACGCTGGACTGACTTCCCGGCAGCGGTCACCGAGCGCGCTACGCTTCGCGCATGGATCGACGCCGCTTCCTGACGCTGTCGCTGAACGCGCTGCTGGCCGCCGCGACACCCGCGTCGGCCATGGCTTTCGACACCCGCGTTTCGGTTTCCCGGCGCGGCGATGTGTTCCTGGTCGATGCCGTGCTGGTGGCGCCGGTCACCGGGCCCGAGGCCTGGCGAGTCCTGACCGACTTCGACGCGATGAGTTCTTTCCTGCCCGATCTCGATACCAGCCGGGTGACGGCGCGCAGCGGGGAACGCCTCCGGGTCGAGCAGTCCGGCGTGGCGCGCTGGGGCCTGCTGGCGCTTGCGTACTCGATGGTGCGCGAGGTCGAGATGGAACCGATGCAACTGGTGCGCTCGTATTCCCTCGCGGAGTCGCAGATGCAGGTGCGGTCCGTGACGCACTTTGTCAGTGTGCCCGGCGGTACCGAGATCCGCCATCACATCGAGATCGGCGTCGACACCTGGCTGCCCGCCGCGCTGGTCGAGCCGTTCCTGCGGCATGAAGTGCGCGAGCACTTTGACGCGGTCGTCGCCGAGATGCTGCGACGGCGGGCGCTGGAGGCTGTCCCGACGCCGCGTTAATTCGGGCCGGGCCCGAGGCGAGTAAGATCGCGGCCCGGAAACGATTCCAGAACAGAGAACAGGAGCCCAGCATGCGCAAGTTCACCCTTATCGCCGCGGCCGTCATGTCAATTGCCGCGGGCACGGCCGTCGCCCAGACGGGCGGTGTGGCCGCCGTGAAGTCCGAACCCGGCAAGGTCACCGTGGCCGAAGCGGTCCGGATCACGGCCAGCGTCGAGGCGCTCGACAAGGCCAAGCGGCTGGTCACGCTCAAAGGGCCGGAGGGCAACACCTTCGTCGTCCAGGCCGGACCGGAGGTCAAGAATTTTGACCAGATCAAGGTCGGTGACCTGGTTGTCGCCCGCTACGTTGAAGCGCTGACGCTCGAGCTGAAGCCGGGCGGCGGGCAGATCCGCGAGCGCACCGAGCGCGAGAACGCCGTGGCCGCCAAGCCGGGCCAGGCCCCGGGCGCGGCGGCCGGCCGCCAGGTCACGGTCATTGCCGATGTCATGTCCCTCGATGCGGCAAAGCAGACGGTTCGCCTGCGTGGCCCGCAGCGCACGGTCGATCTCAAGGTTCGGGACCCGAACCAGTTCAAGCTGATCAAGGTGGGCGACCAGGTCGAGGCGACGTTCACGGAAGCCGTCGCGCTGTCGGTCGAGCCGGCGCCGAAGCCCGCCGCGCCGGCAACGCCGGCTGCGCCCGCCCCGAAGAAGTAATCCAGGCGCGCGAGCTGACGAACGAAGGGCCGGCGATGCCGGCCCTTCGGCTTTTCAGGCCCCGGTGGCGTTGGCGCGCTGCTCGAGCAGGCTCCAGCGCTCGAACTTCTCCGCGAGTTCATGCTCGATCGCCGCGGCGCGCAGCCGGTCGGCCTTGATCTGTTCCTGCCCTGCGCGGTGATAGTCGGGACGGCTCATGCGCTCGGTGATGTCGCGCTGTTCGTGCTCCAGCGCTTCGATCGCCGCCGGCAGGGTTTCGAGTTCGCGCTGCTCCTTGAATGAAAGCTTGAGGCGCGGGGCGCGTGCCGGGGCGCGCTGTGAACGTTCGGTGCGCTCGGTTCGCTCCGGGCTTGCCAGCTCGACCTTCGGCCGCAGCGCGATCCAGTCGCTGTAGCCGCCGGCATATTCGGTCCAGCGCCCATCGCCTTCGGCCACCAGCGACTGCGTCACCACGTTGTCGAGGAACGAGCGGTCGTGGCTTACCAGCAGCAACGTGCCGGCGTAGCCCTGCAGCGTCGACTCCAGCAGCTCGAGCGACTCGATGTCGAGATCATTGGTGGGCTCGTCGAGCACGAGCAGGTTCGCCGGGCGCGCAAAGAGCCGCGCCAGCAACAGGCGATTGCGTTCGCCGCCCGAAAGGGTCTTGATCGGCGAGTTCGCGCGCTGCGGCGAGAACAGGAAGTCGCCGAGGTAGCTCAGCACATGCTTGCGCGAGTCGCCGATCTCGATCCAGTCCGAGCCCGGACTGATCGTTTCGGCCACTGTGCGCTCCGGGTCAAGCGCCGCGCGCATCTGGTCGAAGTAGGCCACCTGCAGGTTGGTGCCCCGCCGCACGCTGCCGCTGTCGGGCTCGAGTGTGCCGAGGATGAGCCGCAGCAGCGTCGTCTTGCCGGCACCGTTCGGCCCGATCAGCGCCAGCCGGTCGCCGCGCATGATGCGCGTGGTCAGCCGGTCGACGACGACGCGCTCGCCGAAGCGCTTGCAGACCTCGGTCAGTTCGGCCACCAGCTTGCCCGAGCGCTCGCCGGCATCGAGTGACATGGCGACGTTGCCGATGCGTTCGCGGCGCGCCGCCCGTTCGTTGCGCAGCGCCTCGAGCCGCGATACGCGCCCGGCGTTGCGGGTGCGCCGCGCCTCGATGCCCTTGCGGATCCACGCCTCTTCCTGCGCCCAGAACTTGTCGAACTTGCGGCTCGCGGTGTCCTCGGCCGCCAGCTCGGTCGCGCGCCGCCCTTCCCATGCGCTGTAGTTGCCGGGATACGAGCGCAGCAGGCCGCGGTCGAGTTCGACGATGCGGGTGGCCACGCGGTCGAGAAAGGTGCGGTCGTGCGTGATGACGATCAGCGCCGGGCCCTTGAGCAGCAGGTCTTCGAGCAGCGTGATGCCATCGATGTCGAGGTGGTTGGTCGGCTCGTCGAGCAGCAGCAGGTCGGGGGCCAGCGCGAAGGCCAGCGCGAGCGCGGCCCGCTTGCGCTCGCCACCGGACAGGCGTCCCGGATCGAGCGCCTCGTCGAGACCCAGTCGGTGCAGGTATTCGACCAGCCGCGCCTCGATGCGCCAGCGCTCGCGCTCGTCATGGAGTTTTTCCAGCGCGCCGCGCCTTGCCAAGCTCTCGCGCAGCGTCGATGCCGGCGGCAGTTCCGGCTCCTGCTCGACCAGCGCAACCTGCAGGCCATCCTTGCGCCTCGCCTCGCCGTCGTCGAGTTCGAGGCGGCCGGCAATCACGTTGAGCAGCGAGCTCTTGCCGGTGCCGTTGCGTCCGATCAGGCCGATGCGGTCGCCCTCCAGAACCGTCAGGCAAGCGCGGTCGAGCAACGGGTGCAGGCCGAAGGCCAGTTCGGCATCGATCAAAGTCAGCAGCGTCATGTGCCGATTGTCGCAAGGCCGGCGGTCGGCGCTTCAGCGTGCGGCCAGCGCCTGCTGCGCGAGCCATCGCACCGCGACCTCGTTGTCCGGAGCGATCGGAATATCCGCGGCCGCTCCGCTGCGCAGTGTCTGCAGCAGCCGATCGACCACATCGATCTGCGGCAGCACAGGTCCGAAGAAGAGGGGGCGGCCTCGGTGCAGCACCAGCAGTGTCGGGAAGGTCTCGATGTCGAGGTCACCGAGCGGGTCGGCGTCGTCTTCGATGTCCACCCAGAGGTGAAGTTCGTCGGGCACGGCGGCTGCGCGTGCGGCCAGCAGCGGCCGATAGTCGCGGCAGGTGCTGCACCACTCGGCGCACAGGGCAACGACCGCCCAGTCTCGAGGCGCCGGCGCAGCGGACAACAGGATCGGCATCGGGGAATTGTGCCTGCGACGCGGTGGCCCCCGTAGACTGCACGGCCATGGACGTCGACGAGCCCCTGTGGCGGCCCGCCCCGGAGCGCATCGAGCGCGCGCACATCACGGCATTCCTGCGCTGGCTCGCGCGGGAGCGCGGCCTGACGTTCGCGGACTATGAGTCGCTGTGGCAGTGGTCGGTGAGTGACCTCGAGGGGTTCTGGGGCGCGCTCTGGCACTTCCTCGAACTCCGCGCATCGCAGCCCTACGAACGCGTGCTCGGTGCGCGCACGATGCCCGGGGCCCAGTGGTTCGTGGGCGCGCGGCTGAACCTGGTCGACCAGGTCTTCCGGCACGTGACCGACACACGGCCGGCGATCGTCGCGGGCGACGAGAGCGGCGCCCTGCGTGAAGTCGCCTGGGCGGAGCTGCAGGCGCAGGTGGCGTCGCTGTCGGCGGCGCTGCGCGAGCTAGGCGTCGTCCCCGGTGATCGCGTCGTCGCGATCCTGCCGAACGTGCCGCAGACGATCGTCGCCTTCCTTGCCTGCGCCAGCGTGGGCGCGACCTGGTCGGTGTGCTCGCCCGACATGGGGCCGCTTGCCGTGCTCGATCGCTTCCGCCAGATCGCGCCGAAAGTGCTGATCGCCTGCGACGGCTACCGCTACGGCGGCAAGGTGTTCGACCGCGCCGCGGTGCTGGCCGAGATCCGTTCCGGCCTGCCAACCATTGAGCACACGCTGGTCGTGCCGTTGCTGCACGATCGCCTGGACACGACGCGCTTTCCGCAGGCGCGTTGCTGGACCTCGGTCATCTCGCAGGAAGCGGTGCTGCACACCGATCAGGTGGCGGCCGACCATCCGCTGTGGGTCGTGTATTCGTCGGGCACGACGGGGCTCCCGAAGGCGATCGTGCACGGCCACGCGGGTGTGCTGACCGAGATGCTGAAGGGCGTGCACCTGCACCGTGACATCGGGCCCGGCGACCGCTTCTTCTGGTACACGACCACCGGCTGGATCATGTGGAACGTGCAGGTGAGCGGACTGCTGGCCGGAGCGACCGCGGTGCTCTACGACGGTCATCCGGGCACGCCGGATCTTGGCGTGCTGTGGCGCTTCGTCGACCGTGTCGGTGCCACCTTCTTCGGCGCGGGAGCCGCGTTCTTCGCCAACTGCATGAAGGCGGGGATCGAGCCGGCCCGCGCCGCGAACCTCTCGGCGCTGCGCACGCTCGGCTCGACCGGTTCGCCGCTGCCGGCGGAGGCCTATCGCTGGGTCTACGAGCGTGTGAAGCGCGACCTCTGGCTGGTTTCGATCGCCGGCGGTACCGACCTCGCCGGTGCGTTCCTGACGGGCCTGCCGACACTGCCGGTCTATGCCGGCGAGATGCAGTGCCGCGCGCTCGGCCTCAAGGTCGAGGCGTGGAACGACGCCGGCTGCCCGGTCATCGATGAAGTCGGTGAACTCGTCTGTACGACGCCCTTCCCGTCGTTGCCGTTGTACTTCTGGAACGACCCCGATGGTCGCCGCTATCGCGAGAGCTACTTCGATGTGTATCCCGGCGTCTGGCGGCACGGCGACTGGATGCGCCTGGTTCCGCGGCCGGAGGCGGTCGGGGGCATCATCTACGGCCGCTCGGACGCGACGATCAACCGGCATGGCATCCGCATGGGCACGGCGGAGCTGTATCGCGCGGTCGAAGCGCTGCCCGAAGTGCTGGACTCGCTGGTCGTCGATCTCGAATACCTTGGCCGCGAGTCGTACATGCCGCTGTTCGTCGTGCTGCGGCCCGGCGTCGCGCTCGACGACAGCCTGAAGCAGCGCATCAACGCGCGCATCCGTGAAGCGCTGACGGCGCGCCATGTGCCCAGCGAGATACTCGCGATCAGCGAGGTGCCGCGCACACTGTCGGGCAAGAAGATGGAACTGCCGATCAAGCGCCTTCTGCTCGGCCATCCGGTCGAGCAGGTCGCGCACGCCGACGCGATGGCCAACCCGGCGTGCCTTGCCTGGTTCGTCGATTTCGCGCAACGGCGTGCTGCTGCATGAAAGAATCTCCGGACTCCGCGCGTGCACCGGAGGCGGTGGGGTTCTGGCAGGCGTTCGCGTACTGGCTGCGGCTCGGCTTCATCAGTTTCGGGGGACCGGCCGGGCAGATCGCGATCATGCACCGCGATCTCGTCGAGGAACGCCGCTGGATCTCCGAGAAGCGCTTCCTGCACGCACTCAACTATTGCATGCTGCTGCCCGGCCCGGAAGCGCAGCAGCTCGCCACCTACATCGGCTGGCTGATGCACCGGACCTGGGGCGGAGTCGTGGCCGGAGCACTCTTCGTGCTGCCTTCGCTCGTGATACTGATCGCGCTGTCGTGGATCTACCTCCGCTACGGCGACGTGCCAGCGGTGGCGGGCATCCTGTACGGCATCAAGCCGGCGGTCACGGCGATCGTGCTGGCGGCGGCCTGGCGCATCGGTTCGCGTGCGCTCGGCCATCCGCTCCTGTGGGCGATCGCGGTGGCAGCCTTCGTCGCGATCTTCGCGTTCAACGTGCCATTCCCGGTCATCGTGCTTGCGGCGGCGGCGGCCGGATGGCTCGGTGCCCGCTGGGTGCCGGCGGCCTTCGACGGCAGCGGTCATTCAGCCGGTGGCGCCGCTGCGCACACACGTGCACTCATCGACGACGACACCCCGCGACCGGTGCACACGCACTGGTCGACGGCCCACGCACTGCGTGTGCTGGTGGTCTTCCTGCTGCTCTGGAGCACGGCGATTGGCGGGCTGACGCTGCTGCTTGGCTGGGACGCCACACTGACGCAGATGGCATGGTTTTTCACCAAGGCGGCATTGCTGACCTTCGGCGGTGCCTATGCGGTGCTGCCGTACGTCGTTCAGGGCGCGGTCGAGCACTACGGCTGGCTGACGGCTACCCAGATGATCGATGGCCTGGCGCTCGGCGAAACCACGCCCGGCCCGCTGATCATGGTGGTGGCCTTTGTCGGTTTTGTCGGTGGCTGGACTCAGCAAGTGCTCGGGGCCGATGCGCTCGTCGCCGGCGGAGTGCTTGCAGCAACGGTCGTAACCCTGTTCACGTTTCTTCCCTCGTTCCTGTTCATCCTGACGGGTGCGCCCTTCATCGAAAGCACGCACGGTCAGCTGCACTTCACTGCGCCGCTGAAGGGCATTACCGCCGCGGTGGTTGGCGTGATCGTCAATCTCGCGGTGTTTTTCGCGATTCACGTGTGGTGGCCGAACGGACTGGAAGGTGGCCTCGACCCGATCCCGGTGGTGATCTCGCTCGCGGCGCTCATCGCGCTCGCGCGCTTCAAGGTCGGGGTCATCCCGGTCATCTTCGCGTGCGGCCTGGCCGGCCTGACTCTGCGTCTGATCATTGTGTAGGAGGAAGCATGGAAAGAATCACGATGGTCGAACTCGAGGAGTGGCAGCGTGCGCAACGGACGTTCACGTTGCTCGACGTGCGTCGCGCCAAGGTGCGCGAAGCCGATGGGGCCGACATCGCAGGCACCGAGTGGCGTTCGCCCGACGGTCTCTTCACCTGGAAGGACGAGATCCCGCGCGACCGCCCGGTCGTGGTCGTCTGCGCCCACGGTCACGAGATCAGCCAGGGCGTGGCGGCGACGCTGCGCGCGATGGGACTCGATGCACGATTCCTGGTGGATGGCTTTGCCGGCTGGCGTAACAGCGGCCGGCGGGTGGTTGCGACCGGGCAGGCCGGCGGGGTGGCGTGACGAGGGACGACGCGGCCCGAGGCACGTGGAACGCTCAAGCGCAGCGAGGAGGCAAGCAATGGGAACCCGGCCGCAGCAGAAGTACCTGGGCATCTGCCACTGCGGGGCGGTGCGTTTCGAGATCGAAACGGACTTCCCCGAACTCACGATGTGCGACTGCTCGATCTGCCGGCGCAGGAACGCGCTGATGGTCAAGGTTCACGAAAGCCGGTTCCGGCTGCTCGCCGGCGAGGACTCGCTCACCGAGTACCGGTTTCATACGCACACGGCGCGCCACTTCTTCTGTCGTGTCTGTGGCATCTACCCGTTTCACCGCAAGCGCGTGACGCCCGACTATTTCGGGATCAACGTGTTTTGCCTGCACGACTTCGATCCGACCGGGATACCGGTGCGGCAGGCGGTGGGCGCCGCGATGCCATGACGGAGCCGGCCGGGCACGCACTCGAGCTGCGGCCCGCGGCCGAGTCCGACTTCGAGACCGTCTTCGCCATCACGATGGCGACGATGCGTGCCTACGTCGAGGCCACGTGGGGCATCTGGGACGAGGCCGAGCATCGGTCCCGTATCCGTGATTCGTTCGACCCGTCGACGCACCGTCTGGTGCATGTGGATGGCCAGCTTGCCGGGCTGCTGGCGGCCAAGGAACACGCTGAGCACGTCCAGCTGGTCAAGGTCTTCCTGCTGCCGCCTTTTCAGGGCCGCGGCATCGGCACACGGCTGGTGCGGCAGGTGATGGCGCGGGCCGCAGCGCAGGAGCACCCGGTGCGCCTGCGAGTGCTGCGGGTCAATCCCGCACAACGCCTGTACCTGCGGCTGGGCTTTGTCATCACCGACGAGACGCCCGAGCGCCTTTACATGGAGTGGCGACCGGGCGGCGAGCCGCGCGCCGACTGAGTCGCAGCGCGGCCGCTGGCTGCGGGCTGGTTCCTCACATGCCGAGGTAGCGGCCCGGCTTGTGATTGACGGCCACAACGAGGTTCAGGGCCACGGCGCCAATGACTGAAATGGCAACCAGCCTTGCATCGACGATCGCGAGCGCCGCCACGACGATGAGGCAGTCAATGCCCATCTGCACGGCTCCGGCACGCCAGCCGTAGCGCTGCTGCAGCCACAGCACCAGCACGTTCAGTCCGCCCAGGCTGGCCTGGTGCCGAAACAGCATCAGCAGCCCGACGCCGATGAGGAAGCCGCCCATCACGGCGGCGTACACCGGCTGCAGCCAGTCGAACCGCAGAACCAGCGGCAGCGCCTCGGTGAACACGGCGAGCAGCGCGACGGCGGCGAAGGTCTTGATGGTGAAGCGCCACCCCATCGTGCGCACGGCGAACCAGGCGAACGGCAGGTTGAGCACGAAGAACACCGGGCCGAAGCGCCAGCCGGTGGCGTAGTGGACGAGAAACGCGATGCCGGCCGTGCCACCCGTCAGCAGGCCCGCGTGACCATACATGCCGATGCCCAGAGCGACGAACAGGGTCGCCGTGACCAGCGCCTGCACGTCCTCGAAGAACGTGTGCTGCGTCGGCGCCTGGGCAGGATGAAACATGGAGCCGCAGTCTAGGCGGTGGCGGCAGTGCACCCTTGATCATGGCCAAGCGGGCCCGCAGCGCCTGACGCGCGCGACGGCTGTCCACGCAAGGGCGCCTTCCGCGCAGGAGGCGCTGTTCCGCCGTGCGGTGAAGCGCGCAGCGGCTCCTGCTGCCGGATGATCCGCCTCACCCGGTCAGGACTCGAGCCTGCGCAGAAGATCCGGGCCTGACTTCGCGTGCAGCCATCAGTGCTCGTGCGAGTGGTGGGCGTCCGGCACGTGCGCGTGGCTGTGGCGCAGCCGCTCATGGGCGTGCCAGTGGCTGTGCGGGCCGACGGGCATCGGGTCATGCGCGTGCGTATGGTGGCCGTCGTCGTGCCGATGCGCGTGTTCGTGTTCGAAAGCCTCGTGCGCGTGCTCATGGACGTGCGATTCCGCCAGGTGCAGCACGACACCGGCCAGCATCAGCAGACTGCCGAGCAGCATCAGCGTGGTGAACGAACGGTCGCCAAGTCCGATCGCAAGCGCGGCACCGATGAACGGTGCAAACGCGAACACCGAGCCGGTGCGCGCCGCCCCGAAGGCGCGCTGGGCCAGCAGATAGAAGCGGAGGCTTAGGCCGTAGCCCGCGGCACCGATGGCCACGAGTGCGAGAGCCGCGCCGAGCGATGGCACGGGTTCGCGTGTGACCCAGGCCAGCAGCGCGGTCGCACCGCTGCCGAGCAGCGCCTTGGCCAGCACGACCTGCCCCGGATCGCGCTCGGCGAGTGCACGCGATAGTGCGTTGTCGACGCCCCAGGACGCGGTGGCGAGCGCCACCGCGAGCAGCCCCAGCAGGCGTGCCTCGCCGTCACGGGCCTGGTCGAGGATCAGAACGGTGCCGCCAGCGAGCAGCAGCAGCAGCGCGACCCACACGCGGCCGGCAATCGGCTCGCGATACAGCCGCCAGGCGAGCACCGCAGTAAAGAGGGCTTCCAGTGTCAGCATGAGCGAAGCGCTCGCGCCGCTGGTCCGCTGCAGACCCCAGGCCAACGCCACCGGACCGATGACGGCCCCGAACGCAGCGATCGCGAGCAGGCGAGGCAGGTCCGATCGCATCAGGCGCGCTTCGCGGGTTGCTCCGTGGCGCAGCAGCGCGCCGACCAGCGCGGCGCCGACGTACAGCAGGCACGCCGTCGTGAACGCCCCGATTCCGGCCCCAAAGCGTTGCACCAGCGGCGTACTGATGCCGAAGAAGACGGCGGCCAGCAGCGCCAGCAGTCCGCCACGCAGCGCGGGCCATGAGTGCGAGTGCGGAGTCATTGGCTGGCAGCTCGTCCGGGGTGAAGTCGGCGACGTGAAGTCTGCTCCAATGCTGCCATGCACCTTCCGGTCCGGGCGAACCGGCCGTCGTGCTTCAAACCGCGAGCAACAATCCCTGCCGTTCGATGAAGTCGATCACCGTGTCGAGGCCGGCGCCGGTCTTCAGGTTCGTCATCACATAGGGCCGTGCCGCGCGCATGCGCTCGGTGTCGTGGCGCATCACGTCGAGGTTCGCCCCGACATGCGGCGCCAGATCGGTCTTGTTGATGACGAGCAGGTCACTCTTCGTGATGCCGGGTCCGCCCTTGCGCGGAATCTTCTCGCCGCCCGCCACATCGATGACGTAGATCGTCAGGTCGGAGAGCTCGGGGCTGAAGGTCGCGGCGAGGTTGTCACCGCCGGACTCGATGAAGATCAGTTCGAGATCGGGGAAGCGGCGGCACATGCGGTCGACCGCGTCGAGGTTGATCGAGGCGTCCTCACGGATCGCCGTGTGCGGGCAGCCGCCGGTTTCCACGCCCATGATGCGGTCGGGCGTCAGTGCCTCGGCGGTCACGAGCAGGCGCTCGTCTTCCTTCGTGTAGATGTCGTTGGTGATCACCGCGAGCCGGTACTGGTCGCGCATGCGCTTGCAAAGCACCTCGACCAGCGTTGTCTTGCCCGAACCCACCGGGCCGCCGACGCCGACACGCAGCGGACCGGCTGGCCGCCCGGGAATGGCTCGTGCTGCGTCGGGTGCGAAGGATGGTGTCGTCATCGTTGGGCTCAGGAACGAAAGAGGCGGGAGTACTGGACTTCGTGGCGCGCCGAACGCAGCGCGAAACCGATCGCGGCCGTGCCGAGTTCATCGTCGGCCAGCGCAGCGGCCTGTTCGACGGCCTGCTGCACGACGCTGTGCAGTGCGAGGAGCATCGCCTGGCCGGCCTGCTGCCCCAGCGGCACGGTTTTCACGGCGACCAGCACCTGGTTCTCGATCCACGCCCACAGGTAGGCGGCGAGCCCGTCCGAGCGCTCGATGCCGAGCTGTGCGCAGGCGATGGCGAAGCCTGCGGTGTATGTCGCGTCGGGCAACGGCGGAACGGTCAGGTTCAGGGGCGTGTAGACGCGCAGCATCGAGGCGCCCATCTGCAGCGACTCGGCGCGCAGTTCCGCCGTCTCGCGCGTTGCGAGCAGTTCCTCGTTCCAGTGCCGCAGGGCCGCTTCATCCCGGGCCAGGGCGGCCGCGTGGATGCGCAGCCACACCGGAGCTTCGAACCGCGCCAGCGCCAGCAGCAGCGCATCACCGATCCAGCGCTGCGCCGAGGCGGCATCGTGCACGTGTCCGTCGCTGATCGCCGATTCGAGACCCTGCGAGTACGCGAACCCGCCCACAGGCAACGCCGGGCTCGCGAGCTGCAGCAGCGCAAGCAACGGACGCAGGTGCGCGCTTGGACCGACGCCGGCGTCGACTGGCGTCATGGCTTGCGCCCGGCATGCGCCGCGATCGACAGCTGCTCGCCGACCGTGGCCGAGACGGTGTCGACCTCGTCGCGATGCGACGGTCCGTGGTGATGCTCGCCGTGATAGGCGCCGCCCTCGGGGTCGAACAGTGCCTCGATGTGCTCGACCCTGAGCCCGAGTCCGCGCAGCATCGTCTCGAGCACGGCATCGCGCTCGATCAGCACATGGTCGAGCGCGAGCTGGGCGGGCACATGGCGGTTGGCCAGGTGATAGACCGCGCGCACCAGGGCCAGGGGATCGTCGGCCGTCACGCGGGTCACGGGTTCGGGGGCCGCCTCGACGCGCGCCAGTGCGCCGTCGTCACCCGCAAGCAACGCTCCGTCGCGCAGCACGCTGCCGCGCGGCAGCAGGATCGCCACCGCCTGCCCGTCGACGCTCATCGTCGCGAGCCGGCTCTTCACGCGCTCGCCGTACGCGAGTCGCAGCGTCGCGGCGGGCCGCGCTTCCGGTGCGGGGTCCGGTGCGTCGAGCAACCGGGTCAGGCGGAGCATGGGCTCTCTCAGAACAGGAAGTAGCGCTGCGCCAGCGGCAGGTCCGTCGCCGGCTCGCAGTCGAGCAGCACGCCGTCGGCATGCACCTGGTAGGTCTCCGGGTCGACCGTCACCTTCGGCGTCAGCGCGTTGTGCACCATGTCGCGTTTGGAGAGCTTGCGGATGCCCTTGACCGCGACGACGGTCTTTTGCAGGCCGTATTTCTCCGGCACGCGCCTCTTCAGCGCCGCCTTCGAGACGAAGGTTAGCGAACTCTTCGCGAGCGACCCGCCGAAGGCGCCGAACTGCGGCCGGTAGTGCACCGGCTGCGGCGTCGGGATCGACGCATTGGGGTCGCCCATCGCGGCGGCGGCGATCGTGCCGCCCTTGAGAATCAGGAACGGCTTGACGCCGAAGAACGCGGGCTTCCACAGCACGAGGTCCGCCCACTTGCCGACTTCGACGCTGCCCACCTCGTGCGCGATGCCGTGGGCGATCGCCGGGTTGATCGTGTACTTGGCCACATAGCGCTTGATGCGTGCGTTGTCGTGTGCAGCGGGGTCGCTGAAGCCCTTCTCGCTGAGCGGCCCGCGCTGCACCTTCATCTTGTGCGCGGTCTGCCAGGTGCGCGTGACGACCTCGCCGACGCGGCCCATCGCCTGCGAGTCCGAGCTGATCATCGAGAACGCGCCGATGTCGTGCAGGATGTCCTCGGCGGCAATCGTTTCCTTGCGGATGCGGCTCTCGGCGAACGCGATGTCCTCGGCGATGCTGGCGTCGAGGTGATGGCACACCATCAGCATGTCCAGGTGCTCGTCGAGCGTGTTGACGGTGTAGGGCCGCGTCGGGTTGGTCGACGACGGCAACACGTTCGCCTCCCCGCAGACCTTGATGATGTCCGGCGCGTGGCCGCCGCCGGCGCCTTCGGTGTGATAGGTGTGGATCACGCGGCCCTTGAAGGCGCGGATCGAGGCTTCGACGAAGCCGGCTTCGTTCAGCGTGTCGGTGTGGATCGCAACCTGCGTGTCGGTCCTGTCGGCCGCGGTCAGTGCGGCATCGATCGCCGCGGGCGTCGTGCCCCAGTCCTCGTGCAGCTTGAGTCCGATGGCGCCGGCCTCGATCTGCTCCAGCAACGGCGGCACCAGCGACGCATTGCCCTTGCCGAGGAAGCCGAGGTTCATCGGAAACGCGTCGGCCGCCTGGAGCATGCGCTCCATGTGCCAGGGGCCGGGCGTGACGGTGGTGGCGAAGGTGCCCGTCGCCGGCCCGGTACCGCCGCCGATCATCGTCGTGATCCCGCTATAAAGCGCATCGTCGATCTGCTGCGGGCAGATGAAGTGGATATGCGAGTCGATGCCACCGGCGGTGACGATCATGCCTTCGCCGGCGATGATCTCGGTGCCCGGCCCGATGACGATCGTGACGGCCGGCTGGATGTCGGGGTTGCCCGCCTTGCCGATGCCGCTGATGCGCCCGCCCTTGAGCGCGATGTCGGCCTTGATGATGCCCCAGTGGTCGATGATCAGCACGTTGGTGATGACGGTGTCAGCACAGTCCTTAGACATCCGCTGCGACTGCCCCATGCCGTCGCGGATCACCTTGCCGCCGCCGAACTTCACTTCCTCGCCGTAGACGGTGTAGTCCTTCTCGACCTGCGCGACGAGCGCGGTGTCCGCAAGCCGCACGCGGTCGCCCACGGTGGGTCCGAACATCTCCGCATAAGCCTGACGCGAGATCTTCATGCGCGGCTCGCTTTTCTCGCTGGCTTCTTCGCCGTCTTCCCAGGCTGGCGTTTCCCGGGAGGCGTTCGCTGCGGCAACTTCGTGTCGAGCCGACCCATCACGCCAGCGTTGAACCCGTAGACGATGCGGTCGCCCCCCAGCGCGACCAGTTCAACCTCGCGCTCCTGTCCGGGCTCGAAGCGCACCGCCGTGCCGGCGGCAATGTTCAAGCGGTAGCCGCGCGCGGCGGCGCGGTCGAAGCGCAGCGCCGCGTTGGTCTCGAAGAAGTGGAAGTGCGAGCCGACCTGGATCGGCCGATCGCCCGTATTGGCCACAGCCACGCGCAGGGTCTTGCGGCCGGCGTTCAGTTCGATCTCGCCGTCCGCGGCCAGCAGTTCGCCCGGAATCACTGCAGAACTCGTCATGTCGTTCCCCGCGGGAAAAGGGTCTTGTAGTAGATCGCGTTGGCGCGCCATTCGCCTTCCGGACTGCACGCATAGTCAGGCAGTCCGCCGATGCACGTATAGCCGAGCGCGCGATAGAACGCCTCGGCGCCGGAGCGGGCCTCGGTGTCGAGGTAGAGCAGGCCGCGGCGCAAGTCGAGCGCCGCAGCCTC
>Ga0209079_10000433_pt1 | contig 16789 bp, 18 predicted proteins | sample PPLLaktember2015_2_FD_187259 | JGI IMG/M metagenome (GOLD analysis project Ga0209079, IMG submission 187259) | Freshwater sediment microbial communities from Prairie Pothole Lake near Jamestown, North Dakota, USA - PPLs Lake P7 Core (6) Depth... | ecosystem: Environmental > Aquatic > Freshwater... | reverse complement strand
TCCGCCTTGTCCGAGACCGCGTGCCCAGAGGGCTTGTACTTCGTGCAAGAATCCGAATGTGCGGGCTTCTGCAATATCATGCTCAAAGGTATCCGCGGAACAGTCGTGCGTATAGACCTGCGTCTTGATCATCGGATGATTGTAGTGAATGGTGTACGTAATTTTTGGCGTCGAGGACGGTTCGATGCGCACACGCTTTTGGCCGTCGCACACTTCAATCGGAGCCATGATTTTCAAATAGGGCTGGCGACGGGATTGTGAGGTCAGGCCTACGGAATGGATCAGTCGGACAAACGGTGCGGCGCTGCCGTCCATGACGGGGATTTCTCCGGCCGTGACGTCGATGTATACATTATCAACTCCCATTCCTGAGAGGGCGGCAAGCACGTGCTCAATCGTCTTGACCTGAAAGCCATTGCCGTTAATCGCGGTGCATAGTTCGGTAGGCACCAAATGCTCGATAGATGCAGGGAGGGAGGCTCCTGACTTTCCATTCCGATTCACGAAGACGATACCTGTATTCACAGGCGCTGGTCTGAGCGTAATAGTTACTGGCTGGCCTGAGTGAAGCCCAATGCCAGAGCAGGTTATCGGAGCGGCTAGGGTTTGCTGATTCCTCACGAGAGCCTCCAAATTCAAATGACGATCTCTCATTCAGCAAGAGTCTTGCCACGGTATATATCTCATAAGATATTGATATATTTATATAAAACGGACTTTATGTGATTTGCAAAGTGTTGCAAAAAAAGTACAACTGTGGATTTTAAAAAATAAATCTGGAACAGTGGCCTTGTGATTGTTCAGGGTCGCGGGTCCAGTTCAATCAATCCTTTCCGGATTGCGAGGATGGCTGCCTGAGTTCGATCGTAGACCTGTAGCTTATGGAAGATGTTACGCACGTGATTTTTCACGGTTTTTTCGCTGAGGTCCAGTGCGTTTGCGATCTCCTTGTTGGTCTTTCCGTCAGCAACTAACCGGAGAACCGTGATTTCACGTTCGGTGAGGTCATGTTCCACCCACCCCGGCTTTTTCCCCTTCTTCTGAGCCATGAGGGAAAATTCAGCAAGAATCTTGCTGGCGACCGACGGGTGAATCAACGATTCGCCTCGGTAAATTGCGCGAATCGCCGCGACGATTTGGGAAGATTCGGAATCTTTTAGAAGGTAGCCGGTGGCACCAGCACGAACAAGATCGAAAATGTACTGCTGTTCTTCGTACATCGTCAGCGCCACGATCCCGATGTGAGGGAACTCGCGTTTGATTTGTCTCGTTGCTTCGACGCCCCCCATGCGAGGCATGCTGACGTCCATAAGAATGACATCGGGGACCAGCGCCTTGGCCTTTTCAACGGCTTCCATTCCATCCTGGGCTTCTCCCACGATATGGAGATCTTCTTTGGTTTTGAGAATGGCGGCCAGCCCTTCTCGAACGACGCGATGGTCATCGGCAATGAGGACTTTAATCTTGTCCATGTTCGCTAGTCTCCTTATTCATGAGGGGGACTTCGACTGTGATCGTCGTGCCTCGCCCCTGCTTGGAATCGATGTGTCCCTCTCCACCGACGAGTTTAGCCCGCTCAATGATGCCTCGAATGCCAAAGTGGTCCCATTTATCAGGGTCGCGCAACACGGCGTCCATATCAAAGCCGATGCCATTGTCTGAAATGGTCACGCGCAACATCTCAAGGTTAATCTCCAATTTGATCGAGACACGATCGGCCTTCGCATGTTTCTGGACGTTGCTCAAGGCTTCCTGAATAATCCGGAACAGGAAGATCTTCGTTCGGGGAAACAAAATTTGTTCATCCCCGGTCACGGTGAACTGTGCTTTGATGCGAGCCTGAGTTTCGTAGGACTTGAGGTAGTTGGTCAGCGCGGGAATCAGCTCCATTTTGTCGTAATGGAGGGGCCGCAAATTGAAGATGACTTGCCGGGCTTCTTGAATGGCGAGTTTCAGCTGGGCCTTGCTTTCTTTGATTGTGGCTAGACTTGCTTTCGGGTTCTTGCGCACAAGTTCCTGGCATAAGTCGAGCTTGAAATTAACGCCGGCGAGACTCTGGACAAGACCGTCATGGATCTCGCAAGCGATGCGTGTCCGTTCTTCGGTGACCGCCGCGCCGGTTTCTTTGACATACAGCCGGTAGAGAGACTGGTACTTATTGAGCGTGTTCTCGATTTCTGCAGTGGCACGGATTCGCGCGCCGATTAACTCCCACATGAACTTGGCGCTGGCTCCGCCGATGATGGTGACGCCCATCCGGTGAAAGTCCTGCAGGAATTGCCAGACCTCGGCATCGCCGGATACATCAATAATAAGGTCTACCCGCTCCATCGCTAAGAGTTTGCGATAGTCACGCGTCACGGGGATCTGAAGTTGTTTCGCGAGAATGACGCCGGGCGCCTGCGTGTTGACCTCGGCAATTCCCACGATCTGCACGAGCGGATCGTTTGCAAAAATCTCCATGAGCGCGGTTCCGCCACGCCCGGCGCCGATAATGGCGACATTGGTGGCGCCAACCTTCGACGACTTACTGCGGACTTTGGTGGAACGACGTTTCGTAGATGCCATGGTTCTATGAACCAGCGTTGGTTGCCGGGGTACAATTGATTGCTGAGCTGAAAAATCGAAGGAAGAGAGACGAAGGAGAGGAAACAGAGCGAGGGGCTGAGGAGCCCGCCGTCACCGCTCCCGACGCTGCTGAGCCAGGGATTTGAGTTCGTCCATGAACTGATCAATGTCCTTGAATTCGCGATAGACAGACGCGAACCGGACATAGGCAACCTGGTCGAGTTGGTGCAACTCCTTCATGACTTCTTCGCCGACGACCCGACTTTCAATTTCACTTTCGCCCATCTCCTGGATCCGCTTCTCGATGCGATCCGTGACGTCCTCGATCGTCGCCGTGCTGATGGGTCTCTTCTCGCAGGCTTTCTTGAGGCCGGACAAGATTTTCGTGCGGTCGAACGATTCGCGCCGCCCGTCTTTTTTCACGACCACCGGGAGAATTTCTTCAACCCGCTCGTAGGTGGTATAGCGCCGTTTACAGCCGAGACACTCGCGGCGCCGGCGAATGACCTCGCCTTCCTTGGCCATACGCGAGTCCACCACCTTGTCTTCGAGCTCGTCGCAGAACGGACATTTCACTGGTGGCGACCCTGCCCTTGTGCCTGTGGGCTAGTAGGAGTGGAAAATAGGGAAGCGGTTGCACAACGCCTTCGCTTGGGCGCGGACCTCTTCCAGGACGGTGGCATCGTGGCGGTGCTGCAGGACGCGGTCGATGAGGGCCACGATTTCTTTCATGTCTGTCTCTCGCATGCCGCGCGTGGAGACGATCGGCGTGCCGAGCCTGATGCCACTGGCCACGGACGGGGGCTTTTCGTCATAGGGAACGGCATTTTTATTGACGATGATTCCTGCAGCGTCGAGCGCGGCATCGGCCTCTTTCCCCGTAATGCCCTTGTTGGTGAGGTTCACCAGGAACAGATGGGTGTCGGTTCCACCGGAGACAATCTTGTAGCCGCGGTCGACGAGCCCCTGTGCGAGTGCACGAGCATTCGCGATCACCTGCTGCTGATATCTTTTAAAGGAGGGCGACAAGGCTTCTTTGAAGGCCACGGCTTTCGCCGCGATCACATGCATCAAGGGTCCACCCTGAAGTCCAGGGAAGATAATCTTATCGACGGCCTTGGCGTGCTCGGCTTTGCACATCACGATACCGGCACGGGGACCACGGAGGGTCTTGTGGGTGGTCGTCGTGACGAAGTCGGCGAAGGGGACCGGGCTGGGATGGAGTCCGGCTGCAATCAGTCCGGCGATATGGGCGATATCCACCATGAGATAGGCGCCGACCGATTTGGCGATCTGTTGGAAGCGAGGAAAGTCGAGGACGCGTGCGTAGGCACTCGCACCGACGACGAGCATTCGTGGACGACATTCTTCCGCCAGTTTTTGTACGGCATCGTAGTCAATCGTCTCTGTCTGTCGATCCACTCCGTACGCGAAGGCCTTGAAGATCATTCCCGAGAAACTCACCTTACTGCCGTGAGTCAGATGGCCGCCATGCGCGAGGTCCATCCCCAGGATGGTGTCGCCCGGCTTGAGTACCGACAGGTAGGCTGCCATGTTTGCCGATGAGCCGGAGTGTGGCTGAACGTTGACATGGTCCGCACCGAAGAGTTCTTTGGCCCGCTGAATCGCCAGTGCTTCGACGGTGTCGACATGCTCGCATCCGCCGTAGTAGCGTTTGCCGGGATAACCCTCGGCGTACTTGTTGGTCATCAAACTGCCTTGGGCAGCCAAGACGGCGGGGCTGGCAAAGTTCTCCGATGCGATCAGCAAGAGTTTGTCGCGTTGGCGGGTCTCTTCCGCTTCAATCGCGGCGTAGACATCCAGATCAGTTGATTTAAGAGCGTCTAGTGACCCGATCGCGTCGCGCATCACCCCTCCACGGTGTGTCACCGTTATGCTTCAGCGGCAGCTTCCTGTTCTTGCTTCTTGACCACGCGGACAGTCACGGTGGCGGTCACTTCTCGTGGCATCTTGATCGGGACAGTGACGGTGCCCAGTTCCTTAATAGGCTGTGCCAGTTGGATCTTGCGCCGATCAATAGTAAACCCTTGTGCTGCTAAGGCTTCGGCTAAGTCTTTGGACGTCACAGACCCGAACATCTTGTCGTCTTTTCCGACCTGTGCCTCGATCGTCAGGGTGACGGCAGACACGTTCTTGGCATGCACTTCAATTTCGAGCTTCTCTTTTTTCGCCTTCTCCGCTGCGACACGCTTCACGTGCTCGAATGCCTTGATACTGCGGCTGTTGGCCAACACAGCTTTCTTGCGAGGCAACAGGAAGTTTCGGGCAAACCCGTCCCGAACATCGATCAGATCGCCGAGATGGCCGACCCCATCCATCGTTTCTTGTAAAATGACTTTCATAGCCCTAACTCCTTCTGTTGGAAAGGAAGTGAGGATACGGGGGATCAGGTTGAAAAGTCAATTCTCTAGTCTTTTTTCGGGGCGTGTTGGCGGCCTGGACAGGTGCCGACGGGCCCCTATATCATGGCGCACCGGTCGACGAGGGTGAGAGGAGCGAGATGCAGTTAACAGCCAGAGCCTGTCTGGAAATTTGTGCCGCAAGCCTGGATCGAGAGGTCCTGCAAGCGAACGACGCCGGACTGGATATTCCTATATTGGTGACCAGGGGACGCCTGGTTCATACAGTGGGAGGCCTCCACGTGTATGAATTCACCCTCCCGGCCGGATGTCTCCTGCCAATCGATCTTCCCGTGTCCATTGTTCCTGAAGACGAAATTGAAGCCACTGAGGGGGTGGTGCTGAGTTGTCAGGGTGATGTGGTGCTGGTGCAAGCGGTGGATGCCATTGGAGCCTCAGTTCCTTCCGCGACACTCATTCCGGACCGCGCCGGGCACCTTGGTACCATCGCGACGCGGCTGCGAGACATGATCAGCCAGGCGGATGCGTACAATCTCGGCCCGTCGGAGCGCCTGGTGCCGCTCTTGGTGTCGTCAGGTGATCCAAGCCAAGCCGCCCTCGGTTCTTCGGCGATCTTGACCACGGTGTGGCTCGAAGATCTGGCCTTGCGTCGTCAGAGGATCGCAACACTCGTGCTTGAGCTGATTCGTGCGAACAAACGGATTTTACTCATCGGTCCGGATCATCGCTCGTCTGATGAGATGGTCGGGACGATCGCGAAAGCCATGAAAGCCAGCGGATTAACCTACAAGACGTGGATCAGTCGCTACGAGATGAGCATCGTCTCTCAAGCGAGCGGAATTTCCATCCATGAACTCGGGTTCGAAGCGCAGATGCATCAGTTTTATGCCAAGTCTCGGGCAGATAAAGCCTCGCTTCGGCGAAAGTATGACCGGTTTCGCGAACTGACTCCCCTGCTGGCCTACAAAGGGCAGAAACAGAAGGATCTGGATGAAGTCCGTTTGTTGGAGTGGAGACTGTTGACCCAGTTGAGCGAGTTTCAGGCGAAGATCAAGGATGTCACGGCGATTCTGACGGAGTACGAAAATCTCCCCCTCTGGCGTCGGATCGGCATGCAGACTGTCGGAAAGAACGTCGAATCGCTCCAGCAGTATCGGGTACTCTACGAGCAGCAGATCGGTGAGCTGACCAAGGAGCTGGAGATTGCCAAGGTGCGTATCGACGAATTGGTTCCTGAAGCGGCCGTCCCGAAAGATTTGCGCCCGGAATTTGATGACCTCAAAGAGGCCATCACGAAATTGGGCGGGACGAAGAAGATTCGCGAACTCTTGGCGGCAGAAGAAAATACCAACCGACAAGCCTTTATCCAGAATCGTCGTCTCGTGATTTCAACGCCGGCGCGGGTTGCCAGTGATCCGCTGTTTGCACGCGTGCGGTTTGATGTCCTCATCGTCGAGGACGCGCCGCAAATCGATTCCACTATGCTGCTGGCGGCCGCGGGGTTGGTACGTGAGCGCATTGTGCTCAGCGGGGATCCTCGCGATCTTGCCGCACGAGAAGGCTGGGCAATCCCCGGGATCGAATCTCCGGCGGTCTTTTGAGGTTGCGCAGATAGTTGCTTGACGCCGGTAGCGTGAATTCAGGATAATCCCCCCCTCGACCCTTCTTGCCGAAGTGGTGGAATGGCAGACACACTGGTTTCAGGTACCAGCGATCGCAAGGTCATGCGGGTTCAACTCCCGCCTTCGGCACCATCCCCCCTCCAGGATTAATTCCCACTGTTGGCTAATGTTTCAAGTTGCAGGCGCCTGCCGGGCAGGAATTCGAGCGACCGGTGAGTCGCAGGCGGTTGCGTGCGAACCATGCATACGCTGTCACAACCATCGGCTCGATAAGAGAAAGACGGCTTAGCCTCGCAAGCATTCCAAGACCGACAGCCTCCCACATGGCCCGGAACACCTCGACGCCGCTGATCACTCTCCCGTCCGCCCAACGGGCATGAATGATTCTGCCCAGCTCTGCAGGGGAAACGTCGATGGATGCTGCGTCATAGTCAACCGCCGAGAAGTCGTTGAATTCCAGTTGTCGTTGCTGGTCCATTCGTTTCATCAGCGCAATCTCTCGGGCGCAGATGGGGCAGGCTCCGTCGAAAAAGACTGTGAGCGGGTAGGGTGCCATCTGCACCATTCCTTGTTCCTAGGTTCGGGATAAGGACTGCCGCGTCAATTGATCCAGCGTCATATCGAGTTCGGCGAAGCTCTCCACGATCTCGATATGTGCCTTCTCAAAGAGGTCCCGCATGTCCAGGGCGCCATTTCCGCCGACGGCCACGCGCGAGGCCGGAGCCACTTCGCGCGTGAGGTGTTCGACTAGCTCCGTGGCTTTGTCATCGGACTGAGCGAGGGGAAATGAAATGAGCGTCAGATCGGGTTTCACCGTGCGGCAGAGATTGGCAAGGGACGCAATGGGCACATTGGCGCCCAGGTAGTAGACACGGCAGCCGCGAACACGACATCGATAGGCGACCGCCAGTGCGGCGATGTCGTGTTCTTCCCCTGGGGGGCACGCGACGACGACCTTGGCACCGAATTCTGCCACCGGCAGCTGATTCATCGCTGAGAAAATCTTTTGTTGGATTTGCTTCGTCACGTAGTGTTCGATGGCGATGTTCACGTGACCGTCGTGCCAGAGCCGGCCGACCTGTTCCTGCAGCGGAAGCAGAATTCCGTGCAGTGCTTCCTCAAAAGGAACAACGGCGACAGCACCGTTCAAGCGCTTTTCGAAGGTGACGCGATCGAAGGGATCCAGTGTTGAGAGTAACTCACGAAGCAATCGGCTGAACGTATTATCGACGAACGACACTTGAGGCGCACTGGCTCGCGCTCTTTCCAATAATTCTTTGCGACCCAACTTCGACAGCTCTCCGATTGAACCTCCTGCGTCGAGCTGCTCTTTGAGATATCTCAGTAACGCGACATCTTCGTCAGAATAATTGCGGTATCGATTGGCTCCCCTGGTCGGTTTTAAGAGGTCAAACCGACGCTCCCATACCCGTATGACATCTTTTGAGAGCCCGGTGAGTTTTGCAACTCTATGAATTCTATGAGTATTCATATTGTTGAAGATATTATATTTTAATGTCTAATGTTTGTCAAATAATTTAATTTAAAACACTTGACACATTGGACAAGATGATTTATACATTAGACATAGTTGTTACAAACATTGAACAGCAACCTACGGAGGTGATCATGGCAACAGCAGCGGGAGCAAGAGTGAGTCAGCTGGAATCGCGAGCAGTGTTTTCTGCGGCCAATCATCGATCAACGTGCAGCCGATGCGGTGGACTCATGGTGAGCGACTTCTGCATGGATCTCCTGAACAGCACCGGCGAGCTCGAGTTTGCCGCGAAGCGTTGTGTGCAATGTGGGACAGTTGTCGATCCTGTCATCCTGCACAATCGACAGCTTCGGCAGGAACCGATGCCTAGTCGGTCTGTGCGGAGAGCGATTCAATCAATGGAGTGTGACGTGGGGTCCTAACAAGGGTCTCAATCGGCCAGGGTTTTCCTGGTGTTTCCAAACCAAGGAGGTTTCTCATGCGGAGTCAAACGGTTCTTCAGATCGGATTGGGGGTGGCGTTAGTGGCGGGGACCATATCCATGGCGGCGGCGGAATCGCCTACCGGCGACAAGGACATGGTGTCGATCCCCAGAGGCGAGTTCACCATGGGGAGTCATGAACATGCTGATGAAGCGGCGCATCAAGTCGTCCTCGATGCTTACCTCATCGACAAGTACGAAGCATCGAATGCGCGGTACAAGGAATTTATGAAAGCGACCGGCCATCCGGCTCCGGCCTACTGGGACGATCCCCGGCTCAGCAAGGCCAATCAGCCGGTCGTCGGCGTGAGCTGGACCGACGCGGAGGCGTTCTGCAAGTGGGATGGGAAGCGTCTGCCGACCGAAGCGGAATGGGAGCGGGCAGCCAAGGGCCCGGACGGTGACAACCATTATCCCTGGGGCCACAAGCTTGATCCGAAGAAAGCTAACTATGGACAGAATGTCGGTCGGACTATGCCGGTCGACTCCTATCCGGAAGGGGTGAGCGGATTCGGGGTCTATAACATGGCCGGCAATGTGTTCGAGTGGGTGAATGACTGGTATGACCCGAAGTCCTATAAGGACAGCCAGGCGCTGAATCCGAAAGGGCCGGACAAGGGCTACAACTTCGCCAACCAGGGTGCGGTCAGGGTGCTGCGCGGCGGATCCTGGCTTGCTCCGGAAACATCCTTGCACACGAGCCACCGGTTCTGGAATCAACCGGAGAATAATTCCTACGGTGTGGGACTTGGATTCCGTTGCGCCAAGTCGGCTCAGACGGTTTCCGACGATGCAGTTCAGGCCGGTCGCGATGCCTTCATCCAGGCGTTAGTCGCCATGGGGGCGGAGAAGAATGCCGATGCGATGGCCTCCATTGAGAAGGCCCTGGCTTCTGAGCCGGGCAACAAGGAGTACCTGGCCACCCGTGATCTGATCAAGAAGAGCATGGGCATGAAGAAAAAATAGCCACGGGATTAGGGGGAGGGCGGCGTTGCCGCCCTCCCAAGGACCGAGCGTGTCACGCAGGAGGTCGCGATGAATCTTTCTAGCACCATAACTGTAGCACTGTTTCTCACGGGGGCTCTGCTGCCAATTGGCATAAGCGAGGCGGCAGAATCGTTGATTCCTCAGGATATGGCGTATGTCGCGCACGGGCCCTCTGTCATGGGAATTGACAAAGAAGCGCCTGCCTCCGTAGCCAGGAAATCCACGGCCTATGAGCGACGAATGAACATGCCCTGGTCCGCCGATGCTTTGAATGATGAGGGGCCGGCCCACATGGTGTTCCTGGATTCGTATCTCATCGACAAGTACGAGGTGTCCAACAAGCAGTTTGGCGAGTTCATGCGGGCAAAAGGCCATCCGGCACCGGCCTACTGGGACGATCCTCGTTTAAACAAACCCGAGCAACCGGTCGCCGGAGTGAATTGGGAGGATGCCAAAGCCTTCTGTGAATATCGTGGCAAACGTCTCCCGACCGAAGCGGAATGGGAAAAAGCGGCTCGCGGACCCAAAGCCAATCTGTATCCCTGGGGGAATGAATTCGATCCGGCGAAAGCGAACTACGGCAGGAATCATGAGGCCACGATGCCGGTAGATTCTTATCCCGAGAGCGTGAGCTACTACGGTGTATACAACATGGCCGGGAATGTTTTTGAGTGGGTTGCCGACTGGTATGATCCCCGCTATTACGGCCGGCTCGAAACAATGGTGAATCCGACCGGTCCGGCCAAACCTATATGGATGGGCGGGACGGGTACTTATGTGGATCGGTTGACGGTCGGAGAAAAGCGAGTCATCCGCGGCGGATCGTGGATCGCACCGGAGGGCACGGTCAAGGCAACCCACCGGTTCTGGAATCATCCGCTCAATAACAGCTATGGCGTGGGCCTGGGGTTCCGTTGCGCCGAGACTGCTCCGGAGGAAGTCGAGCAGCAGATCAGGGACGCGTATATCACCGCACTTGTCGAGATGGGGCGCGAGCGGTTTTCGGACGCTCAGCAGGCAGTGGAGCGCGGCTTGGCTATTGACCCGAAAAATGTCGAATTGTTGGAACTCAGCCCGTTGATCGAGCAGTCGATGAAGAAGTCGTAAATGAATCGGCACCGTCCGTCGTGACGGTGGGATCGAGACGGAGGCGTAGACATGACACGGTACACAAGGATTGTCCTCGGGATTTCATTCAGCGCGCTACTGGGAGCCGCAACGGTCCAGGCCGGCCCTCTTGATCCGGCCCGCCATCCGCACCCGGACAGCGCCAAGGCGGTTCATGACGCGGAACACGACGTGGATCATGCCTGGGAGGTCTATCACCGGGCAGCGTTGGGGGGCACCGTGGCCTCACCGGCGTTGCAGGCAGACATTGAGGAGCATTTGCACGAGGCCAGGACCCTTGTCACTCAGGCGCAGGAAGCGGCTGAGCGGGGGGATAAGCGTCAGGTGGATCGCCTGGTCGGGCAAGTGAAAATCCATACGACCCACGCCATTGAGGGGAGCAAGGAGCAGAAGAAATGACACCAGTTCTTAGCAGAAGAGGAGCAAGCCGGAGAATCCTGGTGGGGATCATCGCCGTCGCCTGTGCGGTTATGCAATCGCCCTCTATGGCAGCGGCCCCGGCGTCCAAGGAGCTTGACCCGGTTCCTATGGTGACGATTCCAGCCGGAGAATTCTTGATGGGTAATCCGGAAGGAAAAGGTCGAGCGGATGAGTGGCCGCAGCGATCTGTCTATCTCGATGCGTTCGCCATCGATCAAGTGGAAGTTACGAATGAACGGTATCTGGCTTTCGTCGCGACTACGGGCCATCGCAATCCTCCGAATCCGTACGGCACCGGTACGCTCCAGTCCGCGAAGGGCATCGAGCAGCTCCCGGTTGTTCAGACGACGTGGTACGACGCCAAGGCCTATTGCAGTTGGGCCAAGAAACGGCTGCCGACGGAAGCGGAATGGGAGAAGGCAGCGCGTGGAACCGACGGCCGTCTCTTTCCCTGGGGCAATGATTCAGCGACCGTCAAGCGCGCCAACTTTGATCGTGAGTGGGAAGAGGAGAAGACTTTGTACCCGGTGGGGTCATTGCCCGACGGCGACTCGCCCTACGGAGTGAAGGATATGGCCGGTAATGCCCGGGAATGGGTTTCCGACTGGTATGACGCGGAGTACTACAAACATGCGCCGGATCGGAATCCGCAAGGTCCCGACAAGAAGGGCGTCGTGCGATCGATTCGTGGGGGCTCGTGGCATAGCCCGCTGGCCGACATCACGACCTCGGGCAGAGGTCGCGGCGGATTTGCGCTCCAAACCCACGGAACAGGGTTCCGCTGTGCCCGCGGGCTCGAGGTTGAAGGCCAGCAGAAATAGGTGAGTGAGGTGCTGCGTGAGAGAGCGAATCAATCCGTGGAGCAATAGAGAAATTCTGAGAGTGGTGTCCCTTTCTTCTCAGAGTGGCGCCGCGACTCCGCACGGCGTCTCTCGCTGAGGTCGACGGGTCCCTCCCTCGGAGGGACCTGTCCCCTCGGTGAAGATCTCGAGCAGGTTCTGTGAAGCCGGGTGGCGCAATCGATTGTGACAAGGAGGACGGTATGACCACCATGACCATGTTGTTTCTGGCGATCGGTGCATTGAGCTGCTATGCGCAGGTTGCGCATGGACAAATCGCGATCGTGATGCGGCGGCAGGCCGGAGCGAGTAGGCCTCGTGTGTAAGAAGACCGGTATGGCCATCACTTACGATCGCGCTGAGGCACGCTGTGGACTTGAATGGAAGTCCGAACAATCCTCCCAGCACACCGCACGAGGGCGATGTCTGTGTCCGTTGCGGCGGGCTGATGGTCGTGGAGTACTACATCGATTTACAGGACGACACGGGGCAGATCGGCTTGATTGCGTGGCGCTGCATGAGTTGTGGAGAAGTCATCGACCCCGTCATTCTTCAGAATCGTGGGAGGCCGGCGCCGAATCTCATCTACGGCACGAAGCAGCGGAAGTACGCACAGCGGGTAGATCAGGGGGAATCCGATGGCCCTGACAACCGGAATGGCAATGGAAGCGGTGGAATGCCTGAGAGCAACTGAAGCTCTCTTGGTTTCGATGCGGTCGCGTCAATAAGGAGATGGGACGATGCGTATCGTAGTGACCGGCGGAACGGGATTCATCGGTCGGCCCCTGTGCCTGTCGCTCTGTGCGGAAGGGCATACCGTCACGCTTCTGACGAGAAGACCGGCAGAGGCCCAACGGTTGTTCGGACCCGCTGTGACCGCCGTCGAGTGGAATGGTCGAGAGCCCAGGTCGTGGGAGCAAAGTCTCGAGGGGGCCGATGCCGTCATCAACCTTGCCGGCGCTCCGATTGCCGATGCCCGGTGGAGTCCTGCGCGGAAGAGACTCCTTACCGACAGCCGCGTGCTCAGCACGCGCCTCTTGGTCGAGGCCTTGTCCCGCCGTTCTTTGAGGCCCCGAACATTCATCAGCGCGTCCGGCATCGGTTATTACGGGGCCAGCGACGACCGTGTCCTGGATGAAGGAGCGGCACGCGGCCAGGGTTTTCTGGCCGACCTCTGTCTTGAGTGGGAGGCGGCGGCGTTGGCGGCGGCATCGTTCGGAACTCGTGTGGTGATTGTGCGGACCGGAATGGTGCTCGAACAAGACGGCGGTGCGTTGCCCAAGATGGTGCTGCCGTTCAGGCTGTTCGCGGGCGGTCCGATCATGCCGGGCACGCAGTGGGTGTCCTGGATTCATCGGCGCGATCATATCGGATTGATTCAGTGGGCGCTTGCGACATCGAGCGTCTCCGGTCCCGTCAATGCCGTCGCTCCCGGCGCTGTGACGATGAAGACGTTCTGCGATGCGCTCGGACAGGTGCTCCATCGTCCCTCCTGGCTGCCGGTGCCGGGGTTCGCGCTCAAGGCGGCTCTGGGGGAATTGGGGACATTAATGACGACCGGACAGAGGGTCAGTCCCGCGAAGGCGCTCGCGGGGGGCTATACGTTTCAGTATCCAACATTGGAGCCGGCATTGCGGGCGATTCTCACGAAGGAGTAAAGGAGGACGGACCATGGAGGCGCTCGTTCAGTTTATCCATGCGTTGGCCGTTGCCATTTTAGTCGGCAAAGTCGTGCTCTTGTCCTTCGTGGTGGCGCCTATCCTGGCAAAGAATCTCGACCGGGAACCGTTCGGCAAAGTCGTGCGGCAGCTGTTCCCGGCCTATTACGGGCTGGGTATGGGGACAGCGGTTGCCGGGTTCATCGCGGTGAATGGACTGGTGGCGATGCACTCTAGCAGTGCGAGGCTGCTTATTGCAGGCGGGCTCTGGATCCTCGTGCTGGTGACCGAAGCCTATTGCCGGTCGACGTTGACGCCTCAGAGCAATGCGATACGGGATCGGCTCAAGGAACAGGAGTCGCGAGGAACCGTCGATCCGGTCCTTCAGGCGTCGTGGGAGCGGGTGCATCAACGGTCCGTCTATTTGAATTCCAGCGTGCTCCTTGCCGGCTGTAGTTTGATAGCGCTGATTCGTTAACGTTGAGCCAATGAGAAGAAGGAGGAACGATATGCACAGCAGAACAGCTTATCTTGCCGGTTGTGTGATAGTGGGACTGTTATGCAGCATCGAAGTGCGCGCGGCGGAAAGCCCGGCGACTCAGTCTCCGTACGCCCATGGCGATGAAGCCGCGCTGCCGAATGGTGTGATCGGAGTCTCGCTTCAGGTCGGGGCTGAGCGGATCGGCGATCCGGCGGTGCTCTATGTCGGCATGGTGCATCCGGAAGGCCCCGCCCATCAGGCGGGGCTGGCGCACGGAGACGAGATTGTGGCGGTGGATGGAACGGCCACGACGGGCAAGAGCTACGAGCAGGTCGTGAAGATGATTCGTGGCGCAGTCGGGACCGTCGTCAAGCTGGGCGTGAAGGGCGAGGGAGGTGTGCGAGAACTGTCGATCACACGAGTCGCTGCTGACAAACTACCGAAGGGTCCGGCGGGATCGCACGGCGGTCCTGCTCGATAGGAGTCCATCATGGTGAGTCGCATTGCACTCATTGCACTGTTTGCGCTGCTGGTCTTCTTGGGTCACGGGGCGGCGTCAGCTGAATCAGGACAGGTGAGTTCAGTCGCGACTTACCCTACTCTGATGAAGGCGGGCCTCTTTTTAGCTGCCGGCGATTATCGCCGTGCACTCGAGACCTGCCAGAGAGCCATCGATGACGCACCTTCGGCAGCCCATTACATTTACCTGACATACGTGTATCAAGCGATCGATGCCTATTTGGAACATCTATCGCAGGAAGAGCGATGGATGGCGGTCGAGCATCTCTATCTGAATCTGGCCTATCGCGACACCGAAGATCTGGTCGATCCTCCGGGAGGGCTGGCCCGCATGGCCAAGGAAATGATTCAGGCCAGTGTGCGGCAACAGTCTGACGTGAGTGCGGCGATGGCCAATCGACTGGATAAGGCCGAGTCGGATCGTCTCTGGGTGGAACAGACGCAGTGGCGGGCCGCGAATCCAAAGACCTGGTGGCAGGGAATGCCCGCTGCCTGGGTGCGGTAGGAGGCAACGATGCGCGCACAGCCGGTCGGAAGGGATATCAAAATATGGGGCGGGCTGTTCCTGATCGTCGGCACGATGGATCTGATCATCATAGTGTTATTCCCCGCCTATGCACTCAAGCTGTTCGGGACCACTGTGACGGGGTCCGCCTCGTTCCTGATCAAGCTCCACTCCCCTGCCGTGCATCTGTTGATCGGGTACGGGTTTCTCTGGCTGCGACCATGGGCCTGGGGCTTGGGACTGGCCTATGCCGGGTTCGGCATCGTGAGCGAGACGATGAATCAGTTCGCCTTCGGATTTCATGTCGTCCGGTCTGGGTTCATCGCCACGACCCTTCTGTTTGCCCTGTATCTCATCTGGCGACGTACGGTCTTTGTCGATGAGCCGATGTCCGACAACAAACCGAAACGGGCCTCACAGGAGCTGCTCTGATGCGTGGCATGGTCTGGTTCAGACGGGATCTCCGGCTGCACGATCAACCGGCGCTGACGGCGGCCTGCCAGGAGTGCGATGAGGTGCTGCCGCTTTTTGTATTTGATGAACCGCTGCTCCAGTCCCGTGAGTTCGGTTCCGCCTGCGTGAACTTCATGCTGGGCTGTCTCCAGGAACTGTCGGCATCACTGGCCGGCCGGGGACTCGCGTTGCAGTGGCGGCTGGGCGAACCCGTGGAAGCCGTGGTGCAAGCCGCGCGGGAATTTAAGGCCGATGTCGTCTATTGGAATCGCGACTATGAGCCCGTGGCAATCGAACGTGACCGCCGGGTGCAGCTCGCACTTGCTGAGCAGGGTATCCCTACCAGGACATTCAAAGATCATGTGGTCTTTGAGGCGGAGGAGATCCGGAGCGCCACAGGAGAACCGTTGCAACGGTACAGTGCCTATCGTGCGCGCTGGTGGGCCAAATGGCAGGCCTCGAAACCGTCTCCGCTGGCCAGCCCCAAGCCCAAGGCATCGGCACGGGTTCCATCGCTATCCGCCCCGCGGGCCCTTCCTTCTCCGGTGGAACTGGGGTACGACCGGGTCGCCCCATGGATCAATCCGGGCGAACGACAGGCGCAGAAGCGGCTGCAGGAGTTTCTTGGAACATCTATCCATACGTATGGTGATGGGAGAAACAGGCCTGGGATGGACGGAAGTTCGCGGCTCTCTCCGCATTTCCGTTTCGGCACATTGTCGGTCCGCACCGCCGTCCATGAGGCCCTGGCCGCTCTCAATAAAGGCGGGCGGGTATCGAGGGCGGACGTGCTGATCTGGATCGACGAACTGGTGTGGAGAGAATTCTTTCAGCAGGTGCTCTCGGCCTTTCCCCGGGTGGTGAAGGGTCCGTTCCGTGACGTGGCCGTCCCCCCGGTCCGTACCGCGGGGCTCGAACGGGACCGGTTGTTTCAGGCCTGGTGTCAGGGGAAGACCGGGTTTCCGATCGTGGACGCGGGCATGCGGCAGTTGAATCAGACGGGCTGGATGCACAATCGGGTGCGGATGATCGTGGCCTCGTTTCTCATCAAGGATCTGCGCCTCGACTGGCAAAGCGGAGAGCGGTATTTCATGTATCAGCTGCTGGACGCTGATGTGGCGGCGAACAATGGAAACTGGCAGTGGTGTGCGGCAACCGGGACGGACGCGATGCGCGGGTATCGTATTTTCAATCCGGCGCTGCAAAGCAAGAAGTTCGATCCGGACGGTCTCTACATCCGTGCGTATGT
>Ga0209079_10000431_pt1 | contig 16826 bp, 19 predicted proteins | sample PPLLaktember2015_2_FD_187259 | JGI IMG/M metagenome (GOLD analysis project Ga0209079, IMG submission 187259) | Freshwater sediment microbial communities from Prairie Pothole Lake near Jamestown, North Dakota, USA - PPLs Lake P7 Core (6) Depth... | ecosystem: Environmental > Aquatic > Freshwater... | reverse complement strand
GCGCGATATCCTGACGGAGTTGGAAAAACCCGGTCGTGATCCGCGCCCTGAATTCAAAACGGCGACGTTCCAGGAAGGCATTGAATCATTGACCGATCTGCAGCCCGGTCTGATCCTGGAAGGGGTCGTGACGAATGTCGCCGCCTTCGGTGCGTTCGTCGATATCGGTGTGCACCAGGACGGGCTTGTGCATGTCTCTGCTTTGGCGAACAAGTTCGTCAAAGATCCGCACGAGGTGGTGAAGCCCGGTCAGATCGTCAAGGTGAAGGTGATGGATGTCGACGTGAAGCGTCAGCGCATCTCGCTGACGATGCGTCTTGACGACGCGCCCGGGAGCAGCTCCGCCTCTCGTCCGCCACAAGTGGAGGCCGGCGCGGGGACTCCGCGCGAGTCGCAGGGGCGTCGTCCGGCTGCGCTGCAGCGTGCGGCGGATCGCCAGCCTCAGCCAGGCGGGACGATGGCCATGGCGTTAGCCTTAGCGCGTGCCAAACAGAAGTCGTCGTAATCTGATCGCTGTCGGCGCGCGCCTGTAGCAGGGGGCACGGTTTCGGTGTCGGACCTGCCGCGACGGCGGCAGGTCGCGCAGCCTCGGCTCATGGGAACGCGCCGGGTCAGCTGCTGCGAGAGCGTCGCCAGGCCCGTGTTGTTGCAGGAGTCTCGGCGCGCGCATGCGGTCGGTCCATTCGAGTGTGCAGTTCCTTTCCCTCGTTGATCTTTCTCCCCGGTGATTCGCTCGCATCGAGAATAAGACGTCTGCCCGATGCCGGGTTTCCCTGAAATGTGTTTCTCTGCGCGGCGCTGAATTGTCTCGCCCGTTCTCCGTTCGTCGTGTTCTCTCCCGATTCAAGGGGCTGCAGGGTGGTAATCGGCGGATGCGACTGTTCGCGCCAATCCCCTTCTATGGAGGGGCTTGTAATACGCTAGGACTCCTTGCTATATAGTGAGGAGTCCTGAATGATATGGCGTGGCGTTGCCGGAAAGGAGGCGGTTGTGGGTGTTCTGAAGGTGTTCGATACGTGGGTGGAGGTGCCGGGAAAGACGCTGCACTTTGATGTGATGGCGGGAGACCAGGCGACAGCGCTTCGACTGGCGAATGAGTATGTGGCGGCGCAGGGACATGCGGCGATTGCGGTGACCGCGGAGGAGTGCCGGTTCTGCCATCAGGAACCCTTGGTCATGTTCACGGAACATCAACAAGAAGAGTTCCGAGCGTCGGGTGGATTCATTGTGGCGTTGTCTGCATAGAGGATCGGCCCAATGGGGAAGCGACTACCGATGCAGAAAGAGAAGACGATCGTCGATCACATTACAGTCGGATTGGGCAAGATCGCGGCGGCATTGCGGAGCCAGGCATGGGAGGCCGGTACGGCGCGCAAGCTGACGCCGACGCAAGGACAGATTCTTGTTCTGTTGGCCGACCGGGCCACGAAGGCCGTGCGGCTGAACGACGTGGCGGGCGAGCTGTGTCTGACCGCGGCGACCGTGAGTGATGCGGTGGTGACACTTGTCGAGAAGCGGCTGGTCAAGAAAGAGCGATCCACCGAAGACCAGCGGGCGTTGGTCATCACGCTTACGGCGGCAGGTCGACGCGAAGCGCAACAGACGGCGGGATGGACGGAGGTCGTGCAGGCCGGGGTGAAGAGTCTGACTCCGGATGAGCAGGCGGCATTTTTGCGAGGGCTGACCAAAGTGATGCATTCCCTGCAGGAGGAGGGGGTGATCTCGGTCGCGCGTATGTGCGCCGGATGTGCGTACTTTCAACCGTATGTTCATGTCGATGCGGCGCGACCTCATCATTGCGGGTTTGTGAATAAGCCGATGGGGGAGGGGCAGCTGCGGCTCGATTGTCCCGACTTTGTTCCCGTGGGAGAAGCTGATGAGCCGCGTCGCTGGCAGGAGTTCGTGAGTGGTTGGGAGGGGCGGTAAGCCCTGTTTATTTATAATCAAAGGAGGTGTGTGGTGAAGCAGCAGAGTGTAATGAGCATAGTTGTTCTGAGTCTGATTCTGATGGCCGGATCGGCTTATGCGGCTGATGATGCCAAGGGCAAGTCGCTATATGACCGGTTGGGGGGCAAGGGCGCGATCACGGCGGTGGTGGAGACGTTCGTGGGCAATGTGGGAGGGGACAAGCGCATCAACGGATATTTCACGAGTACAGATCTTACGAAACTCAAGATGCATCTCGTCAATCAGATCTGCGAAGCGAGCGGCGGGCCGTGCAAGTACACGGGCCGCACCATGAAGCAGACGCACGCCGGCATGGGAGTGCATGATGCGGCTTTCGGCCATCTGGTTGAAGATCTGGTGGCGGCTCTGGATCACCACAAGGTCGGGAAGACGGAGAAAGATGAATTGCTGGGCGTCCTCGGCCCGATGAAGAGCGACATCGTCGAGAAGAAATAGGTGCGACCGGTGCGGGGGCATCACCGTGTGATCCCCCGCACACCGGGTTTTCTCAACGTCGCTCGCCGGTGCAGGTGACAGAGGTTGGGTTGTCTGAATCGCGAAATCAGTGGTTTCGTCAGGGAGTCTGCTTGGTCCTGAAGAAGTCTCCGCCTTTGACGAATTCGTCGTCACTGCCCCAGGCGATATGTTTGTCCAGGCGCTTCATGAGCGGTACGTGTTTCGAGCAATGGACATAGGCTTCCTCGACGTTCACCTGGATCCAGGCTTCCGGTCGTCGGCCGCCTTTGATCTGCATAGCTTCGAGAATGCCAGCAGGGAGATGCGGCATGCTTTCCATCTCGCCCGGAGTCAGGACGTGAGCCTTGCCGTTGACGTGTAGGCCCATCGTCGTCAGATAGTAGTCGAGAAAGATCATGCCGATGTGGGGGTTCTCCATGATGTTGCCCACACTGGCCAGCACGCCGTTGCCTCGATATTCCGGATAGACCAGCGTTTTCTCGTCCAGCACGGCAACGAATCCCCTGGTGCCGGCACGAAAGGAGCAGTCACAGGCGCCACTGGCGCTAGCCGTGGCAATGAAGGCCATTTCCTGCCGCGCGATGAACTGCTGCATCGGACCATTCAAATGATCCAGTACCTGATTTGCTTGAAACGCGGCGGCTCGGTTGGTTGTGCCGAACTGCTCTTGTGCCTGCTGTTCCCCTGAGATGTCCGACCGGTTCATAGGCGAGGCTCCTTGCCCGTAGGGCTGTGAGACGAGAGGACGGAACCATTCTCTATCAGCCGGGGGTCGATTGTCGATCTGGATCGATAGGAGTCAGAATGAATACGCATGTGGAGGCCCGCGCGCAGGATGACTTGTCGTCAATTTGCAGGGAGAGGGCGATGGTGTCTGGTCGTAAACGTGGGGGCGTGCCGCAGTGTCGGGCTAGAGTCTGGCTTAGTTCGTAGGGCGGCGGATCTCGATGAGGAGATCCCGGAGCTGGGATTCGTCGTGAGTGTCGATCGAGGTAAACTTGAGACCGTAGGTGTTGTCTTCAATCCAGCGGACGACCGCGGCTTCGACCGGAATGGGAGGGCGCTCAACTGAGATTTGCAGAATCAGGTGGTATTCACGGCCAAGGGCGAGCGGGGTCTCGCTGAGGAGACGGCACCCGCCGAGTGAGAGATCGATCAGGGCGCCTTCGCCTTCGACATCATCCAGGAGTTGGGTTGGAGCGACAAGCTGCTTAAACGAAAAGATGGCGCTGGACGGTGTGATAATGCGCTGGTGTTTTCGCAACTCAATGATGCGTTTAGGCTGTGCGTTGGGCTGCGACATTGGTTCTCCCAAACTCTCTGGCATCATAAGAAACGATCGGCTGGTTGCCAAGGGAATTGATGTTTTGGCTTGGTGCTCAGTTCAGGCCCGGCGCGTGATCTGTCCGTGATTGGTGAGCGGAGTTATCGAGACGAGGGGAGCAGGGGGCGGTTGGGAAACAAGCTATTTATCGATGGCGAACTTTTTAAGTTTGGCCAGCAGCGTTTTGTAATCGATGTCCAAGGTCTTGGCGGCGGATGTTTTATTGCCTCCGCTCGCGTCGAGCACGCGCAGAATATGTCGCCGTTCGATTTCATCCAGCGTCAGTTCTGCGGGATCGTCTGTCTGGGGAGCGCCTGTGGACTTCGGCAACACGTGCTCGACCTCAGCGTGGGTGATGGGTCCGGTTCCAGTGCTCATCAAGATAATCCGTTCGATCACATTCCTCAGCTCACGCACGTTGCCGGGCCAGGCATAGGTGGTCAGGCGCTGCAACGCGTCTTTGGCAACGGTTCGTTTGGTGGCTCCTGGGATCCGGAGCGTCTGAAGAATGTGGTCGATCAGCGCAGGCAGATCCTCGGTCCGTTCACGTACCGGAGGCACGCGGAGCGTCACGGTATTGATGCGATAGAGGAGGTCGTCGCGGAAGCGGCCTTGATGGACGAGTTCTTGAATGTCCTGATTCGTGGCTGCGACGATACGCACATCCGCTTGAAGTGTTCGGGTACTGCCGACCGGGCGATACTCGTTGCGATCGAGAAAGCGAAGAAGACTGACCTGCATCGGGCCCGGCATCTCGCCGAGTTCATCGAGAAAGAGGGTGCCTCCTTCTGCAGCGGCGATCAGGCCGATCTTGGTTCCGGTGGCGCCGGTGAAGGCTCCCTTTTCATGGCCGAAGAGTTCGCTCTCAAGTAACTCGCGGCTGACAGCGCCACAGTTGATGGCCAGGAACGGGCCGCTGGCTCGCCGGCTGAAATCATGGAGCAGCCGGGCGACGACTTCCTTGCCGGAACCGGTCTCGCCCTGGATGAGTACGGGCGCGTTGGAAGGCGCGACCTGCGCGATCTGAGTTTTGAGGATGTGCCAGGCTTTGCTGGGTCCTTCCACAATTACGTCACGAGTAAAGCCGCCATGGCGGGCAGCCACATTCTCTTTTCTTAACGCACGGACGGTCTTAAGCTTGTTCAGCGCTGCTTTCACCACGCCGGCGTCAAAGGGGGTCTCTTTCACGAGGAAATCCCAGGCGCCGTGCTTGATCGCATCGACCGCATCTTTCACGTCGCCGTGACCGGTCAGCATGAGTACATCGACATCGGGCTGATGTTCGGCGATCCACTTCAGCACCGCCCGCCCGTCCATGCCGGGCATCCGCAGATCCGTAATCACGCAATCGAAAGGTGCGGCTTGCAAGGCGTCGATGCCGGCCTGCCCTTGTTTCACGGCAGTGACCCGGCAGCCTTCCTCACGCAGGGCCTGTTCGAGCACCATGCGGACATATTCCTCGTCGTCGATGATGAGCGCGCGCATCAGTGCACCTGGCTGGGAAAGGCGATGAAGAAGGTGCTGCCTCGGCCGGGAGTGGATTCCGCCCACACTCGACCGCCGTGCTTCTCCATCACGAGTTTCACGATGGCGAGGCCGACGCCGGTGCCTTCGTATTCGCCGGGACTGTGAAGTCGCTCGAAGAGACCGAAGATTTTATCGGCCTGGCCGGCATCGAAGCCGATGCCGTTGTCGCGAATCCAAAGAATATGCTCGGTTGCTGTCTGCTGTCCGCCGATGGCGATGGCCGGCGCAGCGGTGTGACGGGAAAACTTCAGCGCGTTGTCCAGGAGATTCGTAATGGCCTGGCGCACGCTGACCGGTTCGCCGTACAGGTCTGAATACGGCAGGTTGACCGTGATTTTGGCTTTGGTTCCCGTCAGGAGCTGTTGCCGATCGACCAGCAGGCTGGAAATCGTCTCCATGACGTTGAAGCGAAGGCGGGGAAGATCCTGTTGTTCCAGGCGCGAGTATTTTAACAGGGCGTCAATCATGTGGGTGAGGCGGAGGGCAGAGCTGCGGATGATGCCGATGTGATGCTGGAGCTGTGCGTCATGCGAATCGGCAAACTGTTTTTCGAGCAGGGAGGAGAATCCTTCAATTTCGCGCAGGGGCCCTTTGAGGTCGTGGGCGATCGAATAGGTGAAGGCTTCCAGTTCTTTGGTTTTTCGCATGAGCGCGGTGCTGTGATCCCGCAAGCTTGTGAGCATGGTGGTGAGCGAACCGGCGAGGGCGCCGACTTCATCCCGGCTGGGCCAGGGCTCGAATTGCGCGGCAAGGTCGTGGTGGGCGACACGATCGGCGGTCGCAGCAAGACGTCTGAGCGGATTGGCGACCTGCTGCTTCATGATCGCATAGATCGTCACGATCAGGAGTCCGAGCACACCGAGGATGCCGACTACCATGGCCCTGGCTTGATCGACCAATCTGTCGCCCTCGATTTTCATTTCCACGTCGATTTTTCGGTGCACTTCAATCAAGGAGGCAATGGCGTCCTGTGTACGCGCGGCCGCTTGTTCATAAGTCGTTTCTGCAGCAATCGGTTCAGCAAGATGCTTTGCGCGTGCTGCCGCCAGATCTTCCCGCTGTGCGCGCAAGGAGGTGATGCCGTCCGCAATGGCGACGATCGCCAGGTCTTCCTGCTCGGCCAGGTCGATCCGTCCGTGTTGTTCCAGCATGCTGTAGAGGATTGGATGTGTGCGGGCGGCGTGGGTCGCCTGATAGGTATCGAGGGCCGCGAGCGTTTGCCGTTCAATAGCGGCAATGGCCTCGAATCCCGTAGCCCGGTCTGTGCCGGTGAGATGTTCCCGGACATGATGCATACGGGTTTCGATTGCCCCCACGTTGCGGAGCATTTCTGAGGCAGTGATGACACCTGGAATCGTAATGCGTTGGTGGCGATCGACGTAGCTGTTGACGCGGGATAGATAGACGAGCGTTGCGGAGAAGCTGCCGATGAGCAGTAGCAGGATCAGTCCGAACGCAACGGCGAGTTTCTTGCCGATGGAAAGACGCGCGATGAAACCGGGAGACAGAGTGGGCATGGCCAACGGTACCACAGCACGGAGGGCACTGCTAGACCGCGGAAGATGGTTTACCGCATGACGATCTTGCCGCTTTTGTCCCAGAACCAGAAGACGGACAGGTTTGGATAAATCGCGTTGATGGCATTCTGGCCCGCGAGGGTAAACTGACACCCGACGGCCATGAGCCAGTTTTGAGAAAAATTCCATTGCAGGGCCGGCTGCACGCCGATAATCGTAAACCCATTTTTCTGGCCTGCATTGATGTCGTGTCCGTCTGCCCGCCAGGTGAGTCCGTGCAGCGTGCTGACCTCGATGTTGTATCCAAACCCGTTCTTATCATTCAGGATGTGTTCGAAGATCAGTCGCGTGTTGATGAGGTCGCCGGTGTAGGTCGTCGCGCCATTGTTTTCTCCCGGGGCGGCGTAGGAATAAAACACGGCCGCGCTGAGGCGAAAGGGTTCGAGAATCTTACGGGCCATGAGTCCCTGGGTAAATCCAAATTCCCCGAATCGGGTACTGGGGAGGCGGCCAAGGGGAGCGAATCCTCCTGGAGGCTTTCCCGCATCCGTCCACCGGCTTGTGGGCAGGACGATCTGGGTGTAATGCGTGACGGAGGGACGCCAGTCGTCGGGGTCTTGAATGATTGGACGATACTTCATGATCAGTGAGGTGTCGCCGAAGCCGACGTCGGAGGTTTCCTGGCCGTTGGCCTTGGCCCAAAAGGCGTTGACCGATATGGCGGCGCCGAGCTCAATGTGATTGGTCAGTCCGTACGCCGCATTGACCGAAGGGGAGATCTGGGTGAGCTGGACGGGGCCGCTCTTGGCATCGGTGAAAAATTGCAGCTGGTTGCCGAAGCTGCTATCGCCGAATTGGGAAAAGAGGAACTCTCTCACAGACAGCTGTCCCTTTGGCTGAGTGTCCACCGCCTGGAGGAGTACCGGGCCGTGAGAAAGAGGATTCCAGCTCTGCCGGTATTTCTTGATCTCTTCGTCGGTTGGCACCCAATCGAACGCGTGCGAGGCCGACGTCAGCGTCATAAGCAGGGGGAGGATAAGGGCTATGCGAAGTCTGGTTGTCGGAGTCATTCTGACCTTTCTTTTCTAAATCCGCCTTAAATATCAGTAAGTCGATCAAGATTAAGTAAAATCTAAATACAGTAAATGGAGTTAGTTTGTAAACAATTGAATTTTACCTCAATGAAGCAGTAAATTCATTCATTAATACGAAATAATTGGTTTTGGTGTGGCCTTGATGTGCAATTATAGTTGACATTTGTAAATAATACTTGCTATGTAGGTGCATGCGAAAGGTGAAGCAAGCTTCCAGCGTCCCGCCTGCTTTTCTGAATCGACTCAAAGAGGTCCGTACCGCCAGAGGGCTCTCGCAGGGAGAGTTGGCGGCTCGTGCGGACATTACCCGCCAGGCTATTTCTTCAATCGAAGCCAATCGGTATCTCCCGACCACGGTTGTCGCGCTCCAACTCGCGCGGGTGCTGAACACATCGGTTGAAGAGCTGTTTTCTCTGCAGTCTCCGGGCGAAGTGATCGAGGCCAGGTTGATTGATATCCAGCAGCAGGTGCTTTCGGCGACTCCGTTGTCTCGCGTGAAGGTGGTGAAGGTGAACGGCCGGTTTTTTGCCCGGTCTGTGACAGGTCTCGGTGAAGTGCTGAGTTATACGGTCGCGGCTGATGGGTTTCTTGAGTCACCGGAATCGGCAAAGCGGGGGCTGGCGGATGCGCCTATCGTACAGGTGCGGCTCTCGCGCGATCGAGAATCGATTGAGCAGGAAATTGCAGTAGCTGGGTGCGATCCGGCGATTTTCCTTGCAGGGGAACATCTCCGTCGCCGGAAGGATCAGACCAGCGTGGTGGGGTGGACGATGGGAAGCACTGCTGCGCTTCAGGCGTTGCAGCGGGGCGAGGTACACGTAGCGGGAATTCATCTGACGGACGATTCGACGGGTGAGAGCAATTTGCCGTTTCTCCGTCGTCACTTGAAAGCGAGTGCTTACGAGGTGATTACGTTTGCGACGTGGGAAGAAGGATTGGTCGTTCGTCCGGGCAATCCCAAGCAGATTCGATCGGTTGCCGATCTCGTGCGCGATGATGTGACGGTGGTTAATCGGGAGGAAGGGGCCGGGGCCCGCCTGCTACTTGATCAGCGGCTACGTGCGGCGGGTCTGGTCGGTTCTCAGGTGAAGGGGTACGAGCGTATGGCGGTATCCCATCTCCATGTGGCCCGTCTGGTTTCGGAAGGGCAGGCGGATGCGGGTGTGGGAATCAGATCCGCCGCGCAATCCTACGGTCTAGAATTCATTCCGCTGCAGTCGGCGCGCTACGATCTGGTGGTACCGAAAGCGTATCTCGCCAGTCATCCGTCACTAAATTATTTTTTCGACACGCTGGTCAGTCGTCCGTTCCGAAATGAAATCGCCTCGATCGGCGGGTACGACACGACGGATACAGGGAAGCATCAGGTGTTGTAAGGATGCAGATCTTGATTGACCGTTTGATGAGCGGTGCCTGGTGGTGTCTGTTGGCCTGCCTGAGTGTTCTTCCCATGCCCGTTCTCGCCCGAGATGGTATTGCGACTCGCACGCTGGTGATTGCTGCCTCGCCAAGCCTCGCCGTTCCCGTCGAAACGTTGAGCCGACAGTTTGAGGCAACGCATCCAGACGTGCGGGTACGCATCTATTATGACTCCGGTCTGGCGCTGAGGCAGACGATCGCAACCATGGAGAATCGCGGCCGCTACTTCATCGGTACCGGGCCGATCCATCTATTGGCTCCCGGCGGGGACGAACTCATTGCCCGCCTGCAACACCGCTATTATGTGTTGCCTGGAACGGCTGTCGCCTATGCCTCGGTGCCGCTGGTGTTGGTTGTTCCTGAATCGCTGGTCGAGGCGCCGGCTTCGCTTGAAGATGCCTTGCGTGACCCTCGCATACGTATAGCCGTCGCCGATGCCTCATTAACGGTGCTGGGTGAGAAGACCGCGCGGGTGCTCCGCTCGAAAGGCTTTACGGCGGCGGCCAGCGACCGGCTGGATATTGCCGCCGATGCGAACGGAGTCGTGGATCATCTGCTGAACGGGCAGGCCGACGTAGCAATCATCTTTGGCCCGGATGCGGCTGGCCGGAGCCAGCACGTGCGCGTAATCGAAGAGGTCCGGGATCGGGCCATGGCGGCAACCGTTCATTCTATGGCGATGGAGCGGTCCTGTCCCGACCGTGCGCTCTGCCGGGAGTTTCTGTCGTTCATCGACACTGCGGAGTCACACGCGTTGCTTCGAGCGCTGGGATATGGTCCGCCGCCGAAGGGGAGCGCTAAGTGAACAGGCCCAATAATCTTCAATACATGCGCGAATGCCCCGGATGGTTTCTGGTGGCATTCACCCTCCTGGCCGCAGTCGGCGGCTGTGCCCGCCTGCCCTTTACCACCGCCACCATCTATGAGAGCCCCTATACGCAGATCGTGCTGCAGCAGGAGGTGGAGCCGGCCGGCTACACGCATCCGGTCGGGTTCACGGCGGATCAGGTGACGGCGATGTTGCATGGATTTTCCCTCCGCGTCGAGCAACGGGTGCCTTTGCGCTGGTTTGCCGAGGAGCAGCCGCCGCAGAAGCTGCTGCGGGAGGACGAGATTGCCAGGCTGGCCACCTATCTCGTCGATGCCTTTGAGAAGGCCGGGCCGGACGAGCGCGTCCATTTTGCCTTGTCGGCACCCGGCATGAATCGCGCGGATTCGAAGACGGTCACGTCGGGATGGATGGCCTTCAGGGGGCCGTATCTCTATGTCACGATCGAGCAGTACCACGCGGAAGTTCCGATTCGCCGCTCCGATCAGTATCTGCCGAACAACCCGCAGATGCCTCCGTTGCCGGGATCTTTTCTGTTGTTCTTCGAGCCGGGACGATTCTGGCGTATCGACCACGCCGGTGTGCGCGCGTTGGAGTACCGAGAATTTCTGAAAAGCGCCTCGGCCGGTCCGGCCGCACCCTAGTAAGAAGGATCTCGTTGTCATGATGTCACACGTGTTTGGCATGGTCGTGTCTCGATGGGGTTGGGTGGTTGTTTGCGCTCTTCTCATGCACGAGTGGGCCATGCCGGGCTTATCGCTGGCAGCGGACTCTGGTCGTCTGGTGGAGAAAGACGGTCAATATGTGTTCGTCGAGTCTATCGATCCGGCGACCAGATTGCTGCTTGAACGGGCGCTCAAGCAGGGCACGATTACGCAGGAGGAGTACAACAACGTCATTCAGGAGTCGGAACGTCGGGCCTACCTCATGCAGCCGACCTTCAAGGCCTGGTACGATCGCGGCTTCAATTTTTCGATGAACGACAATGCGTTCCTTCTGAAGATCCGCGGATTCGTGCAGGCCCGGTTTACCCAGCGTTTTCGCAACGAGGGCTGGAGAAATCCCGGTGAGGCGAAGAACTTTCCTGAGTTATTGGGTGTCTTCGGCGATTATCGCGCCAACCGGTCCGAAGACACGGCCAGCCAGTTCAATCTCCGCCGGGTGCGCCTCATGTTCATGGGACACCTCTTCAACCCGGATCTGAAATACTACGTGCAGCTGGCCGGTGAAACGGCGGAAAACGCCCAGAATCCCGCTTCGGTACAGGTGCTGGATGCGGTGATTACCAGCACGCATGTGCCCTGGTTCAATGTGATGGTGGGGCAGTTTAAGACCTATTTCAATCGGGCGCAGATCAATAACTCGATGTCGATGCAGTTTGCCGAACGCGCGCTGGTGATGGATGCGTTTACTGCGAGCGGGCTGAATCGTCGTGATATCGGTATCACGATCATGAACGATGAGGAGCTCTATCCGGTCAATTATTACTTCGGCGTATTTAACGGCCTTGGGCCTGGCTTCAACCGCTTCGGCTCGTTCGGCAGTGAGCAGCCCACCGAGGGTTGCGACGGATCACAGACCAGTGGATGCGAAGCCTCTCAGCGTAACCTGAATGCCAACTTCCGTTCAGATGTGTCACAGTTGATGTACGTGGCCCGCCTCATGTGGAATGTGCTGGGCCGCCCGGGATATGGCGAAGGCGACATGATCTATTCCGAAACCCCGCAGTTAGCCATCGGCGGAGGGTTTGCCTATAACCCGGCAATCAATACGGCCACGGGGAACGGGTTTATCGGGATCGATCTGGCGAATCTCAATGTGCGGCGGCAGCTTGCGACCTATGGGAACGCCCGGCAACTCGGATGGGGCGAGTTGGACTATTCCACCTATGCGTTCGATCTGGTCTACAAGTACCGCGGATTCTCGCTTCAGGCCGAATGGTATTGGAAGAATATCAATCGCCATCAAAAGACGCCGCCCAATCTTGGAACGCCGGGACCCGGTGTAGGCGGATCTGCGCCTGGTCTGCTGGGGAATGCCACCGGCTGGTATGTGCAGTCGGGGTACTTTCTTGTGCCGCGCCGTTTGCAATTCGCCGCGCGGTATGCCTGGTGGGATCCCGACACGAACGCGTCCGGCGATTTGATCAAACAGGCCGATGCGGCGTTGACCTTCTATATCAGCGGCACCTACGACCATCAGATCACCCTGCAGTACTCGAACGTGTTTATCGGCACGGGCGGGTATGCCCTGGGCCGGAGCGCACCGTTGCCGAGTCCTCCCGTTGCGGTCAATTCCTTCGGGACGGTACCGCTTGATGCCGTGCAACAGAGCTTGATCGAAAATGCAATTCGCATCCAATACTCAATCTTATTTTAGAGGAAGTTGATGATGAGGAAATGTATATGGTTGTGGGTGATGGTGATGCTGGTTATGGGATTGGGTTCGTCTGTCGCCCAGGCCGGTGAACTGACGATCGCCGCCGCATCGGATCTGAACTTTGCGATGAAGGAACTCGTCGCCGAATATGAAAAGACGTCCGGCCACCATGTGAAGCTTTCCTTAGGCTCGTCGGGGAATTTTTATTCACAGATCCAGAACGGCGCGCCCTTCGATCTCTATTTCTCCGCTGATATCGGGTATCCCAGGAAGCTGGAGGAGGCCGGATTGACAGTGCCGGGATCGCTCTATCGATACGCGGTGGGACGAATCGTTTTGTGGGCCGGCGCGGCGTCGCGTCTTGATGTGTCCAAGGGGCTTGATGTCCTGCGGGAGCCTGGTATCAGGAAGATTGCGATTGCGAACCCCAAACATGCCCCGTATGGTCGCGCTGCGGTGGCGGCGATGGAATCTTTCAAGGTCTATGAATCGGTCAAAGACAAACTGATCCTGGGGGAGAATATTTCGCAAGCCGCGCAGTTCATCGAATCCGGGGCCTGCGAGATCGGGGTCATCGCCTTGTCGCTGGCCGTGGCGCCTGCCATGAGCGGGAAAGGCGTATACTGGGAAATTCCGGTTGAGGCCTATCCTCCGCTGGAGCAGGGAGCGGTGATTTTGAAACAATCCAAGAATCAGGAGGCGGCGCGGCGCTTTCTGGAGTTCTTACAAGGCTCGCAGGGACAGGACATTATGAGGCGGTATGGATTTATGTTGCCGGGGTAATGCGATCAACGCGGCGCTGGTTGTCGCACTGCTGTGGGCGACCGCCGGATGTTCCGATGCCGTCACCATGGTGCGTGAGACAGAGACCAGCGGTGTCGTCAGTTATCTGTTTAAAGAAGAGCGCGGCGGGCCGATGGGCTCGCCTCATCGGAAAGAAGCGTTGAAGGTGATGGAAAAGAAGTGTCCATCCGGCTATGTCGTGCTGAAGGAAGGTGAAGTGCAGGGCTACGGCAGCATGTCCAGCGTGGAAGGGCAGGAGGGGGAGATCACCGGTCGGCGGTGGGGAATGCAGTTCATATGCAAGTAGGACGCGCCTTCAGATGAACTGGATCGCCATCTGGGTCACCTTCAAATTAGCGAGCCTCACGGCCGCAGCGTTGTTGGTGATCGGACTGCCGATTGCCTATTGGCTGGCCTATTCCAACTGGCGGTGGAAATTTGTCGTCGAATCAATCGTCGCGTTGCCGTTGGTCCTGCCGCCGACCGTGCTGGGCTTCTACATTCTGGTGGCCATCGGTCCGCATAGCCCGATCGGCCGGTTCTACACCGAACTTGTCGGCCATCCGCTGCCGTTCACATTTGAAGGGCTCCTCCTCGCGTCGATTTTGTACAGCCTTCCCTTTGCCGTTCAGCCGTTTGCGACCGCCTTCGAGCAGGTTGATCGGAAATTAATCGAAGCCTCGTGGACATTGGGGCTGTCCAAAGTGAGGACGTTCGTTAAGCTGATTCTCCCTCTGTCGACGGCGGGGCTCATTACCGGCGCGGTCTTGAGTTTCGCTCATACGTTGGGAGAGTTCGGAGTGGTGTTGATGGTGGGCGGCAATATCGAAGGGGTGACGCGTACCGTCTCGATCGATATCTATGATGAGGTGCAGGCGCTGAACTACGCCGGGGCGGCAAAGACCGCCGCGTTTCTCCTCGTGATTTCCTATTTCGTCCTGTTATTGGTCTATGCCATGAATCGAAAGGTCTGGGCGGTATGGCCGCAGAAATAATCGTCGAGGTGACGAAGGCCTTTCCCGGAAGAAAACCCATTCGCGCCAGCTTTCGTTATCCGGTTGAGGCCTCGACCGTGTTGATCCTGTTTGGTCCGTCCGGGTCCGGCAAGACGACGGTTCTGCGTTCGGTGGCAGGTCTGGAGTGGCCGGAGGAAGGGACGATTCAGTTTGTCTCCAGAGTCTGGCTGGATACGGGCTCGCGCATCAAAGTACCGCCGCAAGACCGGCATATCGGCTATATGGCGCAGGACTATGCGCTGTTTCCCAATTATTCCGTAGCCGGGAACATCGCCTATGGATTGGGAGAGCTCACGCTTGCCGAGCGACAGAAGCGGGTGCAGGAAATGGTGGAGTTGTTTCATCTGACCGGACTTGAGGATGCCAAGCCGCGTGAACTGTCCGGTGGGCAGCAGCAACGCGTGGCACTGGCTCGCGCCGTCGCACCCCGGCCGCAGTTGCTGTTGCTGGATGAACCGCTCTCTGCGTTGGATGCGCCCACGCGCGCGCAACTGCGTGGAGAGCTGAGAGGGCTTCTGAAGCAGTTGGCGCTCCCCTCAATTATCGTTACGCACGATTGGGCCGAAGCCCTGACGCTGGGCGATGTCATGGCCGTGATGCATGAGGGGGCAATTCTACAGGTGGGAGCACCTCAAGAAGTGTTCAGTCGGCCGGCTAATGCGGATGTCGCGCGAGTCGTCGGCGTTGAAACGGTGGTGCAGGGGATGTTGATCGAGGCGCGCGAAGGGCTGGCGACGGTGCGAGTGGGGGAAATCTCGCTGACGGCGGTGGCCGTCGAGAATGTCGGCTCCGATGTGTTCGTTTGTATCAGGGCCGAAGATGTGACGCTCGAACCAGCGGGCGCCGGGCTCACCAGCGCGCGGAATCATCTCTTAGGTACGGTGAGCGCCATCACTTCACTCGGAGCCTTGGCGCGTGTCACGGTCGAGTGCGGGTTTCCTCTGGTCGCAGTCATTACACGATCGGCTCTCACGGAACTTGGATTGACCGTCGGCGCCTCGGTCAGAGCGTCTTTCAAAGCCGGTTCGGTGCATCTCATTTCGCGCCAATGACGGCATCGTTCTCCTCACATTTCTGCCGTCCGTTTGATCTCCCCAGCTTCTGTGGATAAGTCTGTTCACAACGTTGTCTTTACTGCGTGATGGGCTTGAATCCACCATTAAACTGACAACATGCCTGGTTTTTAGTCATTGAATCAGGACGTCGGCCTACCACTAGATGTTGGGCCTTTCAGCCGACTTGTCTGAAAATCATCCAATCCTGGATTAGAGTCTGAAATTTTGCGACGAGCTACGCGTATTGCTGCCATTGGTGCAGGAGTTATGCACAGGATGCTCAAATTTCTGAGGAAAACGCCTCGATTTTCCTTCTTGACAGGGGTGATTCCTCTGTGTAACCATTGGTTACATCATGAAATCAAACGATCTGAAGCGGATTCGGGAAGGATTAGGGCTGACGCAGCAGCAACTCGCTGAGGCGTTGAGCACAACCCGTGTGTCGGTGGCGCGGTACGAAGCGGGGATGCGACGGATTCCCGGCATGGTGCGCGTGGCGTTGGAGCAGCTTCAGCGCCGGGCGGAAATTCCTATGGCGGGGATCGTGGCGGCCGGATCTCCGATTGAACCCGTGCCGCAATCCGATCTGATCGATGTCCCGCCGAGCATGTTGCGCGGGGGCGATACGTTTGCGCTGCGCGTGAAAGGGGAGTCGATGAAAGATGACGGCATCCTACCAGGCGATCTGGTGATCGTGCGTAAGCAGGAGCATGCCCGCAACGGGCAGACGGTCGTTGCCTTAGTGAATCAGGAAGCGACGATCAAAACCTATTTCAAGAAAGAGGCGCACATCGAACTGCATCCGGCCAATGCGGCGATGCAGCCGATCATTGTCGGGCCGAACGATCAGTTCCATATTGAAGGACTGTTGATCGGCGTGATTCGCCATTGTGCGATTTAGTTCAACCAAGGAGGGGACCATGCTGACAGGTGGGCGAATGCTGGTGACGGAGCGGTTAGTCTCTCTTGAACGGACGATTGATTCACTGAACGGGCAGCTTCGGGAAGTGCGATGGGAACTCGGACATGCGAAGGCGGAGCCGTTGCCGGTCAGGTTGTGGCGCAATCTGGTGGGGAGCAGATCAGAACAGGAATATATGTCGACGGTGTGTAATCGCAACGTGCGCCCTAACACAAAGGTGGTGTCCCATGGTGGCTCAAGAGCGTAATGTTGATCGTGTTGTGAGCGGGTCCTGTGCAGACTGTGGTGCGCTCGTCGATCGGCGCATGGCCTGTGTCGATGTCGCCACCCATTCGACCGTGGAACTCTGTGCGACTTGCTGGAATGCCTATCGACAACGGCAGGTATTTAGCGCGGGTTGTTGCGGGTAACGGAGAGGGAAATGCCGGCGACTGCATCAAGTCTATTGCTGTTTCCTGATGGGCTGGATAATCCGCTGACGTGTCGGGAACGGACCGATGCATCCAGTGAATGGCTCCTGACGCTGCGCCATGCGCA
>Ga0209079_10000429_pt1 | contig 16877 bp, 15 predicted proteins | sample PPLLaktember2015_2_FD_187259 | JGI IMG/M metagenome (GOLD analysis project Ga0209079, IMG submission 187259) | Freshwater sediment microbial communities from Prairie Pothole Lake near Jamestown, North Dakota, USA - PPLs Lake P7 Core (6) Depth... | ecosystem: Environmental > Aquatic > Freshwater... | reverse complement strand
GTTGTGGAAGGCGTAGATGTCGAAGACATCCGCGTCCTGATCTACGACTTGGCGGGCAAGCTGGTCTACGACAGCGAATGGCAGCCCGGAGACAGTCTCGTCTGGTACCGGGAAGACGACCAGGGGCAGACGCTCGCCAACGGCGCCTACATCTACGTCGTGCGCGCTCGTCTTGACGGCGGAACCGAGATGGCATTCCGCCCAGCCAAGGTGTTCGTGTTCGCTCCGTAGTTCGGACCGCAGGCGCGCGGAGCCCATTCCTCTTTCGTGCGGCTGCAACGCGACCTCTCTTTGCCTGTGCCCGCGCAGTTCTCTTTGACTTGCCAAAGGAGCTTCTGAAGCTATAATTCAGTTCATGAATTCGACGAGTGAATCGTCGGCGCAGGCGCAGCCGGGGCGGGCCGATCCGTTGCGCGAGCTTGCCCTCCTCGAGGCCCTGGCGGAGAATCCGGAGGCGCGGCAGGTGGACCTCGCGACGCGGCTTGGCGTGGCGGTCGGAACGGTCAACTGGCTCGTGAAGCGCATGTCGGCCAAGGGACTCTTGAAGGTGAAGCGCCTCGGCCGGTGGCGGTGGAGCTACCTCGTCACTCCGCAGGGGCTCATGCGCAAAGCGCATCTCACCCAGCAGTACGTCCACGCGTCGATGCAGCTCTACCGCGCGACGCGCGAGCAGGCTCGAAGTGCGCTGGACCAGGTCAAGCGATCGCGGTACACGGCCGTGCGCGTGGACGGAGCCCTGGGAGACGATCTCGTTGACGTCTGCCGCCTAACGTGCCTGGAGCAGGGGATCCATGTTGTGAGCGAGGGAGAGGCGGAGAAGGCGGATGGGATCCCTCGCGTGCGAGTGCATGATCGGACGGTCAGTCTGGAGTGGCCGAAAGGAGAGGGGCGTGGGTAGGCCAGGCGTGTCCGCCCGAGGCTTCACGAACCCGGCGCGCAGAACTGCCCGAGCCGAGCTGCGAGAGCTCTGGGACCATCGGGAGCTGCTCTTCTACATCGCCTGGCGCGACATCAAGGTTCGGTACAAGCAAGCGGCCCTCGGCGTCGCGTGGATCGTCATTCAGCCGATCGTCAGTATCGCGATCTTCAGCCTCTTGTTCGGTCGCCTGCTCAAGGTGCCGTCAGGCAACGTCCCGTACCCTGTCTTCGCGACCGCCGCGCTTCTCCCATGGAACTACTTCGCGGGGGCTCTTACCCGGGCCTCGGGCAGCCTGGTGGCGAGCGCCAGTCTCTACACGAAGATCTACTTCCCCCGCGTCGTCATCCCGATCAGCGCCATTCTTGGGGGACTGCTGGACCTCGCGATCTCGTTTGCTGTTCTCATCGGCCTTATGCTGATCTACGGCGTCTCTCCTTCACTCCTCGTCTTGACTCTCCCGGCGTTCATCCTGCTGGCCTCGATGGCGGCGCTCGCGTTCTCGCTCTGGCTTTCCGCGCTGAACGTGCGGTATCGTGACGTAGGGCACCTTGTCCCATTCCTCGTCCAGGTCTGGATGTACGCGACACCCGTCGTCTACGGCGCGGACCTTATCCCGCAGCGCTGGCGCTTCCTCCTCGGGCTGAACCCCATGACGACGGTGACCGAGGGGTTCCGGTGGGCGCTGGTCGGCGGCCCTCCGCCCGGATCGACCACATCGCCGATCGTCGTGGGGGGATCTCTCATGCTGGTGTGCGTCGTGCTCTTGGGCGGACTGGCCTACTTCCGGCACACGGAGCGGACGTTTGCGGATGTGGTGTGAACCCATGAGCGACGTCTGTGTCCGCGTCGAGGAACTCGGGAAGAGGTACCGGATCGGGTCGGTGAGGAGAGCCAACACGCTCCGCGACGCGATCGCAACGGCGGTTCGCGGAAGCGTACGGCGGAACCCCCGGGGTCGCGAGGACCGGCAGACAATCTGGGCTCTCAGGAACGTCTCATTCGACGTGAGGGAAGGAGAGGTTCTGGGTGTCATCGGAAGGAACGGAGCGGGGAAGAGCACGCTGCTCAAGATCCTCTCTCGAGTGACCGAGCCGACGGAGGGTCGGGTCGTTGTGCATGGCCGTCTCGGCTCCCTGCTGGAGGTCGGGACGGGGTTCCATCCGGAACTGACAGGGCGGGAGAACGTATACCTCAACGGCGTCATCCTGGGGATGAAACGGAAGGTCATTCAGAAGAAGTTCGACGACATCGTCGCGTTCTCCGGCGTGGGGCAGTTCATCGACACGCCCGTGAAGCGCTACTCGAGCGGCATGTACGCGAGGCTCGCCTTTGCCGTGGCGTCTTCCGTCGAGCCGGACGTGCTTCTTGTCGATGAGGTCTTGTCGGTCGGCGACGCGGAGTTCCAGAACCGGTGCTACGAACGAATGCATGGCCTGTCTGCCGCAGGCAGGACCGTCCTCTTCATCAGCCACAGCATGCCGGCGGTGAAGGCGCTATGCACCCGCGCCATTCTGCTGGACGGAGGGCGGGTGGCGGGGGAAGGAGCCGTCGACGAAGTCATCGCCTCGTACCTCCAAGCGGGTGCCCGGCCGACAGCGGATGGGTTCATTCCCGCGGACGCTGCGCGAATCGGCACGGGGACAATTCGGCTGCGGCGCGTGGTGGTCGAGGACACTGGCGGACAGCCACTGGCGCAGCTCTTCCTCAACCAGCCCTTCTGCGTCGTGCTCACTCTCGAGGTTCTCGAGGACACCGAGGATGCGATCCTGGAAGTGGGGATCTCGACAACGGACGGAACGCGGGTCACGACGTCGTTCAGCACGGACGGAGAACGCCCCGCTGAAAGGCTGGGGCGGGGTTGGTACGAGGTGCGCCTAGATCTCGCCCCCGGGCTCTTGCCGAGAGCCTACGTGGTCGATGCAGGCGTCCACCACCTCGGGCAGGGGCATCTGACCATCGACTTCGTGGAACGAGTGCTCGGGCTGACCGTGTTGAACGAGTCGGAGACAGGACATGACAGACACATCCCCACGCCCACGCGCGGTCTTGTCCGTCCCGTGGGACATTGGCTTCTGCCAAGACCGGTTTCGATCCCTGGAGGAGGTGCAAAGCCTTGAAGACGCAGAGCGCATCTTCCCAGGATCCACTCCGGGACGCACGAGTTCTCGTGACGGGCGGAGCGGGGTTCATCGGGTCGCATGTGGTCGACCAGTTGCTGCTTCGGCCTGTGAGAGAAGTCGTCGTACTGGACGACTTCTCGCGAGGTTCCCGCGCGAACCTGGTCGCTGCGTCGGCCGATTCGCGAGTACGGGTGGTGGAAGGAAGCATCACGGACTTGGACCTCGTAAGAGACGTGATGCGTGGAACGGACTACGTCGCACACCTGGCCGCACTCTGGCTCTATGATTGCGAGAGGTATCCGCGGACTGCGCTCGAGGTGAATGCCGTCGGGACGTACAACGTCATCGAGGCGGCTCAGGAGGCCGGCGTCGAGAAGCTGGTGTACTCCTCGTCGGCCTCCGTGTACGGGGAGGCCGTTTCGATCCCGATGTCCGAGCAGCACCCCCTGAACAACCGGAGCATGTACGGCGCGACGAAGGTCGCGGGAGAGCAGTTCTTGCGGGCGTTCGGCGCGAGGCACGGGTTGCGCTACATCGGCCTCCGGTACATGAATGTCTACGGCCCGCGTCTGCAGTACCAAGGTGACTACGTCAGCGTCGTCATGAACGTCCTGAATCGAATCGGGCAAGGTCTTTCGCCCGTGATCTTTGGGGACGGATCTCAGATCTACGACTTCACGTACGTGGACGACGCCGCGCGTGCCAACATCCTTGCGCTTGATGCGGCTGCCAGCGACGAGTTCATCAACATTGGCGTCGGCGTTGGCACGACAATCAATGAACTTGTGAGCAGCTTGCTTCAGATGACTCGATCAAGCCTGCCTCCCGAGTACCGTCCGGCGGAGAGGATCCCTGTCAAGAGCCGGGTCAGCACGACGGACACAGCGGAACGTGTACTCGGGTTCAGAGCGCACACTCCACTGGCGGAAGGATTGCCTCTCACTGTACGGTGGTGGGAGAAGGAGACGGGGTATGCTCGCGACCAGTAAGCCTGTAGGATCTTCCGTTGAGACATGCGGCGGGGGCATCGGTGCTCCCGAAAGCGCCCAGCGAACGGACGCACCGACCGCGACGCGTTCGGGAGATGCGAGATGATCGAGGGGAAGCGCGTGCTGATCACAGGGGGCGCGGGGTTCATCGGCTCGACTCTCGCGGGGCGGCTACTGGACAGGAACTACGTCACGGTGTTCGACAACCTGTCGCGCAATTCCCTGAAGGACCGCCCGTTTCGGAACCACAAGAACCTGGTCGTTGTAGAGGGCGACATCCTGGACTTTGAGGCAGTCTGCAGGGCGGCCAGCGGGGCGGACATCATCGTGCACTGCGCGGCAATTGCCGGAATCGACACAGTCATTCGAAAGCCCGTGGCAACGATGCGCGTCAACATGATCGGCTCCGCCAATGTCCTTGAGGCGGCAGCAAGGGCGGGGGGATGTAGTCGAGTGGTGTGCTTCTCCACGAGCGAGGTGTTCGGACAACAAGCCTTCCGTTCCTCCGAAACCGACAAGACGGTGATGGGCAAGGTTGGGGAAGCGCGCTGGACCTATGCGGTCAGCAAGCTTGCCGAGGAGCATCTCGCCATCGCCTACTATCAGGAGATGGGCCTCCCAACCACGGTCGTTCGACCGTTCAACGTATATGGCCCCGGACAGGTCGGGGAAGGCGCGCTGATGACCTTCGTTGTTCGAGCGCTGCGGGACGAGCCTCTCGAGATCCACGGAGACGGAACCCAGATCCGAGCGTGGTGCTATGTGGACGACATGATTGACGGCGTCCTGCTCTGCATGGAGCACCCTAGTGCGCTAGGAGAAACATTCAATATTGGCAACCAGCGGGCCGTCGTCACGATATACGGTCTCGCGAACACGGTCATCCGAGTCCTCGGGTCGCGGTCACCGGTTGTCTTCGTGCGCAAGGACTACACGGACGTGGAGTTGCGAATTCCCTCCGTAGCCAAGGCCCGGGATGTGCTCGGCTTCGAGGCGAAGATCGATCTGGAGGAGGGAATCAGGCGAACCGCAGACTACTACCGGCGCTCGCCCTTCGCATGATTCGCTTGGCCAAACCTTCGATAGATGAAGAGGATCTGAAGGCCGTCTGTGCAGTGCTCTCTACCGGCTATCTTGTGCAGGGGGCGCAGGTCGGAGCCTTTGAGGCCGCTCTCGCGGAACGCATCGGCGTGCCCCATGCCGTGGTCGTAAGCAGCGGGACTGCGGCACTCCACTTGGCTCTCTTGGCTCTAGGCACTGGACCTGGCGACCTCGTAGCGGTGACGGCGTATTCGTTCCCCGCAACGGCCAACGTTATCGAGCTGTGCGGTGCACGACCGGTCTTCGTGGACATCTGTCCGGGCACTTTCGACATCGACCCCGCCTGCCTGGATCGAGCACTGGGGACGCTCTTGGCCGGTCGGGGTGACGCAGGTCGCGTCCGGGCAGTCATCCCCGTGCACGCCTTCGGGCAATTGGCGGATATGCCCCAGATCCTCGGTCTCGCTTCGCGGTACCAGGTCCCCGTGCTAGAAGATGCGGCCTGCGCGTTGGGTGCCCGGCTGAATGGGCGCCAAGCAGGCACCTGGGGTGAGCTAGGCTGCTTCAGCTTCCATCCAAGGAAGGCGATTACGACTGGTGAAGGTGGGCTGATCGTGACGGCAAGTTCCTCCGCTGCAGCGCAGCTTCGCGCTCTCCGCAATCATGGAGAGTTCCGCGGCGAGAACGGCCCCGAGTTCGTCGTCCCTGGATTCAACTACCGCATGACCGAGTTCCAGGCAGCTCTTGGTTGTGTGCAGTTGCGCAAGCTGGACCGCATCATCGCGCGCCGGCGCCTCCTTGCTCGCTCGTACGACGAACTGCTGGGGCCTACGGGATTTGTGCCGCCGCGGGTTCGAGACGGAAGTGAGCATGTGTTTCAGTCATATGTCGTGCTGATGCCAGAAGGAACGGCCGCGAAGAGGCAGAGCTGCATTGAGTACTTACGCGAGCAGGGAGTCGAGGCCACGATAGGAACGTGGCACATGCCCCTGACCAGCTACTTCCGCAAGCGGTATGGTTACAGGCCGGGTGACTTCCCAGTCACGGACGATGTCTTCGCTCGATCCCTGACTCTGCCCCTCCACGAAGAACTCGGCCCGGCGGATCAGGCGAAAGTGAGAGATGCGCTCGTCGCCTTTCGGGACTCGCTAGAGCGGGGCGCACGATGACCTCCGCCGGGCACTCCTCCGAAGGGCGTCAGTCCCAGGGGCCAGGGCAGTGGACGGAAGGAGAGTTCCTGCGATTCGGCGCGGGGGCGGTAATCGAGTTCGGGGCGCTTGTCTTCCACCCGGAGACTATCGAGCTCGGAGACAACGTCTATATCGGCCACTACGCCATCCTGAAGGGTCACCCAGCTGGGAAGATGTTTCTCGGTGCAGGAGTCTGGATCGGGCAGCAGTGCTTCCTCCACAGCGCAGGGGGGCTGTGGATTGGCACGAACGTGGGGATCGGCCCCGGTGTGCGGGTCCTCACGTCCTTCCACGCAGAAGAGGGGCTGGAGAAGCCGATCCTGCAGAGCAGAGTCGAGTTCGCCCCCGTCCGCATCGAGGAGGATGCGGATATCGGAATGAGCGCGTGCATTCTCCCCGGCGTGACGATCGGACAGGGCGCCCAGGTCGGCGCCGCGGCGGTCGTGACACGTGACGTGCCGCCGTTTGCCGTTGTTGCGGGGAACCCGGCGCGGGTCCTTCGCACGCGGGGTCAAGCAGCTGCGAAGACGCTTCGCGAGGGAAAGAAGGAGACGCGAGTTCGCGAATGACCCAGACGCGCAACCTGAGGCCTGGAACCGCTGTGTTGGCACCCGGAGTGCGAACTGAGAAGGCGGCGATCCGAGTGTGAAGTCCATGCCGAGATTCGACCTTCACGACTACGAGGCGCTTCTCGCGAGCTTCGTGTCGGCCGGCTACGACTTCGGATCGATCGCTAAGGGTTCGCCCTCCGGGGCTTGTGGAAGGGTCACCTACTTGCGACACGACGTGGACCTGCACCTTCGTGGTGTGGAGACGATGGCACACCTGGAGGCTCGTCGCGGCGTCCAAGCGACGTACTACGTGCCGCTCACACTGCATTTCAATGTTCTGTATCCGGAGAACCGGAGGATCCTCCGGGAGATCCGCGACGACGGGCACGAGATCGGCCTGCACTACGACCTCACGACGTATCCGAGGGACGCAGAGGAGGCGCGACGGCACCTAGACTGGGAGGTCGGCGTCCTCGGAGCCGCGGCGGGTTGTGAGATCCGGACCGTGTGCATGCACAACCCCCACACGGGCCATTGCGACCCCTTCCGCGACCTGGGAGACCGCGTGAACCCCGACAGCGCGGTGTTTCGACGGGGCTGCCTGTACGTGAGCGACAGCTGCCGGGCGTGGCGTGATGACAGCCTCCTGCGCTGCTTCGGCGACGATCCGCCTCGGAGGGTCCTCCTGAACACGCATCCGGAACTCTGGCTACTCGGCGATATCGTCGATCCTATCGAGTACGTGGAAGCCGTGGTTCGAAAGACAGGGGTGCAGCAGAACCTTGAGTATTTCGACTACGTTCGCGGTGTTTGGGCGGCGCGTGCGGCGCAGGGGTTGCAATCGACGTCGGAGGGGGCCGTGATGGATAGGAGGGATGCACCGTGCTGACCGGCAACCTGATCCGCCTCGCTCCGCTGCGGGACGAGGACGTGCCCCAACTCCTGCCGTGGATCAACGATCGGGACACCGCGCTGTGGAGCGCGCCGTACCACCCGGTCTCAGAGAGCGATCACCGCGAATGGGCCAAGGGAGTGATAGCTTCGTCGGATCGCGTGTTCTTCGTCATCCGGAGGGTCTCCGACGATCACGTGGTTGGTACGTGCCAGCTGTACTCCATCCATCCAGTGCATCGCACCGCCGAACTGCAGATACGGATCGGTGACGCAACGGATCGCGGCCACGGACTTGGCTCCGAGGCGGTCCGGCTGCTTCTGCGATTTGCGTTTGAGGATCTCAATCTGAATCGCGTGCAGCTCCATGTGTTCGCCGACAACGCGGCAGCCATCCGTGTCTATGAGAAGGCGGGGTTCGTCCGCGAAGGCGTGCTGCGGCAGGCCGCGCACATCGGGGGTAAGTACGTGGATGTCGTGCTCATGGGCATCCTGCGCGAGGACTATGCCAGGGGCTAGACTGGTGGCGATTCACCAGCCGAACTTCCTGCCTTGGCTCGGGTTCTTCGACAAGCTCGTTCGCAGCGACGTCTTCGTGTTGCTCGACAGCGTTCAGTTTCCCAAGAAGGGTGGTAATTGGACGAACCGAGTCCAGATCCTCGTGGACGGAGCGGCTCACTGGATGACCTTGCCGGTTGTGAGGGCGTACCACGGCACGCGTGCGATCCTCGACATGAGGATCGACGAATCGACGGACTGGCAGGGGGCGCACCTGGACTTGCTGCAGCGAAGCTATCAGTCTGCGAGCTGCTTTGGCGAGGTCTTCCCGCTTCTGCAGGAAGCCATCAGCTACTCGGCCGACCTCTTGGCCGAATACAACGTGCATGCCATCCGGACGTTGTGTGACGCGCTCGGCGTGCCGACGGACAAGCTGCGGAGGAGCTCCGAACTTGCGGTGCCCGGAGCCTCGAACGAGCTGCTCATCAACATCACAAGGGCCGTCGGCGGGAGCGCATACTTGACAGGCAGCGGCGCGCTCGACTACCTGGATCCCCCGAGATTCGAAGAGGCCGGCATCGAGTTGGTTCACCAGAGCTTCCAGCACCCCATCTACGCGCAGGGTCCGCGCGGCTCGTTCGTGCCGGGCCTATCCGTTGTGGACGCGCTGATGCACTGTGGGCGTGGCGGCGTGCGGAACTTGCTGGCGTCGCGAAGGGGCGAGGATGAGAAGCGCTGAACGCCTAGTCCACCGAGTCGTGAGGCGGATCCTTGTCGCGGGAGTGAAGGCTGTTTCTCCTCAATGGCTGCGGGATGTGGCGTTGTTGGTGGTGCCCTTCCGCCTGCGGAAGCGGCTTGTGCCGTCGGCGAAGCCGCGCGTGCTCTTTGTTGGCGACTGCTACTACAGCTTCTGGTTCCTGTCTCGCGGTCTCCGCCAGCTCGGTTGGACGGCACACACCCTCCGGACGGACCGATCTTCCTCGAGCCAGCCTTTCCTGCACGGAGCAGACTTCGGGTTTCACTACAAAGGAATGGCAGACAGGGTCAGCCATTGGTGGTTCTTCATCCGCGGCGTCGCGCGCTATGACGTCTTCCACTTCTACGGCGTGGGGAACATCCGCCTGCTGCATTCGGACTTCGACGGGATCCTGCCCGGCATCTTGCCGAGTTCCTGGGAAATCCGGCTCCTTCGGCTGCTTGGCAAGAGGATCGTTTACAGCGACGTCGGGTGCCCGGACGGTGTCCTGCAGAGCTCGATGCTCGTCCTGACTGGAGAAGTACCCTGTCTGACGTGCCGCTGGCGGGAGGCGCCCGACGTGTGCAGCGACGCCCGCACCCACGCGTGGGGGAAGGCCCGTAACCGGTTGGCGGACGTCGTGATCGCACAGGGTGCGTGGCACAAGGACTACAACGCCTCCCCGAAGCTTCGGGAGGTGCCGCAGGCCTTCTGCCTCGACCCGGAGTACTGGCACCCTGAGCTGATGGTGCCCTCGAACTACAGGCTGCCATTCCCTGAGGGGACGGTGATCCTCTACCACGCAGTCGGCAACTTCGCGCTTCGCAGCGATCTTCTTTCAAGGAAGAATCTGAAGAGCACGCACGTCTATCTCACTACCATCGAGAGGCTGAAGGCCGCGGGCTACCCTGTGGAGATGGCGTTCTTCCAGAACGTCCCGAACACGGAGGTGCGCTTCTATCAGGCCCAGGCCGACGTCGTCATCGACATGCTGACGTACGGGTGGTACGGGGCGAACGTCCGCGAAGCGCTGATGCTGGGAAAGCCGGTGGTGTGCTATATCCGCCCTGAGTGGCTCGCGGAGGTCGACCGGCAGAACCCGGGCTTCGCCTCTGAGTTGCCGATCGTTTCCGCGACACCAGAGACGGTCTACGAGGTTCTCCAAGATCTGATCGAGCATCCGGACAAGCGTGCGGAGATCGGTCGGAGGAGCCGCGAGTTCGCGGTGAAGTGGCTGTCCCCGGAAGCGGCGGCATCGCGGATGGCGCCGCTCTATCTGGAAGTCTGTACGCGCAAACGCTGCGCAAGAGGGCGATGACGAGTGCCTTGGGATGCTTGAGGCTCTCTAGTCGCGGACGATAGGGTAAACAGGGTGCTGCTGGAGAGAAGGCGGGTCCACTGACAGCGACTCGCACGAGGGGGCGATGGTTACGTTGCCGCGCTTTGGGGGTCTTCTTGTTCTCTATCACAGGCCGGTCTTCGGGAAAGACGCACTGACGGTTCGCGAGCACATCGGCGCGTTCGGCCGATTCTCCCGCTTCCCCGTCTGTGCCGTGAACACGCAGCTCGGCTTCCCGGCCGGCCTCCGACGGATGGAGTTCCCGGCCATCGTCCTTCACTACTCGCTCTTCGGCTCAGCGAAGTACCCCATGGAACAGGCCTTTGTCGACTACCTCGACACCTCCCGCACGAGCTACAAGGTTGCTTTCTTCCAGGACGAGTACTACTTCTGCCCCAAGCGGTTTGCGTTCATCAACGAGCATCGAATCGACACGATCTACACCCTGCTCGAGGACCGGCACTTCCAGGACGTGTACGGCAAGTACACGTCGGTGACCGACATCGTCCCCACGCTGACCGGGTACGTGAGCGATGAGCTGATCGCCGCCGCCAAGCGCTACGGGCGGGCGGACAAGGACCGCCGGATCGACGTCGGCTATCGCGGCCGCGAGCTTCTCCCTTACATGGGGAGAGCGGCGTGCGAGAAGACGCAGATCGCGGCGGCTTTCAGGGAGCACACGCGGGACCTGGGGCTTGTCCTCGACATGGAGACCAAGGAATTCCGCCGGCTCTACGGCGCAGACTGGTACAGGTTCTTGGGGGACTGCCGCGGCTGCCTGGGTGTGGAGGCGGGCGTCTCCGTCTTCGACCTGGAGGGCGCCGTGTACGCGGCGTACGAGAAGCTAAGGACGGACCACCCCCAAGCGGGGTTTGACGAAATGGCTGCGCGACTTGCCCCGGTGATGGACCCTTGGGAGGACCGCATCTTCTACCGGACGATCAGCCCACGCCACTTCGAGGCCGCGGCGTTTCGCATCTGTCAGATCCTGTACGAAGGACGGTACTCGGGGGTTCTTGAGGCGGGGCGGCACTTCATCGCCCTGAAGAAGGACTTCTCCAATCTCGACGACGTGCTGCAGACATTTCGAGATCCGGCGGCGAGGGCAAGGATCACGGACGCTGCGTACAAGGACCTCGTCGCGTCGGGTGCCTACAGCTACCGCCGTTTTGTCGAGCAGTTCGACGCGCACCTGTTGGCGCGGGGGCTCAGCCCAGCCCCGGTTGTCGGCGTCCGGCTGGCGTTCGAGGTGCTTCTCTGCGAGCACCGCCCTGTTGCCCTGCGGCTGCGCCTGAAGTCCCTTCTCGTCTCCACTCTTCGTCGGGGGATGCGGAAGCTCCACACCATGCCGTTCTTGGGGGAGAAGGTACTGCTGCCAGTCTTGAGACCTACGCTGGGGTGGGCCATCCGTCGGTACAAAGCTCGACTCCAGCGTCGGGGCGTGTGAGTCGCCGGTTCGATCTGAGTGGCCGTGGGGGCACACGTGCGCGCCCGAGGCAGAATCGGGGATACTACTCACCCCGAGAGGGAAGCCTGAAGTGGGCAGCGGCAGCCCATCATTCGCTCCACTTCCTCGCAGCGTTGTGGCCCGCGGTTGCTGCGTCTTCTGCGAGTGACGCAGGAAGAGCGCGCTGCCTGAAGAGCAAGCCTTCCTGGCAGAGTACTGAGAGCTCCCTGGCTCCCGCCATTCCGAGGGCCGTGGGATTGTGAGCGAGCGTCGGACAGGGCCGCGCCCTGGAGAGAGACCCGCTGAGTCCGAACGGCGTGCCTTCTGTCTTGGAGGAAGCATGACAAGGAGTCGCTTCATGAGCAGGCGCGGCGCGATAGCGCTTTGTCTCGCGGTCGGGGCCGCCCTCGGGCTCCTCCTCCTGTGGGTCCTCACCTCCAGCGGACCGCTCACGGCCCATTCCGGAGCCGAGGCACAGGCGGCGAGGCAGCAAACAGCCACCCTGCCTCTTCAGCCTCTCCAGGTCTGTCTGATCCCCTCCGCAGATAAGAACGCTGTTGTCGTGCGACTGCCGGCTCTCCCGGGCGGCTCTCAGTACATCGTCGGCATCGACACGGGGCAGGGATACGCGCTTGCCGGGAATGAGTTCACATGGCCGATTCATGGCGACTTCTACAACGACTCCAACCTCCTTGGGGTTTATCTTGTCTCCGAAGGCCAGGCAATCCGGAAGGTGGGCGAGTGCGAGATCCTCCGGCAAGCCGAAGGCGCGCTAGAGGAGATATTCTCGCTCACAGTCGGCGGAGGCTACCTACTGCTAGGGCGATGCACGTTCGATGTGGCCTCCACCGAGCCCTCCTGGAGTTCGAGCACCGCGACGGCAGGGGAGACCATCGACTACCTAACGGCAGTAGAACGAGACGCGCTCCGTCGCATGTTTCCGGAAGTGGCGGCCGGCGATTCAACCCCCGATGTGTCGAGTGAGGAAGCCATGGCGACATGCGCGCGGCTGCTCAAGACACTCTACGATCACCTGCCGGGACTTGCTGAGCCAGGACCATCGGACACCCTGGAGGGCATCACGAAGCCCTCCGCGGTGGCCGCGCTACTTGCGGCGCGGCGGACCCGCGTGCAGTGCACAGGAACTCGGGACCTCTTCCTCAGCGTGGCGATATCCACTGGGGCAATCGATGTCGCCAACATCCGGAAGGTTGACGCATTCCGCTACGACCCAACTCCAGGGATCGTCGTGAACAGCCATTCTGTTCTCGAAGTACGGGCGTTCTACGGCAAGTGGGTGCTGTTCGATCCCTTCTACTGCTTGTTCCTTACCGATGATCAGGGCCGCTACTTGTCGGCAAGCGACGTACGGGACATGAGACGGAGGGACGAGCTTGCCTTCGTACGCCCGCACTTTGTAGAGGGGTGCAGGACAGGTGTCGAGCTATCGCCGATCGAGGATACCGATCGGTACAACTACAACTACTGGAGCCAGTTCGAACTGCTGCGCATGACGACGCTCTGGTTGGTGGACGAGAGCAGCCCGTAACCGGCGCCGATCTCAAGGTGTGATGTATGGGACCAGTGGCCTAGCCGCGACTGTCGCAAGGCAGCCGGCTTTCGCTGGCACGACTCGCACGGAGGTCGCCGCCAGCCAAGAGGTAGACATCTCGCCCAGCCTGCGGTAACGTCTTGCGTGCAGCGCGGTCCCCTAGGGGATTGGAGGCTGCTGGGGGGTGCCATGAGGCAGCGAGTAGACGAACAGAGTCGGTGTGGGGTTCCTCTGGGCGCAATCTCCAAGGTGCCTGGTTGGGTAGTTGGCATCAGCAACCTCGAAGTGGAAACCCTATCCAGAGCCGCTGTCCGCGCCTCACGCGGGGAGTTCGCGGGGTGCTTCCCCGAGTTGGGCAAGCTCGTCCTCTTCCGCGACCGCCTCGGCGCTCGCAACATCTACTACTCGGTTCGCAACGGCGAAGCGTTCGTGTCCACCGATCTTGCGTGGATTGGGGAACAGGCGGGAAGCGAGCCGAACTGGCCGTACATCACGAGCGACTACCTCGAGTTCCAGCTCCCGTTCACGGACGAGACCTTCTTCGCCGGCGTGCGCAAGGTGATGCCGGGGGAGTTCGTGACGATCGACTCGAAGGGAGACGTGAAGCGCGAGGCGTACTGGGACCTTGAGTTCGGAGAGCGGCCGTTCCGGGCGGAGGAGCTGACGGAGCTGATTCGCGATGCCGTCGAGTTCCGCCTGTCGGTCATCGCCGGTCACCCCTACACGGCCTACCTGAGCGGCGGCCTGGACTCGAGCACCACGGCGCTCCTGACGAAGCCCAAGGAGTGCCTCTCCGGCTTCTACGCTGAAGAGGGGTACTCGGAGATGGACTACATCGACGCCGCGGTCCGCGAGTCGCGCGGCGCCCTGCGGTACACGCCCGTCCAGATCACGGAGGAGGCGTTCCAGAGCCTTCTCGTGTCGCTTCCCGACATCCTGCCCGACCCATGCGGCGGGCTCGGCGTGCTCCCGCAGGTGCTCGTTGCACAGGAGGCGGCCAAGCGCGGGTACGAGTACGCGTTCACCGGCGAAGGCGGCGACGAGATCTTCCTCGGCTACAACTGGAACACGATGGTCTTCGCTATGGCCGGCGCGGCCCGGTCCCTGCTGCGCGATCGGTACATGGTTCGCTACGAGGGAATGGTCGACAAGGTCTTGCGGGACGGGCTGGCGACGTTCACCGGCGGCCTCCTGGCGCGCGGCGACGACGTTCTGTACGCGACGAAGCGCGTGCTCGAGCTGTGGGATCGCACGCAGCCCGTGGAGAACAACATCCTGCGCATCAACCTGAAGCTCGGCCTGCCGGCGATCCTCACGCTGGACGAGCAGGTGGGACGATACGCCGGCGTCGAGCCGGTCAGCCCGCTCATGGACCACCGCATCGTCGAATACGTGTGCTCCGTGCGGCCCGGCGACCGGGCCCCGATTCCGAAGCACATGATGAGGGAGGCGCTGCGGGGGATCCTGCCCGAGAAGATCCGTATGCGCTACGAGAAGATGGGGTTCCCTGTCCCCGTCGAGACGTGGAGCTGGCCGACGATCGGACCCAGCCTCCAATCCCTGAGCGCGCGGGGACACATCGCCGTGGACGTCGGCCGCCACGCGACCATGGATCGCAAGACGTGGGCGCTCTACGCGATCGAAGCGTGGTGCCGACGGTACGAGGACGGCGGGCGGTCGGCGCATCGATAGCCGGCCCGGCCAAGGAGACGACGTGCGCGATCTCGTGACCCGTTCGGGCGACAAGCCCACCGTCCTTGTCCTGTACCGAACGCTCGAGTATCCGCTGCGCGCCACGATCGCCGATCACCTGCTCGCGTTTCGTCGGTACGCTGACGCGAACTGCGTCTACGCCAACGTGTCGTTCCGGAACGACATCCGCCGTCTGGCGCGGACGAAGCCCGATCTGGTTGTCTTCGACACGACCCTTCTCTCGTCGCGGGTTCGGTACGAGCGATTCCGCCGGCTGATGGACAAGCTGGAGCCGCTCGCGGCGCTTCCCGGCGTGCGGGTCGCCCTGCCGCAAGACGAGCACGTCCACACCGAGATCCTGGCGGAGTTTGTCGACCGGCTGGCCGTGAACGTCGTGTACTCGGTCGCCCCGGAATCTGAGTGGCCGAAGATCTACGCCGGGGTGGACACGTCGCGCGTCGCGTTCGAACGCATCCTGACGGGGTACCTCGAACCGGCAACGCTGACTCGAATCGAGCGGGCGGCGCAGGGGGTCAGACAGCGTGATATCGACATCGGCTATCGGGTCCATGGGACTCGCTTCTCGCTGGGGCGTCACGGGCGGCTGAAGATTTCGCTCGCCGACGCGTTCCTGGACGCGGCTCGGGGCCGTGACGACTTGCGAGTCGACATCTCGACGCGCTTCGAGGACACGTTTCTCGGCGATTCGTGGTACCGCTTCCTCCTCCGCTGTCGCTTCGTCCTCGGAATCGAAGGGGGAGCGAGCGTGCTCGATCCGGACGGGAGCGTCGGTCGGCGCACCGGAGACTACGCGGCTGCGCACCCCGACGCGTCGTTCGAGGAGATCGAGGCGGCGTGCTTCCCGGGACTGGATGGGGCGCTGGATCTGCGGGCGATCTCGCCGCGACACCTCGAGGCCTGTGCGACGCGTACGGGACAGCTGCTCGTCGAGGGGGACTACAACGGGATCTTGGAGCCGAACGTGCACTACTTCCCGATCGCCCGGAACCTCGCGGGGATTGCCGACGTGTTGGAGGCGGCGCGCGATGAGGACCTCCGAGAGGCGATGACCCGCAGGGCGTACGAGGACGTCGTCTTATCCGGGAAGTATGGGTACGACCGGTTTGTGGCTCACATCCTTGGTTCCGCGTTGGGCCGTGGACCGCGGCCTGTGGCGGCGCGGCGTCGTCCGAGGGTTGGATGGTTCTCGATTCTGGATCGCATTTCTTGGTGCGTACCGCTCGCGATCGGGCTCGGCGTCACGACGCTTCACGTCCTCGCGCGCCACACTCCGCGGGCCGTGTCGGCTCGGCTGCGCGCGTTGGAGCGGCGGTTCCGAGGCAAGTGACTCTGCAGCGCGTGGGGCGGGAACCTGTTTTCACTGGGGCGCGGTTGATCCAATTCGGGATGGGGCATAGGATCGAGGGTGCGAAAGGAGTCTGAAGATGAAAGTCCTAATCACCGGGGGAGCGGGGTTCATCGGCTCTCACCTTGCGGACCGTTTGCTGGCGCGAGGCGAGCAGGTCCTGGTCGTCGACAACTTCGCCACGGGAAGGCGCGAGAACCTCTCGCCGCACAAGAAGCTCGAGGTGGTCGAGGGGACGATCGCGGACCGCACCCTCGTGGACAGTCTCTTCGAGCGGTTCCGCCCCGATGTGGTCGTCCACGCGGCGGCGGCGTATAAGGATCCCGAGGATTGGGCCGAAGACGTGCGAACGAACGCTCTCGGAACCGCCCACGTCGTGCGGTCGGCGAAGTCCGCGGAAGTCCACCGGCTCATCTACTTCCAGACGGCCCTCTGCTACGGAGTCCATCCCCTGGAGCAGCCGATCACCCTCGAGCACCCGCTCCGGCCCGACAGCAGCTACGCGATCTCGAAGACCGCGGGCGAGGAGTACATCCGGCTGTCGGG
>Ga0209079_10000428_pt1 | contig 16889 bp, 17 predicted proteins | sample PPLLaktember2015_2_FD_187259 | JGI IMG/M metagenome (GOLD analysis project Ga0209079, IMG submission 187259) | Freshwater sediment microbial communities from Prairie Pothole Lake near Jamestown, North Dakota, USA - PPLs Lake P7 Core (6) Depth... | ecosystem: Environmental > Aquatic > Freshwater... | reverse complement strand
CATATCCAGATACTTGCAGATCTTCTTCGACGACGCCATCGCCTCCAGGACATCGAGCGGGAATTGCGCAGGATAGGCGTACATCAGCCTGATCCATTCAATGCCGTCCACGGCATCGAGCTTCTTCAACAGCGTGGCGAGTGTGCGAGCGTCGTTCCGGTCCTGGCCGTACGCCGTCGTATCCTGTCCGATGACGATCAGCTCCCGGACTCCCTTCGCGGCTAGCAGTTCCGCTTCGCGCAGGATGTCTGCCTCCGGTTTCGACCGATGCGCACCCCGCATGAGAGGGATCGCACAGAACGAGCAGGGATGGTCGCACCCTTCGGAGATCTTCAGATAAGCATAATGTGACGGCGTCGTCAGCCACCGCTCGCCGAGCAATTCCTTCCGATAGTCGACACCGAGGTCGGCGAGCACGCGCGGAAGTTCGTTGGAGCCGAAATAGGAATCGACCTCGGGAATTTCCGCACGCAGCTCATCGCGGAATCGTTCGCTCAGGCATCCCATGACGACGACGCGGTCGATCTCTCCCCGCTTCTTCTTTTCCACCGCCTCGATGATCGCGTCGATCGACTCCTGGCGGGCAGCCTCGATGAACCCGCAGGTATTGATCACCACGGTCGACGCATCGTCAACCTCCTCGACCACCGCCGCCCGCGAACCCTTCAGCTGCGCCAACAGCGTCTCGCTGTCGACGACGTTCTTCGAACAGCCGAGCGTAATGACGCTGATCTTGTTCCCAGTCCCTTTCACGCGCGTTCCTCGATCAACACGACGGTCGTTGTCACGACAAGACGATGAAATCAATATAGAGATAGATGACGGGTGCGAGAAAGACCAGGCTGTCGAACCGGTCATAGACGCCCCCGTGTCCGGGGATGATGGCGGAGGAATCCTTCACGCCGGCATCCCGCTTCAACCGGGATTCCACCAGGTCGCCCAGCTGTCCCAGCGTGCCGACAAGCATTCCGAGGACGGCCGCGTGCGTCCAGCTCAAATACTCGAGTGTGAGGTGCTTCATGACCAACATCGTCGCGACCGCGAACACGAATCCGAAGACCGCTCCTTCCCACGACTTCTTCGGACTCACCCGTTCAAAGAGGCGGTGCCGTCCGAACGTCAGCCCGCCAAAGTAGGCGGCGGTGTCGCACATCCAGATCGAGACGAACACGGACATGATGGTCCAACCGCCCCAACGATTCACAAGTTCCGTCTGCTCCGCGGTGAGCGTGCCGGTCCCCAGGAAGGTGATGGACGGGAAACCGAACGGGAACAATTCCCGGGTGGCGATGAGCGTCCCGAAGAACAGCGACACGACCGCGACGCCGGCAACCGTTGCCGCCAGGTTCGCAAGGGCCGATCCGCGCGTGCGAAACAATTCGATGGACAGCACCACGAGCAGGAAGAGGAGCAGGATCACCAGCGCGTACTGCTGCTGGGAGAACATCGACAACCGCACGCCGACCGATTCGAGCGTCCGGAACACGTGGCCATGCGTCCGGTCGTAGATGAAGGCCCCGTTCAGCAGGAACCCGAATGCGATGCCGACCGTCTTGAGCGGCGCGGCTCCTTTGATCTCCATCAGACGGTAGAATTCATACAACGCGAGCGCGGAGATCAGCGCAACGAATGCGAAGAACGCGTATCCGCCCGTGAGCGTCGTCCAGACGATGACGGGGATGGCGACCAGAGCGACCAGCGCGCGCTGCGGAAGTGAACTGAAGGGGGATGATGACATTCCTGCTTCCACCTCTAATGATGGTTCCGTGCATTGGTCACGCCGATCCGGTCGAGCTCGAGTCCTCTCAGGATGTTCGTCGCATCGGCGTGTCGTTCTCGTCGCACAAAGACAAGGACGGGTGATCCAACGGTCAGATGAGGGTCATCGCAGAATTGCGCGTGATCGTACGTTCGAAGGTCGAACCCGTTCTGCGCCAGATTGCGGACGACGGCATCTGCGGCAAACGGGTCGATCGTCTGAAACACTTCCATCCATTCGCGAAGCGCCTCTGCGTCCTCGGCACACAGCCACCGTTCATCCGTCGAAACATTGCATGCGGTGCAGAGCGGTTTGCCGCAAACGACACAGCGCCCGCCCGCAAAACAGTCCGGGTGGATGGCGCACGAGATCTCCGCCTCATGCAGCATCCGGCCGCATTGGACGCACGTCTCTTGTTCCGCGTCCCGGGTCTTCGCCCCGCATGAACATCGGACGGCTCGCTTCATGCGTTTTCGCGCCAGTATTCGGCGCGCCAGTTCTCGGTGGTTCGCAGATAGGCCATTCCCGCCGTGACGAAGATGACACCATACAAGAAAAAGTTGAGGATCCCGATGTGGGGCGGTGGCGGTGGCAACGCGACCGCCGTCTCCGGCTCCAGGCCGAGATGTACCGCAAGGACGGCGATCATGTTGTTCAGGAAGTGAGCCGCCATCGGGAGCACGAGCGTCCGCGAGCGGAGTCTGAGGCCGCCGAAGAAGACGCCGAGCACGATCAGCGGTACCGCTTGAAACGGATTCAGATGATAGAGCCCGAAGATGATCCCCGAAAGAATGGCGGTCACCACGGGACTCAAGACACGCTCGAACACCCGTTGCACCAAACCGCGGAAGAGGAGTTCTTCGACCACTCCCGGCACGAGAGCCACGACGACCGAGACGAAGATGAGTTCCGGGATCGAATCGCTGTCGACAAAGATCCGAAGCATCGACTCCAGCATGCTGCGCAGCGGATCGAGGATCTGTTGAAGATACTCAGGGATCGGAACCATATCCTGGAGAACGAGATACAGTTCGAGCAATCGCTGGAGTGCGAACATCGCCACGAGCGCCGAGGTCATCTCCCAGAACGAGGGGAGACGCATCGGGAACATGTATCGGAGGTCTTTGCTGAACAACCGTGCGAACACCAGGGTGGGCAGAAATACGAACGCCAATTGCCCCACCATCGTCATGAGCCGATGGGTTCCGACGGTCTCACCTGTCACCCCCGCGCTCCCCGCGACAACGAACGCCGCAAGTCCGCCGCCGATCTGGTACAACACAAAGATCGCGGCAAGCACCCCGAACCCGTACAGCATCGGATGGACTCCCAGCCGTTCCACGAGGGATGGAGGAGGTCCGGATGAATGGTGAGGTTCGCTCGGGGGGAGTTGCGTTTGGTCGTTGGTCATCGATTCGGGAGGCCGAGGTTCACCATCGCGGCCAGAAGCGGGAACATGATCTCGTGATGCCCGGTGATGGAATAGCCCCGGCCGTATTTCTGCGTGGGGCGCTCAACGACATTCATCTGCGGACGGTATTGCCGGATCATGTCGAAATTGGCGGTTGAGAATCCTTTCGCCTTGAAGCCAAGATTGCGCGCCACGGTGAGTGCTTTCAGGAACACCTCAGGCATGATGACGGCCGATCCGACGTTCAGGACAACGCCGCCATCGATGAGTTGCTTCACGGATTGAATGAAAACCTTGAAATCGCGGAAACTCATCTCGCCGGTCGCGGCGCCGTTCATCGTCGGCTGCTGATGGATGATATCCGTACCGATCGCCGCATGAACTGTGGCGGGGATCCCAAGCGCGTAGCAGGTCGCAAGGATACTCGTCTTCCGGTTCGGGCCTTTACGGTCGATGATGGCCTTTCCCAGCACCTCGCCGTAGCCGGCATCCGATTCCGCCATTCCGTCCGTCAGAACGCCGTTGATGAACTCACCGGTCTCGCGCGCCATCCCGAACGTCCCGTCCATGAGATTGACGGCGACATCCTCCGACGTGTGGCCCCACATCGCCGATTCGACATCGTGGATGGCCGATGCGCTGTTCATCGCGACATGCGTGATCACGCCTCGCCGCAGCAAGTCCACGATGAGCGGCGTCATACCGACCTTGATGACGTGGGCACCCATCATCAGAATGACGGGCTTCTTCGCCTTCTTCGCCTTGAGGATGTCTCGCACAAGATCCCGCAATTCGTTGCCGACGAGGATGCGCGGGAGCGAATCAACGAATGCGCGGAATGATGCGCTGCGAGCGTTGAGGGGCTTTGCAAAGTCGGACGGAGTCACCTTGCTTTTCCGTCCCTTGATCGAGATCGTCTTGACGCCGCGAAGCGGCTGCTGTCGATAGCGTGCCATCGTCACTCCACCTTTGCCCTGATCGGACCATTGATGCCGGAGTACTCTCGCAATTCAGCGTCGATCGATCCCACCACGACCTTCGTGCTCACCTTCACCGGGATCTTGCGCTCGTCATCCGTGAGCCAGATGATGATGCGGCCCTCGCTCTTGAACAATCCCCCCTCCTTCATCAGCGGTTCCACCAGAACGCAGTTGAAGGTTCCAGCATCGACCTCGATCTGCTGCCGTCCGAGGAATTTCACGGAGAGCGTGTACGACGTGTCTTTGTAGAAATTGTGGAGGATCGTCCTATCACCGGGACGGGACTTGGAGAAATCGAGCGTGCGGACGTAGAAGAACGCGGACACGGCGTCATGCACATACGGGGGGATGGGATACTCCCCCTTGTCGGTCGTGGCCACGTTGTTCCGCTGGTCGAACTCCGCTCCAAAGTCGAACCGGTATTTCCCTTCACGGATGCGCTGCGTGAAGCGCCAAGGATAGATCCCTTCCACATCCACCAATGTCTCGTACAGATCATCCACGGTGTAGATCCAGGAGAAGGTCGGCGTCGATTCAACCGTGAAGCGAATTTGATAGCAATCGCGGCCGTTCACTTGCTGAATGGCGGGAATGGAGAAGACCGCCTCGCCGGCAACGATGAAGCTGTATCCGACATCGAACACCAGCCGCTCCCCCACCGCGAACGCTTCCTGCTCGATCTTCCGCAGTTCGATGAATGTCGAATCCGCAGGGAGGTCCTGCGCCTGAACCGCAAAGGGTGCTGCCACGAGGAGCGCGGGTAAGAATTTCTTGAGATGCATTCGTTCACTCAGTTGTGATATGAGAGAGGCGCTCTCCCACCGTTTCTGCTGCCAACGCATCGACCGCCTGGACCACCGACTCGACCGCAATATCATCCATCGTCGCGTGGTGCGAAACGAACAGCCGCTTTCGTTCTGCCAGCGGACCCCAACGAGCCGGTCCCATCGCCGCTTCCGCCGGGTAAAACCCGATGACCGGCGCTCCGACCGCGGCAGCCAGATGCAGCGGCCCGGTCGAGTTCGCGATGAAGACGCACGCACATTCTGCGAAGGCTGCGTACTCCATCAAGGAGAACCGTCCGATCGCGGCCAGAATCCCGCTTCCCGCCGCTGCAGCGATGCGTTCGACAAGACCTTTCTCCGCTTCGGTCCCGGAAACCACGACACGCATCCCGCGACGCACCAGCGACTGCGCAAGCTCGGAGAATCGTTCCGCCGGCCAATCGCGCGCCGAACCGCCGCTTCCGGGATGAAGGACGGCGAGCCGCTCATACGGTTCGATCCCATATTCGATCAACGCGTGACGTGCAGCCATTCGATCGCGCTTTGACGGAACGACGCGGACGCTTCGCGCGGGGCTGATCTCCACGTCGAACAGAGAGAGAAGCGACAGATTGTAGTCGGCCTCACTCCGGAGCCCCACTTTCCGATGTTCGTGGGCTCTTCTATTGAACAAGAACGAATACCAACGATATCCCGTTCCTGCCCGGAGCGGGATCCGCGCGAGCCAAAGGAGCAAGGCGATCCGGAAGCGCGGATATGCGACGAATGCGGTATCGAATGATTCTCGCCGGATCTCACGGAGCAATTGCCAGAACGAACGCTCTCCGCCCTCCTGATCGTAAAGCAGCGTGTCGATCCCGCCAAGCTGACCTTGAACGAGTGGTTGCGTGTATTCCCGGACCATCATCGTGACTCTGGCCGAAGGTCGACATCGCCCGATCTCCGCCACAAGGGGGAGCGTCAGCAAGACGTCGCCGATCCGATCCGTTCGGACGACGAGGATATGGCGGGGATTCCACGTGCTCACAATCTTATTAATTTAGGGAAAAACAGGAAGGAATTCCACGAAGAGACCGATCTCTCCCGCTTCAATAGATTCGGCGTGGAGCCGGGGAATCACGTCACATCCGCTAATTCCAGCAGATCCCTCAGAACTCCATACGCAGTGTCTGTCAGCGTTGGCTCAGTCTGCACGATGCGAATGGGGGCCATCAGGTCAGTCTGCAATTCGAGGATATTCCCCATGCCCTGAACGAGTGCGAAGGGGTGGCTCACGGGGAACGACTCGATGTTCACCGAAGCTTGCAGACCGCCGTGAAGCCGACCAGCCCGACAGACGACCTTCAGCCGTTCACCCCGCTTTGCTGCGGCTTGAACATCCGAGATACTCACATCTGCAACACTCACTCGCTCCACGTCAAAGGGAGTGACCCCCGCATCCATCAAGACATTGGACAGCACAGCAGTCTTCGCTGCCGCATCCCACCCGTCGACGTCGTGTCGCGGATCCGTTTCCGCAACCCCGCGCCGCTGTGCTTCCGACAACGCATCAGCGAATTCCATCCCCTCCTCCATCTGCGAGAGAATGAAGTTCGTTGTTGAGTTCAGGATGCCAGCAAATCCCTTCACCGAACAACCGAGCAACGCGCGCCGCGCGAGCCCGAAGACTGGGGCACCATCCATCACCGCCGATTCGAACAGGAACCGGGCATCCCGTTCATGCGCGAGTCGCTCCAACTCGCGATACGCGAACGCACACGGTCCTTTGTTCGCGGTGACGACGTGCTTCCCACGCCGCAGCGCCTCGCGTACGTGGTCGACGGCCGGACTTCCCTTCCGCTCGATCGAAAGCGACGTGAGTTCAAGCAGGACGTCGAACGATGTCTCGCGGATGAGCGCTGTGAGATCTGTGTTCTGGGCAGCGGAATCGGAGATCCGGCCATCGCGCCGTATCCGTTCCAGCACTTCTCGCATGTCAATGCCCTCGGGATCAAGGATCACGCCGCGCGATCGTGTCGCGATCCCGACGACCTCGAGTTCCAGAGCGCCGAGTCCGGGAAAACGGTCCCGTTCTTCAAAGAGGATCTCGGCCACGCGTTTGCCGACGTTGCCGAACCCGAGGATGAGTGCGCGCATTGGTGCGTGTGCGTTTGACATCAAGAGGACTTGCGGACCCGTTCGACCGCGGCGGCAACGCGCTTCGCTTCGTCATGCGTATTGTACATGCAGATCCCCATTCGTGTCACACCGCCGCGATCGAGCAATCCGAGCACCTCCATCGCACGGATCGCATAGAAGTGTCCATCCCACGCACAGATCCCTTGCTCACCGAGCCGCCGGCAGACATCTTCTGCGGAGAGGCGGCCAAGCGTGAAGGAGATGGTCGGTGCCCGTCGTCCGCCGGCGAATCCCGGACCGTAGATCGTCAGCCCGTCGATCACGCGGAGGCGATCAGCCATCTCGACCGCCACCGCACGCTCATGCTCGCCGATGGTGGTCATTGCTTGCGCAAGGCGCTGCCGAAGTGTCGAGCCATGACCGAGAGCTGCGATGAATTCGATCGCAGCCTTCACGCCGGAGAGAGCGGCATGGTTCTGCGTACCGGTCTCGATCCGGAACGGCGCCTGCTGATCCTGCGTTCGCAACCGATCCGGTTCCAACTGATCGAGCAGTCCGGGACGCGCATAGAGAAGGCCGACATGAGGACCATAGAACTTGTAGGCGGAGCAGAGCAGGAAATCCGTCTGGAGCGCTTCGACATCGATCAGGAAGTGCGGCGCAAAGTGCACGGCGTCGAGAAGCAGCCATGCTCCAACCTTCGAGGAGAGTTCGCGCGCGAGAGCCACGTTGTTGACGGTCCCGAGAGCATTGGAAGCCATTCCGATGCAGACGAGTCTCGTACGTGCAGTGATCTTCTGGCGCATGTCCTCGTCATCAAGCGTGCCATCGGAGCGAAGCGCGACCTCGCGAACGAGGATCCCTCGCTCTTCGAGCGCGAGCCACGGACCGCGGTTGGCCTCGTGGTCCAGTTGCGTGATCACCACTTCATCCCCGGGCTTGAAGGCTCGAGCGAATGCGCGGCTGAGCGAGAATGCAAGCGTGGTCATGTTCGCCCCTACGGAGATCGTCGAGGCGTAGCGCGCGCCGAGGAACGCGGCAACGGTCTCGCGCATTTCGGCGAGCATCTTGTCCGATTCCTGCGTCGTAATGAACTGACCATGCGTATTGGCATTGTGCGTCACGTAGTAGGAGGTCATGGCCTGCATAACGGAACCGGGGACCTGCGTGCCGGCCGGACCATCGAAATAGACCAGCGGTTCGCCGTGATGCAGGCGGTTGAGAGATGGAAATTCAGCGCGAACAGAGAGCATATGCGATTGCGTCATCGTCGGGATTCCGGGAAGAGAGAAACTGACTGGGCAAATGTACGATTTCTGAAGCGGATTATCACGTGATGGCAGGCGCGTCCGGGATTTTATCCGGGGATTTATCCGGGGACTTATCCGGGGTTTTATCCGGGATATTTCGAGTATCTTTGGCATTCCCTTTCGTTCCTCCCCCAGTTGCCCCCGTTCAAATATTCTCCTATGTTGAATCCCATCACCTCCTGATTCCGCTCCCATGGCCATCGCCGATCGACGTCTTGCGCTCCTGTTCCGGGTCTTCATCGTCCTCCTGGTCCTCTCGACCCTCAACGCCCTTCGCATCTTCCACTTCATGCCTGAGCGGTTCGATGCGGCGTTTCCCGGAGCGGTCGGATTTCTCCGGAGTGCATTCCTCACTGCGTCCTACATCGGCCTCATCGCCCTGTTCGGCTTGCTCCTGTTCAAGCGATGGGCACTTCTCACATTCCTGACTGTGAGCCTCGCCGCGATCGTCCTCGACGTGCTTGTCGATGCTCCCATGCTCCATCAGGTCGCGGTCGTTGTTTCTGCATCGATCGCGGCGGCATTTTCCTGGAGACTCCGGTCTCGGTTCTCCGTACACTAATTCTTGGGTGTCCCTTGTCATCTACTATCGTCATTGCCGTCGGCGGGAATTCCCTCATTCGTGCGGGACAGCGCGGAACCATCGACGAACAACGAGAGAATGCGCAGGTCACGGCTGAGTGCATCGCAGAGGTCGCAGCCAGCGGACATGAGATCGTCGTCACACACGGCAACGGACCGCAGGTCGGTTCACAGCTTCTCCGGTCCGAAGCCGCCGCTGCTCAGACGTACACCGTCCCGCTCGACGTCTGCGTTGCCATGACGCAAGGCGAGATCGGATTCTCGCTTCAGAACTGTCTGCAGGCTTCGCTTCGGAAGCGGAACATCCATCGTCCCGTGGTTACCGTGGTCACGCAGGTCGTCGTCGATCTCAGTGACCCCGCCTTCGAGCGTCCCACGAAACCGGTCGGGCCGTTCTACTCGCGCGACGTTGCGGAGCAGAAGCGCCGCGACCTCCACTGGAACATCGTGGAAGACGCCGCCCGCGGGTATCGGCGCGTTGTGGCCTCTCCCCTGCCGCTGGACATCGTCGAGTTGGAGGTCATCCAGGACCTGATCTCCCGGGATGTTATCGTGATCGCCGTGGGGGGAGGAGGAATTCCGGTCGTACGGGACGGAGACTCATACCGGGGTGTCGAGGCTGTGATCGACAAGGACCGTGCGTCGGCGCTCCTGGCGGCGAAGTTGAAGTTCGAGCGGTTCATCATCTCAACCGAGGTTGAACAGGTGTATCTGAATTTCCGGAAGCCGGGACAGACAGCATTGAAATCCATCACCATTGCAGACGCCGAGCGGTATCTGGCAGAAGGACATTTCAGCGAAGGGAGCATGAAACCAAAGGTGGAAGCGGCGCTCGACTTCCTTTCCGCCGGTGGTCATCATGTGATCATCACCGATCCGGCTCACCTTGCCTCATCGCTCGACGGAAGTACGGGAACGCACATCTCTTCCAAAGGAACACCCGCATGAAACTCCAGCACGTCATCGAATCGCAACAATTCACCTTACCGATGCTGAAGGAGCTCTTCGACCGCGCGGACCAGATGGAACGCATCGTGGCGCGCGGAGGAACGCGCGACTACGCGACTCGCGTGATGGCATCGCTCTTCTATGAGCCGTCCACGCGAACGCGATTCTCGTTCGAGTCGGCGATGTATCGATTGGGGGGAAGCGTCATCTCGACCGAGCGGGCGCAGGAATTCTCCTCGGTCACGGCGGGAGAATCGCTTGAGGACACGATCCGCGTCGTCGGCAACTATGCAGACGTGATCGTGTTACGTCACAACCAGATCGGCGGCGCAGCCCGCGCGGCGGCCGTTTCGTCGGTTCCCATCATCAATGCCGGGGACGGCAAAGGAGGACAGCATCCGACGCAAGCGCTTCTTGACCTGTACACGATCCGCAAAGAGATCAAAACGATCGATGGCGTGAAGGTGGCATTCGTCGGAAATCTGAAGGATGGGCGGACGGTCCGATCGCTCGCCTATCTTCTGGGGAAATTCGAGAGAGTGAAGATCTACTTCGTCGCCCCTCCGATGCTCCAGATGCAGAAGGACATTTTGGACTATCTGAACCGGCACGAGGTCTGGTATGCGCTCGAGCAGGAGATGGAGAAGGTCCTTCCCGAGGTTGACGTGGTATACATGACACACATCGAACCCAACCGTCTCCCCTCTGGTGCTTCCACCCAAGGGTATTATCTCGACCATTCAAGGCTCGCGACGTTGCCACCCAACGCCATCCTGATGCATCCTTTCCCACGACAAAACGAGATTGCCACGGAAGTAGATGGCGACGCACGCGCCGCTTACTTTCGTCAGACGAGAAACGGGATTTTGATCAGAATGGCCTTATTGAGCTCAGTACTGGAGTAGAGAAATTCAACACTTCGATCACCTTACACTCCCGGCAGGTTAAGAAGCTGGGAGTGTTTTTCGGCAATGGGAGGCATTGTTGGCCGATTCCGGGGTTTTTAGACTCCGACCCTTCACGTCCTTTCGGTGTCCTCCTCGGTAAACCCTCTCCGATGACAACTTCTTCGCCACCCACACGAGCTAATCGATGAATAATGCAACATCGAATGATTAATAAATCAACAGTGATGGCTGTTCATTTCTGCATCACTTACTGATTTTCGCCTGATTTCGCATGTTTCCATCTGACTTAGTGCGCGGCACGTGGATTGCAACATATCCGAGCGGAAGCGTGACTGAACTGAGTGACTTCCCAGAGATTGTCAACTAAGAAAAACAACACATCTTATTACCAGCATATCAAGGAGAGACTTCCATGGTCGCTATTTTCGTTATCCTGACCATCCTCACGTTCGTCGCAGTTGAATATTTCCGCCACCGTGCAACCGCCCAGGCTCCTGTTCCAGTGAAGGCACAGGCAGAAGGCTTTCTCATTCCGAAGGGCTTCTTCTTCGGTCGGAATCATGCATGGGTACACCTCCTCTATTCCGGTGAGGCTCGCGTCGGAATCGATGACTTCGTCCAGAAGGTCATCGGCAAGATCGACACGATCGAAACAGCTGCCACGGACACAATCGTGAAGAAAGGCGAACCGATCCTCCGTCTGCACACTGGAGCTCGGACGCTGACGGTCGCCGCGCCGATTGCCGGCCGCGTCACGCGCGTGAACACCGAACTTCTCACCGATCCCTCAATCCTCCACAACGATCCGTACGTGAAGGGCTGGGTCGCTGAGATCATCCCGAACGATTTGTCCGGCGATGTGAAGTCCCTGTCAATTGCCGAAGAAGCGGCAAAATGGCTGCGTGGAGAGATCTCACGTTTCCGTGATTTTGTGCGCGAACAAGCCTCTGTGGGAACGCCAAGCGTCGCCGGCGCCACGCTGCTCGACGGCGGCATACCCCTCGGCGGCGTTATGGAGCAATTCAATGAGAAGACCTGGGAAGCGTTCGAAAGCGAGTTCCTCGCGGGCAAGCGATCGTAGCATCTGACCGCACTCCAAGAATCACAGGACTACTCGCGAACTCCAGGAGAACCCGACATGCTCGGATATGGAATGCTGATTGACACCACGCTTTGCATCGGCTGCTATGCCTGCGAAGAAGCCGATGCCCAGCGCTGGGGGAATCCCCTCACCGAAGAACACATTCTTTCGCAACACAAGAACACCGCCGTCCATGAAGTGAATGGCGTCTTTGTCCCTCGGATGTGCATGCATTGCGCAGACCCGACATGTGCGTCGGTCTGCCCGGTTGCCGCGTTTGATAAGACGCCGCAGGGTGCCGTCTCCTACGATCCCGACAAGTGCATGGGATGCCGGTATTGCATGCAGGCGTGCCCGTTCGACATCCCGAAGTATGAGTGGGACAAGCTCGCGCCGAAGGTGACCAAGTGCGATATGTGCCACGAACGCACGACCAAAGGCGAACAACCGGCCTGCGTGGAAGCCTGCCCGACCGGCGCGCGGATGTACGGCAAGGTTTCCGACCTGATTGAAGAAGCAAAGAAGCGCATCGCCGAGGACCCGACGAAGTACCACCCGGGCATCTACGGCGTGAAGGAAGCGGGCGGAACATCGATCCTCTACATCTCGGACCGTCCATTCGACCAGCTGGGTCTTAAGACGAACCTCCCCGATCACCCGTTGCCGAATCTCACCTGGGCGATCCTTTCCAAGATCCCGAATTATGTGTTCTGGGGCGGCACGCTCCTCGGCGGGATTTGGTGGATCACCAACCGGCGCAAGGAAGTCATGGCCTATGAGATGAAACTCAAGGACATGGATCGCCACGGTAACGGAAATCATGAGTAATCAGCGGAGGCTCTCAATGAACCCGATTCATTACATCAAAACGAAACTGACCTTCTGGTCGGCTGTTTTCTGGATCATCATGGCCGTTGGCCTCTACGCAACGGTCATCCGGTTCGCCTTTGGTATCGGCGCCGCGACCAACCTTTCCGACATTTCCCCCTGGGGACTCTGGGTCGCCTTCGATGTCGTTTGCGGCGTGGCCCTCGCTGCGGGAGGATTCGTGGTCGCGGGTTCCGTCTACCTATTCAATCTCGAGAAGTACCGGCCCATCTTGCGCCCATCGGTCCTGACCGCGTTTCTCGGATACGTCCTCGTCATCTTCGGGCTGATGTATGATCTTGGGAAGCCCTGGAACGTCTGGCATCCGATCATCATGTGGAACGGCCGGTCGGTCATGTTTGAGGTCGGCTGGTGCGTGATGCTGTATACGACGGTGCTCGCGTTGGAATTCAGCCCGGCGATCTTCGAGCGCTTCAACATGAAGCTCCCGCTCAAGATCATCCATGCCATCACCATTCCTCTCGTGCTGATCGGCGTCATCCTGTCGACCCTTCACCAGTCGTCACTCGGCTCGCTCTTCCTCATCTTCCCCGAGAAGATGTATCCCCTCTGGTATTCTTCGACCCTGCCATACTTGTTCTTCATCTCCGCCGTCTCGGTCGGACCGGCGATGGTCATCGTCGAGTCGTACCTGAGTTCCCGGGCGTTCAACCGAGAGATCGAGCTCCCCATCCTGAGTCAGCTGGCAAAAGTGACTGCCATTGCACTCGCGGTCTATCTCGTCCTCAAGGTCGAAGACGTCGTCAACCTGAAGCTCTGGTCCTACGTCTTCACGCTGAACTCCGAAGCCGTCTTGTATTGGATGGAGATCGGATTGGGCGTCGTCGTTCCGATGGTGATGTTCTTCAGCCCTCGCATCCGTCGCGACAAGAAGTGGCTTTTCGTCGCCGGATTGATGACGGTCCTCGGTGTCGTCCTGAACCGTCTCAATGTCGCGATCACGGCGTTCGAGCGGTATGTGAACGGCGTCTATTTCCCGAAATGGACCGAGATCGCGGTGTCGCTGATGATCGTCGCGCTCGGGTTCCTGGCATTCCGCCTGGCCGTGAAGTATCTGCCCATCTTCCCGGCGCATGAAGAGCATGCCCGGCCGGCCGGCGGCGATGTCGTTTCCTTCATCGATGTGCCGACCGCGGCACACAACTGAGAAGGTGACCAGTGATCAAGGACGCGGAAATTTCGTACAGCCTCATCCCCGAGGGCGAACTCCGCTGCATCTGGATGGACGCCGGCGTCGTCGGCTTCAAGCTTTGCGACCGCAAGCTTGAGTGCGAGGGCTGTCCGTTCGATGCGGAAGTCCGACGTACACGGTCTGCAGCACTCCCCGCGGAGAATGCGCCAGAGCCTGAACTTCCCCATCAACCCGCGTCGGCTGAAGGATGCACATATGCTGATGTCATCGCCTCGCGTCTCCGTGAGCTCGCAGCATCGCACGCACCGGATGATCGGATGTATCACCGGAGTCATTTCTGGGCGCAGCAGCTTGATCGTGATGTCTATCGCATTGGCATCGATCACCTTGCGGCGACATTGCTGCGGCCGGTGACCAGCATCGTCCGGTCAAACACTCCCGCACCGGTTCGGCTTCATGAGCCGTTCGGCTGGATCGTCGTGAGTCGCGGAACCGTGACGTTGCCCGCTCCCCTCGAAGGAACAGTCATCGCGTTCAACACGGAATTGCTGAACCGCCCTTCTTTGATCGACACCGATCCGTACGGTGCGGGGTGGATCGCCAACATTGCCACGCGCGCCAAGAGCCGAGGCCTCCAGGAGTTCGTTCCTGCGACCGAACGCAGAGGATTGGTCGTGAAGCAATCGACAGCGATGCTTCACGCCTTCCTCAAGACGGCAGGACAGGGACGCAGCGGCATCGGACCGACCATGTACGACGGGGGAACGGGCATCGTGGACATCGAATCGCTGATCGGACCGAAACCGTATTTCGATGTTCTGAGCCGGATCTTTCGCCTTCCTCTCGACTGACGTTCGAGGCTGACCCGCCTGCCGAGTACCGTCGCAATCCCTTCATTCCCCGGAGGTATTGAGGAATTCGGCTGGCGGGTTCTTCTTTCTGTTGAAAAAATCAACTATACTCTCCTTCGTTGGCACTCCCATGAAGCTCACCAGACAACTCGGCTTCCGGCTATTCCTCGGGATCGCACTGATCGTGATCCTGGGAACAAGCCTCTTCGCCTTCCTGTACGTCAACTGGCAGTCCGACGTCTACATCAAGACGTCGATGAACTCCGCTGTTAACGTCAGCGATGTGATCGCACGGTCAACGCGCTATAGCATGCTGCTCAACAGGCGCGAAGATATCTATCAGATCATCTCGACGATCGGCAACGAGCCCGGATTCGAAGGGCTTCGTATCTACAACAAGAAGGGGGAAGTGACGTATTCTACCGACACGACCGAGATGTTCCGTAGCGTCGACATGTCGGCTGAGGCCTGCAATGCGTGCCATGTCGGCGACAATCGCATTATCTCTTCGGAGGGAAAGCCTCTCACCCGGATCTTCGCCTCTTCGAAGGGGTACCGTGTACTGGGTGTCATCACGCCGATCCGAAACGAGGTTGCCTGCTCGGACAACGCATGCCATGCACACGGATCGTCGCAAACCGTGCTCGGCATTCTCGATGTCATGGTCCCTTTGCAGGCCGTCGATGAAAATGTCGCGACCTTGCGAACAAACCTCTTCCTCGCCGCCTTCGGCCTTGTCGTCGTGCTCACGTTGTTCGCCTTTCTCTTCCTCCGCCGTACGGTCAGTCGTCCGGTGCATCAATTGATGGTCGGGACCGAGGAGATCGTCAAAGGGAACCTCGACTACCGTATTGACGTCAAGCGGAACGATGCCATCGGCAAGCTGGCGAATTCCTTCAATGACATGACTTCGGAATTAAAGCGGGCACGTCAGGAACTGACCGAGTGGACAGAGACGCTCGAACAGCGTGTCGAAGCGAAGACGGAGGAACTCCGCCGCGCACAGTCGCACATGGTGCAGATCGAGAAGATGGTCTCTCTCGGAACGCTCGCCGCCACGGTCGCCCACGAACTCAACAACCCGCTCGAAGGCATCCTCACCTATTCGAAGCTCCTCCGTAAACGCCTTCTGCAGGGAACCCCAACGCCGGAGGTCTCCAAGGAGATGGTCGAAGAACTGACGATGATCGCCGACGAGACCACGCGGTGCGGGAACATCGTCAAGCATCTTCTCCTGTTTTCGCGGGAGAAGGTCGGGGATTTCAAGGAGAACGATCTCCGCACGGCCGTCGAGCAGAGCCTCAAACTCATCGACCACCATCTGCAAATGCACAACATTTCCTTCTCGACCGACCTCAGCCGCGAGCCGGTGATCGTCCATTGCGACGGCCATCAGGTGGAGGAAGCGCTTCTGGCGCTCGAGATCAACGCCGCGGAGGCAATGCCCCACGGCGGATCACTCCGCCTTTCTGCGCACATGTCTGCGGACGGCAAGTCTGCCATTCTCAAAGCCACGGATACAGGAACGGGCATCCCGCCAGAAGTACTTCCGCACATCTACGAACCGTTCTACACGACGAAGATCGAGGGAAAGGGGACGGGACTAGGCCTCTCCGTCGTGTACGGCATCGTCGAACGGCACAGCGGCACGATCACCGTCGACAGCGCGGTCGGCATGGGAACGACCTTCACGCTCACCCTGCCCCGGTACGGACCGTCACAAACCGGTAATTCGGACGCTTCATCGAGGACTTGACCATGGGTTCCACCAGCACAAAACAACCCTCCCTCCTCGTCGTGGATGACGAACAGATCGTCCGCGACTCGCTCACCAAGTGGTTCCGTCAGGACGGCTATCGCGTCGAGAGCGCCGAAGACGCCGCGCATGCGTTGAAGAAGATGACGGCCGGTCCGTGGGACGTTATCCTGCTGGACATCAAGATGCCGGGAATGTCCGGACTGGAACTGCAGAAGCAGATCCGTGAGAACGACCGGACGAGCATCATCATCATCATCACGGCGTTCGCGTCGGTGGAGAGCGCGGTGCAGGCGTTGAAAGAAGGTGCCTTCGACTACGTCACGAAGCCGGTCGATCCGGACCATCTCTCCCACCTCGTTGCGAACGCGCTTCGCCAG
>Ga0209079_10000426_pt1 | contig 16907 bp, 15 predicted proteins | sample PPLLaktember2015_2_FD_187259 | JGI IMG/M metagenome (GOLD analysis project Ga0209079, IMG submission 187259) | Freshwater sediment microbial communities from Prairie Pothole Lake near Jamestown, North Dakota, USA - PPLs Lake P7 Core (6) Depth... | ecosystem: Environmental > Aquatic > Freshwater... | reverse complement strand
CCTTGGTCATTGGGCACCTCTCATCAGTTCGGTGAATCGTTTTTTGGCCAGCTCGATGTCGCGCTTGGCCGTCGCCTGTGTTTTCTTCTGAAATGCGTGCAGCACATATACCGCATCGGCGAGCCTGGCCGTGTAGACCACGCGATAAACGCCGGTGTCGTCCCGCACCCTGATTTCTTCGACGCCCTTGCCGATGGAAGGCATGGGTTTGAAATCGTCCGGTTGCTCGCCGCGCTGTACTTTGTCCAGTTGGTAGCCCGCATCGTGCCTGGCGTCCTCGGGGAACTCACGCAAACAAATAAGCGAGTCCCCCAGGAATCGTAGTCGCTTCATGGGCCCAATATACTGGATTGGATATGTACACGCAAATTGAAGTCGCATGAGTAAGGACAACTCATCGACCGATTGATCGAAAGTTAAAATCGCGATAGTCACACTCTCTGGGCCGTGTGTCGAATCCTGTCGCCGTTGTATTGCGACACATTTTTCATTGGTGCTACAGTGACGGCGCTCGACACGACACACGAGGGGAAGAGACCGGCTGACTCTGATGAGCATGAGAACAGACCGCCGCTCACGACAAGGCGCCAAACGCAGGAGCAGGAGCATAATGACTGGAAAATTGACCGGGCGCCTGATCCTTCTCACCTCCTTGTTCATGGGAGGCTGTGCCCACTATCCAATCAATCCAAAGCTGGAGAAATACGAGCCGCCCCGGTTGACCATGGGAGCGATGGTGAATTCTCCGACTCGGTCGGACGACCTCTTGCTGGTCGTGTCGATTTCCGGCGGTGGCACCCGCGCGGCCGCGCTGGGCTATGGCGTGCTGGAAGCCCTGGCTCAAATTGATGTCCCCGCTCCGTCCACCAGTCCCCTCTCGTCTGGACGCACCCGCCATAATCTGGCACAGGAAGTGGATCTGGTCAGCGGGGTTTCAGGGGGCAGCATTATCGCTGCTTACTTTGCCCTGCATGGGGAGGAGGGCTTCGCGGATTTTAAGGAAAATTTCCTGTACCGCAACGTGACCTGGGGCCTGATCGGACGCCTGCTCAATCCCATCAACATGATCCGTGTTGCGTCGCCCTACTTCAGCAAGAGCGACCTGGAAGCTGAATACCTCGACGACCACCTCTTTCACGGCGCAACGTTCAAAGATATTTATCCGCAGAAAGGGCCGGGGCTCATCATCCAGGCCACCGACATCACGGAAGGGTATTACTTTACTTTTTCACCCCTCCAATTCGGCCTCATCTGCTCCGACCTCGCCAAGTTCCCGCTCGCCCGGGCGACGGCGGCTTCATCCTCGGTCCCAGGCGCGCTCGGTGCGATCACGCTCCGGAACTACGCCGGACAATGCGGCTTTCAGGAAGAGGCCTGGATGGCCAGGTCCCTGGCCACTGCGGACTTCACGAGCCGGGCGTACCGTTTTGCGATACAGGCCCAGGCCTATCGAACCTGGAATGACAAACCATTCATCCATCTGGTGGACGGCGTCTTCAGCGACAACCTCGGATTGCGGGGGTATCTGGACCTTCTCGTGGCCAACGACGACGTCGCGACGGTCCTGAAGTCCCGCGGCCTGGAGCATGTCCGGCGCGTGGCCTTCATCATCGTCAACGCCGAAACCAGGCATTCGACGAAACACTTTAGCTTGCTGGAGGAAAATCCCGGGTTCACTGACGTGGGCGATGTGGCGATGACCGCCATGATCAACAACTATACGTTCGAGTCAACGGCGCTCTTGCGCCAGCTGGTCCAGCATTGGTCCGCGCACCGTCAGGAAACCCAACCGGGTGAGGAACCCCTCGAGTATTACGTCACGGAGGTCACATTCAAGGGACTGCCGGATGCCAGCGAGCGGCAAGGATTCCTGGATCTTGCTACCAGTTTCGATCTTCCGGAAGCCGACGTCAATCGGCTGCGTGAGGCCGGGAAACGGATTCTCTACAGCAGACCGGAATTTCAGAAATTGGTGAGGGATCTGGGAGGAAAATTCCCCGGGATGCCGGACACATCCGCAGGCCCCTCACGATAGTCATTGCACAACGGGACCTTCTCGATTCTGTCGTTTCCCATCTTGTCCGTCGCGACACCGAGCAAGAGCCCGGTGGTCCGCCAGCCACATCGGCAGATGGTTCCACTACTTCCAACTCCACATGCACGCGCACAGGTCATTGAGCCGGTCTGGGATAGGCTTCTTGCCTTGCGCGTGCGCCGAAGGCGTCAATCCGGTTCTCGACCTGACGGGGCTGTTCCGCCCGAAGACCCCTTGCGCGGATAGTCCAGCGAACCGCGCAGCTCGGCAATCTTCTCTTTGGGAAAATTCGGGAGGCACAGCGCCCCCGCTCCTTCCATTCCTTGACCTGCCCCTCGGATGCCAGGACCCGGCCCCCGTCGAGCGTGGCTCCGACCGCCTTGTACTCGATATGGACAGGGATCCCTAGCTCAGATCCTGCTGCCGCCAACAGATCCATGATCCTCAGATGCAGGTCCTCGGAGATTTCAAGGGATTCGAAGTAATTAGCTGTCGCCAGGTAGGCGAACACCTCCAGATCAAGTGAATATTGCCCGAACTCCTTGAACCGCGCAAAGGCGAGGTCCGGCAGCACTCTGGGATGCGTATAGAGCAACCGGAAAATTTCAACGAGCAAGAAGCGGATCTGGTCCGGCGCGAGCCTTTCGGCAAATGCGTGAACGAAGCGCAGCAGTGGCCTATTCTACACATCGACTGCCGACTCTTCTACCAGGCATCGTCGCCGCCGCGACAGTTGAGTCATTGAGAACAATGCAGCGTTGGAAGGATTATGCCCGGTTGTCAGAGGAAGGTGAAGGCTCGTAAACGTGTGCGATCATCGAACGGCCCTTGCACGGGGATGCAGAGGCTGAACCCGCCGAAGCGGTCAGGTACGACGCATCACGGCTGTCCGCTCTCGGGAAAACCGCCCTACCCCTCGCCCTTCAGCCGTCGTGAGCCTTCAAGGATTTTGTGCCACCCGTACACAAGCGAGACCATGAAGCTGTCCATGCGAAGGGCATCGGGGGCATTGTCATTAATCGTCGACTTATAGCCGAAGGTGAGGTTGAAGTTATCGTTAAGATGGTATCCGAGCGTGAGTCCGGCGCCGAAGTTGTTGAGCGCCTTTCCCTGGACGCCGTTGATGCTCGCCCCGCCGCCGCTGTAATAGATGGCGTCGAGCGATCCCCAGAAGCGCTCAGTCAAGTCGCGCGTCAGGTGTGCATCCAGCTGGAACATCGGGTCGCTCTTCAACGTCTGCCCGACATAGTTGTCGTTGGTTCCGAAAATCCAGACGGCAGGCAAGAGTTCCAAGGTCGTGCGGCTGCCCGGCACCCACGGGCCGATCTGCCAGACGACAGGCATACCGAGGCGCCCATACCAGCGATGCTGTCCGAGATTCAAAGGCTGGCTGCTGTTGTACTCGCCGATCGGCACCGCCAGATCGGCAAGCAGATCGATAGACAATCCCGGCTCATAACGCAGCATGTCGGGGATGTTCTTCTGCGCCCGCGGACCGAAGAGATTGATATCGAATTCGAGCATCGGGTCGCCGAATCCGTTCGTCGATTGGTTGAAGGTCCTGCCGGCCGCCGTGACCTCGCCCGAGATCCGCCCCATGGGTACGATGACCGCAGCCATGGCTGAGCGATCGAACAGGGGGAAAAAACGCGCAAAACCAGCCAGGGCCATTAATCCGTCGACTTTTCCTCCCGACGTCACAGTGTGCGCCCGGTCGAACGGATTCGTGTTGCCGCTCATCGATGTAACGATGAGCGGCACCGCATTCGTACCCTCCAGAGGCTTCCAGTAGAAGCGCGGCGGGACCTGGGCAAGAGTCTGCGGAGGGCTCAGTGCGCTCATGAGGAGCATCGTGGTAACAACCAACGCCAACCAACACACCGGTTTCATCGGACCCCCTTCGTGTTGTAAGAGACTGCCGTCCCTCTTGATGAATGCCCGGATGGCCCACCGCTCACGGTTTGGGATCTGCCATCATGTCCTTGGGCGGCACAAACTGTCGCTTGTAGAGCAGCGGCGGGTATCCAGCCTCCACCGGGTAACGGTCCGGCAATTTCTTCGTCATGCCTTCCCAAAGAACGCGATTAGGCAGGATAACCTCGTATTCCCTGACGTATTCGTCCCAGAGCGCCAGCAACTCCTTGACCTTGTCCGGATGCTTGGCGGCAAGGTCATGGCGTTCCGCCACGTCCCCGGCCAGGTTGAACAGTTCCCACTCTTCTGTGCCGTAGGGCTTGTATTCCCAACGCAATTTCCAGTCGCCCTGGCGGACGGCGCGGTTGCCGAACACTTCCCAGGCCATGTAATCCTTGTCCGAGCGGGGCGAGTCCTGCTTGCCGGCAAGAACGGCGGCCCAGGACTTGCCAATCAGCGGAGGCGCCTTTTCGCCGTTGATGGTTGCGGGGTAGCGGGCGCCGGCCACCTCCAGCAGGGTCGGCATGATATCGGCCACGTGCAGGTAGCCGGCGGTGTTGATGCTGCCTCGGGGACGTTGGACAATGGGGCCGCTGACGATCAGCGCGTTGCGCATGCCGCCCTCGGCGGCGAGGCCCTTGTACTGGCTGAAGGGCGTCATGGAAACCTGGGCCCACATCGGGCCGTAACCGACATACGAGTGCGGATCGCCCCAGGCATTGGGATGATTTTGCGACCACATCACCGATGCCCAGAGGAAGTTCTTGGTGCCGGGGGTGCCCGCGATCATGGCGAACAGATCGGTTCCCTCCGCGCCGTTATCGCCAAATACAATAAAGATCGTGTTGTCGTATTCGCCGATTTTCTTCAAATGATCGATCAACCGCCCCACATGGTGGTCCATGTTTTCCACCATACCGGCATAGAGTTCCATTTTCTTGCCCAGCACGTATTGCGCGGCCGGCGCCAGCACGATCGGATCGGGCAGAAACCACATGCGTTCAGAGAGTTCGGTATCCGGGGGCATGATGCCCATTTCCTTTTGGCGATTGAGCCGCTCGTTGCGCACGGCGTCCCATCCCTTGTCGTATTCTCTGTCGTGCCGGTTGCGCCAGTCGCGTGGCAGGTGATACGGATCGTGGGGCGCCTGGTGCGCCACGTAGGCAAAGAACGGCTTGCCGTCGCCGTGGTTGGCGTCGATGAAATTGATAAGCTTGTCCGTGTAGGTCTTCGTGGCGTAATAGTCCTCGGGAAGTCTGGTCAGGTATTTTCCGTCTTCCGTGTACGTGGATTTGGGCGTGTCGGCGGTAAAACTCCACATATCCCAATAACTGCCCCCGCCGTCGAGCAGGGAGAAGTCACGCTCGAAACCGCGCGCGGCGGGAATAAGATCCGGCGCCTTGCCCATGTGCCATTTGCCGACCATATAGGTGTGATAGCCGCTATCCTTGAGTAATTGAGGAAGCGTGGTGACGCGATGGTTCAAGTTGCCTTCATAGCCCGGCTTGCCCATCTGGTTCGGGGCCGTCCATTCATCCATGCTGCCCAGACCGTTGATGTGCGTGGCCGTGCCGCTCAGCAACATCGAGCGCGTCGGCGAACAACTGGCATGCGTGTAGAACTGGGTAAAGCGAACCCCTTCTTTGGCGAGCGAATCCATGTTCGGGGTCCTGATCTCGCTGCCGAACGAGCCCATGTCGGAGAAACCCATATCATCGGCGAGGATGATGACAATGTTCGGACGGCGTGGCGCGTCCGCGGCGGCCGCGATGACGGGCGCGGCAAGCGACGCCACCATGCCGGCGATGACCAGCATGCTCACCAACCGGCTCAGGCGGCCCGGTTTCCCGACCATTGTGGACTTCAAGCCTTGCAGCACGTTCTCCATTGTTCGCTCCCTTCTCCCGCGGCTCATCAGAACTCTGCCTCGATTCCTCGCGCCTTCGCCACCTGGTAGATGGCATCGAAGGTGGCGGCCTGGTCCCAGGGCGCGTCAGGGGGTTCGTTGCGGAACTCACGATACGCCCGTTCGACGTTCATGTACAGCCGCGCCGGGGCACGCCACTCACTGGAAGGACCAAACTCGATCCGCTTGGCGGCATCCAGCGAGGTGAGTCCGGCGTCGAAGCATTTCTTCGACTCGTCACGAATGTGCTGGAGGTACGCTTTCATCTCAATGGCCCCCTCGACTCCGCAGAGCGGACCGTGGCCGGGGACGATGACTTGCGGGTTGAGTTGCACGATCAGATCGAGGCACTGGAACCACTTTTCGTATGATCCCGTCCAACCTATCGGCGCACATTGCCGGAACAGCACATCCCCGGCGAACACCACACGCTCCTTGGGTACATGGATGATCGTGTCCCCGACCTGATGGCACGGCCCGACGTAAATTACATGGACCTCTGTGCCGTCGAGGTTCAGCTCGTAGCGTGTGTCGAACAAGGTCGTCGGCAGGACCAGTTCAATCCCGTCAAAATTATAATCCTCCAGCAATTGCTGCCCCGCGGCCACGATGCCGGGGTGGAGGGTCTTGAGGACGAGGCGTGTGAGGAAATGACCGACGCCGTGCAGCAGTTTCTGGCTCTCCTTCGGATTGGCGACCTGCTTCATCCGTTCCGGAACCGACCGGTGGGCGATGATCTCCGCGCCCCGGAAGAGTTGGTTGCCCCAGACGTGGTCCGCGTCTTCATGCGTGTTGATCACGCGCCGCGGCATGGCGGGCCACACCCGGCTGAATAGCTCGATCATCTGCCGCGCATGAGCCAGGTCCGACTGCGTATCGATCACCACACCTCCGGCCAGGTTGATGAGGCCGGAGTTGGCGTCGCACACGCGGTTCTTCTCGTTCAGGACCGCAAAGCAGTTGTCGCTGACTTGCTTCATTTCCATCGGTTCAGACTTCTCATTGGGCAGGTTGGTTGACCAACGCCGCGACCATGTCGGTGATGGCTCGTGTCACACACCCCTCTTGCATCAAGCCTGGTGCCTCGCTTCACCGGTTTCGCACTCTCACGACGACTAGCCATCAACTATGGCCGGCCAGATAATACGCGAGCACAAATACAAAGTCCTCTGCCAATGCGGCTACCGTGTGGTTTGCACTCTCTCTCCGCCACCTACTTCTTGATCAGCGGAAACTCCGAGGCCAGCTGGACATCCACCAGTTGCTGGAGCCGGCGTTCGAGTTGAAGAAACCTCACCACCGTCTTGGGGGACAACACCCCCGTCATCTCTTGAAAGTATTTCTTCCGGAGATCGAGCGTCATCTGATCCACTTCGAATACTCGCTGCGCCAGCTCCTTCGCGCGCGCGCCGTCAAGATTGTCGTGCGATGCCATATAATCCCGGATCACTTTAATCTTCTTGTCGTTGATCGCCGCCAGTTCCACTTCATATTGCCGGTACAGAGGCCAGAAGGCCTCGGCTTCATTGCCGGTGAATTGCATCCGCTCTGCGACCAACTCCATCTTCTTCGTCCGCACGTCCGCCCGCAACAATTCGACGTCCGAATCGGAATCGCGCCCTGCGGCCTGGAGAGCCGGACGATCCGGCGCAACGAAACCCGCCGCCACCATGGTTACAGTGAAGACTGTGACGAGAGCTGCTGTTCTTGCGGTCATGGATTCCTCCTCAAATATATGAGCCTTCGAATATACGGAACGATGCGGGAATGCGCCGGCTGCGGACGCCGGCCTTCTCAGTTTACGGCTTGAGTTCTCCGACGATCGCGCTGAGCTCTTTCGGAAAGAGCACGATCTCGATCCGGCGATTCTCTGTGCGCCCAGCATCCGTCTCGTTGTCCGCCACGGGCCTGGTATCCGCATAGCCCACCGCCTCAAAGCTCTCGCGGTTCACCCCGCCCTGTTCGATAAAATACCGCACCACATTGGTCGCCCGGGCCCGATCCTCGTCGAGCCCGGTTCCCGCTGTCTTGTATTCGATATGGGCGGGAATCGCAAGCTCGGATCCTGCTGCCGCCACCAGATCCATGATCCTCAGATGCAGGTCCTCGGCGATTTCAAGGGATTCGAAGTAATTGGTTGTCACCAGGTAGGCAAACACCTCCAGATCGAGTGAATACTGCCCGGCCTCATCGTCCGGCGCCTGCGCCGGGGAAACAGTCCGGGCCTGCGGCGTGCCGGGCGCTCTGACGATTTCCTTGAGCCTCGGCGCCTGACTCGTCTCGGCCATCGAACGCTGGGCCACCTTTCACAATTCCCCCCAGAGAGAAATGCTTCGTCCCCTCACGGATAGATCATGGTCGCTGGTGGTGGCTGGCGATTAAGCCGAACTGCCTGAGAGATCCATCGCAGATGTGCCGATACATGGCGGTATCAACTCACTCAGGACTAACCGCTGCTGGACGGCCATGGCGGATGAGTTTATTATTTTGAGCATTTCGGGGGGGGGCGGTTCCCGGATTAGGGGCCGGTCCTGTCGTGCTTGGGGCGACTCGAAGTTTCCGCAGTTCATGGTCCGATAAACCCGCTCGCAGGAGGTGTTGATATGATCCGCTCGCTGAAGGATTTCACGGGACGGAAAGTGAAAATCCGCACCCTCGTGCTGTTTGCAGTCATTGTGCTGGTTGGGGCGTACGTGACTTTCCTGTGGTTGAGAGCGACTCCGCTCTATACCGTGCGGTCTGCCTCGCAAGAACCGGAGTGCGTCACGCCGGCGCCGGACGCCGACGTGCTCGTCGGCGTAGCCGTGTCGGGAGGGGGCAGCCGGGCCGCGATGTTCGCGGCAGCGGGATTGGAGGCCTTGGGGAAACTGCGGGTTGGCCCCGAGCACCGGTCGTTGCTGGAGCAGGTCTCCTATATTTCCAGCGTGTCTGGCGGCAGCCTGGCCTCAGCCTATTACGTCGTGCGCAAGCCGACGCACGAGACGCCGGTCCTGACCCCCGAGGGCAAAATGACTGAGGAGTACCGCGGGTTTTTCGCGGACTTTAAGAAAGAGATGGCCCGGGACTACGAAGGCCTTCTGCTGAAACGACAGATCTTGGGCCTTCGCCCGTTCAACCCGGCCTGGAACGCCAGGTCTCTGGCCGAGCTCGTGAATGAAGAGCACCTCGGCGGGATGAAGTTCGAGGGACTGGCGCATCGGGAGGCACAAGGCGACAGTCCCCATCTGATGGTCAACACCACCCTCTATAATAACGGACGCCGGTTCATCCTGAGCACGCTCCCTCAGGAGGCGTCTCGCTTTGATATATTTGCCTCCATCAATCGGCTCCCTGGAGCAAAGAAGCTCGACGAAGCTGTTGAACGTATCCTACAGACCAGGTGGGAGTCGTTGCTCTCCGTCTCTCCCCTCGACCTCAAGGTCGATGTGTGTCCCATCAGAGTGGCCGCGGCAGTGGCCGGGTCCATGTCCTTCCCGCCCGTCGTGGGCCCGATCACCTTTCGAGTCGAGAATACGGACCAGTACTGGCATATGGGCGACGGCGGGCTGGCCGACAACACCGGCGCCGAGTCCTTGTTGATGGTGTTTCTGAAGAAGCTGCAAGAAGGAAAAACCCGCCGCGCCGTGATCATCATGCTGGACAGCTCCTTTCCCTTTGCCATCGGCGGCGAAGCGTTGGACCACCGCGCGGAAGGCTTCACGTTCATGAGCTACGACTTTTCGCGGATTCCCAGTATCATGGAGGAGCGCGCGACGGCGTATCGGCAATTCTTCTTCAGGATGGCGCAACGAGAGGGAGTGCTCTCGGACCAGATCAAGTTGATCTCGCTCCGGCACACGGATGCCGAGTGGAATGAGGACATGAGCGACCTGCCGGACTCGTGCCGAAAGGAAGAGGTCATATGGAAGGTGCGGAAAGAAATCGTCGCGCGTTTGGCGGGGATCCCCACGCGACTCTGGCTGGCCTCGCCCTGTGATCGTGATCTCGCGCTTGCTGCCGCTGAGAAGGTCGTCGCTCAGAATGAGGACAAGATCAGGCAGTTGCTGGAACCGGTTTCCCGATAATCGCAGGTCGAGTTCGGAACGATGCGACAGTGCGGCGAATGCCGACCTCGCTGTTCCAGTTACAGGCCGGACCTAATGATAGCGTGGCATGCTCTCGTCACATAGAGGCTTGCCGTACTAAAGGAGACCCTCCAAGGGCGCGACGGTTTTTACGCAGCCTGCTAGAAACTGGGGAACATATAGCGCACGCCCGCCTCGACATTCCAGTCGTAGGCCCCGAGTAGATCCCGACCGAACACTCCGATCCCCGGCCTGACAAACACGCCCCAGCGGCCCACCACACTCCGCCCGACTTCGAGTTCAAGCGTCAAACTGCCCTTCGCGTTCCGCTCCCAATCAACCTGCCACACCGTCTGGGCGATACTCCACCACCGCCCGGCCCAGAACGAATTGATTTGTGCGGTGAACCGCGACATATTCAGGGACTTTCGTGCCGGATCCCCGCCGACGGAGACTTGCTGCGTGAACAACCCGATCAGCAAGGAGTCCCATCGGGGAAGAAAGCGGGCTGAGGCAATGGTAGGGCCCACCGTATACTTACCGAGGCCCAAGCCGGTTTCTGCCGCGGTCGGCATCGTCGAGACCACGCCAAGGAGGACGGCATATTCCGGCGTGTTATAGGCTCGCCACCCCGCCGTAACGGCAAGATCACTGAAACCCTGCCTGCTGGTCACGCCGGGGCGATCCGGATCGCTCCATTTCAGAAACGGCGCATCCATACGGAGCAGGAAATCCTTCCGGAACGGCAGATCGACACGGGCGATGGTATCGACGGCTTGCGCCCCCTGAGGGAGGTTGTAGTAGGCGGACGTCAGTTGCAGGCGTCCCACGAGCGCGGTGGGGTCGGTCCCGTACTTGGCAGCCAGTTTCTTGAGACGCTCGGCTTCTTCCCGCTGCTCCTCCGTCAGCGACTGCGGCCCCAGCCGTTGGAACAGACCGCGTTTCACAGAGACAACCTCGGGCTCTTCGGCCGGCTGGTCCATCTCCGTTTGCGGGCCCGCCTCCGGGGCGCTCCTCACCGGCGGTTCAGGGCGTGAGTCCTGGGCCGACCCGGCAAGCGGGTAGACAAGAGCCAGTGCCAACACCCAGCCGCCTACCACGGTGAGCGTGGCTCCTGATGCCCTCACCTGACACCAGTTCGCGCGGAATATCTCTTCTTCTGGTTCGATGCCATCATTCACCTTTTGTGTACCGATTTACTTCATGCTCTGCAACAGCTCCACCGGCCCTCCCGTCTCCACCCACAAGGCCTCGCAGGGTGTTGACAAACTCTATGACGACCCTGGTGAGGGATCCTCGGCTGAAATCACGAACAGAATCCGTATGGCCCGCAGGCTGTTCAGAAAGGCCGTCCAGCAAGGCCGCAGCAAGCGAAGAGGCGAAATCGTACTCCCTGCCGTACGTTGAGCCTCTGAGCGTCGCGACCTGCCTGCGCGAAGCGCTTCGGCGGAGGCAGGGAACGCCGCTGGCGGACTTTATCAACAGCCTGCTAGCTATGAATCGAACGCCCAGAGCAAACCGAGGATAAGAAGATTCTGATTCGGGGTCAGCCCGACGACGCCTGGCGCGATATCCCCCCCCTTGTAGAAGCCGCCCTGAGGGCCGGTCGACCGGTCGAACCGGTATTCCAGCCGCAGCATGGCGGACTGACGTCCAACGTCGAGGCGGTATTCCAGCGTGGAGGTCATCGCCGTGATCAGTTGTTCTGCTCCGGTCAATCGGCCGTTTCGATCCCAGTACAGCTCCGGACGGAAGGCGACGCTCCAGGGTCCACGAACATGGTACCGGACGAAGAACGCCGTGCTTGTCCAGAGCATTCGTGGATGGCCGGCCTGCTCAACGGCGTTTTCCGTGCCGACATCATAGGCCAGGGCCACGGTCCAGGCGTCATCCTTCCACTCCACAATGCTGTCGGAAAAAAAACGCCAGAACTTCAGGGCTGTGTCGAATTGATCCGGACCATAATAGAAGTTCTGTTTAAGCGTCCAGCGCGGCGATGGTTTCCACGACAGTTGGGTACCGTAGCTGGGAGCGCGGTTAGGTTGGGAAATATTGTTGTATCCGTTGATGACATAAACGGCAAACTGCAAAGTTTCATTGACAGGATATTGGGCGGCCACGCCGGTCATGAAATAGGGCGCATAGTCGGCCATATAGGATCTGGTGTAGTTGAAGTTATCCCGGCTGTAGAACGACTCGTAGCCGATGAAGCTGGTTAACAGTCCCGCTGTCAGCGTCAATCCATTCCCGATCGGCGCCAGATAGGACACATTGGCCCGGTGCACATGGCGCAAAAAGTCCGCTTTCGGCACGGGCTTGTCGCCCTGCGGCGTCGGTTGAGGCTCCATCAGTTTGGTGTCATTGCCTCCCTCGACGGCAAGCACCAGGCCCCATCTCGAATCCGGCGTTACGTCTTTTTGCACATAGCCCAGCGCCATGTTCGGCGTGAACTCGTTCGTTCGCGGCGTGGTCAGTTTGGTCCGCCATTGATGATTTTCGGGGAAATTGAAATTGAGCGGATAACTGACGTCGAGGTATAAGCCATAGTGCCAATCCGATGACACAGGAGGCTCGTCTTCAGCAGCAGCGAACCCGACGCACAACAGCGCCCAGAACGATATCAGACAGAACGCAGCGAAAAGACAGAGCACCAGCGGGCGTGCAACAACCTCCGATCGGATGCGCAGAGCCATGCGACCCTCTATGCTCATGCCGGCGGATTCAGCTGGGCAAAAACCTGCTCGTACACCGTCCACCCCAACGCTTCTAATTCCTGTCGGGCGCGAGGCGACACATTGCCCGCAATCCAGAGTTCGCGCCTGGCAATACGCGGTCGATCGGGCACAGAGGCTGTCAGGGCCTGTGCGACACGCGCGACGCGCGAGGTCCAAAACAGGTAGTCGACGGGCAGCATCACAACCAGCGCCTGATCCTTGGAATAGAGAGCCGGGATACGCGGCAGCGCCAGCAACCGGTCGACGGCCCCTACGTGGAGGTGATAGCCCCGCATCATCTCCGCCACTTGCTGGTAGAACAGGGCCATGTCCTCGGAAGGTGCTTCCCTCGCGACTGCAAGGAAAGCCTCACGGTCATCGACGCCGGTCAGTTCATCGAGCGCTGTGGTAATGATGGTCGAATGTCTCGGAGAATAGATCGGATTGAGAAAGAACCGGTGGATGTCCTCTTCAGCGACTCCCATCTTCTTCAATGTGTCCCGGTCACGGGCGCGCAGATCGCTCGGTGAATAGTCGCGGACCTGCTCATCGAGATACGAGGTCCAGCGGGTCGCGCTAAAGCTCATCCAGAGAACGGCGCCTCCGGGCATGAAGAGATAGCCGAACTGAGGGGCCAGATCGGCGGTGAAGGCAGTCCAGGTCAGTTCGTTCAGTTCGTCCTGCAGCACGACATTGGACGAATAGGGATCCACTCCGAACTGAAACGCGAGTTTTCGCTTCAGATACGAAAAACCGATCGTCGCCTTCGTCACAGAATCTTCCCGATCGCTCCATTCAAACTTGCTCGCGCGGCCGGGCATGGCAAGAAACTCCAGGAGCCCGCCGCCCACACCGCTCACGACCCGTCCAGGCTCCATAATCAGCATCTTCACACCGCGCAAGGGGTGAAGAAGCTGAAACGCGAGGGCTTCAGCAAACACCTCCGATTTGCGCGCGTCCTTCAACTCCGCAATCGCTTCGCTTTCTCTGACTCGCGTCCGAAGCATGGCCGCGCCGGCGGCGGGGAATATCCCGAAGTCAGAGGTCACGACAAAATGGTGCTGGGCGCCGTCGTTCACGACTTCGTCCTGAACCAGATGGTGGGGCCCCTTGAGCCAGTCCGCCGGTAGCAGCGCCTGCGCGGAAAATGGAGGAGGAACTTCCCATCCAAGCGGTCCAGGCACCGGCGGGGGCGGAAGCGCCTCCCGCTCTTTGTTCACCGAACAGGCAGCCAGGAGCCCACAGACAAGCACCCAAGCACAACAGCGCGTATAACCGTCAGACCTTCTTAATCGCACAGGCATCATTCCCATCTCAGATCTATTCCGGTTGAGCCATGAGCCACGGCCTGAAGTGCGAGAACCGGCTGGTCTCTCTTGTTCATAGCGCTTCCTAATTTCCTGTGGGTAAGAGAACGATCTCGCCCCCTCGGTTTGACGCGATCCGCGCCCCATCACCCCCCCTCCTTCGTAAGGAGGGGCCAGGGGAGGTCGAAGACGTGGGAGCCATGCAGACCAACACGGCAACCGTGCGCACACCAGCCTGCGGAGACTCGACCCCACCTCCCCTCCCCTTACGAAGGGGAGGCATCGGAACGGGGGACGCGACGCAGAATCCCGAGCTCCAGGCTCTTGACCCACTCGATTTCCGGAAGCGCCTTGTTTATCTGGTATGTTTGGTGAACGAGACTAACCAGATGAACAAGACAGACTAGATCAACCAGATGAATCCACGCCCGGCGCGTCTCGCCGGTCCCGCTCCGCTGCCCCGGACGCCCGGAGAGTGAAGTTCGACCTTGCTGACCTTCTCCACATATGTGCGCCGCCCGCTTCCTAGTCGATCGAATAAGGCTGCGCCCGCAGCACCGCAATCGTGGCGGTCGCAGAGACGCCTGCATCGGTCAGCACGTAGGTAGTAAAGCCCTTCTTCATGAGGTCGCCAGTGCTCCCGCCGCCCGCGGCGCCGACATCTCCGGCCTTGGCCGCTGCTTCGGCCGCGATCCCCGCCTTCCACATGCCGTCGGCGAGACTCCGGAGTTTTTCAACATCTTGAAAAATCAGGATCGCCTTCTCGGATCGTCCTCCCCAGCCGAGGCCGAATTGCAACTCAGGCACACGCAGGTAGCTCTTCTTTCCGCTCGCCTTGTCCACCACAACCCCGGCCCCGCCGCCGGCGCCGACCATGGGGACTTTCACGACTCTCTTCTCAATGACTGCGTATCCGACCGATTGCGCCAACTCCTGCTCCGTCTTGGGCTGCTCCTTGACGAGCCGGGCCAGCGTCTCCTTTTCCAGGCTCTCAAAATACGCGAGCTTTTCATCCTTGCTCCCGACCAGGCCGCCTGCACAGGCCGCGACCGTGATGGCCAACATGGTCATCAACGCGCTCATGAGATAGGGTCGCCTCATGTTCATCTTGTGTATTCCTCTCTGTATGTAGTGATTATAGAGCGCCCCATCTCACCGGGCAGGCTCATTGAGACTGCTCCAGGTCCCGCATCAACCGCTGAAAGTCCGGGTCATTACGGATCAGGCGCGAGGCGGCCAGGAGCAGTCGGTCGATCTGCAGGTCCGTGAGATACAGTGTGGTGGGAATCCTCATGAGGGAGAGCCGTTCGTCCGGATCAACCACCTCGCTCAAACCGGCATTGATGAAGTAGACGTCGGCATCGGGGGCAAACGGACTGTCGGCCGCTCGTGCCGTAGTGCGCAGTTCCACCCGTGCTTTCTCTACACCCTGGCGCACCAGCGTAATCGTATCGAACGAATAGCGATTGATCGGCAGGTCGACCATAGAACCCATCGCGCTGGAGATGGCCGGGATATGATCGCTCCGGTACTCGAGCACATCGGGACTGGTTTCTGCGTTGACCGACAGCACCACCAGCTTCCGGACCTGCTTCAGGTTGCCCTCCTTTAAGAATCGCTCCAGCCCCCCCATGACGCTGGATGATTCGATCAAACCGCGCAGGGCTAAATTGTCCGACAGGCCGCCATCGAGGAGATGGATGTTGGGACGCTTCTCGATATCCTGGTATGACAGCAGCTCGTTTGCTCGCTGACCGGCGATACCGCCTTTCCTTTTGGCGGTGCTCAGCAATGGTGGCAGCGGATAGCCGCATTGTCCGGCATAATTCTTCAAGCTGATGGGACTAAGCACCAACGGCAACGCCGCGGACGAGGCGGAGGCCCAGGCGATCGGCAATTGGCTCAGATCCGAGCAGATCATGTCGAATTGATACTGAACGAATTCGAAGCGTGAGAGCGTGGCCATGTCCGAGGCGTGAATAATGAGCCAGGGACGTTGATTGCGCTTCATCAGATCTGCATAGGTGGCTCCTTCGAAGAGCGACTCATCCAGCAGTTCCGCCATGAGATGCGCGCGACCGAAATAGGGCGACCACAGCCTGAACCAATTACCGGGAGACCTGAAGACTCTGTGTTTGAGTTCGCTTTCCCAGTCTTTCCGTAAAAATCTGGATTCGAAATCGTGAAAAATCTGATCGCCGCGCAGCGCGTAGTACCCGGCGGTAAAGGTGCCTCCGGACAAGGCGAAAATGACATCGAGTTCATCGAGCAGACGCTTCTGCCTCCCTTCCCAGGTGATCTGCTGGCGGGCGAGCTCCCGTAACGCTCCGAAAGCCAGCGTCGACGCCCTGGTGCCCCCGCCGGAAAAGGCCGCAATGATCAGGAGACCATCGGTATTATCGGTATCCGGCGGCGTGAGATTGCGGAAGCGGTACCCGCCCTCCGGGTCCCACTGGCTGAGCGGCTGGTTCGGGACGGGCTTGACGTACCCGCAGCCCTGGAGCATGGCAAAGCAGACAAGCGATGCGCACAAGGCAAACCGCTTCCTGTTCCTCATCGAGCGATCCACAGTCACCACGCCCTTCAAACTACCGGGACTTCTTCGATTCATACGGCTCGGCGATGGCCACCTTGAGAACCTGCCCCTCCTTGAGCCGGTCTTCCGGTGCAAGATTGTTCATGACGGCAATCTGTTCCTTCTCCCAGGCCGAGGTGGTGCGAGCCGCCAGGGACTCGATCGATTCTCCCGCCTGCGCCTTCACCAAACGGATGCGCTTCTCCTTGACCCCGGCCCGCTCGACTGCCAACAGGGGCCTGAAGCTGTGGGCAACCGACCGGAATAGGGCCTGGAACGCTTCGAAATTTCTCGTCGGGGCCATGCCGACCACCTGATAAATGAGCCCGCCATGAGCAATCCAGGTAATGTCGAGCGTCACCTTTCCGTCCGCTTTGATCTGCGTGTGAGCG
>Ga0209079_10000425_pt1 | contig 16925 bp, 30 predicted proteins | sample PPLLaktember2015_2_FD_187259 | JGI IMG/M metagenome (GOLD analysis project Ga0209079, IMG submission 187259) | Freshwater sediment microbial communities from Prairie Pothole Lake near Jamestown, North Dakota, USA - PPLs Lake P7 Core (6) Depth... | ecosystem: Environmental > Aquatic > Freshwater... | reverse complement strand
GGCGCTGGATGGCGAGGTGCTGCTGGCGCCTCCGGGCAACTGGAACGTCAAGATCTACGAGCAGACCAGCAGCACCAACCTGGTGCCCGCCTCGGCCAATAGGCTGGTCAAGGATATCGACGTGTTCGTGGTGGGCGATGGCGTGGCGGATGGAGGGTGGACGGAGACGTGCCCCCCCGATGGCGGGGAGTGCGACCCCTTGTCTGTTCAAGTAAATGGTGAGCTATATGCTACCATCGAAGACCCTTGCGCTGGGGTTGCTTCGGTCGAAGTGGTGCAAGGCGATGTTCCTGTAGGCGAGTTGATAGATGGTCAATGGGTGGTTCCGGAATGCGATGACCTTACCATCACCATCAACAAGGCGGACGATGTGATTATCGTGCCGAATCCATGCGGTGAGAACGTGGTTATCGCAGTAACGCAGGACGGGTTTGACGTTGGTAGCTGGAACGGAACTGCGTGGATCGTTCCAGAATGCGAAGACGCTGAAGTGACCTTCGATGGTCTGCCTGTGCTGACCATTCCATGCGGTGATACGGGTAGTCTTGACTGCGGAACTACCATCGACTCGGCACACGTCACTCTTGGCAGTAGCTCCGAGAACGGCATCTACTACATCAGCGGCACGGCCGGAGGCAAGACGCTCTACAAGAAGAACACGTCATATGTGCTTGAATACAGCGGGACCAGGTGGGTGATGATCCGTCCTGGCAGCGACCATCAAGCTGCGTTGGGCAACGAGACCTATCCGTGGCTGGCAGACTGGACAGGGACTGGTATCGCTGTGGATCAAGGAACCATCAGCCAGTACTGCGGTGGCAACGCCGAGCCATGTGCAGACCTGACCATCGCCATCAACGGCACGACGTACGGCACGGTGGCAAATCCTTGCGGGGCCACGGCACCTGTGGACGTGCATGACAGCAACGGCAATGATGTCGGCTCGCTGGTCAGCGGTGCGTGGGTGGTGCCGAGTGGACCCGCTCCATATGTGAGGCCATCGGACTGGCTTGCTTTGCCGTCTGTCCTTTCGTCGGACAAAAAGTTCGTTGGTCTTCACGCCGTGTTCGACAACCCATCCAACTTCTGCGCGGTGCAATGCACCGCGGCATACACGGTGGATTGGGGCGATGGCTCCGCTCCGGTGAATTACGCCAGCAACGCTTTCGCTTACAAGAACTTCGTGTATGGTGATATAGGCAGCGGTACCCTAAGCACACGCGGCTATCGGCAGGCGATTGTCACCATTACGCCGCAGGCTGGACAGAACCTGAATAAGGTTGACCTGTACATCAAGCACAACCAGAGTGGTCTTCCGAATAGCTACTCCAGCGGATGGCTGGACTGCAAGGTGGCGGGTAGCAACCTGAGCACGATAACCGTAGGAAATTCTGGCACGGTTATACGGCATAACATGCTGGAGCAGTTTGAAGTGGTTGGCACAGCACCATTTTCAGGAACCTTTGGGAACTGCCGCGCCCTTGAGAGCGTGATCGGCCTGAATACATCAGCGCGTAACAACTTCATTAGCATGTTCTCCAACTGCACATCGCTCAAAACGGTGCCGCTGTTCAGCACAGTTGCCGCGATAAGCCTCGACAGTATGTTTTCCAGCTGCATATCGTTGCAAACTGTGCCGCTCTTTAACACAGCATTAGTGACCAACTTCAGTAACATGTTCGTCCAGTGCTCTTCCTTGCAAACGGTGCCGCTTTTCAATACGGCATCAGGGACCAACTTTACAAGCATGTTCAGCCAATGCTATTCGCTGAAATCCGTGCCGCTGTTTAACACCGCATCAGCGACCAACTTCAACGGCATGTTCATTCTCTGCACATCGTTGAAAACGGTGCCGCTGTTTAACACAGCATTAGTGACCAACTTCAGCAGCATGTTCTTTGGATGCACGGCGCTACAATCGCCACCGCTGTTCAACACGGCATCAGGGACCACCTTCGCAAATATGTTCAACGACTGCGCGTCGCTGCAAACTGTGCCGCTCTTTAACACAGCCGCAGGGATCAACTTCGCCAACATGTTCAACACATGCCCAGCGCTTAAAAAAGTTGCCGCACTTAACGTATCCGCAGCGTCATCAGCAGCCACCCAAAGCACGCTATTCTCCGCCCTTGTCAGCCTATCATCCGCCGCACTCTCCGGCACCAAGTTCTCAGTCAACTACAGCAACTGCGCCCTCTCAGCACCCGCCTTGGTAAACATCTTCAATGGCCTCGCCACGGTAGTTGCTTCATCGCAAACCATCACCATCACCGGCAACTGGGGAGCATCCATCCTGACAGCCGGTGAACGCGCCATCGCCACGGGCAAAGGCTGGCTGATAACAGGATAACACCATGCCTTTCTACCGATACATCAACGGCGAGATACAGGAGGCACCAACCTTCGTGTACGCAGCAAACTACTCACTGCTGGCAGAGGAGCACGCCACCTACACCTACCCCGTGGAGGGCTGGTACTGGCGCGACGAGGACGCGGAACTCACACCGCACATCGTGGTAAAGAGCGGCTACGCCATCGCCAAGCTGATGCTGGAGGTGGACACACCGTTCATATACCCTGACCCCTACGACATCATCGTGGTGGACGCCACTGATACCGTGGAGGTGGGCGACTGGTACGAGGAGGCGGAAGACATCTTCTATCGACCGATCAACGGCAGGGCATGACCACAGAGCACGAAAGGCTGATGACCCGCATGGCGGTGGTGGCGCTGCTGACATCCATCATGGCGCTGCTCATCACCTGTAGCCTCGTGGCCTGCGCCGCACCGCTCGACAGCAACACCCACTTCGCACGCCCCAAGTACGAGATGAGCCACCGCACCAAGCCCACACCCGGCAAGCCCAGCGTCCGGCAGACATGGTGGAAGAGCCTGTGGTTCTGGCAGCCCGAGACCACCAAGTATAAACCCGAGCGCAGGCCATGACGGACATCATGCGAACGATCTGGGATAACATCCCCGGCGCCCTCAAACGCTTCGTGGGCTATGGCGTCGCCAGCGGCATCGCCCTCGCCATCGTGCTGTCCATGTACCTCTTCTGGGGCACAGGCTACCTGCAGGAGCGCCTCGGCATCATGGTGACCAAGAAGGACCTGAGCGAGCAGACCCAGGACCTCGCCGCAGCCAGCGACGAGGCGATCCACGATGTGGTCAACGGCACCATCCAGCAGTATGACCAGCGCATGCGCGACTATCTGGCGAACGAGCGGCAGCTCGCCAAGGACACCATCCTGCAACCCATACTCAGCAGCCTCGAGCAGCTCGACAAGAACCAGCGCGTCCTTCAGCGTAGCATCGTGGCGATGAACGGCAAGATGGAGGACCTGCCGGGAGCGTTCGACGAGAAGCTGGCCCGCCTGATGGTGGCGACCCAAGCAAGCGACAACACGCAGAAGCTCGACGAGCTGACGCAGATGATCAGGCAGCAGCAGGAGGAGCTACAGCTACTGCGTCAAGAAGTGCAAACGGGTCGCAAGACCACTAAGGTGAAGATGTGATGAAGAGCGCGATGAACGACCACATGTATCTGATAGGGCCGTGGGGATGGGCAGGGTGGGCGATGTTCAGCTGCGCGCTGCTGCTGTACTACCGCCTGTGGACATCCGCCAGCGCCATTGAGCTGCGGCGCATGAACGAGGAGCTGGCGAAGGCGCGCAGGATGATCGAGGAACTCCAGCGACTTGAGCACAGCCTCAAGAGCAGGAACGATGAGCTGAACACGGCGCACGCCCGACTGCACGGTGAGTTCACGGAGCTGCGTGGCCAGTTCAGCCAGCTCAACGTGGCCTTCAACCGGCAGGGCGAAATGGTCGGCAGGCTGATGGACGACCTCAAGCGTGAGCGCGAGCTGCGCGACGACCAGTACGCCGACCTGATGCGGACCAAAGCACAACACGGAGACCTATGAGCAACATCGTCGCCATCGCATCCAAGGAGGTCGGCTACTCCGAGACACCTACCAACAGCAACAAGACAAAGTACGGCAAGTGGTTCGGCCTCGACGGCGTGGCCTGGTGCGGCATGTTCGTGTCGTGGGTGTACGACAAGGCCGGCGTGCCCCTCGGAAACATCGGCTTCACCAAGGGCTTCGCCGGATGCCAGACGGCGGTGGCCCACTTCCGCAAGAAGGGCATGGTGGTGACGGACCCGCAGCCGGGAGACATCGTCTTCTTCGACTGGAACAAGGACGGACGCTACGACCACGTCGGTATCTTCGATTCCTTCCAGCCTTCGCGCATCATGTTCTGGACCGTGGAAGGAAATACCAGCATGACCAACCAGAGCAACGGCGGGCAGGTGATGCGCCGCGTTCGCAACTTCAAGTCCGCCCCCGTGTTCGTCCGACCAAAGAATAAAGCCTGATGCGGGCCACAGTCCTGTTCCTACTGGTGGCCCTCGCAGCCTGCTCCCAGCCCCGTAAGGCTGCGGAGCGGGAATGCCGGAAGGCCAACAGGCACATGGCGAAGGCCATCATGCTGTGCCCCGACCTGCTGCGCACCGAGGCACGCGTCGACACGGTGACCGTGGTGGTGGCCGGTGCGACGGACAGCGGGGAGACGGGCTACACGGCGGCGGACATGGACAGCATCACCGCCATCTGCAATGACCTGCTCAACACGATGATGGTGCGCGACGTGCGCAAGAGCGATGAGCTGGAGGAGCGCGAGCGCACCATCGCCCGCATGCGCACCGAGCTGTGCAAGCTGGCCCCGGTGGACGTGGCCGACAGCCTGATCGAGCTGAAGATCTGGACGCAAGGGCACGCCCTGCGCTACTGGTACCGCGTGCTGCCTCGCGTGGCTACCGCTGCGGTCACCACCCAGGTGCCGCAGGTAGTGTCGCAGGCGTGCCCCCCTCCCGGCGTTGCTCACTGGTACCGCACGGCCCTATGGTGGACATGGGGTCTGATGGTCGCGGCCATGCTCATCTTCGGCGCCGTCATCCATCGCGACACGCGGCGATGGAGGGCGGGCCTCATCCTAATACTGCTACTGCCATGACAACCTGCCCCACCTGTGGTGACGAGCTGCCCGAGGGCGCCGTCTGCCCGTTCTGCGCTCCTAAGGAGGACGTCATCTCCGAGCTGATCAAGGCCATACGCAAGACCATCGGTCGGCAGTCGCAGAACTAATTTTGCGTTGTCGTTAATGGGCCTATATTTGGCCCATGAAAAAACGAACACCAGGCAGGCCCAAGGGGCCAAGGGGGCCGCGCACGCGTATCGTCAAGGTCTCGCTGCACCCGGATGAGCTGAACGCCATCCTCAAGATTACCAACGCACCAGCGCAGTACCTTCGGGAGTCTGCGCTGCTCCAAGCAAGGTACAAGCCATGAGGATGGGAAGCACGGCATTTACCGGCATCCAAGCCGCGTGCGCCATCATGATCGTGGTCGGCGCCAACACATGGGTTGCCGGTGGATGGGTGGCCGTGGCGGTGGCTGGGGCTATCGAGGCGGTGCTGGTCGGGATGTCTTACAAAAACTACACACCATGAACTTCGCAACCTTTAAGGAGCGCATGAAAACGCTCCACGAGATGCTCGACTCGCAGGACCGCGTGGGTGAGTTCATCCACAAGGAACTGGCTGTGGACGGCCATAAGCCATGCGTCAGCTTCGGATGGCCCATGATCAGGGCATACATCGAGATGCTGAAGGAAGCCGTCGGCGACGATGGCGATTGGATAGAGTACTGGCTGTGGGACTGCGATCGCGGGCGGAGCAAGACCGGAGGCTGGACGCATCAGGGGCTGCACGGGAAGATGCAGCCGATGCGGACCCTGAAGGACCTTTGGCAGGCCATCCACTACCGAGCCACTATTTAGAATCCAGTCTAAATTAGGGGTAGATGTTGCGCGGGCCATTTATTGGCCTACATTTGTCAAACCAACGAACAACAACACGCCATGAACACCAAGCCCACCATCACCGAAGCAATCGAAAGCGTCAAGGAATTCAACGCCACGATAGAGCAACTGCTGGACGAGACGGCAGCGATGATTGCCCGCATGGAAGCGGCCGCAGTAGACATCGCCAAGCTGAAGCGCCAAGTTTCGGCAGAGAAAGGCCGCAGAACCAAGGCAACGCGCTACTGGTAATGCGCCGCCTGCTTTACATCATAACCGAACCCGACAACACCATCATCGAGATAAACAGGGCCGGACCTACCCACACAACCAACACACACAGCACGAACATGAGCTACGACCCCGCTTGGCCCAACACGGCACGATACCCAGTAGACTTCACCGCACAGCTGACCATCAGCCGACCCACCGACACCACCCAAGAGACCTCACAGGAGACCGAGGAGAACGAACTCGACATCCTCTGCAAGATTATCGAAGACGCCGGATACACCGTCACACTCAACGAATGCTACCTTCAAGCCAAATGAGCACCACCAAAGAAAAGCTGCACATGCTCCTCGCGGACATCATCAGCGCAGAAGACTATGCCAAGGCCATCGAAATCGCCAAGACCGAGGAGGACCAGTTCGGCACCCACACCGACCTGCAGCACGTCACCCGCGATGTGATGGACGCCATCAACGAGCTGTCGCAGGCCATCGACCGCCTCGACGGTGACGTAGACGGCATCGTGTGCAGCATCCGACAGCGCCCCACCATGCCCGACTACTTCAACTTCCCATCCATCCGGCCATGACCACCACCATCCCACAGCGCCCCGCACGGTCCTTTGCCGTGTGGGTGCGCTACCTAGCGATCTACCGCCGATGCTACGTCTCAAGCCGTTCACCTTTCAACCACGCATCCGAATGAGCCTCACCAAGAACTCCGCCGCCTTCGACCGCATGATGGAAGAAGACCGCGCCCTCGACGCATGCAGCTACCTCAATTACCTTGAATACCGATACTTCAACAATGGAGACAGCAACCGAAGAGATGGTGTGGTCGATCATCAGACGCCTACAATCGGAGGACGGCGACCATTTGTCACCACGCGCCGTAGCCCGTATCCACGCCATTATCGACGACTGTAAGGTCGACTACTTCCCCGACACCGACAGCCAGACCAACCAAGCCAAATGGCTGGCAGAACGCATCGAACGCAACAGCGCGTAGAGGGCGGCGCTCAAAAGCCCCACATCAAACAACCCGATACAATGTCAGAGAAGAAGAGTGAAGCCCAACAACTGATACTGCGCAACGTCCGCGTGAAGTACGCCAAGGTGATCCGACCCGGTAAGGCCTACGACGAGAGCCAGCCCGACCTCTGGTCCGTGAGCATGTACGTGACCGATGAGGACCGCGACAACCTCATGGCGCGAGGCATCAACCCCAAGGAGGACAAGGAGGGGTCCGAGTACTGGATTGCCAAGCGCAACACCGTGAGCCGCGAGAAGGCAGCGGTGACGCCTCCGGTCATCGTGACCTCCAACAAGATGCCGTGGGGTGGTGAGGACATCGGCAACGGGTCGGTGTGCAACATCGCCGTCACGCTGTTCCCGTGGGCCAAGAGCAAGACCCAGAAGGGGACGCTGCTGTACCTCAACGCCATCCAGGTGGTGAACCATGTGCCATACAGCTCAGGCGGTGGTGACGTGTTCGACGCGGTAGATGGCAACACCGATACGCCGGTCACCTTCTGACGTAACCGGGGGCGGCACATGGTCGCCCCCACCTACGACATGATCTGGCCTATGATCTTCGGCATGGTCCGCGCCGCAGTGCAGGACGCCGAGCGACGCATCAACCAACGCATCGGCCCGTGGCTCTCGCCACGCCGGTTCAAATGACCACCCACCATGACAGACCCGAAATACTTCAACGTCCGTGAGCTGCGCTGCTGGATCACCGGCGGCAAGCCCAAGCAAAGGGAGCGACAGCCCGACACCCGCCAGCGTAAACGTTACAACACTTGGACCCACCATGTATAGCATCACCGTCCCCAGCGACTGCCACCTGCCCACCGACAAGGTCTGGACGCCGGAGCCAGGCTCCAAGGAGTACCAGAAGCGATGGGACGGGTGGCGTCCCAACTTCGAGCCGGACGCCCTCGACCTGTTCGCCCGCGCCGCAGACCTGCTCAAGCACAGCAGACCCATCGTCATCAAGCTGTCGGGCCCCAAGAAGTACACGCCCCTCAAGACTCACTGGTCGTCCAACGTCATGTGCATGCACGCATCCGCCGATGCCGACAACGTGGTGTCTGGGGAGGTCTTCAACCTGGTGCCCGAAGATGAGCGGTGCCGGTCATGCGAGTACTGGTTCCTCAACGCATGAGTGTCTACAGGGTGCTGCCCAGCGGCAGGCAGGTGAGGACGGTAGACACGCGCAAAGGATGGGCGGCGATACACGTCATGGCCGGAGGGCAGTGGGAGGTCACCAGAGGCGGCAAGCCCCTCGGGGCGGGCAGCGTCTGGAACAGCGACATTGGCGAGGCCAAGCGCAGGGCCGAGAATTTTCTCGCCAACATCATCGAGACCGAAGGATAGGCCTATATTTGAACGCTGCCGAAAGGGAGCCGCTGGTGTCAGACAGCGATGAAAACGCCACTTCATACCGCCCCAATGGGAACGCCATCCGCTGACACGGACGGCAAGTACCTGCGGGGCGTCCCCTTTTTACACATGCTCAACGCTTTACACTTTACACTTCGCTCCTTATACCCTTTATATAGCATATGGCACACAGGGTGGGTCATTGCGAAAAAAAAGGGGGGGGTGAAGTGTAAAGTGTAATCCTCCTGAGTTTCAACGACTTCCACTTTACACTTCCACTTTACACATGCAGTTCAGCGTATTCAAGGACATCAACGAGGTCGAACAGGGTCACGTCAAGGACGTGGGCTGGGTGGTCGACCGCATCCGGAAGGGGGCCTCGGCAGACCTCGTCAGGAGCATCCGGACACTCTCGGACAAGAAGCAGAGGGACGCCCTCAAGAAGGGGCTGCTGTCCATCTGCTGGTCCGGCATCTTCCGGCGACGTGCCGATCACCACATCACCGACCACAGCGGTCTGGTGTGCATCGACTTCGACCATGTGGTCGACATGCAGGGCCTCCGTGACCGGCTGGTGGCAGACCCATACACCCACGTCCTGTTCACCTCACCATCCGGTGACGGCCTCAAGGTGGTGGTGCGCATCCCCGCCAACGCCAAGACCCACAAGGGTAGCTTTCAGGCCCTGATGGAGTACTACAAGGTGGATGAGTTCGACCCCAAGAACTCCAACCTGAGCCGCGTCTGCTACGAGAGCCACGACCCGGACATCTACTACAACGCCGGAAGCACCATCTTCGACACCGTCATCGAGGACCGGGAGTACGACCACTCCATCGAGCGGCCCCTCATCCGGCTGGAAAGCGAGGACGCAATCGTCCAGAACCTGCTCCGATGGCACGAGCGCAAGTACCCGATGGCCGAGGGGCAGCGCAACGCCAACGGCTATGTCCTTGCCCGTGCCCTCAACAAGTTCGGCGTGTCGAAGCTGACCGCCACCCAGGTGCTGATGCAGGCACAGCAGGAAGGCTTTGACCGGGACGAGATAGAGCGGCTGGTGGAGAGCGCCTACAAGCACACCGACGAATGGAACACCCGGTCGTTCGAGGACCGATACACCGTGGCCTTCATCCGTGAGCGTGCCCTGTTCGGGGATAGCCCTGCCGACATCGAAAAGGGGGTCGCCACCCGGATCACCGACCCATTGATCCGGGCCAAGGCAGTACAGGAAGTGATGGGTCAGATTGATGGGTGCCAGTTCTGGACGAAGCTGAAGAACGGCGCCGTGGTCATCCACGACCATAAGCTCAAGGCATTCCTTCAAGATAGTGGATACCGCAAGCTATACCCCGCCGGGTCTCAGGGCTTCGTGTTCGTCCACGTATCGCGCAACCTGGTTCACATCACCACAGAGAAGCTGATCAAGGACTACGTCCTGCGCTACATCGCCAACGTGGGCGACATGGCGGTCTACGACAAGCTGGCGACCACCACCCGCCTGTTCAAGGATGAGTACCTGTCCATGCTGGACCCTATCGCGCTGGCCTTCGCGGAGGACACCAAGGACTTCTGCAACCTATACTACCGCAACGCCTGCATCCGCGTATTCAAAGACGGCATCGAGGTCATCGACTACGCCAACCTCGGCGGATACATCTGGGCGGATCAGGTCATCCAGCGCGACTACATGGAGGGCGTCACCGATGGCGGCGAGTTCCTGCGGTTCGCCAGCCTGATCAGCGGCGGCGATGCCCTGCGGCTCAAGGCGCACCGGACGGTGCTGGGCTACCTGATGCACGGCTTCAAGGACCTGAGCAACAACAGGGCTATCATCTACAACGACAGCACCATGACCGACAACCCCAACGGTGGCACCGGGAAGGGCATCATGGTGCAGGGCATGCGGGCCATGAAGCGGGTGGTGGAGCTGGATGGCAAGGCGTTCTCCTTCGACAAGGGGTTCCCCTACCAGATCGTCAATGCCGATACCCAGATACTGGTGTTCGACGATGTGCAGCGGTACTTCGCCTTCGAGAAGCTGTTCAGCCTGATTACCGAGGGCATCACCCTCGAGAAGAAGAACAAGGACGCCATCAAGCTGCCCGTGCAGAAGTCGCCCAAGATTGTTATCACCACCAACTACACCATCCAGGGGGACGGCAGCAGCCACGAGCGTCGGCGGTGGGAGGTCGAGATGTCCGACCACTTCAAGGTATCGCACACCCCAAACGACGAGTTCGGGCACCAGCTGTTCCTCGACTGGAGCGAGCAGGAGTGGCACCGGTTCGATGCGTTCATGGTCAACAGCATCACCATGTACCTGCAAGAGGGGCTGGTGAAGGCCAAGTGGGCCAACCTCGACAACCGGAAGTTCGCGGGCAAGACCGACTACGACTTCTTCGAGTGGGCGCAGGAGGACGACAGGCTCCCGTTCGGCGTCAGGATATACAAGGGTGCCAAGCTGGAGGAGTTCGTGCAGGAGTACACCGACTACGGGCCACGGGGCAAGCGGACGCTGAGCGGCAAGCGGTGGGCCAACTGGCTGGATACCTATGCCATGCACATGGGGTGGCAGAGCAAGCACGGCATCGACCAGCAGGGGCGATGGGTGGTGTTCACAAAGGAAGGTGACGAGGTCGCCACTGAGATAGTAACGGAGGCTAACAATGTGTTTTGATGGCATACTACGTGGTCTATAAATCGAACATCCATAAAAGGATGCTGGAGAATGGGTTGACACAGCACTATGTGATGATTGGCGTATACAATTCAGAACAGGCGCTGAAGATGCACGGAGCGATACACTACAACCGCTTCAACCGAGAGGAGGACGCCACAAAGGATTGGGACGCACATTGTAGGCAGATGCAAAAAGAGTGGCCGCTGCGTGCTGGCATGGACGTGGCATCGGCTCGGAAGCTGCTGGACATCTCCAATGATTGCGTCACCATCGACGGCAGGCACCACACCATGAGGATGGATGTACCAGGAGAACAAAAGCAACTATTTTGACCATGAACTACCTAAGCACCAACCTCAGGAGGATGCGCACGCATCAGGGCATCACACAGGCGGAGGCAGCGCGGCGCCTTGGATTGCTGCCTGCCAGATACTCGAGCTGGGAGGGAGGCGCCGTGGAGCCAAGCATCGACATGATGCTGGCCTGCTGCACCATGTACCGGATGGGCGTGAGCATCATGCTCACCAAGGACCTGGCTCCGCTGACCAAGGAGGACATCAACAAGCTGGTGAAGCCATGAGAGCGCACAAGTGGATGATGCAAGGCGCTTCCAATATCGTGGCCCTTGCCGACTGCTGCTCGGTGTGCGGCCTGCGATCCTTCGTGATGTATGACAAGGGGCGCAGCCGCAAGCTGGTGAAGAGGCATGGCGTCGCCTACTGGCGCATGCCGGGCATGAAGTACACCAGCGACACGAGGTTCTTCCCAGAAGAATGCCCCGGACGCAAAAAGCAACTCGACCTGTTCGCATGGTAACCCTCCGCCCATACCAGACCGAGGCAGCGCACCATCTGGTCCGCCTACTGATGGACCATCGCATCGCCTACCTGCGGGGCGAGGTCCGCGTTGGAAAGGGTTTTACAGCCTTCCAAGCCGCCCGACTGCTTCGTGCCACCAGAGTGCTGGTCATCACCAAGAAGAAGGCCATCGCCTCCATCGTCAAGGACGCCGCCGCCATCGGCGTGGAGGCCACCGTCACCAACTACGAGCAGCTCCCCAAGCTCAAGGGCACCACCTGGGACCTGCTCATTGTCGATGAGGCCCACGGCGTCGGTGCCTATCCCAAGCCCTCCAAGCGGTTCAAGGACCTCAGGCAGCTGCACTACACCCGCCTGCTGCTGATGAGCGGGACGCCATCGCCGGAGAGCTACAGCCAGCTCTACCACCAGTTCACCCTTGGCCCCGCCCCGTGGGCTGCCTACAAGAACTTCTACCGGTGGGCCGACACCTACGTCAACGTGAAGGACAAGAGGGTGGGCACCGGCACGGTGGTCAAGGACTACAGCGACGCCAAGGAGGCCATCATCATGCGCGACATCCAGCCGCTGACGGTCAACATCACCCAAGAGCAGGCGGGCTTTACGACACATATCGAGGAGCAGGTCCACCGCGTCGAGATGCTGCCCCGCACCTACCGGCTGGCCCGTCGCATCATGCGCGATGGGGTCATTGGCAAGCCGGGGCGCAGGGTGGTGCTGGCCGACACCGCCGTCAAGGAGCTGAGCAAGCTCCACCAGATCTACAGCGGGACGGTCATCACCGAGAGCCATGGAGCGATGGTGTTCGATAGGTCCAAGGCCATCTACTGCCGCGAGACATTCAAGGGCAAGACGGCCATCATGTACAAGTTCCAAGCGGAGGGTGCCATGCTCAAGGCCGCGTTCGAGGGGCGGTGGACCGACAGCCCCGAGGAGTTCAACGCCACCGACAAGGTCTACATTGGGCAGGTGCAGAGCAGCAGGGAGGGTGTCAACCTGAGCAGCGCCGACGACCTGGTGTTCTTCAGCATCGACCATTCAGCTCTCAGCTATTTGCAGGGTATCAATAGGGCTGCTTACCTTGGCCGTGACAGGGCCAACAGGGTGCACTGGCTGTTCGCCGCCCGGTCCATCGAGCCGAGCATCTACAAGCTGGTCAGGAACAAGGAAACGTACACCACAACACACTACCGACGTGACAGAAGCAGCCTTTCAAGCGACACTTATCAAGCGGTATGAGGCCGATGGGTGGTACGTCACCAAGCTCATCCAGTGCAACAAGACCGGCATGCCCGACCTCATCCTGACCAAGCCCAACGAGGTCCGCTGGGTCGAGGTCAAGGCCGAGAAGGGCAGGCTGTCACCCGTCCAAGAGTACCGCCACGCCGAGCTGAGAGCCCGTGGCTTCACCGTTGATGTGATCAGACCATGAGCAACACGAAGTATTTGCGCGAACTTTTGGAAAGCCTAGATGTGCTGAACCCCGAACGGGCGTGCGAACGCATTAGCGAGGCGTTGCAGGAACTCAGGCAGGTAGAAGCCGACCGCGCCAAGGACGCCGAACTGATCCAGCGGCTGGTGGATGCGCTGGAATACGTGGCATCGTACGACAACGGATGCCCGTTGCCTACTTGGGAGAAAGGATATAACGAGGCGTGGGCGTACGCCAACTCAGCCCGCAAGGACGCCGAAGCCGCCGGATACAAACCTTCAGACCGATGAGCAACAAACGAGAGCCGCTGTTGAGCGATAGAAACCTATGGGATAGAAGCGCGGAGATTGTCCGTGACTTTTACGAAGCCGCCCGCGCCAAGGACGCCGAGTTAATACAGCGGCTGGTGGATGCCTTAGAAAATCTGCGCGAAATACATCAGGAGTCGGCAGGTCGTGAAGCACTAACAGGCATGGATGAGCTTGCCGCCGCCGCCGCCGCTGGGTTCAAACCTACAACCCCATGAAGCTCCACCTCATCCAGCCCCAAGAACTCTACGGCCCCGAAGAGCGCGAGGCCGAGCTGCTCTACTGCTGGCACCAGAACGCCGCCATCTTCGATGTGGTCTCCGCCATCCAAGGGCGCCCCGACTTCACCGAGCTGTTCGCCATGTGCCGCCCAGACCACGTCAACGTCATCGCCAACAGCGACATATACTTCGACCACACCCTGCGCGAGAACAGCGACACGCTGGACCCCGACCAGTGCTGGGCACTGTCCCGATGGGAGGACCTCGGCGGCACAACACTGCTGCCATACCACCGGTCCGACAGCCAGGATGCGTGGGTGGTCCGTGGTGGCCCGTGGACCGTCGACGCACCCTTCCCGATGGGCATCCCCGGGTGCGACAACGCCATCGCCTACGAGCTCAAGGCGATGGGCCTCGACGTGATCAACCCCTGCCGGACGGTCCACGCCATCCACCTGCACACCAGCAACTACCGCACCTATGGTGAGGGGCGCGGGAAGCCCAAGGCCTACAGGATTACACCACCCTACCACTGGGTCCAACCCTGCAGCCTATGACGCCACAGCAGACACGGCAGTGGATACTCGACGGCATCCGCGCCGGAGAGCGCCGCATCTTCGTCAAGTTCGGCGACGGCGAGCTGCTGTGCATGCACGGCGCCAACAAGGGGTACCACACCATCAACGGTGATGACTACACCGACGAGTCACAAGCCTACGTCCATGAGGCGCTGACCAAGCTGTCCAAGCGCACGGATACCGCCATCGGCAAATGGCCCGACCATGCGCCGCACAGCCTGCTGCGCCAGTTCCATGCCGATCACCTCAAGCCACCCTATGTGGACTATACCAGCCTGCTGCTGCAACAAGGCAACGAGCAGGAGATGCTATCCTTTTGGACCTCCATCCGTGACCTTGTCCAGATAGACTACGTGGCACCCGCACGGATGGCGCGGGTGGCCCAGTGGCTGCGCGCTCGACACGTCGTCATCCCAGACCATAACGCGCACCCCATCGACACCACCGGCATCACAGCACCATTGGTGATCGTGGGGGCGGGGCTGGCCGCCAAGCCCCTCATTAGCACGCTGGCCGAGGCCAACACGTCGCAGCACCTGCTCGACGTGGGGTCCGGCTTCGACATCCTCGCCATCGGCACCACTCGACAGGACCAACCCGACGCCAACAACGCCCGCAAACTATTCAACCTATGACCATCATCCACCTCGCTATGGGCATGCCCGAGTTCGACCGCGCATGCCTCCAAGAGGGGCACGCCGTCCTGCGCCTCGACTGGGGCAGCATGGACCACGACACCCGGCAGCGGTCCATCATCGAGAACTGCTACTTCCTGAAGGCCGACGTGCTGTTCATGCAGCTCCAGACGCCCAACGTAGTCGACCCTTCAACGTTGAAGGAGGTCCGCGACATGGGCGTGATGGTCATCAACTGGACCGGTGACGTGCGTGACCCCATCCCACAGCACTACATCGACCTAGCGCCGCACGTCGACATCACCGCCTTCACCAACCACCCCGACGTGCTGACCATGCGCGAGATGGGCTTCGACGCACGCTACCTCCAGATAGGCTACGACCCGCTCATCTATAACACCGCCAACCGCCCGCCCAACTGCTCCCGCGTAGTGTTCATCGGCAACGACTACCGCGACCGGTTCCCGCTGTCACAGGACCGCCGCGAGAAGGTGGACGCCCTGCACCATGCCTTCCGCTCAAACTTCCACGCCTACGGCAAAGGGTTCGGCAAGATGGTCCTCAAGGGCACCGACGCCGAGGTATACAAGGAGGCGCTCATCGCCATCAACCTCGACCACTTCGACCGCGCAGGGTTCTACTCCGACCGATACCTGCGGGCCCGCGCCTGCGGTGCCTACACCATCAACGGCACGGCCATGACCACCGAGCAGCTCATCGAGGAGGTGCGCAACGCCATGGACAACCCAGCCCAGACCGAGGCGCTCGGCATGGACCAGGCCGAGAGCACATGGCTCGTCGACCGCTGGAACAACCGCATCCAAACAATAGCGCAATGGCGAACATCCTCATACTGACCGGCTACACCGATAACATGGCCGACGTGGGTGACCGCTGCGCCGCATCGCAGCGCGCCTACGCCGAGCGCCGTGGCTACACCCACGAGACGGTGCGCACCTACCACAACCGGACGCACCCCTCGCACCAGAAGCTCGAGATGATCACCGAGCGCATCGGCTCCTACGACGGCATCATGTGGATGGACGCCGACAGCTACGTCACCGGTGACATGGACCTCGAGCCGCTATCCTACGGGCAGCAGGTGATGGACATCAGCATCGACTGGTGCGCACCGATGCCCGACGACCTCGCCACCACCTACCTGTCGGCCGGCAACTTCATCATCTGGCGCAAGGAGCGCACGACCAAGTTCCTGCACACATGGGCCAACTACTCCGAGCGGTATGCCGTCCGTGACATCTGCTGCTGGGAGCAGGACGGCCTGCGGGCCGCGATGAGGGACCAGCCGTGGCTCGACGGCCTCGTGCGCCGACACCCGCGCCGCACCTTCAACGCCGTCCACCACACCTGCACCAACCGCAGCTTCCCCAACAGCGCACCCATGCCGTGGGAACCCGGCGACCTGCTCATGCACCTGACCAACGTGGACCGCCTCGCCATCCTCGACACGCTATGAAGAGCTACGCCGACATCATCGACCTGACCCCGTGGATACCCGACTGGCACGACCAAGGGGCCTGCATGGACCGCCGACACATCCTGTGGCTGCGATACCTGCTCATGCAGACCAAGGTCCAGCGCACCCTCGAGATAGGCGTCCACACCGGAGCCAGCGCATCCGCCTTCGTCGCGGCCAACATAGCCGACGCACACTTCGCCGACCTCGGATTCTGCCTCGAAGCACGCAAGGTGATCGGTGACCACGGCACACTCCACCAGCGCAAAGGCGCCGAGGTGCTGCTCGCCA
>Ga0209079_10000424_pt1 | contig 16948 bp, 15 predicted proteins | sample PPLLaktember2015_2_FD_187259 | JGI IMG/M metagenome (GOLD analysis project Ga0209079, IMG submission 187259) | Freshwater sediment microbial communities from Prairie Pothole Lake near Jamestown, North Dakota, USA - PPLs Lake P7 Core (6) Depth... | ecosystem: Environmental > Aquatic > Freshwater... | reverse complement strand
CGCCTTGCGACCGTCGACGCGTCGGCCCAGTTCCTGGCCGCCTTGGCTGGGATCGTCGATCCGGAGGCAAAACGGAAGATCATCGGGCGGGAGTTCGTCGCCGTCTTTCGCCGGGAGGCCGAGCGTCGCGGCCCGTTCCGCTTCCTCGCCCAGGGAACCCTTTACCCCGACGTCATCGAGTCGGCGGGCGGCGAAGGCGCCGCGAACATCAAGAGCCACCACAACGTCGGGGGATTGCCGGCCGACCTCGGCTTCGAGCTCCTGGAGCCGCTGCGAACGCTGTTCAAGGACGAGGTGCGACTGCTCGCCAAGCTCCTCGGCCTTCCGGACGTCATCCGGCTCCGCCACCCGTTCCCCGGTCCCGGGCTCGCCGTCCGAATCCTCGGCGACGTCACCGCCGAGCGGCTCGACCTCGTGCGACGCGCCGACGCGATCTTCCTGGAGGTCCTCGAGGCCCACGGCGCCTACCACGACGCGTGGCAAGCGCTGGCGGTCCTCACTCCCATCCGCAGCGTCGGGGTGGCGGGTGACGACCGCCGCTACGGACACGTCGTGGCTTTGAGAGCCGTCACGAGCGTCGACGCGATGACCGCCGATTGGGCGCGGCTTCCCTACGACGTCCTCGATGAGGCCGCACGCCGAATCACGCGGGAGATCCCCGAAGTCGGGCGCGTCGTCTACGACATCACGAGCAAGCCGCCGGCCACGATCGAGTGGGAGTAGGCATCCGGGCTAGGCTCTACGCGCGAAGAGCTCATCCCAGACCTGGACCGCGAGCACCCCAAACAGCTCCGGGGCCCAGTCTCCGTCGCCCGTCCGGTGGCGTCCGAGGAGGCGAGCGACGGCGGGAGGGTCGAAGAAGCCCTTCTGGCGTAGACGCCGCTCGGAGAGGAGGTCCTCGGCAAACTCGGGAAGAGGACCCCGCAACCATGCCGCCCTCGGTGCGGCGAGACCGCGCTTCTTCCGCCATGCGATCTCGTGTGGAAGAATCGGCTCGACGGCTCTCCGCAGGATGTACTTCTCCCGCAGGCAGCTCATCTTGAGCGACGGCGGAATCTGCGTGGAGAACTCCACCAACTCGTGGTCGAGGAACGGCACGCGCGCCTCCACCGAGGCGCCCATCGCGCCGCGATCGAGGGTGTGCGTGACGAGCGACGGGAGGCGAAGCTTCGCTTCCAAGTACTGGAGTTGGGCGAAGGGGTGCCAACCGCGGAACTCCGCCGGCGGCGTCAACTCAACCTCGAGATCTGCGAGTCGGCCAATCGAGCGTCGCGCCTCCGGCGCGAGCAGAGATTCCATGACGCCCAGTCGAGTCTCGTTGACGCTCGCGCGGTAGCGCTGGATTCCCACCTCTCGCGGGGCCGTGAACAAGTCGCGAGCCCAACGACCGCGGCTCCGCAGGAATGCCTTCGCAAGGGGTCGACGGACGGCTCCTGGAAGCCACGTCACGAGCCGCGACAGCTTCTCGAGTTCGAACCTTCTGTACCCGCCGAACATCTCGTCCGAACCCTCGCCGGTGAGAACGGTCTTCACCCGCTCGGCCGCCGCACGCCCGAGCAGGAGTCGAGGGACTTCAATCCCGCTCAGGGTTGGATCCTCGGCGTACCACAGGGCGTCGCGGTGCAGCGCAAAGGACTCCTGCCCGCAGATCGCCATGCGGTTGTCAAGCGAGAAGCCGGGCTCATCGAGCAGCGTGCGTTGCGTACGAATCTCGTCGAGCCCGCCCACCTCGAATCCGAGCGTGAACGTCCGAATCGGCTCACGGACGCAGCGACACATGAGCGCAACGACAACGCTCGAGTCGAGGCCGCCGCTCAACCATGCACCGACCGGGACATCGCTTCGGAGGTGGAGCCGCACGACCTCGTCCAGCTTCTCGCCCAACGCCTCTGCCCACGCTGCCTCGCTGCGCCTCGGCTCTTCGCCGCGGGGCGGGAAAGCGAGATCCCAATAGCGGTGGATCGACGCCCGCCCCTCGTGATACAGGAGGCACGCGCCCGGGACGATCTGGCGGATGTTCGCGAACAGGGTTGCCGGAGCCACGATGAACCCGAGGTTCAGCAGCTGCCGCAGCGTCGAGAAGTCGATGGCTCGGTCGACCGCGTCCGCCGCAAGAATGGCCTTCTGCTCTGACCCAAACCAGATCCCTTCCTCCGAGATCGCGTAGTAGAGCGGCTTGATCCCCAGCCGGTCGCGAGCGAGGAAGAGCGTCCGTCGATCGCCGTCCCACACGGCCAGCGCGAACATGCCCCGCAGACGCTGGACGCAGTCCGCACCATGGTCCTCGTACAGGTGGACGATAACCTCGGCGTCCGAGTGGGTTCGGAAGACGTGGCCTGCCGCTTCGAGTTCGCCGCGCAGTTCGACGTGGTTGTAGATCTCGCCATTGCAGATGACGAACGTCGACTCGGTCTCATTCGCAATCGGCTGGTTTCCGGTCTCAGGGTCGATGATCGACAGCCGCCGGACACCGAGGCCGACTCCAGGTGCGATGTACTGCCCATGGCCGTCCGGCCCTCGATGCCGCAGGGTATCCACCATCCGCAGGAGCACGTCGTCTCTTACTACGCGCTCGGCATCGCGAAACCCCACGCCCGTGATCCCGCACATCAGCGACCTCCGCACCTCGGCGTCTTCCCGCGAAGTGCAGGGCATTCGAGGACCAGCGTAGGCAGCTGCCGCGGCGACAGCGCCACTCGGACTCCGGCTCGTTCCAGGGCCTCGGTCTTCTGGGCCACGGATCCCTGCTTGCGGCTCATGAGGGCCCCCGCGTGTCCCACTCTCCTCCCCGGAGGAGCCGTACGCCCCGCCATGTAGGCGAAGGTTGGCAGCGCGGATCCGCCCAGGGCCTCCGCCAACCGCTCTTCCTGGGTTCCGCCGATCTCGCCGACGACGACCAACCCCTCCGTGTCGGGGTCGGCCGCAAACCACGGCACGAACTCCGCCATGTCCGTCCCGATGATGGGGTCTCCTCCAACGCCCACCATGGTGGTGATGCCGATCCCCGCAGCCTGCAGGATCGCCGCCACCTCGTACGACAGCGTGCCGCTTCGCGAAAGCACTCCGAAGCGCCCCGGCGAGAAGACGTCGGCCGGCATGATGCCGAGCTTCCCGTATCCGGGAGAGATGATGCCGGGCGAGTTCGGCCCGATCATCACGGTCCCCGAGTCGCGGCAGGCTTCCCGGATCTCGAGCGCGTCGTAGATCGGAACGTGCTCCGCAATCACAACGAGGAGACCCAGCCCCGCCTCGACGGCCTCCATGGCCGCCGCCCGCGCGCAGGGACCGGGGACGAATGACACCGACGCGTTGGCTCGGACCCTCTCGACCGCCTCCCGCACGGAGTCGAACACGGGGAGGCCGTGGATCTCCGTCCCTCCCTTGCCGGGAGTGACCGCGCCGACGAGTCGCGTGCCCGCCTTCAGCATCCACTCCGTCTGCCGTGCACCAATGCGGCCGGTTCCTCCCTGAACGACGGCCCGCGTGCTCGACGTCAGCAGAATGCTCACGGCGCCTCCCCGACAAGGGAGGCGAGCATCTCCACCGCCGCCTCCGTTTCGATCCCGCGCGCCGTCGGAATGCCCGCGTCCGCAAGGAGCGCCCACGCCTCCTCCTGCTCGTTCCCGAAGAGCTTCACGACCAGAGGAATCTCGATCCGCCTCTCCGTCACCGCGGCGACAAGCCCTCGTGCGGCCTCGACCATCGGGTTGATCCCGCCATAGAGGTTCACAAGCACGCCGCGCAGCGCCGGGCGGTCGAGAACCAGGTCGAGGGCCCCGCGCACCAGGTCCGCCGTGATCCGCCCCCCTGTCTCGAGGAAGTTCGCCGGGCGAAGCCCCGCCGCCTCGAGCAGATCCATGCTCTCCATGGCGAGCCCGGCGCCGTTCGCAAGGACGCCGACGTCGCCGTCCAACTCGATGAATCCGTTCAGCCCTAAGGCCTCGGCGCGCGCCTCGCGCTCGCTCCTGTCGCGCCGCGCCGCCCTTGCGCCTCCGATCCCCTCCTGCCGGTAGAGCGCGTTGTCGTCGACCTCGACGTGAGCGTCCGCCGCCACCAACGACCCGTCGCTCACAACCAGGAGCGGGTTGATCTCAGCGAGGAGCAGGTCGTTCTTCCGTACGCAGGTGTACAGAGACTCGGCGAGCCCCGAGACCGAGTCCGTCAGCTCGTCCCGGCGTTCCGAGGCGAGGAACCGCCTCAAGGAACTGAGATCCGGCCCGCGGCGGGCTGCGACGGGCACGCGCAGGACCTCGTCCGTAGGCAGAGCATCCACGCTTTCTCCCCCCGAGAGACCCAGCAAGAGCCACAGCTGCTCCGAGGCGTAGTCGAGAAAGTAGGAGATGTAGAGCTCGTGACGGGCCGTGACTCGTCGCTCGACGAGCAGCGTCTCGGCGCGCCGGCCCAAGATGGAAGACGAGAGAAGACGCGCGGCCTCCCTTGTCGCCGCCCCATCATCGGCGACCTGAACAACCCCGCTCGCCGCCTCGCGTCGATCGCCCAGCACCTGGGCCTTCAGCATCACGGGGTATCCGAGGTCCCGAGCCGCAGATACGGCCTCCGCAGGCGTCGCCGCCAGCTTCCCGCCCGGGACGGCAATGCCAGACTCGGCAAACAGCGCCTTCCCCTCATGCTCGAGAAGTCTCACAGCGACAGCCGGCCTCCCCTTCGGCGTGCTTGTCCGCCCCTCAGGCGCTGCATTCCGCTACTCGCCGTAGTAGCCGATTCTGCGGTACGTGGCTTGGGTCTCCTGCCAGTGTGGGTCCTTGCCGCCCGAGACCCAGATTGACGTGACGCGCTTCGTCCAGTTCCCAGCGTCGTCCACCGTGTACTCGTAGGACGTCTTCGTCGGCGCCGGCGGAGAGGTGAAGACGATGAAGCCAAGAGTCAGCTGGCCGGACGTCTCCTCGAGCGTCACATTCCCTCGGGCGTCGTACTCGTACGTGGTCGTATACGGCGAGTCCTCGGCGCCTTGAGAGTACAAGGACACCTCGACGGGACGCCCCTTCCCGTCGAGCTTCTTGATGCTCCACGAAATAAGCTCCCCTCCGGCGTCGTAGCGGTCGGCCCTCTCCTCGCCCGCTTTGTAGGAGTAGACAAGCTTCGATGTCAGCGCCCCCCCGGCGTTGTACTCGATGACGCTTTGGATCCTTCCGGCGCCGTCGCGCTCGTAGACGAGCGTCTTCTGCAGCTGCCTTCGGCCGGAGCGGACCTCGGCCGTCGTGCGCGCACCGCCGCTCTCGTGAACGTACGTCGTCTCCTCGACGGCTCTTCCGCCAGGCCCGTTTCCCACCTCTTCCTTCACCAGCAGCCCGTTCTCATACGTGTAGGTGCGCTCGATGCCCAAGCCCCCAGGCCCCCCATACTGGATCCACTGCCGCAGAAGACCGTCCTCGCCGAATCCCATCGTCTCGACTACGACCCGCGGCCCCTCGACAGGTCCCGATGTGCTCTCGAACAGCTGCGCCGTCTCGACGACAAGCATCGCGACCTTCCCGACAAGTCCTAGATCCTGGCGGGAAACCCCGTGCAGCGGATCGGCCGTCTCGCGGGTCGTCCAACCCATCCACGGCAGAAGGACCATCGCCGCCGCGCACACCCCCGCCTTCAGGCGCGCCCCACTTCTTGGCTTCTCCACGGTCGCTCCTTCGGAGCCTCCGAACCGGCCCCATCCCCGCTTCAGGACCCTCTAGTGCCTGGCCAAGCCGGCCTCTCGCGCCTCTTCCATCCGGAGGATCGCGTCCTCGAGCGGCTTCAGCGAGACTTCCTCCGACGACCGCCTCTCGTAGTAGCCGAACGGGTTGTCGAGGTCGCCGATCAGGAACAGAAGAAAGGCGAGAAGGAACACGATCACGCCGACCAGGAACAGCGACTCGAAGATCGGGCCCGTGTTCGAGAGGACGAGGGCGAGCGACAGGAGGACGGTCGTCAGCTCGGCGATCAGGTAGCCGGACGAGATGAAGGACGTCTCACGGATCGTGTGGATCCGGACGATCGAACGACGCAGCGCGTGCTGCTCCTGCTTGACGCGCGCAATCGACGAGGCCTGGCTCGGCGATTCGAGCGCAAGGAGTCGTGGGCTGAGGTCGCCAAGCGCGGTCATCAGCTCCGCCGTGCGCCGTTTCTTGTAGAACCAGTCCCGCAACAGACCTGCCAGATCCCGGACGCCGTCGGCAAGCGAGACGTCGCCGCCCCCGCGGCGCGCCATGTTCGTCGCCTCGTCGTGCATGATCTCGAGCGACGTCGCGACCTCCCCGGGCAGCTTCTCGCTCTCCTTGAAGTCGGCGATGACGCCGCCAAGCAGGAACCCCATCAGGAAGACGTCGGCTGCGACGAGGCCCGACAAGAGCGCGTTGAGCGATAGCACCTCCCAGCCGAGTGCGTGCGCTCCCGCCTTCAGCGCGACCACGACCGCGACGACAACGAGTGCGCTCCCCACGATGCGCGCGTGCTTCTTCTCGATCCGCCGGAACACGATCCACCTCCGCTCCGCACGACAGGCCGCACAGCGCCCGCCGATCCGCCCACAGGGTACCCGGGACGAAGGCGCCCGCCTACCTCAACACGCACACCGCCAGCGCTGACTCGCGCGTCGGCGGGTACGGGAAAGACTAGAGGGAAACCCGATAGTCGGACTCCAGTTCGCGCAGGGCCTCGATCCGCCGGGTGTAGTACTCGTCGTCGAGCCCACCGTATCCCCAGTGGCACGCGTTCTCGGCGTGGACGCCCATGTGCCAGATGTGCCTCGCGCAGACAAAGAGAGGCACGGCGACGAGGTCGAGATGGCTCACCGCGCGCACGGCGCGGTATGCGGACAGGAACGGCGTCCACCGTTCCTCCTCCTGCCCCTGCAGCCGCGCGCACCATCGGAACACGGCGAGGTCGTAGGCGCGGTATCCGAACCCGCCGCCGTCGAAGTCGTAGAACGTGAGTACGCCGTTCTCGTCGACGTTCGCGTGGTAGCACTGCAGGTCGCCGTGGCAGACGCCGCGTTCGAGATCCTTCTCCGGCAATGCCTCGATGGCGTGCTTCACGGCGCCGGCGAATCGCGTGAGGTAGTCCCAGTCCTCGGCGCGTCGCGAAAGGATCGGCTCGACGAAGCGGAGCGGCCGGTCGATCAGATGCTCTAGATCGACGTGGAAGCGCTCGTGCGGACTCTCGAAGTCGTCGAGCGCGTTGTGCATTGCGGCCACAGCCGTGCCGTAGGCGCGGGCAACGGAAGCCGGATCCTCAGCGTACGTCAGCTCTCTGCCCTGCGCGAGGGCGAACAGCGCGGCGAAACGCGCCCCCTCCAGGGCATCGACGTCGTGCAAGAAAGAGCCATCGGGCTTCGCGATCGGGTACGCCACAGGGATTCCCTTCCGGTGCAGGTGGGCGAGCACGTCGAGCTCGCAGAGCGCGTCCTCGCGCGTGCGCCAGCCGCGGCGGTAGACGCGCAGGAAGTAGACCGAGCCGTTCGCTCTCGCGACGCGGTACGTGTCGTTGAATCCACCCTGGAAGAAGCGGACGTCAGCGCCAGCGCCGATGCCAAACGCCGGCAGAACCTGGGCCGCCAACGCTTGCGGCGACAGGATCGAATGGGCTGCGGGGAACGGAGCGGTCATCGGATCCTCCTGCGAGAGATGCATGAAGGGTACTTGGCGTCGTCGGATGCGGCCACTGCGCCTGGCGTAGTCCTAACGAGTGGGTGGCGCGTAGCCTGAGGGGACCGCGGCGCCGCATGCTGCGCACGTCGTCTCGTACCACCACGTCGCTTTGCCGCACGACGGGCACGTCCAGCGCTTGCCTTGGCCGGCGCACCAGCGGGCGTGGCCGCTGGCGTTGTCCTGGGCGCGCAGCGCGCGGAGGTTGTCGACGATCTCGACGAGGTGGGGCCGGCGTGTTTCAAGGCTCTCGAGCGAATCGCACGGCATCTCGGGGCACTCGGCGCAAGAGGTGTAGCCTCGTCCCGTCGGGCAGTCGCGATACCAGCAGGAGCGGCAGGCGAGCGTCACTCTGCTTGAGCGACACCCATCGCAGGCGAGACCTTCCTCCGGCCGGCCGAGCGTTGCGGCCGCCGCGGCAAGGTCGCCGCTCTGGGTGCTCTGGTAAATGAGGCAGGCTCCACAATACAGGCCGCAATAGGCGTCGAGGCGCATTGCCGTCACAGGGCTCCTCGCAGGATGTCGAAGAACGGGCCGAAGTCGACGTTCCCGCCGGAGAGAATCACTCCGACGCGTTTCCCTCGAACATCGATCTTGCCGCCGAGAAGCGGCGCAACGGCCACCGCGGATGACGGTTCGATGATGAGCTTCGCACGTTCCCACACGAAGCGCATGGCGTCGACGATCTCCCCCTCCGAGACGAGCACGATATCGTCGAGGTCCCGCCGCAGGATCTCGAATCCGTTCTCGCCGAGCGGGGTCCGGAGACCGTCGGCGATTGTGCGTGGGACGAAGTCCGTCACCCGCACGCCCGTTCGAAGCGACCGCACCGCATCGTCCGCTCCCTCGGGCTCGCACCCGATCACCCGCACGTGGGGTAGGAGGTGCCGAGCGGCAATGAGCGTCCCGGAGAGAAGGCCGCCCCCGCCGACGGGTGCAAGGACAAGATCCAGCTCGCCGACCTCGTCGAGGAGTTCCCACGCCGCGGTTCCCTGGCCGGCCATCACCCGCAAGTCGTCGTGCGAATGGACGAGAGTCGCCCCCGTCTCTTCGCCGACCCGCACCGCCATCTCGCGCCGCCCCTCGTGTGTGGCCGGGCAGAAGACGATGCGGGCGCCGTAGCCGCGCGTCGCGGCGACTTTGGCGGGGTTCGAGTCCTCCGGCATGACCAGGTGAGCGGGGACCCCATGCAGTTTCGCTGCCAGAGCGACGGCCTGGGCGTGATTCCCGCTCGAGGGAGCGTACACGCCGCGGGCGCGCTCGGACGGCGAGAGAGAGGCGATCGTGTTCGTCGCGCCGCGGAACTTGAACGACCCCGTTCGCTGGAAGTTCTCGCACTTCAGGAAGACCGTCCCACCGCACGCCGCGTCGATTGTTCGGCACGTCTCGACGGGCGTACGGCGGGCAAACGGCGCGATCCGCCCGCGCGCCGTCTCGACGTCTTGCCAGACCAGGCGTTCTCTCACGTCGCCTCCCGGAAGAAGGCGTCGCGATAGACACGCAGCTCGGCGATGGACTCGCGCAGGTCGTCGAGCGCGCGGTGCCTCGACGTCTTGGCCACCTTCTCGACCACCTCCGGCCGCCATCGGCGGGCGAGCTCCTTGATCGAGCTCACATCGACGTTCCGGTAGTGGAAGCAGGCTTCGAGCTTCGGCATGTGACGAATGAGGAATCGGCGGTCGAAGCAGACCGAGTTCCCGCACAAGGGCGACCGTCCGACGAGGCAGTAGCGGCGCACGTAGGCCAGGGTCTGCGCCTCCGCTTCGCCAAGCGACGTCGTCGACGTGCGCGACGCTTCGAGCAGGCCGCTCACACCGTGTTGCTTGCGGCACCACGGATCGAGTTGGCCGATCGCGCGACCCTCTTGGTGAATGACAAGATCGATACCGTCGCCCAGCTCGTTCAGGTCCTTGTCCGTTACGAGGCAGGCGATCTCGAGGATCACGCGCGCCTCGGGATCGAGGCCCGTCGCCTCAAGGTCGATCCAGATCAGGTTGTCAAGGCTCCTCGCCATCCCCCCTCCTCGCCCGGAGAGCTTACCGCGGCGGCGCGAGGGAAGCCACGCTCCGGTCCCGCGCCAAAGACAGGGCGGTCGCGAGCCCGGCCCGCGACCGCCCAACACGGAATCCCTACGGAACGCGATCTACTTCCTCACGCCCGGTCCCGCCGGAGCGCCTAAGGACGTCGGCCGCAGGCCGAGCAACGCCACGACAAGGCCCAGGGCGGAAAGCCCCATGACGGGAACGAACACCGGCAGGTAGCCGCCCGTCGCGTCGTGGATCATGCCCGACAGAAGGTTCCCGGCAATCGCCCCGATGCCGTAGGCGGTGAACACCACGCCGTAGTTCTTGGCGTAGTGCTTGGCGCCGAAGAAGGTGGACGTCGCCGTGGGAGCGATGGCAAGCCATCCGCCGAGGTTGAGCCACAGCACCGAGAACCCCACGAAGTAGACAGCCGGGCTGCCTTGCCCTGCGAAGTACAGGAGCGCCGACGCGCCGAGAATCAGGGCGAACGACAGAAGCGCCGTGCCCCTGGGCGTGATCTTGTCGGTCAGCCATCCGAAGAGCGGCCGGCCGACGCCGTTGAACACCGCGAACACCGACACCGCGATGGCTGCGGTCTCGGAGCTGAGCAGGGCAACCTCGCGCCCGACGGGGGCGGCAATCCCGATGGCCATCAGACCGGCCAAACAACCGATGATGTACGAGCCCCACAGGGCATAGAAGGCCGGCGTCCGCAACATCTGACCGCGGTCCAGCTCGACGCCCGTCCCGCCCTTCGCTGCCGCGCCCTTCCATCCTGCCGGCTTCCAGTCGGGCTTTGGATTCTTCAGGCCGAACGAAAGCACGACGAGGACGGCAAGAAAGGCGATCCCGAAGTACATGAACGTCTTGGCGACGCCCACCGACTCCGAGGCGATGGTGCTCGTCATCCACGGGGCCATGAGGAGCGCCGAGAGCCCGAAGCCGGCCAGCGTGAGCCCGACGGCGAGCCCCTTCTTGTCGGGGAACCACTTCGCCGCCACGGCGATGGGGCAGCCGTAGAGGATGCCGACCCCGGATCCGCCGATCACACCGTAGAAGATCGTCAGCCACAGGATGTTCGGGGCGAACCCGGCCAGGATCCATCCGGCGCCGACGAGGACCGCTCCGAGCAGGCTCGTCTTGCGCGGACCCCACGACGTCACGAGCCCTCCGGCGAGCGCCATGAACACCGCGAACATCGCGAGGAACACCATGAACGGCAGTCCCGCCTGAGTGGCTGAGACGCCCCACAGCCCCTCGAGCGGCTTGCGGAACACGCTGAACGCGTAGACGGCGCCGAGGCACACGTTCATCAGGAGCCCGACCAGCACGAAAATCCAGCGGCCGGCCTCCGCCTTCATCCCGAAGACTTTCTCCTCCGACATACCATCCCCTCCAAGAAGAGGAGCGGGGGCGATACGCCCCCGCTCCGTCGTCACACGCTCGCGCGGTCGTCCGCCACGGGCTTATCCCTTGTAGCCGACGGCCTTCTTCAGCTCGTCGACGGTCTCCGGGTTCAGGAGCGTCGTGAGGTCGCCGACGGGTTCGTCGCGGACAAGAGACTTCAAGACGCGGCGCATGATCTTGCCGCTGCGCGTCTTCGGCACGTCGTGCGCGAAGATGATCTCCTCCGGCCGCCCCGTGGGACCAATGACGCGGTTCACCGTCGCCAGGAGGTCCTTGCGGATCTCCTCCGACGGCTCGATCCCCTTGCGCAGAAGGACGAACGCCACCGGGACCTCGCCCTTCAGATCGTGCGGCTTCGATACGACGGCCACCTCGCTGACCTTGTCGTTCTGCGCCAGCGCGCTCTCGACCTCCGCGGTCGCCAGGCGGTGGCCGGCAACGTTCATGACGTCGTCGACGCGCCCGGTGATGCGGAAGTTGCCCATGTCATCCTTGCGCGCACCGTCGCTCGTGAAGTAGCGCTCCGGGCCGTAGTCGGAGAAGTACTGGTTCTTGAAGCGGTCCATATCCCCGTAGATCCCGCGCGTGAGGCCGGGCGGGAAGGGAGCGTAGATCGCAAGGTAGCCGCCCTCGCCGACCTTGGTCGGCTGGCCGCCCGAGTCGAGGATGTCGCCGACGATCCCGGGGAACCCTCGGCCGGCGACGGTCGGGATGAACGGTCCGATGCCGGGCAGGTTGTTGACCATGTTCGCGCCCGTCTCCGTCTGCCACCACGTGTCGATGATCGGGCATCGCTCGCCGCCGATCTTCTCGAAGTACCACATCCACGCGTCGACGTTGATCGGCTCGCCGACCGTGCCGAGGAGGCGCAGGCTCGATAGGTCATACTTCGCCGGCCACTCGTCGCCTTGCTTGATCAGCATGCGGATCAAGGTTGGCGCAGTGTAGAGCTGCGTGATCTTGTGCCTCTCCACCATGTCCCACATGCGGCCGTAGTCGGGCATGTCGGGTGAGCCCTCGTACATGAACGTCGTGACGCCGTTCATGAGCGGGCCGTAGTTGATGTAGGTATGGCCGGTGACCCAGCCGACGTCGGCCGTGCACCAGAAGATGTCGCCGGGGTGCAGGTCGAAGTTCCACTTGGCGGTCACGTACGACTGAACGGCGTACCCGCCCGTCGTGTGCATGATGCCCTTCGGCTTTCCCGTCGTCCCGGACGTGTAGAGGAGATACGACAGGTGCTCCGAATCGAGCGGCTCGGCCGGGCAGTCGGCCGACGCCTTGGCAACAAGGTCGTGATACCAGACGTCGCGCCCGGCCTTCATCGGAGCGGATCCGTCAAGCCGCTTCACGACGACGATCTTCTCGACCTTCGTGCCCTCGGCGCCCTGCTCGGCGGCCTTCTTCAGGTCGATCGGCTTCCCGCGGCGATAGTAGCCGTCGGCGGTGATGAGGACCTTCGCGCCGGCGTCATCCAATCGATCGCGGAGCGACTCCGGGCTGAACGCCGAGAACACGACGCTGTGCGGCGCTCCGATGCGGGCGCAGGCCTGCATCGCGACCACGGCCTCCGGGATCATGGGGAGGTAGATGCCCACGCGGTCGCCCTTCTTCACCCCGAGCGACTTCAGGCCGTTCGCGAACATGCACACGCGCCTGTGGAGCTCCTTGTACGTGATGTGAAGGGCCTTCTCCGCAACCGGTTCCGGCTCCCAGATGATGGCGACCCGGTCGCCGTGGCCGGCCTCGATGTGCCGGTCGAGGGAGTTGTACGAGAGGTTGGTCTTCCCGCCGACGAACCACTTGTAGGCGTACGGAGCGGGATCGTATGCCTTCTCCCACTTCTTGAACCAGTGAAGTTCCTCGGCTTGCTCGGACCAGAACGCGACGGGATCGGCCGCCGCCTTCTTGTAGATCGCCTCGTCCGAAACCCACGCTTGCTTCTTCAGTTCGGCTGTGGGCCAGAAGACGTTCTCACGCTTCGGGTCTTTCACGACCCACTTCTTTGCCTCCGCCACGGTGGGACCTCCTGTCAACTCCCTCTGGAATTGGTAGCGATACTAGCCCATGGCAGGAGACGCTGCAACGCTAAAGGGGAATGGAAGGCGTGATCCGAACGACGATCGGCCAGCGAAGAGCTGTTCGGTAGATCGAAATCGCGTGCAGGACGCGCTCGACGTACGCTCGAGTCCCAGAAAACGGGACCTCGCCTGACACAAGCCATCCCTCGACGCGCGTGGGGCCGGCGTGGTACGCCATCAGCGCCAGGTCGAGCTTCCCGAACCGATCGAGCAGGTAGCGCAGGTACCAAGCGCCAAACCGGAGGTTGGTCTCCGGATCGAGAAGATTTCGGGAGTCGAACCCCGGCAATCCCATCCGTTCGGCGATCCATGCACCCGTCTCGGGCATGATCTGCATCAACCCGACGGCGCCACGCGGCGATACGGCGTCCGGGTGGAAGCGGCTTTCCGCCCGGATGAGCGAACAGAGCGTCGCGGCGTCGAGCCCCTCGACGTCGGCCGACGCCCGCACGAGGTCGGCGTATCCGATCGGGTAGAGCACGCGCACGACGACGAGCCCCGCGTACAGGACGGCCGCCGCGATCGCCGCGACGATCGCGATGCGCTTCGGAATTGCCCTCGCGCGAACCATGATCGTATGATACGACGATCCTCTATAATTGCCGGATGGGGAACAGGGGAGAGTGGGCAAGGGCAGCATGAAGAAGTTCCTGCTGTGGCTCCGGGCAACGTTTGTGAGCGGCTTGCTGGCCATCCTCCCGACCGGCGCCACGGCGTACATCCTGTGGATCCTCTACAACCTGCTCGATGGCCTGCTCGGGCGCGGGAGGCCGCTCGGCGACGTCATCGAGCGCGCCGTTGGACACTCGCTCCCAGGACTCGGCATCGCGCTTCTGATTGCCCTCGTCTTGATTGCCGGCGTGATCGCGCGCAACATCGTGGGCAGAACCTTCTACGCCTACCTTGAGCGCGTCTTCCTGATCCTGCCCGGAGTCCGGAAGATGTACGGGACGTTCAAGCAGTTTGCCGGCGCGATGCTCGATCCGAAGGAGATCGCCTCGTTCAAACACGTGGTCATGATGGACTACCCCAAGGAGGGTCTCCATGCGCTCGGCTTGGTCACGAACGAAGATCCGGGTAAGCTTCACGACCTCGCCGGCGAGGAGTGCGTGATCGTGTACGTTCCTACAGTTCCCAACCCCCTGTCGGGGGCGATGGTCGTCGTCCCAAGGAGGCTCGTGACCTACGTCGACATGCCCGTGGAGGACATGCTGTCCATGGTCGTCTCCAGCGGATCTGCCCTTCCGGACAGCTTGCGCACCGACGACCAGAAACGAGAGCAGGAGCGGAAGCGGCCCCGCCTCTTGCTCGGAGGTCGTCGCCGCTCGTGAGGTGAGCGATGTCCCTGTTCAAGGAACGCCAGTACCTGCGCGTGCACGTAGATCGGGAACCGGACGACAGCCTGTGGATGAAGTGCAAGTCGTGCGGCGAGCTCGTCTTCAAGCGGCGCGTCCGTGAGAACAGCAACGTCTGCCCAAGCTGCGGGGAGTACTTCTTCCAGACCTCGCAGGAGCGAATCGAGTCGATCCTCGACCCGGGAACCTACGAGCCCCTCGGCGAACGCCTCGTGACGGACGACCCGCTGTCGTTCGTCGACAGCCGCCCCTACCGGGAACGCGTCGCGGAGACTCAGGCCAAGACGGGGCTCGATGACGCCATCCTGATCGGACGGGGCGCGATCGAGGGAATCCCGATTGTCATCGGCGTCATGGACTTCCGATTCATCGGCGGGAGCATGGGGTCGGTCGTCGGCGAGCAGATCTCGAGAGCGATTGAGGCAGCGATCGCCGATCGCCGCGCCTTCATCCTCATCTCGTCGTCCGGCGGAGCCCGCATCCAGGAGGGAATGTTCTCACTCCTGCAGATGGCAAAGACGGTGACGGTCCGGCGGCGCTTGGCCGAGGCCGGGCTCCCGTTCGTTTCGGTCATGACGTACCCGACCTCGGGGGGCGTGCAGGCGTCGATCGCCTCGCTCGGCGACATCCTCATCGCCGAGAAGGGCGCCATGATCGGCTTCGCCGGCCGTCGCGTCATCGAGCAGACGATCGCCGAGGAGCTCCCGGCGCACTTCCAAACGGAGTCGTTTGCGCTCGAGCGCGGGCAGATCGACCGGGTCGTGCGGCGCGAGGACCTCCGCAGCGAGCTCGCCCTGGCGCTCGGGTTCTTCGTGGGGGCGAGATGACCGACGAGCGTACCCTCGACCTCCTCGAATCCAAGATCGAAGAGCTGCGTCAGCTGAACGCCATCGACGGGATGGACCTGTCCAAGGAGATTGCTCGCCTCGAAGAGAAGCTCGCGGTGCTGCGCCAGGACCTCTACTCGAACCTGACTGACTGGGAGCGAGTGCGAATCGCCCGCCACCCCAAGCGCCCGTACGCGCTCGACTACATCGCATCCGTCTTCTCCGACTTCTACGAGCTGCGAGGAGATCGCATCGTCGGCGACGACCGCGCGCTGGTCGCCGGGCTCGCCCGCCTCGACGGCCGGCCCGTCGCCCTCCTCGGCCAGCAGAAGGGGCGGACGACCGAAGAGAACAAGGAGCGGTTCTTCGGAATGACGCGCCCGCAGGGCTACCGCAAAGCCAAGCGGCTCATGGAGCTTGCAGAGCGGTTCGGCTTCCCGCTCGTCTCCCTCATCGACACGTCGGGCGCGTACCCCGGCGTCGAGTCGGAGGAGCTGAACATCGGCGGCGCCATCGCCGAGAACCTCCAGACGATGGCGGGACTTCGGGTGCCGACCGTGGCCGTCATCATCGGAGAGGGAGGATCGGGCGGCGCGCTCGCGATCGGACTTGCCGACCGCGTGTTGATGCTCGAAGACGCCATCTACTCCGTGATCACGCCGGAAGGCGCCGCGGCGATCCTGTGGAAGGACAAGGAGCGCGCGCGGGAGGCCGCAACGGCCCTGCAGATGACGGCGCCCCACCTCCAGAACCTCGGCCTGATCGACGGCGTCATCCCCGAGCCGCTCGGCGGCGCACACAAGAACCCGGCCGTCACCTCGGCGGCCCTGAAGGAAGCGCTCGTACGCCACGTCAACGAGCTGTCGGCGATTCCTCTTGACCAACTCCTCGCCGCCCGCTACCAGCGATACCGCAACGTCGGGCGGTACACCATACGACCCGCAACGGAGTCGCAGGGCGCGCTGCCGTAGCGTGGAACTCACCGGCAGCACGTCGACGCCCCCTGTGAGAAACAACTGCGGCAGTCCGGAGTATGTCTCATGTATGAGGTGATTCGCATGCTGCGTCCTTGGCGAGTTGCGGGATCGGTGATTCTTGCTGCGGTGTTGATGGCAGGAGGAGCGATGGCGCAGTCGACGTCGAAGTCGTCATCCAGCGCGTCGTCGGTCGGCGGAGCCGCCGAGGTCCGGCTCGGCGGTTTCGTCTTCGAGACCGGCGCGCGCCTGGCCTTCGAGATCGTCCACGAGGGCGACGCCGATTGCTTCAAGTCGAAGGTCGTCGTGGAACGTTTGCGCTTGGTCGGAGCGGACGGCGCGCCCGTGTTCGAGGAGACGTACGCGCCCGGCGTCCCGGCCGAGACGTGGATCGGCAAGGTCCGCCTCGTCGACCCGAGCGGCGCACCCCTTCCCATGGCGGGATACGAGGTCGTGATTGCGACGAACGTCGGATCGTTCGTCGCCGAGGTTGAGGTCGCCGCGACGTCGGGGCTGTACGGACTCGGCCGCTACTCGGCGGCCGCGTCGGTCTGCGGCTACACGCTGCGCGTCTATCGCCTCATCTCCGAGCTTGACGCGGGTGCGTCGCTGACCCTTCGCGTCGGCGATCGCCTGATGA
>Ga0209079_10000423_pt1 | contig 16957 bp, 10 predicted proteins | sample PPLLaktember2015_2_FD_187259 | JGI IMG/M metagenome (GOLD analysis project Ga0209079, IMG submission 187259) | Freshwater sediment microbial communities from Prairie Pothole Lake near Jamestown, North Dakota, USA - PPLs Lake P7 Core (6) Depth... | ecosystem: Environmental > Aquatic > Freshwater... | reverse complement strand
ATCAACAGCGTCGGAGCAAGCTCCGACGCTACAAGCCGTCTTCGTTCCCCCAACGGGGAGGACGCGGGCTTTCGGCGGCCGCGAGGTGGCGATCCGCGAACCCCGAGCCTTCCCGTAGCGTCGCACGCGTTCGATTCTGTCACGAGAACGCGCCGCACCTTGCGTGCGACGTTGGTTCTCGGGTCCCGGTGGACCGACAGACGACGTCGGAGCAAGCTCCGACGCTACGAGGGATCATGGAAAGCGAAAGGCCCGGAACCCTCCGGGCCTCGTCACGTAGCAGAAAAAGAAAGACCAGGCGGCGACCTACTCTCCCGGCCCCTTACGAGGCAAGTACCATCGGCGCAGGAGGGCTTAACTGCCGTGTTCGGGATGGGAACGGGTGTTTCCCCTCCGCCATGTGCCACCTGGAATCTTCTCGTCCACTTCTTGCTCCTCTTCAAGTGAACAGGGTGTGTGCCACATAAGCATTCGGCCGATTAGTACCACTTGGCTAAACACATTGCTGTGCGTACACCTGTGGCCTATCAACCTCCTAGTCTAGGAGGGGCCTAATGTGGAGACCTAGTCTTGAGGCTGGCTTCGTGCTTAGATGCCTTCAGCTCTTATCCATACCGAACTTAGCTACCCAGCGATGCCCCTGGCGGGACAACTGGTACACCATAGGTCCGGCTATCTCGGTCCTCTCGTACTAGAGATAGACCCTCTCAAGTCTCCTACGCCCACGGCAGATATAGACCGACCTGTCTCACGACGGTCTGAACCCAGCTCACGTACCCTTTTAACCGGCGAACAGCCGGACCCTTGGGACCTGATTCAGCCCCAGGATAGGATGAGCCGACATCGAGGTGCCACGCTCCCCCGTCGATGTGAACTCTCGGGGGGTCTGAGCCTGTTATCCCCGGGGTAACTTTTGTCCGTTGATCAGTGGCCCTTCCACAAAGTGCCACTGGGTCACTAGGACCTGCTTTCGCACCTGCTCGACTTGTAGGTCTCGCAGTCAAGCCTCCTTATGCCCTTACGCTCGATGGCTGATCACTAACCAGCCTGAGGAGACCTTTGTGCGCCTCAGTTACTTTTTGTGAGGCGACCGCCCCAGTCAAACTACCCACATAGCACTGTCCCTCGGCCGCTGCAAACGGCCGTCAGTTAGAGACCCAACATATGCAGGGTGGTATTCCAAGGATGGCTCCACCGAGGCTGGCGCCCCAGCTTCATCGCCTCCCACCTATCCTACACAACACATGCTAAGACTCAGTACCATGCTATAGTAAAGCTCCACGGGGTCTTTTTGTCCCGCCGCGGGTTGCGGGCGTTTGCACCCGCACTTCAATTTCACCGAGCACTCGGTCAAGACAGCGCCCAAGTCGTTGGACCATTCATGCACGTCAGAACTTACCTGACAAGGAACTTCGCTACCTTAGGACGGTTATAGTTACCGCCGCCCTTCACTGGCGCTTCAGTTCGGCGCGTTAACGCCTCCCCTTAACGTTCCAGCAGTGGGCAGGTTTCAGACTCTATACATCCTCTTTCGAGTTGGCAGAGTCCTGTGTTTTTGGTAAACAGTCGCTCAGGCCGATTCTCTGCGGCCACCCGAAGGTGGCTCCCCTTATCCCGAAGTTACGGGGTCATTTTGCCGAGTTCCTTGACCGAATTTCACTCGTCCACCTTAGTATACTCAACTCGCCTACCTGTGTCGGTTTGCGGTACGGACTCTTCCTTGCTCGCTAGAGGATTTTCTTGCCCGATGATTCCTTCTCCCTTCGCCCTTGCGGGCTCGCATTCACACCTCGACGTAACGGGGGAACGGATTTGCCTATCCCCCCTACCTTGGTGCTTAGACACGCTATTCCGTCAGCGTGCGGAGAGGAACCTTCGGGGTCCCCCCTTTGCTCAAACGCAAGATTAGAGGCGCAGGAATATTAACCTGCTGTCCATCGCCTACCCCCTTCGGGTTCAGCTTAGGGTCCGCCTAACCCTGGGAGGACGAACCTTCCCCAGGAAACCTTCGGCATTCGGTGGCAAAGATTCTCACTTTGCTCGCGCTACTTATGCCGGCATTCTCTCTTCCGTCTCGTCCACCAAGCCTTACAGCTTAGCTTCAACCGTTAACGGAATGCTCCCCTACCGCTGGCGCCAGAAGGCGCCAACCCGCAGTTTCGGTACCAAGCTTAGCCCCGTTAAATTTTCGGCGCATCGTCGTTAGACTGGTGAGCTATTACGCACTCTTTAAAGGATGGCTGCTTCTAAGCCAACCTTCCAGCTGTCTCGACAACAACACATCCTTTCCCACTTAGCTTGGATTTTGGGACCTTAGCTGGCGGTTAAGGGCTCTTTCCCTCTCGACTACGAATCTTAGAACCCGCAGTCTAACTCCCGCGGAACGGAGGATCGGTATTCGGAGTTTGACTAGAGTCGGGAGTTGCCCCCCTTCTCCGACCAGTGCTCTACCCCCGATCTCCTTGACGCGAGGCTAGGCCCAAACCTATTTCGGGGAGAACCAGATATCACCAGGTTCGATTGGTTTTTCGCCCCTAACCACAGGTCATCCCCTAGCTTTTCAACGCTAGTGGGTTCGGTCCTCCATGTACGATCAAGTACACTTCAACCTGCCCATGGCTAGTTCACCTGGCTTCGGGTCTACCACACGTGACTAATCGCCCTATTCAGACTCGCTTTCGCTTCGGCTTCGCCTTCCTCGGCTTAACCTCGCCACGTACAGTAACTCGCCGGCTCATAATGCAAGAGGCATGCGGTCACATCGTCGGCACGCCCGAAGGCACGCTGAGATGCTCCCACTGACTGTAAGCAGACGGTTTCAAGTTCTATTTCACTCCCCTCCCGGGGTGCTTTTCACCTTTCCCTCGCGGTACTAGTTCACTATCGGTCAGTTGGTAATGTTTAGCCTTGGAAGGTGGTCCTCCCAGATTCACGCCGGATTTCACGTGTCCGGCGCTACTTAAGCCCGCACCCAGGGTGGTCTGGCCTTTCGTCTACGGGACTATCACCGTCTGTGGTCACCCTTTCCAGGGAGAGTTCGACTAGACCTCGCCTTTAACCCTGCTCACCGCTGCATCGATGAGACGGAACTGGCTTGCAACCCCGAACGAGCAACGAACGCAGTCTTACACTCGCTCGGTTTAGGCTGTTCCCGTTTCGCTCGCCACTACTCAGGGAATCTCGTTTGATTTCTTTTCCTCCGGTTACTGGGATGTTTCGCTTCGCCGGGTTCGCCGAGCATGCCTACTGTAGGTTTCGGCACGCTCTACCATGGCTTCACCATGGTGGGTACTCCTATTCGGAAATCCTCGGATCAAAGCCTGCTTAGCGGCTCCCCGGGGCTTATCGCAGCTAGCCACGTCCTTCATCGCTTCCAACTGCCAAGGTGTCCGCCGTCTGCCCTTACAACGCTTATGCGGCACACACTCTATTCACTTGTCAAGGATCATCGCAGCCCTAGCTGCGGAGTGAACGATCGTAACATGACCCCGCAGGGGTGTCAAGCACCCCGTCGGGGTCACGACAGGCGAGACATTACCCCACTCGCGGCGCGGTTTCAAGGGAGACATCGAGCACCTCGCCGGGTCCTCGCAATCCTCTAGGAGTCAGCGCTCCTTTCCGACTCTGCTCCAGCCGCTCCATCCGGCAGGCACTTCTCCGCCTCGACGGAACAGGCAATCGCGTCCAGCTCAGGAAATCCGAACGTTTCGCCCCTCAGCCCCCCGTCCACTCCAGCGCGTTTCAGGACTGACTCAACATTCTCTGCGGACAGGAGACGACCGAGCGCGTTCTTCGCCGTCTTCCGCCGCGCCCCGTACAGAGCCCGAACGACGGCGAAGAACGCGACCTCCGACGCCTCGAAGCGCCGAGGTCGTCCGAACCGGAGCGACCAGAGAGTGGAGTCGACCTCGGGGACGGGGAAGAACGCGCCCCGAGGGATGCGCTCGAGCACTTCCACGTCCGCGTACGCTTGGACGTAGATCCCGAGGGACGATCCGTCCCTGCCAGGACTCGCCGCGATCTTCTCCGCCACTTCGCGCTGCGTGACGAGCACCGCCGAATCGATGGCCGCACGCTCGGACACGAGCTTCTTCAGAATCGGAGCCGTGATGCTGTACGGGATGCTTCCGACAACCGTAAGGCTTTCGCCGTGCGCCGCAGCGATGGCCTGCAGGTCGACCAGAAGGGCGTCGCCCGCCCGAATCTCGACCGAGGGGTGCCCCGCGAACTGCCGCGTCAGGTACTCTGCCAGGCGCCGATCGACCTCCACGGCAACGACCGGGATCGACGTCTCCGCCAGGAGTCGCGTGATCGATCCGAGTCCCGGGCCGATCTCGACGATACACGCGGGCGCCCTGCGGGCTGCTTCCTCGACGATCCGTCGCGCTGCCGCCGCGCTGGACAGGAAGTTCTGGCCGAGCCTCTTGCTCGGCCAGACGCCGAGTTCGTCGAGACACCGCCGGACCGAGGCGCGACCGAGATCCGGCTCAGTCAACGAGGTACCTCTTCAACCACGTGGTCACGGCCTCGAGAACGCGGGAGTCGACAGGTTCGTCGAGATGCCGATACATCAGGCTCGGTTCCTCGGGGTGACGGCGCAGGAAGTGGTTCAAATCCGCAAGGACGTGGACTGTGACCTCTGGGTTCTTCCCTTCGGCCAGCGCGGCCTGGATATCCTCCGCCTCGGACGAGGGGACCTGGAGGTCCTTCTCACCGTTGATCACGAGCACCGGTGCGGACACCTGCCGGAGCCAAGCCCGCGGGTCGTCCGCATAGTGTTCGCGAAGCCACGAGAGCGACAGGGGCGTGGCCGTGAGCGCCGACGCCGCCTGCTCGGTCAGCCACGGCATGGCGTGCTTCAGTTCCTCGTACGAGTAGTCGGCCCACTCCCCCTCGGAGCCCTTCACGAAGGCGAGGTACTCGTCCTCCTGAGCCAGAGCGGCCTTCACCTGTTCGTCGGACGCGCCCTGAAGCCGCAAGAGCGTTTCCACCTGCCACCGCGTGATCTCGGCCAGGGATTGCGCTGCGCCGGCCAGAAGCACCAAGCCCGCAATCCTCGAATCCGCGGCGGCGACGATCGGCGCAAGGTATGCGCCCTCGCTGTGGCCGATCAGAATGATGCGCGCGCCGTCCACTTCCGGCTGAGCCCGCAGGGCGTCGAGCGCAGCGCGCACGTCGTCGAGGAGGTCGGCGCGCGATGTCGGCGCCGCGTCTCCATCGCTCTCGCCAACGCCGCGCTTGTCGAAGCGCAGCGAGGCCACCCCGGCGGCCGCGAGCGACTCCGCAAGCTGGCGGAAGATGTCGGTCTTCAGTCCCGGCGCGTTCTCGTCGCGATCCACAGGACCCGAGCCGTGGATGAAGATCGCCGCCGGGAACGGCCCGCGCCCACGTGCAGGCAGAGTCAGCGTCCCCGCGAGGGTCAGATCGCCGCTCGGGAACGCCACTTCGGACTCGATTCCCGCCCTCGGCTCCTGCGGGACGGTTTCCTCTGCCTTGACGAGCGTCAACCCTCTCGGCAGGACGTCGACGTCATAGCCCACAGTCGCTTGCGCCTCGTTGACAAGCCCCACAAGGCGCCCCTCTCGCTCGACGAGGACGATCGTCGTGTCTCCGATGTGGACTCGAGTCGCTGCGCCCTCGAAGACGACGTCCCCCGATCGGAACTGCACGTTCTCCGGCCCTTCGACCCTCGCGGGAAGGCCGACAAGGAGCTGGGGAACCGCGGCCGTGAACGCCTTTCCAAGCGCTCCGGCGCGAAGCGCCAGCAGGAGCACCGCGTAGTGGGAGACGACGTTGTTGTCGAGGAGAGCGATCTTCCCTGCGTCCTTGATGGTGTTCGACTGGTGAACGAGCCCCGCGCGGGCCTCCATCGCGAAGCCGCTTCGGTCGCTGCGGGCAGCGATCGACTGTCGGACGTCCTTCGTCTCGACCGCAAGGACGTACGAGGACGGGGTGTAGTCGCGGTCGTACTTCGTCTCCTGCGACAGCCCGATTGTCTGACCCGGCACGTGGATCTCGCCCTGAGAGAGGAGCACGTATCCGCCCCCCGAGCGCGCGAGAAGCGTGTACGACTCGTCCAGCAGACGCACGCCCGCCTGCTCCAGCGCGAACCGCCCGGTCGCGATCTGCCTTCCCGTCGCTTCCGGGGCCTTCGCCGGCCCCGCGGGGTGCGGGACCGCGAACGCCAAGAGCAGAACTCCCAACACCGCACCGAGGATCAGTAGCAATTTCGTGTTCATCGTCGTTCCCCCATCGACTGTCGCTTGCCGCGCTGTGAATCGAGGGAATGAGTATAGCCCTGCAGCCACCGTGCCAGGGAGCCGCTGGGGCGAGCGCTACTTCCACCGCGTCAGGATCTGCTCGCGACGGAAGACCCGGATCGCAAGGTAGAGGACGACGGCGCAGAGAACGATGAGGACGGCCCCCTCGGCAACGACGAGGCGCAGGTCGACGAGGGTCTGCTGGCTCGAATAGACAATGAGCGGAACGAGGCCCGGCAGAATCGCGAAGCTCGAGAACTGGTACGCGGCGCGCGCGTCGCTGGCCCGCGACGACACGAGCATCGTCACCCCGACGGAGAAGAGGGCGAGAAGCGGTGACAGGCCGAAGATCGAGGCGAGCCACGGCGCCGTGAGCGCCTGGAGCGGCACGGCACCGACAACGATGCGCGTCGCCGCGAGGAAGAGCCCGAACGCGAGCCAGTTCACGACGACGGCCGGGATCACGCTCGCGAGGGCCTTGCCGAGGAAGAGCTCGAGGTCCGAGATCGGCGTCGCGAGGAGCGGCTCGAGGGTCGCCTGGTCTTTCTCCCCGACGATCGAGTACACGGCGATCGCGAGCGGGATGATCGTCGGCAGGAGGAGGAAGTACATCAGGCTCGTGTTGAACATCACGATCGACGCCGTCGGATCCCCGACCCCCTCCCCAAGCGCGATCATGTAGACGGAGATCCCGACGAGGAAGAGCGGGAGCAGGACGACGCCGAAGACGACCATCTTGTTTCGCAGCGACTCGCGCCACTCCTTCAGGAGGAGCACCCTAAGCCTTCGCATCGCGTCCCTCCATCAGGTCCAAGTAGAGGTCCTCGAGCGACACGCGGAGCTCGTTCACGAACCGCACGTCCGCACCAAGCTCGACCAGCCGCCGGATGAGCGCCGGGTTCTCTCTGTCGGGGTCGCCGAGCGAGACGATGAGCCTGTCGTCGAGCCGCTCGACCTTCTTGATGAACGGAAGGTCAAGGGCCTGCTCGATGCCGGGGCTCGGACTCGCGAGGTGAACCACGGTCCTGCGGCCGTACATCTCTTCTTTGAGCGCGACGGGGTCCCCGACCGCGAGCATCCGCGTCCGGAAGAGACCGATTCGATCGCAGAGCCGATCGGCCTCGTCGAGGTTGTGGGTGCAGAGGAAGATGGTCCGGTCCTTCGAACGAAGCATCTCGATCAGGTCGCGCACCGTCTTCGCCGCCTCAGGGTCGAGGCCGGCTGTCGGCTCGTCGAGGAACAGGATCTCCGGCTCGTGCAGGAGAGCGCGAGCGATGGCGAGCTTCTGCCTCATCCCCTTGGAGAAGCTGCCCGCGGGCTCGTCTTTCCGGTCCCACAGCTCGAACATCCTCAGGTAGCGCTCCACCTGGCGCTCAGGCTCCTGGACGGGATAGAGGCGGGCGAAGAAGAGCAGGTTGTCCCGAGCCGAGAGGCGGCGATACAGCCCCGGCGTCTCCGTCAGCACACCGACCCGGCGGCGGATCTCACGGTTTGCCTCTCCCAAACGGTGCCCCGCCACGGTCGCCGATCCGCCGGTTGGAGCGATCAGCGCCGCGAGCATCCGGATCGTCGTCGTCTTCCCTGCGCCGTTCGGGCCGAGGAATCCAAAGACCTCTCCCCGAGCCACGTCAAGGTCGAGCCCGTCGACGGCGACCCGAGGGCCGAAGCGACGCGTAAGGCCTTGCGTCTCGATCATGGCCTCGCCTCGTACTTGGACTCGTCGGCCTGCCTCCGCAGCCGTTCCTGCCGGCTGTCCGGGCGCCCCAAGCTCTCTTCCGTCCCGGTCGGATCCGCGGATTCACACGGCGTCTCCGCCCGAATCCATCCGAGCCTTTTCGCCACGTACTTCAGGTTGAGCGAGTAGCCGAGGCCGAGGGTGCGCGGCAGAAACCAGCGATCCTCGTCGCTCCAGAAGCCGAAGCTCACGCGGCACCCCACTCCGACGCAAGGATCGACATCACGATCACGTCGTGGTAGCGCCCGCCGCGGTAGTAGGCGTCGCGCTTCGTGCCTTCGACGCGGAAGCCGAGCTTCTCGTACGCACGCCGCGCTCGAGCGTTGAACGCGTAGACGTGGAGCTGGATCCGGTGCAGGCCGAGCTCTCGAAACCCGTGCTCGAGAAGCAGCCGTGCCGCCTCGGTGCCGTACCCCTTCTCCCGCGCGTCCGGCTCGCCGAGGAAGATGCCGAACTCGGCGCTGTGGTTGAACGGGTGGATTCCGTGGAGCCCCAGGTTCCCGATGTGGCGATCGCCGTCCTTCTGAACAATAGCGAGCGAGAACGACGCCTCGGTCTTGCCCTGATCGAGGAGCCACTCCCGCTCCGCGGATCTGGGCATCGGGGTCCGCCGCATGAGGTACGGAAGGAGATCCGGATCGTTGATCCAGCGCATGCAGCGGTCGAGGTCCGCCTCATCGAGCGGCCTCAGGTACACGCGCTCCCCAACGAGAAACGGGCAATCCATGTCTCTCCTTCCGCGCCGGGTCCGGCCCTGACGGAGACGGCATGGTCCGTCATCCGCCCGCGAAGGGCAAGTGTCGCCGTGGTGGCGCCCGCCGCAGAGTCAAGTTACCCTATTCTCCTCTAACTCGAGGGGGATGGGATGGATCGCTCACCCGATGAACGAGTGGCCGCGCGGCTGGAGGCGCTCGCCTCCCACTTCGCCCGCTGGGAGAAGACGAAGGACCTCGTCGACCAACTCCTCGACCTCATCCTGAACTACCGCCAGAGCGGCCATCCCGGAGGTTCCCGTTCGAAGGTGCACGCCCTGATCGCTGTCCTCCTGGGCGTGATGCGCTGGGACATCCGCCACCCGGAGAAGCGATTCGGCGACCGCTTCGTCCTCGTCGCCGGACACACCGTGCCTGTCGTCTACTGCACGCTCGCCATCCTCAACGAGGCCCTCCGAGTCAAGTTCGAGCAGACCGGAGATCCGAAGTATGCGATCGCCGATGCGCCGAGACGCGCACTCTACTGGGAGGACCTCCTTGCGTTCCGTCGCCGCGGCGGCTTGTCCGGACACGCCGAGATGGCGGGGAAGTCCCTGTTCCTGAAGTTCAACACCGGGCCTTCAGGCCACGGTGCGCCTGCGGCCGCCGGCGAGGCCCTCGCTCTCAAGCGCGCCGGCGCGCCCGACGTCAGGGTCTTTGCCTTCGAGGGCGAGGCGGGACTGACGCCCGGTGCGAACCACGAGACGCTCAACTCCGCCTGGGGTCTGGCGCTCGACAACCTGTACTACGTTCTCGACTGGAACGACTACGGGATCGACGAACACCCGGTGAGCAGCGCCGTCTACGGCACGCCGGACGACTGGTTCGCCTCGCACGGCTGGCGGGTCTTCCCGGCGGAGTCGGGAAGCGATTGGGCCTGCGTGACCCAGGCTCTCCTCGCCATGACCATCGAGCCGAACCCGGACCGCACCCCGAGCGCCGTGTGGATGCGAACCCGAAAGGGGCGCGGCTACCTCAAGTACGACCACGCGTCGCACGGCTCGCCTCACAAGACGAACTCCGACCTCTTCTGGGAGACGAAGCGACCCTTCGCGGAGAAGTACGGCGCACGCTTCGCCAACTTCGGAGGCGCCGCGCCGGCTTCCGCGGCCGAGCTGCGGACCGAGTTCGAGGCGAACCTGCGGGCGGTCATCGACGTTCTCCATCGCGATCAGGACCTTGTCGACTACCTCGCCGACACCCTGGTGGCGATCGGCGACAGCGTCCCGGACTCGCTGCCCACCTTCCGCCTCGGCCGCCGCGGGAACCCGTTCGCCGACGAGCGCCTGTACGACGTGCATCGCTATCCTGCCGACCTGTTCGCCGCACCCGGTTCGTCCGCGCCAAACCGGTCCGGACTTGCCAAGTGGGGCGCCTGGGTCAACGCGTTCGGCGCGACCGAGTACGGACGGCCTCTCGTCCTTGCGTGCTCCGCAGACCTGGCGGACTCGACAAGCCTCAGCGGCTTCGCCAAGCCGTACGGGACGTTCCCCGGCTACGGCTGGTACGAACGCTTCGGGACTCCGGAGGGAGTTCTCCTTCCGCAGGAGATCACGGAGTTCGCCAATGCGGGAATCGTGGCCGGCGCCGCCTCTGTGAACCTCTCCTCGGACCCGGAAAAGGAGTTCGACGGATTCTGGGGCGCGTGCTCGACGTACGGCGCCTTCTCCTACTTGAAGTACGGGATGTTCCGGCTCTACAGCCAGCTGGCCCAGGACTGCCCTCTCAAGGTTGGAAAGATCATCTGGGTGGCCAGCCACTCCGGACCCGAGACTGCCGACGACAGCCGCACGCACTTCGGGATCTTCGCCCCCGGCGTCACTCAGCTCTTCCCGCGCGGGCAGATCGTCAACCTTCACCCTTGGGACGCAAACGAGGTCCCCGTGCTTCTCGGAACGGCGCTCCGGCTCGACGTGCCGATCGTCGCCCTCCACTTGACCCGCCCGCCGGTCGAGGTCCCGGATCGCGATCGGCTTGGCATTCCGTCGCACCTCGAGGCCGCGCGCGGCGCGTATGTGCTGCGGCCGCACCGCCCCGGTGCGCCGCGCGGCGGCACGATCATCGTGCAGGGCTCGAGCGCAATCGCCGGCGTCGCAAAGCTCCTCCCGGACCTGGACCGCCGCCTCAACGTCAAGATCGTGTACGCGACGAGTCCGCAGCTGTTCGCCGCCCAGCCCAAGGAGTACCAGGATCGTGTCCTCTCGGCCGGCGATCGGTTCGACTCCACCGTACTCACGACGCAAGCCCGCTGGCTGATGCACGACTGGCTCTTCAGCAGAGTCTCCGAGGAATACGCCGTGTCCGCCGACTGGGACGACCGGTGGAGGACGGGTGGCACGCTCGACGAGGCGTTGGACGAGGCGCACCTGACGCCCGACCGGCTCCTCGAGGGCATCGAGCGCTTCGTCAAGGAGAGGGATGACCGGCTGGCAAGGCTCCGCGCGGATCTCGAGGCGACGCGCTAGACGGGTCCCGGAGACGCCGTCCGGGCCTCCGTCTGTGCTCCGACGCGCGGCGCCCGCTGCGTCTCGATAGGGCGGCCCGGGATCCCGCGCCGCCGTCGCATCGTCAACTCGTTCGTTCCGACAACAACCTGGGGTGTTTGGAGGGGCAGTGAAACCGTTGGCCAATCGATTGAACCGTTTGGGTACCGAGACCGCGTTTGAGGTGTTGAGCCGAGCCCGCGCGCTGGAGCGGCAGGGCAGGAGCATCATCCATCTCGAGATCGGCGAGCCCGACTTCGACACGCCCGCCCACATTCGTGACGCCGCCAAGGAGGCCCTGGACGGCGGATGCACGCACTACACTCCGTCGGCCGGCCTCGCCGAGATCCGTCAGGCCTGCGCGGAGCACGTTGCGCAGACCCGCGGCCTGCCGTTCACCGCGGAGAACGCCGTCGTGGTCCCCGGCGGGAAGCCCATCCTCTTCTACACGATGCTCGCGCTGGTCGAGGAAGGCGACGAGGTCGTCTACCCAGACCCGGGTTACCCGATCTACGAGAGCATGATCCGGTTCACCGGCGGCATTCCCGTGCCTCTCCCGTTGCGAGAGGAGCGCGACTTCCGATTCGACCCTGAGGAGCTGCAGGCCCTCGTGACGCCTCGCACGAAGCTGATTGTCGTGAACTCGCCGGGAAACCCCTGCGGAGGCATTGCAACGCAGACCGAGTTGGAGTCGGTTGCCGACGCCGCGCTCCGGGCCGACGCCTACGTGCTGAGCGACGAGATCTACTCAAGGATCCTCTACGAGGGCGAGCACCGAAGCGTCGCCGCGTTGCCGGGGATGCTCGAACGGACGATCCTCCTCGACGGCTTCTCCAAGACGTACGCGATGACAGGATGGCGGCTCGGCTACGGCGTCATGAGCCGTTCCCTCGTCCCGTGGGTCACGCGCTTGATGACGAACTCCAACTCGTGCTGCGCGTCATTCACGCAGGTTGCGGGCGTGGCGGCGCTGCGCGGAAGCCAGGCCGAGGTCAGCGCGATGGTGGACGCATTTCGCGCCCGCCGCGACGTCCTCGTTGCAGGTCTGAACGCGATCCCGGGACTCTCCTGCCGAGTGCCGCATGGGGCGTTCTACGCGTTTCCGAACATCTCCGCACTGGGACGTCCGGCGAAGGAGATCGCCGACCTATTGCTCGAGGAGGCCGGCGTCGCAACGCTGGCGGGCACGGCTTTCGGCCGCCACGGTGAGGGCTACCTCCGCCTCTCCTACGCGAACTCGCTCGACAACCTCCGCGAGGCCGTCGAACGCATTGGCGCGGCGGTCGCCCGAGGATTCTAGGAGCCGGCGTCGCCACTATGGAGTCGGCGGGACGAAGCGGAAACGCCGCACGGCGTCTTGCGTCGCCATCGCCATAACCGCTGCGAAGGAGCTGCAGTTCTCGGGCTCCACTCGCATCGAGGCAACGGTGAGTTCGCGGCGCACCCTAAGCACGCCGTCTGCAAAGGCATAGGCCGCTCGATACGTGGCGTCCATACAGGAGCTCTCCAGTTCGTATCGCACGCCTGACCAATTGAGCCCGGCAGCCGCCAGATCGACCGACCAGCCCGGCGGAAGATGGAGCGTCATGTCGTACTCCCAGACGCACGCAGTGGCGAGGAACGGGTACGTTCTTGTCTCGAGAGTACTGGGAAGCAAGCGCTCCAAGCCCCAGGCGGCCCCGGCGCCAAGTGACGTCGTCGGATTGAAGAAGAACTCTGGAGAGCAGGGAAGCAGCTGACCCTCCTCCGTCGCGTAGCTGAAGTAGTCGGAGACAGCGTACGGAATGCGAATTTCCACGGGGTCCCACATTGAGACAACTTGGATGCTACCCGAGATCACAAGCGTTGGGTTTGAGTCATGCGGCAGCATGTGCGAAAGCTCATTGAAGAAGAGAGGTTTCCAGTAGGCGGGGTCGTAGAACTGCAGCGCGCTAGCGTATCGGGAGGCCGGGTATCCAGTTGCCGTCAGCACGGCACTTGTTTGGAGCGCGCCGTCATCCGCCAGCGTGGCATCGAGGACCGAACGAATCCGGTTCGCGGCCGCCGTCCATTCGGGAACGGCGTACGCTGTTCCCGGCGCACCCGGCTCGCCATCCAGGATCCAGATTGTGTGGCCGGCCCACGGTTTGGAGTATGGCGTGTCGCCCTTGTGGGTTGGATCAAGGACACGCCACCCTGCTCTTCCTGACGATCGCCAGGCGGTGACTACGTGGCTGATGCTCTCCGGATACCACGGAATGCCGCCGTACGCGTCGTCGAGCGCACATGTCGTCGAAACCAAAGCCGGGTACGCCTCCACGCCCGCATGACGAAGCATCGTCACGAGGAGCGCCGTCATCGCCTTGCAGTCCCCGCGCCGCTTCCGAAGCGTGTCGGCCGACGAAGCGGCGTCAAACCCGCCACACCCCAGCGAGATGGCGTAGTACGTGATTTCGTCCCGCACAAACGCGTAGATGCGGTCAACGATCTCGCCGTCGCTCTGCACTCCTGCGATCAGGCCGTCCGCCATCGCGATGACCGCCGAATCCTCCGGGGTGTCATCGCCCATCAGCCTTCTCATCCGATCGGCGAGCTCCGCCCACGATGCGAGGGACGAGTAGCGGATCTGCGGCCAGACATCATCCGTGCACGGCATTCCAGGTTCGACTAGTCCCGCCGGAACTTCACCCAGAGCGAGTCGAATGCTCCGTTGATCCCCACTGGAGTTCGCCACCACGTCATCGCCGCCGAGGACTTCCCAGTTCAGGACCCCGCCCGCCGGGACCGTCAGGGAGTAGACCTGCCGCACGATCACGTAGTCGTCTCGGAGCAAGAACATCCCCAAGAGCAGCGGGAGCGGGCCATCCACTGATGTGCGAGAGGTCACCTCGTATTCCACGACGCATCCGGCAGAGACCGACGGGAAGCCAATCCTCCGCGTTCGGTCGTCGGTCGAGAACGGAATGTTCCCCGTCGGCTGCTTGAAGTCGGAAATCGCAGTCGCTTGAATCTCCGTCCCATCAGGGCGGATCGTTCTCGCCGTGACGCTCTCGATCGTCTCACAACCAGCGGAATAGGGGATGTTCGCGACCTTCAGGGCTCCCACTCCCTTCAGCGTGCGCACCCACCAGCGGTGGTGGACACGGGAGACGACTGCACCGTCCGGCAGGAGTTCCTCAGACTGCTCACGAAGAAGCTCGACGGCATCCTCGTTCGAGTACTTCCCCACGGCGGGGAGGTTCGCCGTGACCTCCGCGCCCGACTCGGTCCATCCGGCAGATCCCGTCTGCTGCCCGGCGGCACCAATCCAGATCGCGCCTGCTAGGAGCGCCGCCACCGCAAGACTCGAAACAGCCCTCGTCACGTCGCTCTCCCCTTCTCGCGCTCCCCCCTGCTTTCCGCATTGTGCGGGCTCGCCGTCATGGCTTCCCCGGAGCGCCGAACCGGAAGCCAAGTTGCATGTCCTGGCGAGCCGTGTACACCAGATCGTCCAGGGCTCGGTAGTCCTCCGGAGCAAACCAGGCTTGGGCAATGATCAGCTCTCGGTGGACGGCGAGCACCCCCTCGGAGAACGCGTACGTCGACCGGTACGTCGCAGCACCGCGGGTCTGGTCGACGCCCGGCGGGATGTAGGACTGCCAAACGCCGGCCGACGTCCCCGCGGGACGCGACTCCCACGGATTCGGGAGCCAGCCCTCCGGGAGGCGCAACGTCAGGTCGTACTCCCACCATTGGGTCGTACCCACGCCGAACGGGTAGTGGCGCAAAGCCACCATGGTCTGCTGTGGGAAGACGGCCGAGTACGGCCCCCAGAGCACGTCCGGCGGACACGGAAGGACGAAGCCCCTGCTCCCCATGCGGCTCGAGCCGTCGCGGGCGGAGTAGTGGACGCGTACCTCGACGGGGTCCCACATCGAGACGACTTCGACGTCGTCCGCCGAGACGACCGGAGTCAACTCAGGCGGCAGGCCGGTGCACAGCATCTCGGAAAAGAGCATCGCCCAGTACGCCGGATCCACGCGCTGCAAGAGGAGCGTGTAGGTCGCAGCGAGGGCGCCGGTCGCCGTCATCACGCAGTCGACCTCCAGTTCTCCATTCTCATCCAGCACCGCATCGATGATCGAATGAACACGGTTCTCCGCGGGCTGCGTCTCGGGCAGGGCGACCGCCGTCCCCGGGGTTCCCTCCTCGCCGTTCTGGACCCAGACCGTATGCCCTGCATGGCCGCTGAAACCCGGCGCGCAGAACGTGCATGTCGGGTCCAGGATCCGCCAGCCTCCATCCTCTTCCTGGACTGCCACGACGGCGTGGTTCATGGCCGTGGGCAGCCAAGGGAACCCGCCGAATGAGCCCTCGAGAGAGCACGCGAGCGAGGTGAGGGCCGGGTATGCCTCGACCCCCGCGTGGCGAAGCATCGTGGCCAGGAGGACGGCCAGGCCCTTGCAGTCGCCGCGCCTCTTCTGCAGCGTTTCGGCCGACGAGGCGGCGTCCATACCTCCGTCTCCGAACAGGAGAGCGTAGTAAGCGAACTCGTCGCGCACGAACGCGTACAGACGGTCGATGACCTCTTCTCGCGTCCGCAGTCCGGCGACGAGGCTGTCGGCCATGGCGAGCACCGTGGGATCACTCGGCGTGTCGTCGGCAAGCAGGACCCTAAGCCGATCGGCAAGCTCGGCCCACGATCGCAGGAACGAGTACCGGATCGACGGCCAGGCCTCTTCCGTGCAGGGCATCTGCTCCTCCGTCCACCCTGCGCGGACCTCGCCCAGGGTGAGACGGACGCTCCTGCCGTCATCGCTGCGTTCCGCCACGACGGGGTTGTCACCCAGCACCGTCCAGCTGGGCGCATGATCGGCAGGGGCCGTGAGCGTGTACGCCTGCTGCAGGATTGGGTACTTCCCGCGCAACGCGAGCTGCCCCGAGAGGCCGCTTGGAGAGCACGCCGCCGACATCCGAGTCCTCACGTCGCACTCGACCACTGAGCCCACGGAGACCGCGGGAAACCCGATCCTCCGAATCCGACGGTCGGACGACACGGGCACGTCCCCCGTCGGCGGCTGGAAGTCCGTGATGGCGGTCGCCTGAAGCTCCGTCCCGTCAGCTCGGATCGTTCTGCCCGCGGCGCTCTCGATGGTGACGCTGTCCCCGGAGTACGGGATGTCAAAGGTTCTTAGGTAGCTCACGCCCGCCGCGGTCAGGATCAGCCACCGCTGCCGGGCATGGGAAACCACCGAACCATCGGGCAGCAGCTCCAAAGAAACGTCCCGCAACAGCTCCACCGCGTCCGCCCAGTCGTACCGCGACATGTTCGGGAGCCCGGCCATGACCTCGGACCCCGAGTCCAACCACGGACCAGACACCGCCTCCTGGTTCGCCAGGCCGATCGACCAGCCGGCGCCAAGAAGCACGACCAGCCCCACACCGATGGACGCTCGCTTCATACCTGCTCCCGCTCCTCGCTTGCCCTAGCGACTCCCGTACTATACACCCTTCTCCTTGGCTCGGCCTGCATCTAGGATACAGCGTCGCGGCGGGATCCAAGGTCTTCCGGCGCCTCCGGCGATTGGAGCGACGGTCGGCGCGGTCAGGCACGTAGGATGTCGACCCGGCGCTGCCCCGCACACTCGGCGCGGGCTTTGGCTGCGGACTCCCGCCCGGACAGGTGTCCCGCTCCCGGCTGACAAACCGCCGACATGCCGAGCGCGCCAGTCCCCTTCAGGAACTGCGATCCCCGCTACGCTCAGTCGG
>Ga0209079_10000421_pt1 | contig 17022 bp, 16 predicted proteins | sample PPLLaktember2015_2_FD_187259 | JGI IMG/M metagenome (GOLD analysis project Ga0209079, IMG submission 187259) | Freshwater sediment microbial communities from Prairie Pothole Lake near Jamestown, North Dakota, USA - PPLs Lake P7 Core (6) Depth... | ecosystem: Environmental > Aquatic > Freshwater... | reverse complement strand
CGTTCGCCGATCTCAGCCGGCGGGTGTTCGACGGCGTGCTCGACATGCTCTCCGGCCGCTATCCCTCCGACGAATTCGCGGAGCTCCGTCCGCGCGTCACCTGGGATCGCGTGAACGGCACGGTCACCGCCCGGCAGGGCGCCAAACGCGTCGCGATCGCGAACGCCGGCACCATCCCGGACCGTGGCTTGTACGGGGTGTTCCTCGCCGGCGCCGAGAAGGCCGTCGCGCGCGTCGGCGAGCTGGACGAGGAGATGGTGTTCGAGGCGCGGGCCGGCGAGACGTTCCTGCTGGGCGCATCGACGTGGCGGATTGAACAGATCACCCACGACCGCGTGCTGGTGTCCCCCGCCCCAGGTCAACCCGGCAAGATGCCCTTCTGGAAGGGCGAAGGGCCCGGACGGCCCATCGAACTGGGGACGGCGATCGGCAAGCTCGTGCGCACCCTGCGGGCCAGCACACCGGAAGACGCCGTCGCGCGCCTCCAGAAGGATCACGGCCTGGACGTCCTCGCCGCAGAGAACCTGATGCAGTACCTCGGCGACCAGTTCACCGCGGTCAACACTGTGCCCGACGATCGGACGGTCCTGATCGAACGCTCCACCGACGAACTGGGCGACTGGCGGATCTCGGTGCTCACGCCCTTCGGCAGTCGCGTCCACGCGCCGTGGGCCATGGCCGTCACCGCGGCCCTGCGCGACGAACGCGGCCTCGATGTCGAGGTGATGTGGAGCGACGATGGGTTCGTGGTGCGGGTGCCGGAAGGGGATCAACCGCCGGACAGCGCGCTGTTCGTGCCGGACCCGGACGATATCGAACGGCTGGTCGTACGTCAGCTCGGATCCACGGCGATGTTCGCCGCCCGGTTTCGCGAAGCCGCAGGCCGTGCCCTGCTGCTGCCGCGCCGGCGGCCGGGCGCGCGTGCGCCGCTGTGGCAGCAGCGGAAGCGCGCCGCGGATCTGCTGGCGGTGGCGTCGCGCTTCGGTTCGTTCCCAATCATCCTCGAGACGTATCGTGAGTGCCTGCGGGACATCTTCGATCTGCCCGCGCTCGTCGACCTGCTCACCCGCATCCGCAGTCGCGCCATCCGCGTGACCACCGTGGATGTCCGCACGCCGTCACCGTTCGCGGCATCGCTGCTGTTCGGCTACGTCGCGAACTACCTGTACGACGGCGACGCGCCGCTGGCCGAGCGCCGCGCGCAGGCGCTGTCCGTGGATCAGTCGCAGTTGCGCGAGTTGATCGGGGAAGGCGAGCTCCGCGACCTGGTGGACAGCGACGCGCTGGCGGCCATCGAGCTCGATGCGCAGTGCCTGGCCGAGCGATTCCACGCCCGATCCGCCGATGCCGTGCACGATCTGCTGCTGCGGCTCGGCGATCTGTCACGCCAGGAACTCGGCGCACGCGCCGCACCTGGCCTGGCCGAGACGGCCGTGGCGGACCTCCTCACCGAGCGCCGCGTCCTCGTCGTCCGCGTCGCCGGCGAGGAACGCGTCATCGCAGTGGAGGATGCCGCGCGCTATCGCGATGCGCTGGGCACGCCGCTGCCGCCGGGGCTGCCCGAATCGCTGCTGGAACGATCCACCGATGCCGTGGCCGACCTGGTCCGGCGCTACGCGCGCACGCACGGCCCGTTCACGCCAGCGGACGTCGCGTCCCGGCTGGGGCTGGGGCCGGCGGTGGTCGAAGCCACGCTGCAACGCCTGGCGAACACCGGCCGCGTGATCGAGGGTGAGTTCCGGCCGGGCGGCCACGGCCGCGAGTGGTGCGATGCCGAGATTCTGCGCAGCCTGCGCCGCCGCTCGCTGGCGCGGCTGCGGCAGGAAGTGGAGCCGGTCGAGCCGCAGGTGCTCGGTCGGTTTCTCATCTCGTGGCATGGCATCGGCCGGCCGCGGCGCGGTCTGGATGCGCTCCTCGACGTCGTCGAACAGCTCCAGGGCGCGCCCCTGGTCGCCTCCGCCCTCGAACGGCACGTCCTGCCCGCGCGTGTCGAGCGCTACGATCCCTCGCTGCTTGACACGCTGATCTCGGCGGGCGAGGTGATGTGGGCGGGCGTCGAGCCGCTCGGCGAGCGTGACGGACGTATCGCCCTGTTCCTGACCGATCACGTCAAGGCGCTCTCGCCGGCGCACGGCGCCGGCGCCGAGTCGGCGCTCGCCGGCCGCGAGGCGCACATTCTCGCCTGGCTCACACGTCACGGCGCCTCGTTCTTCGGTCCCCTGCACGAGGCGGCGGGCGGAGGCTTCCCGCAAGAGACCGTGGACGCGCTCTGGTCGCTGGTCTGGAGGGGTCTGGTGACCAACGACACCCTGCATCCCCTTCGCGCATACGCCACGGCGCCGGAGCGCACTCGGCGTCCCTCACGCGCTTCGCCGTTCCGATCGCGGCGGCTGATTCCCCCCTCGGCCGAAGGACGCTGGTCGGCGGTCGGCGTGGCCGATCGCGCGTCTCCGACAGTCTGGGCCAAGGCCGTCACCGAGCAGCTGCTCACGCGCCACGGCATCGTGACGAGGGACGTGACCGCCATCGAGCCTCTCCCAGGCGGCTTCAGTGCGGTCTATCCCGTGCTGCGCCGGCTGGAAGACACCGGCCGGGTGCGGCGGGGCTATTTCGTCGCGGGATTGGGTGCGGCGCAATTCGCGCAGCCCGGCGCCGTGGACCTGCTGCGCGCCGAGCGGGACGCGCGGGAGACACCGCAGGTGGCGACGCTGGCGGCCACCGACCCCGCGAACCCGTACGGTGCGCTGGTGCCGTGGCCGGACTGGCCGGGCGGCGATTCCCTTCGCGCCTCGCGCTCTGCCGGTGCGCAGGTGGTGCTGGTCGATGGTTACCTCGCCGCCTGGATCGCGCGGGGCCAGCGGCAGATGCTGATGGCGTTGCCGGCCGAGGAGCCCGAACGCTCGCGTATCGCCCGCGCGCTGGCGCGGGAACTCGTGCGCGTGGCATACGATGCGCCGGGCGACCACCGCGGCTGGCTGATCGCGGAGATCAACGGGACACCTGCCACTGCCACGCCGCTGGCCAATCCTCTGCTCGAGGCCGGCTTCGTGGCCACGAGCGGCGGGTTGCAGCTGCGCGTGCCCAAGGTCAGGACATGAACACACGATTCTCGCGCCTCTTCCTCGCCGGCGGCCAGAATGCCGTGCCGCTGTCGGGATGGTTCCTCGCCGGCTGGACGCCAGGGACGACGCTGCTGCTCTTCTGGTTCGAGAACCTCGCGCTCTCGATTTTCCTGGCGGCGCGGATTGCCGCGCACTGGACCGCGACTCGCAAGCGAGGGCACGCCGGCGGTTTCCTCAAGACGTTCCTCCTCACCGCGCTCGCCTTCACGCTGGCGCACGGTGTCTTTCTGTTCTTCGTGCTGGGCGTGCTGCTGAAGGACACCGTGAGTCGCGAGGACGTGATCGCGGGCCTGCAATGGATGCTGGCGGCGCAGGTCGCCTCACTCGCTTTCGACATGTGGCACATCGGCGGCTGGCCATTCGCGGAGATCCGTGCGCGCACGGACTGGATGATGGGCCGGGTCGTCATGGTGCACCTGAGCATCCTGTTCGGGATGTTCCTGTTCATGTGGATGGAGCAGCCCTGGTGGTTCTTCTCCATCTTCATCGGCCTGAAGGCGATGATGGACATCGGCAGCCTCGTCCCGCAGTGGCAGCCGAAGGAGCCGCCGGCGTGGCTGGTCAGCACCATGAACCGGATCGGCCCCGCTCCGGGCGTGGCGAAGAAGAAGGGCGGCCTGGCCGGCCAGCGCAAGGAGGACGAGACCTTCACCGATTACTGGCATCGCACGCAGGCGGAGGAAGCGAAGCGGTTCGCGCGCGACGAAGAGGTGATGGAGCGTGCCTGAAGGCGACACGATCTTCCGCGCGGCAGCCGCGCTCCACCGCGCGCTCGCCGGCCGGGTGGTCACCGGGTTCGACACCGCGCTGGCGCCACTGGCGCGGGTCCACGACGACAGTCCAATCACCGGCCGCACGGTCGATCGGTGCGAGTCGGTGGGCAAGCACCTGCTGATCACCTTCTCCGGCGATCTCGTGCTGCGCACGCATATGCGGATGAGTGGTTCGTGGCATCTCTATCGTCCGGGCGAGCGCTGGCAGCGGCGCCCGAATGCGATGCGCGTGCGGCTGGACACCGACACCTGGGTGGCCGTGGCCTTCGACGTGCCCGTGGCCGAGTTCCTGACCACGCGCGATCTCGGGCGCAGCCGGGCGCTGAACACCCTGGGCCCGGACCTGCTCTCGCCCGCCTTCAACCGCGACGAGGCCCTGGCGCGAATGGCGGGAGCCGGCGCTCGGTCGATTGCCGAGGTGCTGCTCGACCAGCGAGTCATCGCCGGCATCGGCAACGTCTTCAAGTCGGAGGTGCTGTTTCTCTGCGGCATCCATCCGGACCGGCTCGCGTCGATGCTGGCACCAGCCGACTTCGCCAGGGTCGTCGACGTGGCCGTGCCGCTGATGCGCGCGAACACCGGCGCCGCGGCGTCGAGCGGCATCGTGACGTATCGCGGGCTGCGTCGCACGACGCGGCAGGCGTCGGGCGAGGAGACCCTGTGGGTCTACGGGCGCGTGGGCAAGCCATGCCGCAAGTGCGGGACGCCGATCGCCTCGGCGAAGCGCGGGATCGATGCGCGCTCCACCTACTGGTGCCCGAGGTGTCAGCCGCTGCCGTGAGCGGTTGCGGTACCGGCGCAGTAGTCGCCTTTCGCGGGGCGGTGCAGCGCGCTCCGAAGCGATCGGGCAACTCGCGCGCGACTTCCGTTCGTAGATCGACCGATCAAACGGTCGCCAGATCAGATCACCAGCTCACCACATCACGAGATCACCAGCTTCAGCGCACTCTCTCCTGGTTCGCATAGACATTGAACGTCCCGCCACGCACGAACCCACAAAGTGTCATGCCCACCTCGCGCGCGAGATCGATCGCCAGGCTCGACGGCGCGGAGACGGCGGCGATCAGCGGGATGCCGGCCAGCAACGCCTTCTGCACCAGCTCGAACGACGTCCGGCCCGACACCTGCAGCATGGTGCGCGACAGCGGCAGGCGCCCTTCGAGCAGCATCCGGCCCGAAATCTTGTCGACGGCGTTGTGCCGGCCCACATCCTCGGCCATCCGCAGCAGCTGCCCATCGAGATCGAACAGGCCCGCGGCGTGCAGACCGCCGGTCGCCTCGAAGACCGCTTGCGCTGCGCGCAGGGTCGCGGGCATCGACGAGATGACGGAGGCCGGCACGGTCCACGGTCCCTCCACGCTGGCGACGCGCGCGCGCAGCGACTCGATCGTGCGGCGCCCGCACAGGCCGCACGAGGCGGTCATCATCACCTGACGGCGGTTGGCGAGCCGGTCGTCGAGACGGGACACCGCCTCCCCCGTCACCGTCACGTTCAGCACATTGTCCCGGCCCTCGTCGTCAGCGTCGACGCAGTACTCGATCAGGCCCACCTCGTCGGCCGAGCGGACCACGTCCTCGGCCAGCAGGAACCCCGCGGCGAGGTCGCGATCGGCGCCGGGCGTGCGCATGATGACGGCGAACGGCGCGCCGTTGACGCGCACCTCCATCGGCTCTTCAACCGCCACGCGCTCGTCACGCGCGCCTCGGCCGTCCGGGCCGAGGTGCACGCTGGAATAGATGCGGACCCCGCCGTCAGACATGGTTGCGCAGCGCCAGTTCGCGGGGATGCGGTTGCAGGTAGGTCTGGCCCAGCAGGTACTCCACCTTGTGACGCTTCACGTAGTGGTGCAGCAGCGTGAGGGGCACGATCAGCGGCACGATGCCGTTGCGGTAGTCCTCGATGAGGGCGAGGATCTCGTCGCGCCCTTCGGTGTCCGCGATGCCACGCAGGTGGCCGAGCATGTGGTGCATCACGTTCACGTGACGCGTCGGCGTCGCGATCGCCCGCATGCCGCCCATGAACCCGGCGATGTACTCGTCGCGCACCTCGCCACGCGGCCGGCCCTTGGCCCCCGCGACGAGCACGCCAAGCGCCTTGTAGGTTTCGGGGTGATGCGCGAGCAGCGTCATCTTGTGAGCGGTGTGGAAGCGGACCAGATCGCCGGTCGTCCAGCGCCCCGCGAAGAGTGCGCGCAGTTTCGCGTGCGCGAAGACGCGCTCGATGAAATTCTCGCGGAGGCGCGCATCGGCGAGCCGCCCCTCTTCCTCGACGGGCAGATGAGGCATCGCGCCGACCAGCGCCTCGGCGAAGAGCCCGCGCCCTTTGCGCTCGCCCACCCCACCCCCGCCGCCGTAGATCTTCACGCGCTCGAGCCCGCAGCTCGGGGAATCGCGCTTGAGCACGAAGCCGTCCAAGTCGGCTGACGCCAGGCCCTTCACGCGAGCGGACGACCACCCGGCCATCTCGTCGGTCCAGTCGCCACCGGTCTTCGGGGTGATCAGGCGCACGAGGTGGCCATTCACCACGGCGCCGCCCTCTGGTGAGTATTCCAGCCGCATGGTGGGGCGCGGAACGGGCAGCCCCGACTCCACTTCGGGGCACACCGGCACCCAGGTCACCGATGGGCCGAAGATGTCCACCAGATAGGCGTCGCGTTTGTGCCCGCCATCCCAGCGCACGTTTTCACCCAGCAGGCACCGCGACACACCGATACGCACCGTCACGCGGTCATTATGACCTTTCCGTCGCGGCGGCGCGGCGCGCCCGCCAGGCGGGCATGAGCTCTGCGACGATCCTTCCGCCCACCAGCGAAGCGATGATCCCGAGCGACCACGTGAATGAGAATCTTCAAGTGAAAACGTTCGGTTTCTTGAGCAGCGCCTGGCGGACTTCGCCAACGACCACGTCGGGCAGGGCGGGTTTGACGACGAACCGATCGCAGCCAGCCTCGCGCGCCCGGTCCAGGGCGCTCGACAGGGCGTGGCCGGTGAGCGCCACCACCGGAATGTGCATCGTCCGGGCATCGGCCTTCAGCCGGCGCGTCGCTTCCCAGCCATCGAGCCCCGGCAGGGACAGGTCCATCAGGATGACGTCCGGCGACAACCGCTGCGCCAGTTCGATGGCCTGCAGGCCATCCGCGGCTTCGATCACGCGGAACCCGCACACCATCAACGACTCCGCGTACATCTCGCGCGCGTCGTCGTAATCGTCGACCACCAGGACGAGCGGCTCGACGTCAGGGCTTGCCACGGCACGGAAGGTATGCTGCCGCGCGGCGGTCGTCAAGCACAGCTGGCAGTGTGGCAGAGCCGGAAGGTTGGGCTAGGATCTTGGGATGGCCGCGACCTTTTCGTTCGACATCACCTCCACCATCGACATGCAGGAAGTCGACAACGCCATCAATCAGGCGCGCAAGGAACTCGGGCAACGCTACGACTTCAAGGGCTCCACGGCGACCATCGAGCTGGATCAGAAGGAGAACACGCTGACCCTTGCCGCCGACGACGCCATGAAGCTGGAGGCGTTGTGGGAGATCCTGACCACCCGCCTGGTGCGGCGCAACGTCCCGGTGAAGAACCTGAAGCGAGGCGACGTCGAGCCGGCATCCGCCGGCAGCGTCAAGCAGGTCATCACGCTGCAGGTCGGCGTGCCCACCGAAGCCGCCAAGGACATCGTCAAGCACCTGAAAGAGGCGAAGCTGAAGAAGGTCCAGGCCGCCATCATGGGGGATCACGTCCGCGTGTCGTCCGCGTCGAAGGACGACCTCCAGGGCGCCATGAACGCGCTGCGCGCGCAGGACTTCGGCATCGCCCTGCAGTTCGGCAACTACCGCTAGGGGTGATGCCGCCGGAATCGTCCGGGCGACCGCCGGCTGGCGCCACCGTCACGCTGGAGCGCGCGCTCTCGAAGCTCGGGCTCGCGAGCCGCGCGGACGCGCGGCGGTTGATCGAGGCCGGACGGGTCGCCGTGGACGGCGGTGTCACGACCGATCCCCTGAAGGCGGTCGTCCCTGAGCGCGTGCACGTCACGGTGGACGGCCGGCATCGCGAGCCGCCAGCACCGCTCACCATCGCGCTGCACAAACCCCGGGGTGTGGTGACCACCGCGTCCGATCCCGAAGGGCGCCCCACCATCTACGACCTGCTGGATGGACTGGACACCCGCGTCATTCCCGTCGGGCGGCTGGACCTGGCCACCAGCGGGCTGCTGCTGCTCACCACCGACACGCAGTTCGCCGACTGGCTGACCGACCCTCGGTCGCACGTGCCGAAGGTGTATCTGGTGACGGTGCGAGGGCGTGTCAGCGAGGACGATGTCGCGCGGTTGATGTCGGGGGTGGAGAGCCGGGGCGAACGCCTGGCGGCCGCTGAGGTCGTGCTCCGGAAGGCATCCGCGAAGGAATCGCACCTCGTGGTCACCCTCACCGAAGGCCGCAACCGGGAGGTCCGCCGGCTGTTCCTTGCCGTCGGCCACGAGGTGACCCGGCTTCGGCGGGTGCAGATTGGCGGGCTCGCGATTGGCGACCTGGCGCCCCGCGCATGGCGCGTGGTGGAGCCCGGCGAGCTGCAACGGGCATTCCCCGGCTATCGCCGCCGGCGCGCAGCGTCGGTCGGCCTCCGCTAGCCGAACAGCGTCGCGCCCAGCCCCAGGTAGAACAGCAGCGTCGCGACGTCGGTGCTGGCCAGCACCAGGGGCCCGGCGGCAATGCGAGGGTCGGCCTTCGCGGCACGAATCACGGTGGGCAGCAGCACACCGAACAGGCACGCCGTGACGATCGAGGCGCTGATTGCTCCGCCGATGACCAGCGCGCCAAGCAGGTCGCGCCGCCATGCGACGACCACCGCGGCCACCACGCTGCCGCAACTGACGCCGAGCAGCGCCGCGGTGCGCGCCTCCTTCCACAACGCCGCGAGCAGGCGCTTCGGCTTGATCGACTCGTCCGAAAGGCTCTGCAGCGTGAGCGTGGCCGACTGCATGCTCACGCTCTCGGCCAGCGCCAGCACGATGGGGATGAAGAGCGACAGCACGACGATGTTGTCGAGCAGGACTTCGAACTGCGAGGCGATGACGGCGCAGAGCAGGCCGCCGGCGATGTTCGAGAGCAGCCAGGGAAAGCGATCCAGGAACGAGGTCCAGGGCGTGCGCATCGCCGTGGCGTGCACGCCGATCAACTGGAAGATGTCGTCGTAGGTGCGTCGCGCCAGGTCGATGACTTCGGTCGTGAACAGGCCGACGTCCACCACGCCGACCAGCTCGCCGCTGTCGTGGATGACTGGGAAGGCCAGCAGTCGACGGCTGGCGAAGTACTCGCTGGCAATCAGCACCGTGGCCCAGCTGGGAATGGCGACGATGTCGCTGATCATCACCTCTTCCACCAGCTGGTCCGGCTCGGAGGCCAGGAGGTGCCGGGCCGGCACGACCCCGACGAGGCGCCGCTGCTCGTCGACGACGTAGAGATAGTGGATGTCCGATCGCGAGATGCTGCTTCGGACCACCTTCATCGCCTCGGCGATCGTCTGCGACCTCGACAGTGTCACCGGCACGGGCCGTGCAAGGGGCAGAATCGGGTCATGAAGATTGGCGGCGGAGAGCAACGCGGGCGGCATCGGGGCCAATTTTGTCGCGAATAATCCGCGGCTGCCCGGATTTCTCTACACTTGAAGCGACCGCTCGCTGGACCACGGCCGCGCGGTTCTGACACGATAGAGGGTCCCCTGTGCAGTGGACTCGGTCATAGATGAAAGGTTTTGCGGAATGAATTTTCGTCGTATTGCAGTGGCGGGTATCGCGGCGCTGGCCGTTGCGGCGGGCGTCGGCCTGACCGCGCAGGCCGGTGTGGGTGTCCCGGCCAACCTGGTCTACCAGGTGAATGGACGCAGCGTGTTCCTGAACTGGATCAACAGCCCTGGCCCGGTGACGCACTACCGCCTCGAGGCGGGCGGTTCGCCGGGGACCACGTTCTTCACCTTTGACAGCAACGTGCTGGTGGATCCGAACAAGCTCCCTCAGCTGCTCTCGCAGTTCGCCACTGGCGGCGTGGCCAACGGCAACTATTACGTCCGAGTGCGTGGCGTGAATGGCGGCGTGTTCAGCGAACCGTCCAACGAGGTCGTGGTGCCGATTACCGGCGCATGCCAGACACCTGGCGCACCCACGGATTTCACCGCCATCACCCGCGGCGACACGGTGTATCTCGCCTGGAACACCGGCAATGGCGGACAGCCGAATGGCTACGTGGTGCACGCGCGGTCGCAGTCGGGCGGTCCCGTCATCGCCTCGATTGGGGCGAGCGGCGCCTACGTCAACGTCGGTGCGGTGCCGACCGGTACCTATTACGTGCAGGTGTTTGCCACATCTGCCTGCGGCACCAGCGCCTACTCCAACGAGATCGTCGTCGGCGCCCCCAACAACGCCGGCGCGGTCCGCACGCCGAACGCGGTGTCGGGCAAGCTGCCCTGGTTCTATGTCCGCGACCTGGTGATCCGGGCAGGACAGGAGGCGGCCAACATGGGCCTCATGACCGGCAGCGTGTCGTGCCCGGTTCGCCCAGGCTATCCGACCGACGACATCGAAGCGCGCAAGACGCAGCGCAATCAGTACATCGATTGGGTGGTCGCCCGGTTGCGTCAGTTCGACCAGCGCTTCGGCTACAACGCGAAGCCGACGCGCTCGTTCGCGCAGATCGCCGGCGACGAGATCGCCTATCACTGGGGCAGCGACGCGCCGGAAGGCTCACCGAACGTCTACCTGTTCGACACGCTCGGCGGACACTGCACCTTTGGCCGCGAGACAGTGGACTTCCGTCCGTTCTTCGACGAGTACGGCCGCTGGACGGCGGCAGGAGCTTTCTAGCCCGGTATCCGGTACCCGGTATCCGGTACCCGGTGTCCGGCAAACGGAAGCTGGTGAGCTTGTGATGGGGTGATCTTGAGATCTGGATCTGGAGATGTGGAGATCTGACCGGAGACCGGAGATCGGGTACCGGAGACCGGAGACCGGATGCCGGTGACTGGTTTTTAGACGAAGAAATCCCCGATCAGCTCTTCCTCAGACACTCCGGGGTGGCGGTACTGTGAAAAGTCCGTCACCCCGTTGTTCTTGAGCACGTCCTCGTCGATCAGGAACTGCCCCGTCAGCGACCGCGCCGGCGCGGTCAGCACCCACCACGCCGCATCCGCCACGATCGTCGGCAGCCGCGACCGGCGCCGGGCGGCGGCGTCCATGATGAAGCCGATGGCGGCCGTGTCGATCGCGGTCCGCGGCCACAGGGCGTTCACCGCGATGCCGTCCGCGCGGAACTCCTCCGCCATCCCCAGCACACAGAGCGACATGCCGTACTTCGCCATCGTGTAGGCGAGGTGCGCGCCGAACCACCGCGGCGTCAGGGTGGACGCCAGGGGCGGGGCGAGGTTCAGCACGTGCGGGTTGACCGACCGGCGCAGGTGCGGCAGCGCCTTCTGCGCGCACAGGAAGGATGCCCGGGCGTTCACCTGGTGCATCAGGTCGAACCGCTTCATCGGCGTCTGCTCGGTGCCCGTGAGGCTGATCGCCGAGGCGTTGTTCACCAGGATGTCGATGCCCCCGAAGCGCGCCACCGCCGCCGCCACGGCGGCCTCGACCTGCGCTTCGTCCCGGACGTCCACGGTCACGGGCAGCGCCTCGCCTCCCGCGGCCTCGATTTCCTCCGCAGCCGTGTAGATGGTCCCGGGCAGTCTGGGGTTCGGCGTGGTGGTCTTGGCGGCGATGACGATGCGGGCGCCGTCCGCGGCGGCGCGAAGGGCAATGGCCTTGCCGATGCCCCGGCTGGCGCCGGTGATGAAGAGGGTCTGATCTCGCAGCGACATGAGCGCTCCCCGGGCGATACAGGGCCCGTACAAACGAAACGCCCGGTCCCACGTGGGAACCGGGCGCACAGATGCGGTCAGACGAGGCTATTCGACGTAGGAGTAGCCGCAGTTGTCACATACCCACATGCGACCCTGCTTGTACATGTTGTAGCCGCACTGCGGACAGATGCGGTACTCACGGCCTTCCTTGTCGATGAGCTTCTTCTCGTCGTCCTTGCCGCCTTCCGCGAAGGGATCCTTGGGCTCTTCCTTCTTTTCCGGGGCGGGCGCCTGCTGCGCCAGAGCCGGAGCGACTGCCAGACCAAGAGCGCCCGCGAAGAGGGCCGACCCACGAAGGAAGCTGCGACGGTCGAGGCTCTTTCCGATTTCGTTCTCGAACATGGAGTCTTGTTCTCCCCTTTTACGAGTGCCGTTGGAAACCAAAAAATCGGGTGGGACGCTGCGGCTCAGTGGAGAACGCCCCACCCGGAGCTTCCCCTCTGTCGTTGTCTGAAAAGAATACGATAGCCGGCTTCCCGCGCATTGTAATCCTTTGTCATTCCGCGATCCACCCCGTCCATGGCGGCGCCGGCGCCAGCCCGGCCCTCGGCGGCATGCCCGGGGCCTATTCGAGCATGGCGGGCATCGTCCGTTCGTCGTCGGTGACCAGTAGGCCCGGATTCTGGTTGAACAGGCGCGCGCAGGCATTCCAGCGAAGGCGCGCGTCGTCGTTGTCGGGGGGCCGGAGGTCTTCGGCGCGCTCGTACAAGCTCATGGCCTCGCTGAGCCACCGCCCCACGGTGAGGGTGGGACCGCCGGCCGGGCCGAGCAGCGCCCGGGCCCGACGCTCGGCCACCAGCCCCCCGTAATAGGCGCGGTCGTACTCGGTATCGAGACGCGCCACGATGCCCTGCGCCCGGGAGACGAGTCGGCCGTCGTGATGGGGGAAGCGATCGGTCAGCGCGAGCAGCAGCACGATCAGCGCATCCCGATTCTCGGGTTGGGACGCCAGGATGTCCTCGCAGATGCTCTCCGCCTGCTCGGGTTCGTTCAGCAGCCGGTAGCGCTCGGCCTTGGCGAGCGAGGCGGGAATCGCCGACGACGACAGGGGCTTCAACTGGAACATGGCAGCACCTCGCGTGGCCCGCGGATGGCGGGCCTCGTTCAACCTGTGATCAGCCTGAGCAACCGCGTCACCGGATCGTAGAACCGATCGATGACGCGCTCCTTGAGCGGGATGATGGCGTTGTCGGTGATGTGGATGTGCTCCGGGCACACCTTCGTGCAGCACTTCGTGATGTTGCAGTAGCCGACCCCCTGAGTGTTCTTGAGGTCGCCCAGCCGGTCGGCGGTGTCGAGCGGGTGCATCTCGAGCGCCGCGGAGTAGACGAAGAACCGCGGCCCGATGAACTCGTCGTGCTTGTCGTGATCGCGCAGCACGTGGCAGACGTCCTGGCAGAGAAAGCACTCGATGCACTTCCGGAATTCCTGCACCCGATCGATGTCCCGTTGCGCCATCCGCCAGGTGCCGTCGGGAGCGTCGGCGGGACGGGGCCGGAACCGCTGCACGCCCTTCTTGACGCCGAAGTTCCACGACACGTCGGTGACGAGATCCTTGATCAGCGGAAAGGCCCGCATCGGCTCCACGGTCACGGGTTCGGTGAGGTCCAGCGTGTTCAGGCGGCTCATGCACATCAGGCGCGGCCGCCCGTTGATCTCGGCCGAGCACGATCCGCACTTGCCGGCCTTGCAGTTCCAGCGGCAGGCGAGGTCCGGCGCCTGCTCGGCCTGGATCTTGTGCACCGCGTCGAGGACCACCATGCCCTCGGAGACCTCCGTGCGGAAATCCTCGAAGCCGCCGGCCTCACCGGGATTGTTGCGCCAGATTCGAAAAGTCGCTTGCGGCATAGGCTCCAGGCTTCAGGCTCTCCACCTTACTGCTTCTGCTCTTCGACAATCTGCGCCAGCTCCGCCGGCATCGGCGGCAGCGGCACCCGCGCCACCTGCATCGATCCGTCGGGGAGCCGCCGTGTCGCGATGTTGAACGTCCCGTACTCGGCCTGCTTGTCCGGGTAGTCCTCGCGGAAGTGGCCGCCGCGGCTCTCCCGCCGCTCGAGAGCCGAGCGCGTGATGGCCTCGGACACGTCGAGCAGGTTGCGGAGGTCGAGGCAGGTATGCCAGCCGGCGTTGAACTCGCGGTGACCGGCCACGCCAGCACGGCTGGCGCGCTCCCGCAGAAGATCCAGGTGCCGGAGCGCTTCCATCATCTCGGCTTCGGTGCGGACGATGCCGACCAGCGCCTGCATCGTCTGCTGGAGATCGGCCTGCACGGCGTAGGGGTTCTCCCCCGCCCCGCCGCGATCGAATGGCTCCACGGACGCGCGCATGGCTCGTTCGGCGGCCTGCTCGTCCAGACGCGCGGCGGCCCGATCTCGCGCGGCCGCGGCGGCATACTCACCTGCCCGCTTGCCGAACACGATGAGATCGGAGAGCGAGTTGCCCCCGAGGCGGTTGGCGCCGTTGATGCCCGCAGCGCACTCGCCCGCGGCGAACAGCCCCGGGATGGACGATTCCTGCGTGTCCGCATCCACCCGGATGCCGCCCATGATGTAGTGCGTGGTGGGCCCCACCTCCATGGGTTCCTTCGTGATGTCGAGGTCTGCCAGCTCCTTGAACTGGTGATACATGCTCGGCAGCTTGCGCTTGATGTGCGCCTCCGCATCGGCGCGCTTCTCGGCAATCCACGCGATGTCGAGGAAGACCCCGCCGTGGGGGCTGCCTCGCCCCGCCTTCACCTCGCGGTTGATGCAGCGCGCCACATGATCGCGCGTGAGCAGCTCCGGAGGCCGGCGCGCGGCCTTGTCGCCCTGCGTGTAGCGCCACCCCTCGTCTGGATCGGAGGCGGTCTGCGGCTTGTAGTTGTCCGGGATGTCGTCGAACATGAAGCGGCGGCCTTCGCTGTTCTTCAGGACCCCGCCCTCGCCGCGCACGCCCTCGGTGACGAGAATGCCCTTCACGCTCGGCGGCCAGACCATGCCGGTGGGATGGAACTGGATGAACTCCATATCGATGAGCTCCGCGCCGGCGCGATACGCCAGCGCGTGCCCGTCACCGGTGCCCTCCCAGCTGTTGCTGGTGATCTGATAGGCGCGGCCCACGCCGCCGGTCGCGAGCACCACCGCCTTGGCGGAGAACAGGTGGAACCGGCCGCGTTCGCGGTCGTAGGCGACCACACCGGCCGCTCGCCCCTCGTCCAGCAGCAGCTCGATGACGGTGTGCTCCATGTGCACGGTCACGCCCAGGTGGATCGTGTGATCCTGCAGGGTCCGGATGAGCTCCAGGCCGGTGCGGTCCCCGACGTGCGCGAGGCGCGGATAGCGGTGGCCGCCGAAGTTCCGCTGCAGGATGCGGCCGTCCGGCGTGCGGTCGAACACCGCGCCGTAGGCCTCGAGCTCGCGCACGCGCTCGGGGGCCTCGCGCGCGTGGAGTTCGGCCATGCGCCAGTTGTTGACGTACTGCCCGCCGCGCATGGTGTCGGCGAAGTGCACCTTCCAGCTGTCGCGGTCGTCGACGTTGGCCAGCGCCGCGGCCATCCCGCCCTCGGCCATCACCGTGTGCGCCTTGCCGAGCAGCGACTTGCAGATGAGGCCGACCGAGACGCCGGACTTCGCGGCCTCGATGGCCGCCCGCAGCCCCGCGCCGCCGGCGCCGACGATCAGCACGTCGTACGAGTAGGTGTGCGCCGCCGGCATCAGACGATCCTCAGGTCGGTGATGACGCCCATCGAGCACAGACGGACGTAGACGTCCGCGAGCATCACCGAGAAGAGGCTGCACCACGCGAAGAGCTGATGACGGCCGTTGAGGCCGGAGACACAGGCGTAGGCCATGTCACACACCGGTGACTTCGAGACCTCGTCGAGGCGCCCGCCGACCACGTGCCGGAGGACGTGGCAGCCCCAGGTGTAACTCGCCAGCAGGACCACGTTCACCGCCAGGACGATGGTGCCCACGCCGATGCCGAACTCACGAGCGCCGGTGACAGGGTCCGGAAACCACAGTGCCAGCCACACGTCGTAGGCCAGGAAGGCAATGAACACAATCGCCACCCACATGAAGAACCGGTGGACGTTCTGCAGGATCAGCGGAAACGAGTGCTCGCCGCGGTAGCCCGTGCGGGGCTCGCCGACAGCGCACGAGGGTGGGTCGGCCCAGAATGCCTTGTAGTACGCGCCGCGGTAGTAATAGCAAGTGAAGCGGAACAAGCCGGGAAACGGCAGGATGAGGAGCGCCGGCGAGAAGGGCAGCGCGGCCGGCCACCAGTTCGGCCTGGGCCCGAACCAGGCGTGCGGGGAGTCGCCGAACAGTTCCGGCGAGTAGAAGGGCGACAGATAGGGGCCGTAGGTGTAGTGCTCGCCCTGAAATGCCGCCCAGGTTGCGTAAACGACGAACGCCGACAGACCGACGAACACCGCGAGGGGAGCCGCCCACCACTTGTCACGACGGGCCGTGTGCCCGAAGCCACGGTGGACAGCTGTCACCGGAATCACCTGCATGAGGCCTCCCGACCGTGACCGACCTGCCCGAGAACGGCTCACCATAGCCGCATTGATGAGCGGAAGTAAAGCTCGCCCACCGTACGGGCGCGATGATCCGGTCAGCGCCGAGGCCCGATCAGCTGTTCGCGGTCGGCTCCCAGGTCAGGGCGCCCGAGGGGCACCGATCCACCTGGCGGGTGATCTCGTCGCTCGTCGCGTGCTCGAGCGTGATCCACGGCAACTCTTTCGGGTGGAACACCCTGGGCAGTCCGCCGACGCATACCGCCGAGTGGATGCAGAGGGCGGGCTTCCACACGACCGTCACCTCGCCATTCGTGTAGTGCTTGACGATGTCCTTCATGCCGGCACTCCATCCATGTCGACCACCCGGACCTCTCCGGTGATGGCCCGATGCACGGGGCAGCGATTGGCGATCTCTTCCAGCCGCGCGATCTGATCGTCGTCCAGATCGCCGTCGAGCGTCAGCTGACGCCGGATCACGTAGACGCCGTCCACCGTCGACGCCGTCAGGCTGAGACGCGCCTCACGCAGCGGCCACCCCTTGCGGGTGGCGTACATCCGGAGGGTAATCGAGGTGCACGCGCCCAGCGCGGCCAGCAGCATCTCCTGCGGCGTGGCTCCCGAGTCGGCGCCGCCGGCAGCGACCGGCTCGTCGCTCCGCAGCACGTGCGGCCCCACTTCGATATGCATCGCCAGGCCGGTGTCGGCCAGCGGTCGAACAGTCACGTCTCGCATGGGGCTC
>Ga0209079_10000418_pt1 | contig 17061 bp, 15 predicted proteins | sample PPLLaktember2015_2_FD_187259 | JGI IMG/M metagenome (GOLD analysis project Ga0209079, IMG submission 187259) | Freshwater sediment microbial communities from Prairie Pothole Lake near Jamestown, North Dakota, USA - PPLs Lake P7 Core (6) Depth... | ecosystem: Environmental > Aquatic > Freshwater... | reverse complement strand
GGCGGCCGGGCCGGCAAGATCTGCCTAAACTGTTGAATCGATTACGCTTAGCTCGCGGTCGAACACCGCGCAGAACTGGCGGACGATGACCGTCTCGATGTCCGGGAGGGCCAGCGCGCGTCCCGTGGCGGCTTCAAGCGAGGTGACGCCGTGATCCTCGATGCCGCACGGCACGATGAGCGTGAAGAAGTCGAGATCGGTGCTCACGTTGAAGGCAAAGCCGTGGCTGGTGATCCAGCGCGAGATGCGCACGCCGATGGCGCCGATCTTCTCGAGGCCACGCACCGGGTTGGTGACCCACGTGCCCGAGAGCCCCTGGATGCGGCCCGCGTCCACACCGTGGTCGGCGCACACGCGGATCATCATCTCCTCGAGGTCGCGGACGTAGCGGTGCACGTCGCGCCGATCGGGGTTGAGGTCGATGATGGGATAGCCGACGATCTGCCCGGGGCCGTGGTAGGTGACGTCGCCGCCGCGGCCCGTATCGAAGACCTCGACGCCCAGCGACTGCAGCCGCTCCGGTGGGGCGAGGATGTGGCTGCGCCCGTCCTTCTTCACGCCCACCGTGAGCACGTGCGGATGCTGCAGCAGCAGGAGCGTGTCGGGAATCTCGCCGGCGCGGCGCGCATCGACGAGCTGCTTCTGCAGCTCGAGCCCCTCGCCGTAGGGGACGACGCCGAGCCGCCGGACCTCGAGTGCGCGCATGACCCGCGCGTTATACGTTCGACGGATCGAAGTGCTCGATGCTCCGCTTCAGGTCGGCCATGAACTGATCGGCGACCGCGCCGTCCACCAGCCGGTGATCGTAGCCGAGCGTGAGGTAGCCCATCATCCGGATGCCGATCATGTCGTCGATGACGACGGCCCGCTTCTCGATGGCGCCCACGCCGAGGATGGCGACCTGCGGCTGATTGATGACCGGCAGCCCGAACTGCGCCCCGAAGTTGCCGGGGTTGGTGATGGTGAACGTGCCGCCCTGCACCTCGTCTGGGTTCAGCTTCTTGGCGCGCGCGCGATCGGCCACGTCCTGAATGGCGCGTGACAGGCCGAGCGTGTTCTTCTCGTCCGCGCCCTTGACGACCGGCACGATCAGGCCGTTCTCGAGCGCCACGGCGATGCCGAGGTTGACCGAGCCGCGATAGATGACGTTGTCGCCATCGATCGACGCGTTGATCACCGGATGACGGCGCAGGCAGTCGACCGCCGCCTTGGCGATGAAGGAGGTGAACGTCAGCTTCGCCCCCGCGCGGGCGTAGTCGTCCTTCTTTTCCTTGCGGATGTGGTCGACGCGGCTGTAGTTCACTTCGAACACCGAGTAGACATGCGCCGAGGTGTGCTTGCTGAACACCATGTGCTCGGCAATCTTCTTGCGCATGACCGACATCGGCTCGACGCGGTCCGACGCCATTCGCATCACGGGCTGGGGCGCGGATGGGGCGGTCGGCGCCGGGCGCGCGGCAGGCGTCGCGGCCGGGGCCGCGGCGGCACGGGCGCCGCCCGACTCGATGAACGCCAGGATGTCGTTCTTCGTCACCCGCCCGCCGATGCCCGAGCCGGCGATCCGCGACACGTCGACGTTGTGCTCCTGCGCGATCCGCCGCACGAGCGGCGACGAGCGCTGGCGCTCGCTCGAGGCGGCGGCGCCGGCTGCGGCAGGGGCCCCATCCAGTCCCGCCTGCGCAGGCGGCGGAGCGGCCGCCGGCGGCGCGGCGGCCATACCATCGGCCTGAGCCGAGGGCGCCGCGGCAGGCGCGGGCGTCGCAGCCGCGGGGGCCGTCGCGCCGGCTTCACCCTGCTCGCCAATCATCGCCACCACGCTGTTGACGGGGACGGTCTCGCCCTCTTTCACCGAGATGTCGAGCACGAAGCCAGACACCGGCGAGGGGATCTCCGCATCCACCTTGTCGGTGGAGATCTCGAACAGGGGCTCGTCGCGGTCGACGGCATCGCCCACCTTCTTGATCCAGCGGACGATGGTGCCTTCGGCGATTGACTCGCCCATCTGCGGCATGACTACGGGTGTGGACATGGCGGAAGTCTTTGGTCTTGGGTCTTGAGTCTTGGGTCTTGAAAGTCTTGAGTCTTGAGTCTTGAGTCTTGAGTCTTGGATCTTGAGTCCTGGGTGAGCCCCCAAGACCCAAGACTTAAGACCTAAGACCTGCTAAATATGAATCGCCGCTCCGTGTGCCGCATGCGCTGCCTCGCCCACCGCTTCCGACATCGTCGGGTGGGCGTGAATGGTCTTGACGAGCTCCTCGACCGTGCATTCCAGCCGCAGGGCCAGCACGGCCTCGGCCACCAGCTCGGTGGCGCGGGGGCCGATGATGTGGACACCCAGGACTTCGTCGTACTTCTTCTCGGCGATGATCTTCACGAAGCCGTCGATCTCGCCGGCCATGCGCGCACGGGCCAGCGCCTTGAAGGGGAACACGCCGGTACGCACGTCGAAGCCCTTGGCCTTGGCCTGCGCCTCGGTGAGGCCGACGCTGCCGATCTCGGGGTCGCAGTAGGTGCAGCGCGGCACGTGGTCGTAGTTGATCGGCGTCACGTGCTGCCCGGCGATGCGCTCGGCCAGCACGATGCCCTCCATCGACGAGACGTGTGCGAGCTGGTAGTGCGGCCCCCCCATCGTGATCACGTCACCAATGGCGGAGATGTTGGGGACATTGGTCTGGAACAACTGATCGACCACGATGTAGCCGCGATCCATCGTGATGCCGAGCGCCTCGACGCCGAGCCCCTCGGTGACCGGCCCGCGTCCGGTGGCGACCAGGAGGATGTCGAAGGTGGCCTTCTGCGCCTTGCCCGCCTGCCCTGAGCCGGTCGAAGGGCCCGCGGTCTGCATTTCTATCTCCACGCCCTTGGCCCCGGCCACCGCGCTGGTGACCTTGGTCGAGGTGTGGACCTTGATGCCGCGGCGCTTGAAGTGCTTCTCGAGATCCGCCGACACCGCTTCGTCTTCACCGGGCACCAGGCGCGGCAGCAGCTCGATGATGGTGACGTCGCTGCCGTAGCTCTTGAAGATCGACGCGAACTCCACGCCCACGGCGCCGCTGCCCATGATCGCGATGGACTTCGGCACCTCGGGCAGGTGAATGGCCTCGTCGCTGAAGATGATCTGCTTGTGATCGACGGTGATGCCGGGGACGCTGCGCGCGCTCGACCCGGTGGCGACGATGATTTCCTTCTTCGCCGTCAGCGCCTGCTTGCCGCCGTCGTGCAGCGTGACCTCGACGCCGAGCTTTCCGGTCAGCCGCGCCGTGCCCTTGATCCAGTCGATCTTGTTTTTCTTGAACAGCATCTCGATGCCGCCGGTGAGGCCGGCGATCATCTTGTCCTTGCGGGCGTGGACGGCGGGCATGCTGATGCCGACGCCCTTGCCGTCGACGCCGGTCAGGCCCCATTCAGTGGCGGCCTGCGCCACCTTCAGCGCGTGGGCGTGCTCGAGCAGCGCCTTGGTGGGAATGCAGCCCCAGATCAGGCAGGTGCCGCCCAGCGCCTTCTGGCGCTCGACCACGGCCACCTTCAAGCCCAGCTGGGCCGCGCGAATCGCGCCCACATATCCACCCGTGCCCCCGCCGATCACCACCACGTCGTACTCGTTGGCCAAGACCCCGCTCCTTATCCGAACGATGCGTTCTGCGTATCGATGGAACCGAACAGCCCTTCACTGTCGCTTGGATCGCGGGACAGCGTCAAGACGTCCGTGCGGGACGGCTCGCATGACCACTCGCGCGAGCCGAGGCGTCAGGGTTTGGGCCGCTTCAGCGACCCGAGCGGCACGAAGCCCGAGATTGGGGGTGGCGGTGCGGGCGCCTCCGGCGTGACGGCGGACTTCAACTCGCCGTGGTCGTAGCGCAGCTGCCAGTACATCTCGGTGAGTTGTTCGAGCTTGCGCGCCTGGCGGCGCGCGAGGGCCAGAGCGATGAGTGCCACCACCAGTGAGATTGACGCCAGTGCCACCGTCATTGCCAGGTCCTGCCTTCTTCCGCCTTCGCCGAGGCTACGGCGGACAAGGCCTGTCCGTCTGCCGGTTGCCGGCTGCCGGCTCTTGGCCTTGTGCCTTCCAGCTATACTGCCCTCCGATGTCCCTTCGCCGCAAGACCATCCTCGTGGTGGATCAGGACAATGAGATGCGGGAGGCCATCGCCGCTCCGCTCAAGCGCGACTATCGCGTGCTGCGCGCGTGGTCCGGCGGCGCCGGGGCCGAGATCCTGACGAAGGAAGAGGTCGACGTCCTCATCGCCGAGGTCGATCTGCCCGACATGACCGGCATCGAGCTCCTGCAGGTGGCGCGCGTGAACTTCCCCCTCACCGAGATCATCATCACCTCCTCGTCCGCGAGCGTGGACAAGGCCGTGCAGGCGATCAAGCTGGGGGCGTATCACTTCCTGACCAAGCCAGTCCTCGCCGAGGCACTGCGCTCCATCGTCCGTCACGCCGAGGAGCATGCGAGCCTCAACCGGCGCGTCCTGTCGCTGGAAGATCAGGTGGGCGAGAGCGGGCACCACGAGTTCATCGCCGGGCCCAGCCCCGCGCTGCGCGACGTGCTCGACATGGCGCAGCGGGTGGCGAAGCTGCGGACCACGGTGCTGATCCTGGGCGAGAGCGGCACCGGCAAGGAGTTGCTCGCCAGGCGGCTGCACCGCGAATCGGAGCATCCCGACGGCCCGTTCGTCGCCGTCAACATGGCGGCGATTCCGCGCGACCTCGTGGAGAGCACGCTGTTCGGCCACGAAAAAGGATCGTTCACCGGCGCGCTGCAGCAGCGCATCGGCAAATTCGAGCTGGCGAGCGGCGGCACGCTGTTCCTCGACGAGATCGGGGACCTGCCGCTCGATCTGCAAGCCAAGCTGCTCCGCGCGATTCAGGAGAACGAGATCGAGCGCGTCGGCGGCGATCGGCCCATCCCCACCTCGTTCTGCCTCGTCGCGGCCACCAACGTGGACCTCGATCAGGCGGTCAAGCGCGGCTCGTTCCGCGCCGACCTCTACTATCGGCTGAACGTCATCCCGCTGCGGCTGCCGCCGCTGCGCGAGCGCGCCGAAGACCTGCCGGTGCTGATCGACTTCTTCGTGCGGCGCTACAACGCGCGCTTCAAGAAGAACGTGGCCGGCGTGGCGGCCTCGACCGTGCGGCTGCTCTCGAACTACTGGTGGCCCGGCAACATCCGCGAGCTGGAGAACCTGATCGAGCGACTGGTGGCGACCGCCTCGCGCGAGTGGATCACCGACGAGGACCTGCCGTTCGAGTTCCACGTCGCCGAACTGGATCGCACCGCCTCGGACAAGAGCCTGCTCGACCGCGCGCTGATGACGTTCGAACGCAACTTCATCGTGCGGGGGCTCGAGCGAAGCGCGTGGAACGTGACGCAGACCGCCCGCTATCTGGGCGTGCCGCTGAGCACGCTGAAGTTCAAGATGGAGCGGCTGGAGATTCGCGAGCTGGCGAGGAAGCTGAAGGGGAACTAGCGTTCCCCTCGTGCACGGGAGCGCGTCACCTGGAGATCCGTGGACCAGATCTCCAGGCGCGGGCTTACGTCTTGGGCAGCACCGAGTCCTTGAGCTGCTTGATGATGCGGGCCTTGACCACGGTCTTCGCCGGGATCTTGATCGGCTCGCCCGTCGCGGGGTTACGCCCGAGCCGTGCCTTGCGCTTCTGCACGACCAGCTTCACCATCCCGGGCAGCACGAACTCGCCCGAGCGCTTCAGTTCCTTCTCACACAGCACCGCGAGCTCGTCGAAGAAGTCTCGGGCCTGGGTTCGCTTGACGTCGAAACGCTCGGCGAAGTGAGAGAAGAGTTCCGACTTGCCCATCCTGCGGGCTTCTGGCATCGTGTCCCCCGATTGAGTGTGGCGCGCGCGCGTAAGTTAGTTGACCTGATGTCCGCCGACCGCGCCACCGCACGCGAACGGCTGCCGGCGCAAAATAGCGGCAAAGCGACGTGCATCCTAACGCCGCCGCTCTGACCTGTCAAACACTGCGACCGGGCGATCTTAGCCCATTCCGCCGGGCTCACGATGTCACATCGTCAGTGGAACGGCCGGCGGAGCGTAACACGGTGATGACAGCGACCCTCCGGCGGTGCATGATCGGAGTGTGTCCGACACCCCTGCTGCCCTGCTGGAGACCTTCCCCAACCCGCGGCCCGAGCGCGAGTTCACGATTGCCATCGACTGTCCCGAGTTCACCTCGATGTGTCCGAAGACGGGACTGCCCGACTTCGGCACCATCCGGATCCGCTACGTGCCGGACGCCACGTGCATCGAGCTCAAGTCGCTGAAGTACTACCTGCTCGAGTTTCGCAATCGCGGCATCTTCTACGAGGCGGCGACCAACCAGATCCTCGACGACCTGGTGAACGCCTGCCAGCCCAGGAGAATGACCGTGGAAGGCGACTTCAGCGCCCGCGGCGGCATCACGACGAAGGTGACGGCGGAGTTCATCAAGGCATAAGGCAGAGGGCAGAACGCGATCCGGTGTCCGGTACCCGGTGTCCGGCCCAAGCCCCAAGCCCCAAGACTCAAAGCGCGAGCGCAGTCTCGCTCGAGGTGCCCGTGGAGCCAGACGACGAGCCCGTCGTGGTGCCGATCGAAGACGCGATCGATCTGCACGCCTTCGCGCCGCGCGATGTGCTGTCGGTCGTGGACGCCTACCTGCAGGCGGCCCACGACGCGGGACTGCGTCAGGTGCGGCTGATTCACGGGAGAGGCATCGGCACGCAGCGCGCCGCGGTGCAGCGGCTGCTCGCCACTCACCCGCTGGTCTCGCGCTACTGGGACGCACCCGAATCGGCCCTCGGCGCGACGATGGCCGTTCTCGAAGACGAGGCACCGACGGTGTAGGCCTCGCCCGCCATGGCCCGGGCGATGACTTCGACATGCCGCTGCAGATCGCTCGGCCGCAGAGAGCGGATGGGCTCGCCCGATGTCACCGCCGCCGCCACGGTGCGGTAGTCGCTCGGCACGCTCCAGTCGATGGTCATCCCGAGCACCCCTTCGATCTGGGACACCGACACCACGCCGTACTCCGACGCCCGATTGAGCAGCACGCGCAATTGATCGCCCGACACGCCCGACAGCCGCACGGCGTCGATCAGCCGCTGCAAGTTGCGCAGGCAGGGCACGTCGGGATTGGCCACCAGCACGACCAGGTCGGAGGCCTGCAGGGCCGCGGCCGTGGCCGGCGTCAACGTGGACCCCGCGTCGACGACCACGAAGGCGTGGCTGGTGCGCAGCGCGTGCAGCGTGGCTTCCAGCCCTTCAGCGTCACGCGCCGAGGGACGCCCCCATTCATCACCGGCGGCGAGCACGTCGACGCCGCAGGCGTGCGGCGAGAGATACCCGCCCAGCAGACCGGCGTCACGCCAGGCCATCCGATCGAGCAAGTGCGTCAGCGTGTAACGCGCGCGCACGCCGAGATAGAGCGCCACGTCACCCGGCGCCGCCTTCATGTCCACGAGCACCGTCGGTCGGCCGGTGAGACGCCGTAATTCCGCGCCGACGTTCACCGTCATGGTCGTGGTGCCCGTGCCGCCCTTCGTGCCGAGAAACGTGACCGTCATTGCGGACCGTAATCGCAACGCCTGTGCCACCGGCGCGGCGCGGGGAACCACCCCGATTTCCCGCCATTCACGACCGGCGTCCCGCGGGAGGGGTTGCAGAAACGTAAGGCCGAGCGCGAAGTTTCGTTGATGACGAGGACCCCTTCGGCAACCTTCGGCTCGCTCATATCCACGTTTTCCCGGCAATTCGTGTGGAGCCACGCCGTGACGCAGCGGGCACGACGCTTGCTAGTCCCGCGGTGCTGCCACCCCCGGGAGTCAACAGACGAATGCCCATGTCACCCTCGTCCAACGCAGCTCGGCGTCCCACCGTCGACGAATGGGGCGTCTACGATCCTCAGCAGGCCGGCCTGGTCGCGCTCTACACCCGCCTCTCCACCGCGCCCGGCGCGGTGCCGGTCGATGCGTCTGCCGACGTCGCTCGAACCCGTGTCGGCGAGCCGACGGCGCCGAAACCGACGTCGATTCGCTAGGCTCTCCCTCGGACGTGCGCGATGCTGCCGCCCCACTTGCGGGGCGGCGACGTTGCCCGCCACGCGCGGTCACCCCCCTCCAGCCCGGCCTCCGGCATCGCCCTTGCCCCTACCGTCGCTGACGCGCCACGGAGACCCCGATCGTTGCGGTTTCTGACAGGTGCGGCCGGAGGTGCCGATGGAGGAATTACCAGGTGGTGTGGCGGCTGGCGCCGTGATTCACGCCAGGGACGACAGGTGGCGCGTTGCGCACGTGCAGCCGTTCGAGGCCTGCGCGCTCGTCACGCTCGATGGACACGGCGCGCAGAACCGCGGAATCCGAACCACGCTCATCACCCCGTTCGACCAGCTGCTGACACGACCACCGTTCGCTGCGCGGCGCCGAAGCCGTGGTGCAACCGCGCGCGCCATGGCGGCGGCGGTCGCGCGCGTGCAACCCGGCCGCGGGTTGTGGTCGGCGGTGGACGGGGCATTCGACGTCCACTCCTGGCAGCTGGCACCGGCGCTGGCGGTCGTGGGCGGCGCGACGCGCGTGCTGCTGGCCGATGCCGTGGGGCTCGGCAAGACAGTACAGGCCGGACTGGTCCTCGCGGAGCTGTGGAGGCGGGGCGTCCTGACCCGCGCGCTGGTGCTGACACCGGCCTCGCTGAGAACCGCGTGGGCCGCCGAACTGCGCGAGCGCTTCCGGCTGGATGTCGTGGTAATGGATCAGCCGGCGATGCTCGCGCAGCAGCGCTCGGGGTGCGCGGGAGTCAATCCGTGGATGTCGGTGCCGATCGTGATCTCGTCAATCGATCTGGTCAAACGCGCCGAGGTGCGCGCGGCGGTCGAGGACGAGCCGCTCGACGTGCTGGTGGTGGACGAGGCGCACCACGCATCTCCCGGGTCGGACCGCGGTGCGGTGGTGGCGCGCCTGGCGGCGCAGGTGCCGTGGCTGGTGCTCGCATCGGCCACGCCGCATGCCGGTGACACGCACGCCTTCCGCTCGTTTCTCGATCTGGGCCGGACCTCGTCCGCCGAGACGGAGATGGCCATCTTCAGACGGTCACATCACGATGCACGCCTCACCACCTCGCGCGCCACCCACGTGCTGCCGGTGACACCCGCGCCCGCGGAGTGGCGGCTGCAGCAGGAGCTCGTGGAGTACGGCCGTGCGCTGCGAGGCGGGCCGTTCGGGTCCCACACGGGCGTGCAGCTGGTGGCGAGCGTCCTGGCCCGGCGGGCGACATCGAGCGCGACGGCGTCCGCACGAACGCTGCAGCGCCGGCTGGACGCGCTCTCCGATGTGCCGCCGGCCGGCGACCCTCAGCCTCCGCTGCCCTGGGAGGAGCTGGACGGCAACGATGGCGTCGACGAGGTCGAGGCGCGCTGGCTTGCGAGTCCAGGCCTTCTTGCCGCGCCGGACGAATGCGGGCAGCTGCGATCGCTGATCGCACTCGCTCACGATGCCGCCGCGACACCGTCGAAGTTCCTGCGGCTGGCGCGGCTGCTCACATGCCTCGGCGAACCCGCCATCGTCTTCAGCGAGTTCCGCGACACAATCGAGGCGTGCCTGCCTCATGTCCGGGCCGTGGCCACGGTCGTGGTTCTGCACGGCGGTCTCGACGCGTCGGAGCGCGGCCGTCTGCTCACGCGATTCCTCGACGGGCGGGCAACGGTGCTGCTGGCGACGGACGTGGCCGGTGAGGGCCTCAACCTTCAGCACCGCGCTCGCGTCGTGATTACGCTCGAGTGGCCGTGGAGCCCACAACGGCTGGAACAGCGTATCGGACGGGTGGATCGGATGGGGCAGACACGGCGCGTGCACGCCTTCCACCTGACGGCGCATGGCACGTTCGAGGAGACGGTCGTGGCCCGGCTGCTGGAGCGGCGGGCGCGGGCGCAGGACGATCTGGCCGGAGCCGACGGTGCGGTCGAGCACCAGATCGCGCTGCGGGTGTTCGGGGATGCGTCCGTGCAGGGTGGCAACGCGTGCAGCGATCCGCGTTCGGTGATCAGCCGACCGGCGCCCGTTGACCGCGGCGGTCTGAACGCCCCTGACGAAGCGACGCGCGTGCTGGCCTCGCGTCGCCTCCTCGCGGTCGCCGGCGATACCATCGCGGACACCGTCTGGTGCTATCCGCTTCGCCCCGGCGCCACTGGGTGTCTGGCTGTCGTCGTGGACGTCACATCGCGCTCCGCGACGGGCCGAACCGAGTGGTCCGGCGTGGTTGCTGTCCGCGTGCAGCTGAGCGCTTCGTCATGGACCAGGCGGAGCTGGGCACGGCTCTGCCGGGCCATCGCGCGCGACCCGCGTGTGCGCGATGCCGCCACCACGGCTGCCCGCGCCACGGCATCGCCCGCGAACTGGTCGCCGGTGGTCGATCGACTTCAGGCGATCCGCCACGCACGTGCCCGCCATCGCCCACCGGGCGTACAGCCTTCCCTGTTCGATCGCCGGGCGCTGCGGATGGCGGACGCTCGCGATGCGATCCTCGCCAGGCTGATCGATCACGCGGAGCGACAGTCACGGTTCCTGTCCCCTGCGGGTGCGGACGAGCTGCTGGAGGCGCGCGTCGTGGCGCTGCTGCCGCTCGATCGCGGGGCGACACCATGATTGCCGGCGTTTCGGGCAGCCTGCTGTCCAGCGGGTACCTGGACCGCCTCGTCGGCGAGCAGCAGCACACGATGCCGCCGGACTTCGACCCGTGGGCTCGCGCCATCGTGCGATGGTGGCGGCGGGCGCAGCAGCTGCTGGGGCCCGCATCGCCGCCGCGCACGGTGTTCGACGTCGGCGCCCGGCCGCTGCTGGACCTGTTGGGATATGCCGTCGGGCACGTCGAGCCTCAGGAGTGGGGGCACGCGGCTGTGCTGGCTGACGACGGTGCTCCGCTCGCGGCCCTGCTGAACACGGCGTGGGGAACGCCGTCGTCGGCCGTATGGCGCCAGGCGCTGCGCAGCAGCCTGGCCGTCCGCCTGCCGTGGACGCTGGTGTTCACCGGCGACACGCTGACGGTGGTGGACGGGACGCGTCCCTGGAGCCGTCGGCAGCTGTCATTCGACCTCGACGTCGCCTGCCGTGACCGCGAGGCGGTGCAGGCGCTCTGGGCGCTCGTGCGGGCCGAGGCACTCCGGGCCGATCGTTCGCCGTCGCCGCTGGCCCACGCGGTATCGTCTTCGGACGCGCAGGGCGTGGCCGTGTGCGCCTCCCTGGGTGCGGGCGTTCTCGATGCACTCGGCGAGCTGGTCTCGGCCTTCGATACCCCGCCCGCAGCCAGCGCACGACGCGAGCCACGCGATGCGCCGCTCGTCTTCGAACAGTCGCTGACCATCGTCTATCGCCTGCTGTTCCTGCTCTTCGCCGAAGCACGCCAGCTGGTGCCGGTGTGGCATCGTGTCTACCGGGAGTCGTACAGCGTCGACGCGCTCTGCCGGCGGCTGCTGTCGCAGCCACAGTCGCGCGGCGTGTGGGCGGCGGTGCAGGCCATGTCGCGCCTGGCGCACACGGGGTGCGTGGCCCACGATCTTCGGGTGACGGCGTTCAATGGCCGCCTCTTCGCGCCGGCGCGCACGCCGCTGGCCGAGCAGCGCCGGGTCCCCGACGCGGCGGCGGCGCGGGCCGTGCTCTCGCTGGGCACCACCGCCAGTGCGGAAGGTCGCCGGCGCATCGCCTTCCACGATCTGGGTGTCGAGCAACTGGGCGCGGTGTACGAACGCGTGCTCGAGTACGAGCCGGTGCGACATGAGACGCGGCTGTGGTTGCGGCACACCTCGACGGAACGGAAGGTCACCGGCAGCTTCTACACGCCGCGTGCCGTCACGGACTTCCTCGTGCGGCGCACCCTGAGCCCCCTCGTCGAGGGCCGGTCGGCGGCCGGCATCCTCGCGCTGCGCGTGATCGATCCGGCAATGGGGAGCGGCGCCTTTCTCGTCGCCGCCTGCCGCTACCTCACCGAGCGTGCCGAGCAGGCGCTCGTCGCCGCCGGCGAGTGGTCGCAACGGGACATCGCGGACGCGGACCGGGCCGATCTGGCGCGCGCCATCGCGGAACAGTGCCTGTACGGCATCGACCGAAACCCCACGGCCGTGCAGCTGACGCGTCTGTCGTTATGGCTGACCACCCTGGCCGCGAACCGGCCGCTGACCTTCCTCGACCATCACCTTGCCGTCGGTAACAGTCTCGTCGGGGCCCGGCTCTCCGATCTCGCTCACCCGCCCATCCGCCGGACCTCGGCCACCGCGCGGGGCGCGCCAGACCGGCAACTGCCGCTCTTCGACGCAGCCGCCCTCGAGCAACTGGGACGGGCGGTGGTTCCCGAGCGCCTGCGGCTGTCGCTCGCACCCTCGACCACGCCTGCCGCAGTCCGCGAGAAGGAGCGGCGGCTCGATCGGCTGCTGTCCGACGACGGCGCGATGGTGCGATGGATGAGGGCGGCTGATCTGTGGTGCGGTCTCGTGCTCGAAGGCTCGCGCGGCATCGGCGCCGGGCTCTACCAGGAGCTGCAGCGGCACGTGTCGGACCTGCCGACCACGTTGCCCAGCCGCCAATGCGAGGCCACCGCCGAACCGGCGTTGCAGCGGGCGCGGGGGCACCGGGCGTGCCACTGGGAACTGCTGTTCCCGGAGGTCTTCCTCTCCACCGACGGTCAGGCGCGAGACGATGCCGGCTTCGATGCGGTGCTGGGCAACCCGCCATGGGAGATGCTCCGCGCCGATACGGGTGGCCGCGAGCAGCGCGCCGACGCCCGAGCAGAGACGCTGGCGCTGATGCGCTTCGTGCGCGCGTCGGGGCACTACCCGCTGCAGGGACAAGGTCACGTCAACCAGTACCAGTTGTTCGCGGAACGCGCACTGCACGCGCTGCGGCCCGGCGGGCGATTCGGCCTGATTCTGCCGTCCGGCATCCAGACCGACGTCGGCAGCGCAGGACTGCGCCGCGCGCTCGTGGACACCTGCGCGATCGATACGTGGCTGGGGTTCGACAATCGTCAGGCGATTTTTCCGATTCACCGTGGCGTCCGGTTCGTCGTGCTCGCGGGCAGCCGCGGCGCGCCCGCCGACGCCATCCCGATGGTGAGCGGCCTCGCCGATGCCGACCTCCTGCACCGCCTGCCCGACGGCCCCGGAGCGGGGACCGGCGTACCCGTCGTGCCGTTGTCCCGCACGATGCTGCACCGCTGGGATCCGGCGCATCTGACGATGCCAGCGCTGGCAACGGCGCTCGACGCCAGCGTTGCCTGGCGCGCGATGACCTCACCGGCATTGTCGTCCCGCGGCGGCTGGCACGTGCACTTCGGCCGCGAGCTGAACGCCACTGACGACGCATCGCACTTCGCAGCGCGGCACCGGAACGACGAGTGGCGGGCGGAGACGATGCCGGTCGTGGACGGCAAGCACCTGAGGCCGTTCGGGGTGGACCTCGCCGGTGTCGAGCGGGTGATCAGTCGCGTCGCGGCCGCGGGACTGCTCGACGGCGAGTCGAGCTTCGACCGCCCGCGCGTCTGCTACCGCGATGTCGCGAGCGTCTCGAACCGCCTCACGCTGATCGCGGCGCGTTTGCCGGCGGGGGTGGTCTCCACTCATACGGTGTTCTGCGCAAAGGAAACCTTGTCTCCAGCGGACACCTGGTGCCTCGTGGCACTGCTCAACAGCCTGGTGGCCAACTATCTCGTCCGCCTGCAGATGACCACCCACGTGACTGCCGCATTGATGGCGCGCCTGCCGGTGCCGCGCCCCGTCTCCGGCAGCGCCGCGCATGCGTCGATGGCGGCACTCGCGGAGATGCTTTCGCACGGCTCGTTCGAGCAGCATGCCGATGGCTATGCACGGGTCAACGCGCTGGCCGCCCGGGCGTACGGCCTGCCGGCCGACGAGTACGCGCACGTGGTCTCGACCTTCCCCCTGCTGCCAGCGACACTGCGGGCACGGTGCGTGGAGCTGTTCGGGGCGTGAATGCCGCGTCAGCGCGAGGCGGTCCAGGCGCTGAGCGCGATCACGACCAGGATGCCGGCGGTGAGCGACGCCGACAGGCGATCCCCGTCGCGCAGATAGCGCACGCACGCGATCAACACGCGCGCCACGGGGGTCAGCATCAGGATCAGCAGGCCGGCGTACACCGGGGCGCTGGACCAGTACGCATGCGGGCTCCACGCCAGCGCGCCCAGTCCGTAGATCATGAGCGCGGTACTGAGGTAACCGCCCCAGGCCAGCAGGCGATCGATCATGGCAGGCGGCTCACCATCAGGATGGAGACCAGCACCAGCACCACGGCCAGGATGATCTTCAGCAGGCGCGGCGGCAGCCGGCGTCCCAGTCGCAGGCCCAGGCCCGATCCGAGTCGCACGCCAACCACCGCCGAGGCGGCCAGCATGGGCAGCAGCAGGCCACGCCCCAGGTAGACCAGCGCGCCCGAGGTGGCGGTGACGCCGATCATGAAGCCGCTCGTCGACGCCGCCACCCGCATCGGTACGCCGCACCAGGCCGTGAGCACCGGCACCTTCACCACGCCGCCGCCGATGCCGAGCAGCGTGGACAGGTTGCCCGCGAGGAACGACGTCACCATGGCCAGCGGCATGCGCGTGACCCGGTAGCTCACGGTCTCGCCGAGCCGTTCGTCCAGAAAGCGGCCCCCCCACGGCCCTGGATCGACCGACGCGGGCAGGTTGTTGCGGACATCGCGCCGCATGAAGGTGAGCGCGCTCATCAGCGCCATGACCACGCTGAACGTGATCATCAGCGTCCGCGGCGTCACCAGCAGCGCCGTGAGGCTGCCCAGCAGCCCCCCCGCGGCAGTCAGCAGTTCGAGCATGAAGCCCAGCCGCATGTTGATCGCCGTGCGCGCCCAGGACGATGCGGACAGGGCGTTCGAGGTGGCGATGACGGTGGTCAGGCTGACCGCCACCGCCTGCGGCATGGGCACGCCCAGCCCCTGCACGAGGAAGGGCACCAGGAAGACGCCGCCCCCGAGGCCGAGCATCCCGCCGAGCGCGCCGGCGACCATCCCGGCCACGCCGGTGAGCAGCGCGAGCGGGAGCGTCACGTCAGTCAACATCGGCGGGCGTTCACGTGCGCGGGTTGCCGGATTCCCACGCCTTCAGCACGGCGTACAGGGAAGAGGTGACGGGCACCGGCACGCCGTGCGCCGCCGCGCGACGCAGCGCGGCGCCCTGCAGCGCCTCCACTTCGATGCGCTTGCCCTGTTCCAGGTCGATCAGCAGCGACGACCGCGTCGAGCCGGGAATGTTCGTCATGTACTCTTCGAGCGTCGCGAAGCGGTCCGGCGAGATCGTCACGCCTTCGGCGGCGGCAATCGCCGCCACCTCCCGCGAGCAGGTGTAGAACATGTCGCGCACGTGCGCGTGCTTCCAGATGTAGCCGATGGGCAGCCGGGCCGCGCCGGTGAAACCGGAGAACGGGACGAGATAGACGAACTTGTCCCAGAGCGGCGTGCGGGCGTCCGGCACGGCCGTCACCTGGATGTCGGCCGGCGCCATCACCTCGGCGATGGCCTGCACGCGTGCGGTGAGCCCACGCGCGCCGAACACCTCGCCGAAAATGATCGACCGGTGCACGCCCGTCTGGACGATGAGTCCCGGCGCTTCCAGCGCGGTAGCGACGTAGGTGGTGCCGCCGAGTACCCGCTCGGGCCCGACCATCCGGCCGAGCTGGTCGACGTTGTCGACGCCGTTCTGCAGCGTCAGCACCACGGTGTCGGGGCCGAGCAGCGGAGCGATCAGCGGGTAGGCCGTGTCGTTGTCGTAGGCCTTGACCGCGACCACCACCACATCCACCGCGCCGACGCGGGCCGTGTCGGATTCGGCCGGCCCCTCAGCCACGAAGTCGCCGAGCGCCGCGCTCCGGACCTCGATGCCTCGCGCACGGATGGCGTCGCGGTGCGCGCCGCGGGCGATGAAGGTCACGTCCTGGCCCGCGCGGGCCAGCTTCGCGCCGAAATATCCACCGACCGCACCGGACCCGAGAATCGCGAAACGCATACGGCTGTAGAGCATACCGTGCCCGCGGCGCGGCCCGCGTCTTCTGCCGTCTGCCGGTTGCCGTCTGCCGGTCTTCTGGCGTCCCGTTCGGGTGCTAGAATCGGCCCATGGCTGCCCGTCTCACGGCCTACATCGTGGCCTTCATCGTGGGCCTGACGTTCATCGCCGGGCTCATCGTCGGCGCGCAGCGCGCCGACGACGGCCCCGTGGACCTGATCATCGTGAACGGCAAGGTCTTCACCGGCGACGACGCGCTGGCCGAAGCCGTGGCGGTGCAGGGCAACAAGGTGCTGAAGGTCGGCTCGAACCGCGAGATTCAGCGCCTCGCGCGGGCGCAGACCACCGTCATCGACGCCAGAGGCGGCAGCGTCCTGCCCGGCTTCAACGACACGCACATCCACCTGCTCAGCGGCGGGCTCGCGCTCGATCAGGTGAGCCTCTCCGAGGCCACGACACTCGAATCGGTGAAGGAAACCCTGAAGGCGTGGGCCGAGGCCAATCCGACTCACGACTGGATTCGCGGCCGCGGCTGGCTGTACGCGCCGTTCGGCGACGGTCTGCCCACGCGGCAGATGCTCGACCAGCTGGTGCCGGATCGACCGGCCTACCTGGTGTCCTACGACGGCCATACCGGCTGGGCCAACAGCGCGGCGCTCGAAATCGCCGGCATCACGCGCACCACCAGCGCTCCCGTCAACGGCGCCATCGTGAAGGACAGCAGGGGCGAGCCCACCGGCGTGCTGAAGGAAGCGGCGATGGGGCTGATGAGCCAGGCGCTGCCCGTGCCCTCGCGTGACCAGCGGCTCTCGGCGTTGCGTGCCGCCATCGTCGAGGCCAATCGCGTCGGCGTCACCAGCGTGCAGAACGCGGGCGGCTCCGCGGAGGATCTCGAGCTCTACGACGAGTTGCGCAAGGGCGACGAGCTGACGGTACGCGTCTATCAGGCGCTGTCGCTGGAGACCTCCGCCACGCAGGACGAGCTCGACGCACTCGATCGGGTCCACGAGAAGTTCCAGGACGATCCGTTGCTGAAGACTGGCGCGGTGAAGC
>Ga0209079_10000414_pt1 | contig 17122 bp, 15 predicted proteins | sample PPLLaktember2015_2_FD_187259 | JGI IMG/M metagenome (GOLD analysis project Ga0209079, IMG submission 187259) | Freshwater sediment microbial communities from Prairie Pothole Lake near Jamestown, North Dakota, USA - PPLs Lake P7 Core (6) Depth... | ecosystem: Environmental > Aquatic > Freshwater... | reverse complement strand
CGACGATAACCCGACCGAGCGACCGCCGATCGTGACGGTCGCCATCATTGCGATCTGCCTGTTGGTATTTACGTACCAATTCATGCTGCCAGACAAGCCCGGTGAGACGTTTGCCTTTCAGTATGGGGCTATCCCTAGCGTCATTTTCAGCCACGCTACGCTACCGGACGACATCGTCTCCATTCCCGCGACACTGACACTGATCACGAGCATGTTTCTGCACGGCGGCTGGATGCATTTGCTCGGCAACATGCTTTACCTCTGGATCTTCGGCAACAATATCGAAGATGCCATGGGCCATCTCAAATTTGCGGTCTTCTACGTCCTCTGCGGAGTCCTTGCAGCACTGAGCCACGCACTCACCGACCCGTCCTCTCAGATCCCCATGGTCGGCGCCAGCGGCGCCATTTCCGCGATCCTGGGGGCCTATCTCCTGCTCTATCCCAGAGCCCGCGTGCTGGTGCTGATCCCGCCCCCTTTCTTTGGAACCACCTCTGTACCGGCCGTTATCGTATTGGGATTTTGGTTCTTGGGTCAGCTATACAGCGGAGGGCTTTCCCTAGGATCACGCGGTGGAGGGATTGCATTCTTCGCACACATCGGAGGGTTCGTGGCAGGCATGGCCCTGGTAGGAATCTTCAAACACCGGAACGTGTCCTTCTTCGCGCCGGAGCACTCCAGGCGCTATTAATCGTCCCGAGCGCTAGGCTGCATCGAGCATTTCCCTGACTTTCTCCGCTAGTCCGACTTGCCGATAGGGCTGCTGAAGGACAAAACGCCGGTTGATCCGATGGTGTGCAATCGTCTCATCGTCATAGCTCGACACGAACAACGCCTTCATCATCGGTTGATGAGTGAGGAGCCGGCGAGCTAACTCCCGTCCTCCAATCTCGGGCATGACCAAGGGACTCACCGTGAGATGCACAATGCCTTGGTACCCCTGGGTCAGCATCAATGCCTCAACGGAAGAAGCTGCCTCCAGCACGCGGTACTTGTACCGAGCCAGCATCGAGCCGACCAGCTTGCGACTGATCTCATCTTCCTCAACCAGTAAAATCGTCTCGTCCCCCTTAGCGCACATCGACTTGGGAACCTGCTCCTCATGCGCATTGATAATCCCTGCGCCCGGCAGCCAGACCCGAACCACCGTCCCTTGCCCTGGCCGGCTGTCCACTTCAACCATCCCCCCGTTTTGCTTCACAATCCCATAGACCGCCGTCAAACCGAGTCCGACATTGGTTTCTTTCGTCGAAAAAAACGGCTCGAACATCCGCGCCTGAGTGTCCAGATTCATCCCCGTTCCCGTGTCACTGATCTGAACCAGCACGTCGTGAGACGGATTCTTGCCAACCCCGCTCGCATGAGTGGCGCCCGGCAAACCGGCGCCGGAACGGGCCTCAATCACCAGTCGTCCACCGCTCGGCATGGCATCCCGCGCATTGACCACCAGCTGGAACAAGACCTTTTCCAGCCCTTCACGATCGACCTCCGCATAAATCGGGGATTCGTCTCGATGGATCGCGAGATCAATCTGCGCCGGAAGAAGACTCCTGATCGCGCTCTGAAGATCCGTCAGAACCGTCTTTACCGACAACACCTGCCGGACCTGCCCATCTTCCAAATTGAGTGCGATCAATTGAGCCGTCAATGCTGCCGCTTTCTCTCCGGTCTTGAAGATCTCGTCTGTCGCAGCTCGCAGAGGATCGTTGGGCGGCAACTGGGCCAGCAGCACACCGGTCTGCTTCCCGATCACCGAGAACAACTCGCCGAACTCCTTGACAATCCCGGCCGCCATCCGCCCGACGGCCTCCATTTTCTGCGCATCACGCAGTCGACGTTCTAACCCTTGTCGCACCGCCAGCCCCTGCTGCAGCGTGTCCTGAGACTGGGTCAGATCATCTTTCAACCCGACGATCCGGGCTTCTAACTGCACCTTGCTGGCTACCAGTTGCTCTTCGGTACGCTTCAATGATTCGACGTCTTTCAACAACGTCGACTTCTCTTCCTGCACAACCGTCACAGCTTCCAGAGCCAACCCATAGAAGACCGCCATCACCAGCAACACGGGCACGCCGAGCCAGTGCCCAACTGCCACGGTTTCACTCTGGACAATGCCTTCATACAAAAGTCCCGCGTACCCGACGCAGAGGAGGAGACAGAGCCCCATCATGTGACTCAAGCGCCGAACCGAAGCCGCAACGAGCATCAGCACAAAGTAGGCGATATAGAGATCCGGACGCGCATTGCCGGCAAGATAAATAGTCCCTGTCACTAACAACGTATCGACCGCCACGAGAGCGCCATTGAACCAGACCAACTCGAACCAGACAGCCGGCAACAAGACGAGCATTCCCACGAATGCCCAAATTCCGACGACCATCCCGTCGCTTTTCAAACGGCTGATAACCGACTCCGTTCCGAAGAGCAGCTCATAGGACAGAATCACGCTCACCAGGCATTGCAGCAGAATCAGCCGTGAACGCGGGTGCGTGAGAAATTGGTGAAATCGACTGTTGGCTGGAGTTGAAACTGTTGCCGCCGTTGTATTCACAGGATAGTCCTCTCGATAGACCACGCGTAAGGACAGCAACTTCTGTACCCCTGTTGAGGGATCAGAATCTGTCGATTGGCATAGTAATCCTGAGGTCTTTCTATGACTCAGCACGAAGAACGGACCCTACGGTCCATACAAAATCGAACGGCTGCCTGGGAGTTCACAAGAGGGTCTATCGATAGTGCCCCATTGGTGAGGCATCCATGAGCGTGTGGGCGAGTCGCTAACTCGAGCGAGTCGGGCGGTACCGATTTTCTCGCCCTAACTTACAACGCCAGTAACTTCATGAACTGGCTGGCGCGGCCCGTCGCCTCGTCGCCCGACTCTGCAAGGAAGGTGACATGCCCCATCTTGCGGCCGGGCCTGACCATGCGCTTCCCGTACAGATGGAGCTTGGCCCCTGGAATGGCCAGGAGGTCTCTGCATCCAGTAGAACTCGTGATCTTCTCAACGTCATAGCCGATCAGGTTCACCATGGCGACAGGACACAACAGTCTGACTTCTCCAAGCGGCATCGCACACAATGCCCGCACCTGCTGCTCGAATTGTGACACGGTGCACGCGTCCAACGTGTAGTGTCCGGAATTATGCGGACGCGGCGCGATTTCGTTGATCAACAGACGATCCCCACGAAGCTGAAACAGCTCAACACAAAACACCCCTATACCACCGAGCGCTTCCACGGCACGGAAGGCCAGATCCTTCGCCTGTGTGGCAACCTCGGGAGAGACCACCGCCGGAGCCCCTGTCACCCGAAGAATCCCGGCCTCATGCCGGTTTTCAACGACCGGGTACAGGCGGTGCTCCCCATTCGCGCCCCGAACGACCAGCACCGATAACTCCCGCACATAGTCCACCATGGACTCGACAATCCACCGCGCACCTGTCGGCACCATTGTCCGAAGCGCCAATTCTACCTCCGCGATGTCGGCCGGCTGCCTGATGGTCCACTGGCCTTTCCCGTCGTACCCCGCTGTAGCCGTTTTGCAGATCACGGCACACCCGAAAACTTGAACAACTCCGGCGAGTTCAGCGGGATTCGTCACTACCGAAAACGATGGAACCGGAAGTCCTCGCGCCTGCAAGAATTGTTTTTGATCGATCCGATCTTGGATGACTCGAAGCACAGCACCAGACGGGCGGACAGGGCAGATCTGGCTCAACTGTTCACAGAGCGATGCCGGCACGTTTTCCCATTCGAACGTGACGGCAGAAACCAGTTGGCTGAATTCACGGTAGACAGAAGGATCTGTAAAAGCAGCAGAGAAAGACCGGCTCGCGAAACCATGCGCCGGCGCATCGGGATCCGGATCCCAGACGGCGACCTGATAACCAAGCCGCAGCGCCGCACGGGTGAACATAGCGCCGAGCTGCCCGCCACCCAATACCCCGAGGGTCGCACCAGGTCCGAGGGGCTGCATGGTCACGGCCGCTGACTCGTCCGATCCGCTTGGAGACTGCCCACACTGGTTCCCTGGGCCTCCGGAGAGTTGAGAACACTTTCAGTTTGGGACGTGCGGAACGCCTTCACGCGATCAGCAATCCGGGGATAGCGGCCTGCCAGAATTTGCGCAGCCAATAACGCGGCATTTTCAGCCCCTCCGATGGCAACAGTCGCCACAGGAATGCCTTTCGGCATCTGAACGATAGAGAGCAACGAATCCAGGCCTCGAAGATTTTCCGTGGGGATGGGAACGCCAATGACGGGCAAATGGGTCTTGGCCGCCAACATCCCTGGAAGATGTGCCGCCCCACCGGCGCCCGCGATAATGACTTCGACCCCTCGTCCCGGCGCTGTTTCGGCATACTCAAACAGCCGGTCCGGCGTCCGGTGAGCCGACACCACTAATAACTCGTAGGAAATCTCAAATTCCGAGAGGAGCGCGCCGGCTTTCTCCAGAATCGGAAAATCGGATTTGCTGCCCCCGAGAATCCCGATGAGCGGACCCTGCGCCTTGCTTATCCGGCGAGATGATCGTCCTGTTCCAGCCATACCAGCGCACCCCTTCCTTCATCCCACAACTACCACAGCCTGAAAAACAGAGCGCCACCTTAGCGATTCTGCCGGAACGGGTCAAGGTGAACCCTCTCACCGTACGCAACTCCACGTATGCCGGTTCTGCACTTCAAATTGACCTCAGCCCAATGTTTCTCATATGATGTGCGATGTACGGTTCCTATGCTACCATTGCCTGAGGAGATCACCGTCGTGGCTCGCCTTGGTTCAGGTCTGAAAAACAAAGTCCGCTCGCTCATCGCGAGGGACAGCGGCCTGAGCGAGATCTCGATCGATGACCTTGCGACATCCAGCAAGCTCCAATCGTGGGAAGCCGTACAGATCCCCGAACGGTTGAAATTTTCCTCACGGCTGGCCATTAAGCTCGTCATCCTGTTCCTCCTCATCATCGCCTTTGTCCCATGGACACAGACGATCACCGTCACCGGTCAACTCTCCGCCTATTCGCCCTACGAGCGGCCGCAAGATATCGAAGCCCAGATCACCGGGCGTATCCAAAAATGGCACGTCTTCGAAGGCGTGCGAGTGAAACAAGGGGACCTCATCGTGGAGTTGGATGATTACGATCCGAACTTCATGGCACCGGACCTCTTGTCGTTCCTCGACCAACGCAAAAAAGCGCTCGAACAAACCCGGAAGGCTGCGCTCTCACGGGCGGAGCAACTCGACAAACGCATCAAGGAAATGCAGAACCTCGTAAAAGCCGCTGTGCCGGGGGCTCAGGCGAGAGTCGGCGAAGCCGACAACAAGGTTCTCGAAGCGTTCCAGAAAATTGAAGCTGCCAAGATCGCAGTCGCCACGGCAGAATTGAACGTAGAACGCCATAAACAGCTCGCCGAACAGGGCCTGGTGTCTCAACGTGAACTCGAGTTGACGATCCAAGCGGCGCTCGCCAGCAAGGCCGATCTCCAAGGAGCACGAGCCAATTTGAAGGCCGCCGAGCAATCTACGAAGGCTCTTGGATTTGGCCGACAACAGATTAGCGCGGAAGTGCTGCAACGGTTACTGGATGCTGAAGCGGCCCGAGATGCATCCGTAGGCGAAGCCGCCAAGGCCGCCGATCAATTGGCTGACGTCTCCCTCCGCATGTCGAATGCCACGCAACGGCGAATTGCCAGCAAGATTCTGGCTCCGATCGACGGTACCGTGGTGAAGATGGCTGAAGCTGGGGCCGGGGAAACCGTTCGACAGGGAGACAAGATTGTTCGCCTGTCACCCAACAGCCTCGACAAAGCCATTGAAATGACCTCCGACGGAATCGACGCGCCACTCCTCAATGTCGGGCGGAAAGTGAAGATTCTCTTTTATGGCATTCCGGCTATTCCGCTTCCCGCCTGGCCCGAAGTGATGGCTGGCACCTATACCGGCGTGATCAAGGTTATCGACCAGGTAGACGATGGCAAAGGCAATTTCCGTTTCTGGGTCGTCCCGGATCCCGAAGACCGGATGTGGCCCGACCAGAATCACGTGCGGCAAGGCACCAAGGTCATGGGCTGGGTGATCCTCAATCGTGTCCCGCTCTGGTATGAGATGTGGCGGCGCTTTAATCTCTTCCCGCCTGATTACCAGGAGCGTCCACCCAGCTTGATCGATACGCTCCTGCCAAAGGCAGGACGAGGCGCGAAATAATTCTTGCCTGGTGCAACCGCTTGATCGCTCTACCCACGTGTCTCATCCGACGATCGCCTTCGTGTTTCCACGCCGGACTGTACTGACTGCTCATGTTCATCCCCTATTCCATGTCATGACATGAAAGGAGTCTTCCTATGACCCTCTTGAGATTGCTCGCTCTTGCCTGGACGATCGCGTTTTCGACAGCCTCCTACGCCGGGCCGCCGCTGGAATCGCCGACGGCCAAGCCCCTTCCACCCATCCCCTTGAGTCTGGATGAAGTCCACGCCTGGATCGACCGCTCCCACCCGCTCCTCAAAGGCGCTGGGACGGAGAAGACGATGGCTCGCGGGAAAATGCTGAAAGCCATGGGGGCCTTCGAACCTATACTCGTGAACGACACGGAGATCGAACGGTTCATTTCGAGTTCCAAGCCCGGGGAAGGAGCTCAATCGAAAGGCTTCAATGATACCGTCATTGAAGCACGCCATCCGTCGGGCTTCAGGGGCAGCGTCGGCCTCCGCGATGTCATTGGTGGGCCGGCCAACATTCCCGACCTCGGATTCAACAACGGTTTCAATCAGGTTATCCTGGGCGGCTACCTTCCTCTCCTCAAGGGATTGATGATCAACCCAGAGAATGCCGAACTCCAACGATCCGAGCTGGCAGACCCGCGAGCCGACGTCAAAATTGCACAGACCAGGCAGGACCTCTTCCTGGCCGCCGCTACTCAGTTCTGGGACTGGGTCGCCTCCAACAAGCTGGTTGATGTCCAGCGCAGAGCGGTGGCCGTGGCCGAGGACCGCCAGAAACAAGTGGAGGGCAGGGCCAAGGCAGGCGCCGTCGCCCCGCTCGACGTAGTGGAGGCCAGCCAAGAGGTTCAGCGCCGCCGTGAAGTGGCGATTGCCGCGCAACGTCTGGTCGAGCAGGAGCAGTTCAAGCTCTCCATGTTCCTGTGGGAGAGTGGCGCTCCTACCATGCCCCCGTTGGATCGGGCTCCGGATTTTCCCGCACAAACCCTGTCGCCTACGGTCGAATCGGTCAAGTTTCACAAGCTCCAGGCGAAGCAGGAGCGTCCGGAGATCAAGGAAATCAATCTTGAAGCCAAGGTCAACAACATCGATTTGAGTTTGGCCAAGAACAATTTGCTTCCAAGCCTGGACGCAGAGGCGGCCCCCGCGAGAAGCCCGGAAAAATTCGTTCTTGGGCTCGGCTATCGATTCGGCCTCGAACTCAGAATCCCGATTCTCCAACGCCGCAGCCGCGGAGAGGTATTGGAAGCGCAGGCCCAGGCGGACAGGCTCGTGATGGTTCAGAAGTATCGCGAACAGCAAGTGGTGGTGGACGTCGATAACGCGCTCTCCGCGATCGATCGAGCCAAAGAGCGCGTGGAAGCGGCAGCCCAGTCACTTCGTCTGGCCAAGACGCTCGAAGAGGGAGAACGTTTCCGATTCAGCCTCGGCGCGACGAGTGTGCTGTTCGTCAATCTCCGCGAGCGCAATACCGTCGATTCGGAAAATCAGCTCATTCGTGCCAAAGTCGATTATCAAAAGGCACTGGCTCTCTATCAATGGGCCATCGGCGCCTGGGCCAAAAGCAATCCGAGCGCCGTCCCGGTCAATTACCGGGCTCGCGACTAACCTAATGAAAACGTGGAATTTTCACTGAATATTTGCTAGGGTAATTGAATTCACAGTAATCCAGAGACGTCGTGAGGGCGCCTCGTGACGGGGTTCCTCTCTGCACCGCGCCTCGGCGATTTAGCGTAAGGACCTGAAAGACATGGCCCAAGGCCATCCTGATACGCAGCCGAACCTCTTCCAGGCCATGCTCGGACACCTGGGGCTCCTCTTCCGCCTTGAGAAGAAGGTCCTCGGGCTCATCGTCTCCTATTCGCTTGCCATCGGACTGTTCTCACTGATTGTGCCCTTGACGGTTCAGGAGCTCGTCAACACCTTCGCCTTCGCAATTCAGCCCATCACCATCGTGACCCTCGCCGTCATCATGGCATCGGCCCTGGCCTTTGTCGGCGTCTTTAAAACCCTTCAGTATTATGCCGTCGAGGTACTGGAACGACGAGTCTTCGCGCGCATTACGCTCGCCATGACGCAGCAACTCCCGCTCATGCAATATCAGAAGTTCAAGCCGCGCTACGCCAATTACTTTCTCGAAACGGTGTTGATGCAGCGCGCCCTCTCTGTTCTGCTCGTCGACTTGATCAACGTGGTCGTCGGCGGAGCGGTTGGAATGTCCATTCTGGTGTTCTACCATCCGTATTTCTTGCTCTACAACGCCCTGCTGCTCACCGGCTTCAACGTGATTTTCTTCCTGCTCTCGCACGGCGGATTACGGACCACCATCGCCGTATCCCATGCCAAATATGAGACGCTGCATTGGATGCAGGAAATCTCTTACAACCTCCTGCATTTCAAAGCGACCGATAGCCAGCCGCTGCTCATGCAGAAGTCCGATCAGCTGGTCGACAACTATGTCGCCACCAGACGAGAACGCTTTGCCGTGCTGGCACGGCAATACCTGAGCTCAGTCGGATGGCAGGCTATTGGGCACAGCAGCCTCATTGCCACCGCCGGGTGGCTCCTCTCGATCGGTCAATTGACGATCGGACAGTTGGTAGCAGCCGAAGTGGTGGTAGCAGGAATCCTCACGAGCTTCGACGGCGTCGTCAAGCGGATGGGCCACGTCTATTACTTTATGACCGCGTTGACAGAGCTCGACGAGTTCTTTGCGCTCCCGAAAGACCAGGAATCGGCGACACTGTCCGTCCCCTTGCCGGACCCCACTATCCACGGAATTCGGCTCACGTGCAAAGACCTGGCGGTTGCGCATCCTGGAACCTCTTCCATTTTTTCCAACTTCGACCTGGAAGTCATGCCGGGCGAAAAAGTCGGCATCTATGCCAGTACCACCGTCGCGAAAACGGCTCTCGCCCGCGTCCTCGCAGGATTGGAAGCTCCAACCCATGGCGTCATCCGTTACAACGGCGTCGACCTTCGCCATCTGGACCGCACGGCCGTCAACCGCTGCCGTGGATTTATGCTCGACTCCCAACTCACCCTGTTCGAGGGCACCATCGAAGAAAACATCGTATTAGGCCGATCCTATGTGCCCTACAGCGATGTCCGCTGGGCGCTCCGCTTCACGGAACTGGAAGAAGAGATCGACGCCTTACCGCAAGGCATCAAGTCCCACGTGCGGACACCCGGTAAAGTGCTGGCTCCGACCCATATCATGAGGATCCTCCTCGCGCGCGCCATCCTCGCCCGGCCGCAAATTCTCATATTTGACGGGATCATTCACAACATGCACCCGACGATGCGGGAGACCATTCTCCGGCGTCTCTGCTCGAAAGACGAGCCCTGGTCGGTCGTCTTCGTCTCCAACGATCCCAACCTGACGCCTCACGTCGACCGCCGAATCATCATCGATTAACCAAGGACACTGTTGTGGGATTTCTCGATCGCTTGCCTATTCCTAAGCCGACCGGCGCCCAACTGCTGATCAGTGTGCTCATAGCCGGCCTTGGCTGGTACAGCGGGCAGGCCCTCAGCCAAGTCGACCAGGACTTGCGTATCATGTACACCGAGTACACGCTCGGCGCAGCCGATCTCGCGCATATTTCGGCCGATACCATGCGCTACCGCAATACAATCATTCGGGCCCTGGAAGCCGACAGCCAAAAGGACTTCGAACGCATTACGGATTCGCTCCCCGTTCAGCGAGCAAAGATTCAACATGCCATCGACAGGTACGCGGCGGCTGGCCTGCGCGTATCCCGAAGCGGCCGGAGCGAACCGGAGGACATCGAATCCGTTCGACGCAGCCTCGATCAATACTTCTCCGCAGCCAGCACCACCGTCCAGCTCCTGACCCAAGAATGGACGGCGAACTCTCCGGCCGAACGCGAAGCCCTGCGCCGGAAAGCGGAAGAGCATGCCTCCGACAATGCCGGCCCAAAAATGATTCAGGTGAGCTTAGCCCTCGACCATTTATTGGATACCGTTGCCGATGTGGCGAAGGATATGCGCGATGAGGGAACAAAGACGATTCAGTCCAGCAGCATGACGTTAGTGGGCGGGAGTTTCTTTGTCGCGTTGCTCAACCTCTTCCTGGGCCAACGCAGAAAACCGGTCAATGATGACATCGACGCGGCAGTGGATCTTCCTACCCACACAACCGACCTGGCGCATCTCGGCGAACCATCCGCTTCGCCTATCCCGAGCGATGTCCACTAGCCTGACATACGCCCGACTGCTCGAAGAAGCTCAGCCCGTTCGTCGGCCGAGAGTTCTTTCCAGTTTCCCGGTCCCAAACCGGTAATGCCAATGTGCATGATCCTGACACGGTGTAGCCCAGTCACCCGGTAGCCCAGCGCCTGACACATCCGTCGAATCTGGCGATTGCGCCCTTCCGTCAAGATGATACGAAACCGGTTCGGCCGCACGCGCTCCATACGGCACGGCTTTGTCATGCTGCCGAGAATGACAACCCCCTCCGCCATATGCGTGAGAAACGCCTCGTCGAATGGTCGCTCAACATCCACCACATATTCCCGTTCATGGCCGAATTCTACACGCAGGATGTCGTTCACAATATTACCGTCATTCGTCAGTAGAATCAGGCCGGATGAATCCTTATCCAGTCGTCCGATCGGGAAGATCCGCTCGGAATGTCCGATTTCGGCGATGATATTCCGGGGCACATGCGACTCACTCGTCGTCGTCACTCCGACCGGTTTGTGATACTTGATGTAGATGAAGGCCTGGCCCCACGGAATAGCCGTCCCGTCGCAGGCGACGACATCCGTTCGACTCACCCGGTCACCCAGCGTCGCGACAACCCCGTTGATAGTCACACGGCCCGCTTCGACTCGCTGATCTGCCTCGCGCCTGGAACAAATGCCATGCTCGGTAAAAAACTTATTGATGCGGATGGGAGAAGAAGGCGCGGGCTGGACGTCGCGCGTCATCGTGGCGAACGCCTCAATGAACCCGGCGGCCGGCTTTGATTCGGCCGAGCATGCGATAGATCAGGCGGGCGATGGCAAATTGCGGCGCGACGAATCCCTCGATCGGAGCGATCTCGCTGATGTCCATGCCGACAATCCCCGGCCCGTTGGCCAAGGCCGTGACGAGATGCAGCGTATCGTACCAGCCGAGTCCGCCTGGTTCCGGCGTACCCAGGGCTGGGATAATGGCGCTATCCAGTCCGTCGCAGTCGAACGTCAGATACACAGGCCCGGTACAGGCGGCCACCACCTCAGGCACCCATCGCGCTGCCCGTCCCTCGTACGGACCGGATGGGTCAAGAATCGTGGCAGCAAAAAATGTGGAGATGCTCTTGGTCGTCTTGATCCGTTGGATTTCCTCAGGACAGATCGACCGGATCCCGACTTGCACGAGGCGATGTCCGTCGTCCACGACTCGGGCCATCACACTCGCGTGGCTGAACGGATTTCCCCCATAGGCCTGGCGCAAATCGCCATGCGCGTCGATTTGCACCACGCATAGGTCGGGATACCGTTTCGCATGGGCCCGGATTGCCCCGAGCGCGCCTGTATGCTCGCCTGTGAGGGTCACAAGAAATCGCCCGGTCCCGACATGCGGGGCGACAAATGACTGAATCGCGTCAACCGCCGGCCCGTCCACGCGCCCTTGAAGATCGAGCGTGGTCGCGGTCGCGATGCCGCCCCATTCACGAAACGGCTCGCATCCGAGCTGCTCATCGTAAAACTCCACCTGAGCGGACGCCTCAAGAATGGCCGAAGGACCGCGGTCCGATCCAAGAATATAACTGGACGTGTGTTCGTAGGGAGCCGGAAGAACATAGACACCGGCCTGCTCGGGATGGCACCAGGGCTCTTCGATGCCCAGAAAATTGTGGTCGGCACCTTCCCAGCCGGCAGGCAGTGTCATCGCTGTTCTTCCACCACAGACGCTAGCATGGGATGCATGCAGCTACGCAATAGGCTCGCGCTGACTAGCGGCGCGAGGACTTGGGAATATTCTCTTCAGGGATAAAGACGGCCAGCGCAATGACAGTCGTCCACAGGTTAGGCTTACCGACGGCTGACTGCGTGATATTCAACGTGCGCACAATTTGTCCGGCCATCTTGAAGACCTGCTCACGCTCTTTCCACGCGATGTCTGGATCAAACTCAACACCCAAGGTTGTCGCAAGCATTTGTGCGGCGAGATCTTCGGTATATTCGCCTGTCTCCTCATCGGTCTCCCCGTGCGCATGGTGCTCAGAGAGATACCCGTAAGTCTGACGATCAGCCGGGATGGCTAGTCCGATAGACGCGGACACGAGACGGTTGCGTTCATTGGTCTCTGACCGGGCCATGACGCAGAAGGTAATTTCGCCTGGGTTCAGTAGTTTTTCACCCCGCTTGCGTGGAATGATTTTGCAATTTGGCGGAAGGATCGACGAGACCGTCACCAGATTGCAGTAGGCCACACCGGCACTGCGGAGGGCTTGTTCAAAAGAAGCCAGCTTCTCCTTATGAACTCCCACTCCTCGCGTCAGAAACATCTGTGTAGGTACCATCGTCGTCGTCCCCCTTGTCTATCCGCAGGCTGACTGCTCTACATTGACAATGCGTTGTATTGGGCCGCTGTTGTACCAAGATTGTCAGGGGTTCGCAATATCCTCACAGGATTATTTCAACGATCCTCAGACCGGCTCTTTCAGGTTCAGAACCAACAGCCGCGGCTCGGTCATATCCTCAATGGCCGCTCGTACGCCTTCTCTCCCCAACCCGGAATCCTTTACACCCCCATAAGGCATATGATCCGCTCGAAACGTGGGAATCTCATTGGCTAACACGGCGCCCACTTCCAAATGACGGAAAGCGTGAAAGACTTTGTTGATATCCTGCGTGAACACGCCGGCCTGCAATCCAAAGTCGGATTGATTCAACGCCGCAATGGCGTCGTTGAACTGCCGGTAGGACGACACCGTGACCACGGGGCCAAACACTTCCCGGCAGGACACTTTCATTTCCGGCTTCACATTCGTGAGCACCGTGGCTTCCAAGACCGTTCCCAGGCGCTTTCCACCCAGCAACACCCGGGCTCCTTGTGACACGGCCTCTTCAATCCATGCCTCGACACGCCGCGTGGCCACAGGATCGATCAATGGACCAACGGTCGTTGTCTCATCCGTCGGATCACCGGCCTTCAGCCTGGCGACTTGCAGCAACAGTTTGGTCGTAAACGTATCGGCCACCGAATGATGAACGAGGATGCGCTGGACCGAAATGCACGTTTGCCCGGCATAGCCAAACCCGCCGCTGGCGCACCGCTTGGCAGCCAGATCAAGATCGGCATCCGGTTCGATAATCACGCCGGCATTGCCCCCGAGTTCGAGCGTCACCTTCTTCTTGCCGCACTTGGCTTTCAGCATCCAACCGACCGGCGCACTGCCGGTAAAACTCAGCAATTTGAAGCGGGGATCAATCACCAGCCGTTCCGCGAGCGCATTGTCACAAGGCACCACGTTCAGCCCGCCGGCAGGGAGTCCGGCCTCCAAGGCCACTTCACCCAGGAGTAACGAGGTCAGCGGGGTCTGCGGGGCCGGCTTGATTAGAATCGGGTTGCCGGCGGCCAGCGCCGGCGCGACCTTGTGAACGACCAGATTGAGGGGGAAATTAAACGGCGTGATGCCGACGATAGGACCCAGCGGAAACCGACGAACCATCCCAAGATACGATTCGGTCTGCGGTGTCCAATCGAGCGGTATGACTTCGCCGGGGATACGCTTGGCCTCTTCAGCCGCGATCGTCAAGGTCTGTACCGCGCGATTGACCTCGCGTTTTGCGTCGGCGATCGGCTTGCCGGCTTCTGCCGTGATGGTTTGGGCAAATTCATCCCGGCGGCGATAGAGCAGGGCCGCCATATCCTGCAGAATATTATAGCGGGCATGAGAAGCCAGCTTTGCCATGACGGGCGCGGCCGCCACTGAGGAGGCAATAGCTTCTTCAACCTCGCGCTCACCGGCCTGACAGACTTCGGCAAAAACGTTTCCCGTGAACGGATTGGTTATGCCAACCGTGTCGGCGCTGTACTTCCAGACCCCGTGGACGAGAAACGGACGTGCTTCCTGCAAACGCGCGATCTCCCTCTAGGACGAAGCAGGAATAGAGGCTGCTTGAGCCGCCTCGGCGGCCTGCTGCTCAGCAACCGCCTTGGCGATGAGTTCGTCCGTTCCCCAATCACGTACCGCTTCCAGGGTGAAGCTTTCATAGGTGGACACCCCGTGACAGGACGGACAGTCGGGCATCGGCACTTTTCGGTAAAACACTTCTCCCAGACAAGACATACAGACCCAAAACTCAGCCGTCCCCTCATGCTGAGGAACCGACCAGAATGATTGCGTGGAAGCCATAGTTACTCCTACGTTATGGCACGTGTGGATCACGAACAAGCGGCGTCGAGCCTTCAACGGACCGTACGGGTCGGATGAGAGACTCACGCTCTGTCTCTCCGCGTGAATGCGGAGCACTCGCGAGCAGTCGATCGATTTCTTCTGCAAACATTTCGAACGGAAACGCGCCGGGGATCGCGATCGCAGGTTCTTTCTCCGTAGGGCCGCCCGCCGTCCGCATGAGAATGAACCCGGGGGTTCCGTGAAATCCCCAGCGATTGGCCTCTTCCCGATCTTCAAAAATTGACGCGACGTGAGACTTGTCTTTGAGGCAGCGATCAAATGTCGCTTGGGTCAACCCGATGGCAACGGCGTGCCGCAGAATGACCGCTTGATCTATCCGCCCACCCTCTGCAAACAGGCGATCGTGCATCGCCCAATACTTCCCCTGCCCCCCGGCGCAACGCGCCGCCAACGCCGCATCGAGGCCAGGCCCCTGGTCAGCGCGCGGATAGTCGCGGTAGAGAAACTTCACTTTGCCGGTATCCACATAACGGGCTTGGATTCTCGGCCAGGTCTCACGAAAAAATTTCAAACAGTAGCCGCAGGTGAAGTCCGAATACTCGATCAGCGTCACCGGCGCGTTGGCCTGGCCCCTCATGCGAGTCTCCGCTTGACCGGACTCGTCCTTGGCACCGGACACAGACGGAAACAGAGCGAGACAGCATGCCATCGCCCAACCCGCCATCATCATGCCACGCCGAAAACCATTCATGACTGTCGCTTGTCCCGTGCCCGCTGCCGTTCCAACAAACCCATCATCAGCAAAGGCCACACTACCGTGGCATCGCTGAGCACTTCGGCAAACCGTCCACCATCGGCAGGAGGAACAAACTTGCCCCACGAGATGCCTTCTTGATAGGTGCAGCCGCTCAGGCCGCCCCAGTAATCCGGTTCTGGGCAAATCCGCACGCCGTACTGGAAACGTGGAGGCTTCACATTGAGCCCCAGCCGATGGTTGCCGATTTCAATATAGGGCCCGACTTGCTGCGCCCAATTTCGCGGCACCCCGCCGCCGATCGTAAAAATCCCGATCTTCTTGGCGGACAAAATCTGACCGGCATAACTATTGAGGTCAAGGTAGGGATTGAAGGACGGGAGAGACTGATGGATACTGCGCAGTACCGTCAGATCGTCGCCAGGCTTCACTTGAGCACGAGCCTGGGCAATCGCCCTTCCCATGGCCCACGTCCCAACATCCAATCCCATTTCCGAATCGGTATAAGCCGGGATATAGACCGGGACCTTCTTCAGATAGGCGCTCTTGAGAATCCCGTCCCCTTCGTACTCTTCAGCCAGCGTTTTCCCCAGTTCACGTGTCAGGATTTCAGAAGAGAGCGGCGTATCATAATTCACGCGCTTCAGCGTCTGCGAAACCACCTGCTCGACATAGTTGAGATTGGACTCCATCTCCAATGTATCGTAGACGCGGTTGTAGCCCTTCTCGAACAATTCCTCATCGGACATCGCCGGATTGACACGATAATGCGTCTTTCCGATCGACTCGCTCAGGCCATGCGCGATCAGCGCGCCGGTGGAAATAATACAGTGGACCATCCCGCGATCCACCATCGTGCTGATGATCTTGCCCATCTTGGCAATGGTCATGGCCCCGGAGAGCGTCAACACAACCTTGCAGTCGGCATCCTCGATCATCGCATTGAGGACTTCGAACGCTTCGCCCAACCGACGGCCACCGAACGCCGTCTTGCCCATCGCGACCAACAGATCGTTGAATGAGCCGATTTTGTCCGGGTCGAGCGGCTCCAGGGCTTCTAAGCCGTCTTTTCCGCCATCATGAAATTCACGTGTCGCCATAAGCCCATCACCGTCCCAAAATATGATCACAAAAGGCGCATTCCTTATACACAACCGGCGCTAGAGGCGTCAATGAAGCGAGCGGCGGACAACGACTGCGTGCAACTCACATCACGCGACACGAACGAGGGAAACCGACTCTTCGCAATGCGACATCCGATCGCGAACGACAGCTCACGATCGGGGCAACCGGCATGCGCATGAGAGAGAGGAGAAAGAGGATGTTCAGGATTTCACGGATCGCCGCGGGGAGCGGCTCCTGCCAAGCAAGCCGAATGAGGAAAGCGTTTTCAAGGAGTTTATCCGTGCGCAACAATGGGAGAATAGCGCACGGCACGAGCAAGCTTGGTTTGGTGGTCCCAACGGGATTTGAACCCGTGTTTAAGCCTTGAGAGGGCTCCGTCCTGACCGGGCTAGACGATGGGACCATCCGGGACATATCGGCCCTCCTGCACACTCCTGATACAACACAAGCCTGCAGGACTGCCAAATCGAGGGTGGAACGGTATCACAGAGACTTTCTGGTTTGCAAACGGACCCGGCGCATCCACTCTCATATGCCGCCCGATGAACGTGCCCCGTCAGAGCGAGTACGGCTACATTCTTCGGAGCCGGCTGAGGCATCATCGACTCAAGCCGAGCCATCTATATTCCTATGGAAAGTCTTGACAGAGAGG
>Ga0209079_10000409_pt1 | contig 17200 bp, 10 predicted proteins | sample PPLLaktember2015_2_FD_187259 | JGI IMG/M metagenome (GOLD analysis project Ga0209079, IMG submission 187259) | Freshwater sediment microbial communities from Prairie Pothole Lake near Jamestown, North Dakota, USA - PPLs Lake P7 Core (6) Depth... | ecosystem: Environmental > Aquatic > Freshwater... | reverse complement strand
GTTTTCGGAATCCAACGCCCAGGAAGAACGGCTGTCCATCCTTGGACGCTGTTGCCTTCGGGGCCAACTGCTGAAGGGACTCCAATGCGAGTTGCGCGATATTTCCGTCCAGGTATACATCGTCCGGAACGTCCGCACACTCCGTCGCGTTCGCCCGCATGCGGGTCGATGCGGGGGAGCCATCCTCGGCCGCTCCATCCTTGGTCGTCTTTCCTCCCTCTTTCAACAGCTTGAGATTTTCCTCGAGCGCGTAGGCGCTTCCGTTACCGTTGTTGTGGGGAACGCTGTAGGAGGCCGGATCCTCCATTCCCACATGGAACAGCTTCCCGACTCCGATCGAAGTGTAGCCGTTGTTCTTGAAATGCTGCTGCAGCGTGACGACATCCGGCATCGTCGTGCGGATATGAGTCTTCAGATCATAGATCCTGGTCGTATCCGGACGCTTGCCGGTCAACAGACTGGCGCGCGTTGGTCCGCAGATCGCCTGTTGACAATACGTGCGTTCAAAGAGAAGACCCTGGCTCGCCAACGCGTCGATATTCGGCGACTTCACCATCGGATGGCCATAACACCCGAGCTCCGGCCGGAGATCGTCGACTGCGATGAAGAGCACATTCTTTCGCCTCCGCGTGACGGTTGCCGAAAATGTTTGGGCGAATGCCTGTTTCAGAGATGCGACCCCGGCGAGGGAAGCAAACCCTACGAGCGATGTAGTGCGGAGAAAGTCACGTCGTGATTGAATCATGAATAATCCTCTTGCGTGAGCATTGTTGCCCGGGGCGACCGAAACGTATGCCACGGACCGAAGGATGTCCGCTCCGGTCCATGGCAGAACAGTGCATTCCCTTTACTTCGTCAGAACCATCCGCTTCGTTGCAGTGAAAGTTCCCGCCGCGATGCGAGCGAGATACACGCCGCTGGGCAATGACGACGCATCAAAGGACACATCATATGTTCCCGCATTCCTGACGCCGTTCACCAGAACCGCCACTTCGCGTCCAAGCAGATCAAAGACGCGCAGGTCAACCATACTGACTCCTGGCACCTGATACCTGACGACTGTACTTGGATTGAACGGATTCGGATAATTCTGAGACATCGAGAATTCCTGCGGAATCACGACGCCGTCCACCGGAACGTCCGTACCGCCGGACAAGGTGACTGTCGCCGTGAATGGACCCGAGAGCGTTCCGGAAACCAGCCGGAGCGTGTCCAGCGCCAGCGCCTGCGATGATGTGACGCCTGCCGGGTTATTGACCTCCAGGTATTTCGCTGTCGCCGGCATGATGGTTCCGGTGACCTGCGCGACGCTGCCGTTGAAGACGTACCGGGAAGCAGTCCACGTGAACGCGCCGCCCAACGTTCCGCAACTTGTCACCGTCAATGTTCCGTTGACCGTGAGGGCGGCCGAAAGAGTGACGCCGACCGATCCGGTGTTGACCGTGAGGTTGTTCAATTTATTCGTCGTATTCAAGTTGATCCGGAATCCCGCCGTACTCGCCGTCGTACCGGCTCCCTGTCCTAAGATGAATGTCGCATCACCGGAAGATACCATCGCGACCGAGGAAGACATTGCGAGTTCCGGATTTGCGCCGCTCGTGGGATTAGGATTCATGATCGTAACGGTTCCACTCGTGAATGTGAGCGGACTGACGCCTCCCGTCCCGGTCGTATATCGGAAGGCATAATCTGTCGCCGTGAATCCCTTCGGATCGATGAAGATGTTCGCACCATTGATCGTCACGTTGGAGACGGAGGCAATGGCCATCTTCCCAAGAACGGCCACCGTTCCGTTGGTGAATGTGGCCACGGCGCCGACCACATTCGTCAGGTCGATCTTGCTGGCACCTGAGCCGACCAGCAGAGAGTCGGTCGTGTTCACCAGAAGCGAGCCGTACACATTCAGATTTCCACCGATGGCCGCGCTTCCGGAGGCAATGATGTTCAGGGCGGTGGTGGCGGCCGCCGTTCCCACTTGGACCGTTGAGGTCGTCGTCAATCGCCCTGCACTCTGTTCCCACGTCCCGGCCGTGAATGTGATCGTCGAAACGGCCACGTTGATGGATGCATTCACTTTGTTCGCCACGGCGGATTTGTCCAGCGTCACCAACCGGAACCGGGTCGTGGTGCCTGCGCCACTGATGGATTGATCTCCGGTCTTGTTGTTCAGCGTCGTATTGCACACGCCTGCGCCATAGCCATAGGAAAGGTCGAACGTTCCGTTGTTGACCAGGTTTCCGCCGAGCACAAGCGCGTTGTCATATCCTGCCGCGATCGCAACTCCGGTACCCGTTACAGTGGCAGCCAAGGAAATGGTGATCGTCGATGCATCGACGGCGGTGATCTTCGAACCCGCCGGGATACCGGTGCCGCTGATGTTCATTCCCACCGCAAGCCCCGCGGTGGAAGCCACTCCCGTGATGACCGTCGATGCACTGGTCGTCGATCCCGTGGTGAGGATCTGGGCCGGGACGATGAACGATGCGCCGGCTGCAACCGTAATGTTTCCTGTGACGGACAGCGTATCCGATACGGCATTCGAGAATGTGAGAACGCCGCTCACCCCCTGACCCACGGTGATCGAGGCCGCAGCAGCGTTCGTGTTGAGCGTCACCGTGTGGCCGTTCGCAATCACAACGTTGTCGCTTGCACCCGGGACCACACCGCCGACCCATGTTCCGGTGGCGCTCCAATTTCCGGTTGCGGCTGATGTGATCTGCGCTTGTGACAGCGTCGCGATCGCCGCAAGCAGCAGAACAGCGAGACCAATTCGTACAGTATTTCTCATGACAACCTCCAGAATGAGTTGGTGAGTATGAGTTACGTGAATGAATTGTCGACCTTATGGTTTTGCTCCTTGCCAACCGGCAAGCATATTCTCATGCAGCTTCGCAACAAGTTCCTTGTTCTCCGGCTTCTCCACGATATTCTCCTTCGCGAGCGGATCGTTCTTCAGGTCATACAATTCGGAATACTTGACTTCCTTCGTCTTGATCTCGATCCATTCCGTGTACCGGTATTGGTCCGTCCGCATGGAATAGCCCATCATCTTCTTCGGCCTGGGGTATTGGCTGAATGCCGCGGTCTTCCATTTGGCATTCGGATCCTCCATCAGGGGAACCATGCTCATACCTTCCAGGTCGCTGGTGACCGGCAATCCGCACAGATCGGACAGCGTCGGATAAATATCCACGAATTCCGTCAGGGCATTCACTCTCTTCCCCTTCGGGAAGTCCGGATCGGAAATGATCATCGGAACGTGTGTGTCCAATTCGAAGTTCGTGTGCTTGCACCATTGGGAGTATTCTCCCAACTTCCATCCGTGATCGCCCCAGATGATCACCACGGTATCTTTCCGGAGATCGAGGCGGTCAAGTTCCGCCATCAGCTTCCCGACCTGCGCGTCCGTGAAGCTCACGCACGCGTAGTATCCATGGATCAATTCCCTCGTCTTCGCCTCGTCGCACGGACCAAGCTCCGGGATGTCCGAATACGAACGGAGTTCCCCCCAGGTCGTGAAGGCGATCTCCGGCGCGTTCTTCGGCTTATGGGGATATGGCAGCGGGATCTTGGTCCGGTCATACAAATCCCAGTATTTCTTCGGCGCACAGAAGGGGAGGTGTGGCTTCCGAAATCCAACGCCGAGGAAGAACGGCTGACGATCTTTCTCATTCACCGCCGTTGCCTTCGGAGCGAGTTGCTTCAGCGCGTCAACGGCCATCGTCACAAGCTTCCCGTCCAGGTACGCTTCATCCGGTACATTCGCACACTCGGTAGCGGGACCGCGCATCCGGGTCGTCTCTTCGCTTTCCCCCTTATCCTTCGTCGTGGACCTTCCCCCTTCCTTCTGCAGTCGGAGATTCTCTTCCAGCGCATACGCTCCGCCCTTTGGATTCTGGTGCGGAACGCTGTACGACGGCTCATCTTCCATACCACCGTGGAAGAGCTTCCCCATTCCTTGCGAGAAGTATCCGTGATTCTTGAAGTGCTGCTGCAGCGTGACGGTATCTGGCAGGTTTTCGCGAATGTGCGTCTTCAGGTCATAGACCTTCGTGGTATCGGGCCGCTTGCCCGTGAGCAAACTTGCGCGCGTTGGCCCGCAGATCGCCTGTTGGCAATATGTCCGTTCGAACAACACGCCGCTTTGTGCCAGCGCGTCAATGTTCGGCGATTGGATCATCGGATGCCCATAGCATCCGAGTTCGGGACGGAGATCGTCAACAGCAATAAAGAGGACGTTCTTTCTTCTTCGGGCGATGGAAGTGAACGCCGGCAACGGATCACCGAAATACTTTCCGAGTGCGTTTGATCCCGCCACCCCGCCAATTCCAAGGAGTGCGGCGGCTGCCATGAATTCACGACGTGATTGCTTCATTGTGTGCTCCGGATGATTTCATTGAGATTCATCATTTCGATAGAATGAGTTTTCGCGTCTGGGTCTTCCCGTCCACCGTCAACCGGCAAAGGAACATTCCGCTGGCAAGGCCGGACGCATCGAAAACGACGGAATGCATTCCCGGGCGCTGCATGCCCGAAGCCAAGACCGCGACTTCGCGTCCAAGCAGATCATATACTCGCAGATCTACCATACTGGCGACTGATCCCTCGCCTCCGCTCGGGACAGGCCACTGACCTCTGATACCTGGTACCTGATACCTGAGCGCTGTTCTCGGATTGAACGGATTCGGAAAGCACTCCTCCAAGATACATCCAGACGATAGCATCGCCGGAGACATTTCTCCACGATCATCTGGCACTCCCGTTGACGGGCCACCGAGGTACGAAGGACCAACATCCGTCAGTGCAAGAGGACGGTTCGTGCCGGGATCGACTCCGTATTCATCGCATCCCACGTCCTTTGAAGTGGCGGAAGCGGGACGCGCTTGTCCGCCGATATCGGACAGGAGCGATGGATCATCGTCGACGTTTGCGATATCGAGGATCGCCGGATAACTGGCTGATGATGCATTGATAGCGGGACTGCTTGCGGACAACTCATAGTAGCCCTGCACATTCTTGACCAAGGCCGGTTCAGCGCTGGTCATACCGGACGGGATGGAGATGCCCAGCGTTCCGCTGTACATGTTTCCCGCCCACGAGATTCCTGCACTCGATCCCGTAAAAATGCTCCCCGAACTCTTTTTGATAAGATTATTGGCCCACGTATTGTTCGTTGCGCCATTGTCAAGATCGATCAACCCGCAGTCGACAAAGGTGTTGTGGAGAAAGTTGATATTCTTCAGATTCGGACTGATGTAGACGTACGTCACGGCATTCATCGTTCCGCCAATTCCGGACCGCTCAAAGTAATTATTGTAGCAGTAGATGTTGTTCGCTTCCTTCACACGGATGCCACCGGCATCTATGAAGAAGTTGCCATACGCGATATTGTTATCACCATTCCGGAACACCATCATTGCATTCGGATTGTTCTTGAACGTATTGTATCGGAGAACGTTCTCCCGGCACTTCACGGAGAGCGCTTCGCTGTCCCCCATCCCCGTATCCTCGAAATAGCAGTATTCCACCACCGTTCGAGAGACATACGTCGACGTAGCTCCATTGCTGATCCGAATGCATTCATTCCCGTTGTCCCCGCCAGCGCCGGGCATATGTTGGAAGGAGCAGTATCTGATCGTGTGATATCCCGGTACTGACGTATCAGGCGCAATGTGGATGAGATTGCCTATCGGTGCCGTCGTCGGCTTGTTCTGGAAATTGCAGTACGAGATCTCGTTGTACTGAGTCCCAAGATCCAGATGAATATACTTCTTCGCCGAATATCCGTTGACATTCAACTGGGTCAGTTTGTTCCGGTTGCCGTAGACGGTGATCAGATACGCGGTGCCGATATCTCCAGACGTAAACTGAAAACCGCTGAACGTGACATCGCTGCCCGTAATCGTGATGCTTTGCGTCCCGTTCAGAAACGCGCCGCCAGGCGTCGCTGCTCTCACCGTGATGTTGTTGGTGCCAATCGTCAGCGAGGAATTCATGTAGGTCCCATTGGCGAGGACCAGAACATCGCCGGCCGACGCTCCGTCGATCGCCGCTTGCAACTGTTGGATCGTCGCGACGTTCACCACGGACTGTGAATTGACGACCAACGGGAGAGCTCCAATGAGGATGACGTGGGCGGTGAAGCGAATGCGCGTGAGCGCCCTCCAGGTTGAACCGGTCACAGAGAGTACCTTGCTCCAGCGGTCAATGGCACGTAGGAGGTGCCGAGACCTTTTGAAAGCCCGTGCACGTAGCGTCCTTCGACAAATACACCCAAAGCGTCGGACACGCGAACATCGAATCCAAGCCCGATCTGAAAGAATGCTTCCGTCTCCTCCCCGCCCCTGATCGACCGTTGTGCGGTCATCGAGATATCCACGCCATCGGGCGAGATGGCGCTTGTCGTAGGGATGAAGGTCTCGCTGAGGGAAACATGCATCACCCCTGCACCCGTGATCAGATGGGGGGCGAGCCATCCAGTCAGATCGGAAGGCGATATCCGGACATTGGCCGAGAACGTTGCGACCGAGCTTGGCCCAGCAGAGGGATTCAGCGACACTTCATCAAATAGCCAGGTGTCACGCAAATATTCTGTATTGATTCGGTCCCGGACTCCCTCTGCGTTCAGGCTGAACCTGAAATACTCAACCGCTCCAATGATCGTGACCGATTGCGAAAGAGGGATACCCACTCCCACGGATCCTCCATATTGCATGTTCCAGTAATCCGCGAACGACATCGGAGAAGTGGGCAACGCAACACCGCTGCTCACGAGGATCTCCAAGCCGCCGGTCTGTTGAGCACTCCCTGTCGTCAGCGCAAGAAGGACGATGACGGACAACATGACTGATCGTTTCATGATTGCTTTCCAGGATAACACTGAGGTCCACGTTGTCATTGCTGCACCGCCGATCATCGGAAATAATAGGAATCCAACTTGTCACGCCGCACACAAACCATCGTCCCGTCCGCTCTTCGCTGGAATTGTTCGTAGAGAATGAGTCCAAACCCGGGCTTGAAGTAATAGTTGATCGAATCAGAGCGGAGGGAAAACGATTGCCAGTATTTGTAGTACGGAGCCGAGCCCAAGGTAGTTCGTACCGTATCTGCTTTTGCAACGAGTTGAGATCTGACAGAATCGGGGGCCATCACGACGACATCGCCCGATCCCCAGTACGCCGTGTCTGCACCAAGAAAGGATGTTGCCGTGCTCGAGCCCACAGATGCTCGATAATCGAAAACCATTTGCTGGAAATAGAGCGTGTCATCGTTCTTTCGGATGCGCAGGTTCTCCAGACCATCGATCTGCCAATACGTGATCTTTCCCATTTCGCCTTGAAGCCGATACCATTTCAGCGAGTTGGGATCCTTGTTAAGATAAGCACGGGTCGTGTTCGGCGGGAGGATAGGGATCCTGTTCGTATCCGCATGTACGGTATCGATCACGCTCAGCGAGTACGAATAGCGTGCTCTCTCGCCGCCAGTCGTGTCGTAGACCACCACATCATAGATCCACGTATTCCCGATGGCGAACGGAACAAGCGCTTTGATCCCCAGCGCATATTGCCCGTTCATCGAAGCGGGTGATACAGGATCCAGATCGCGGCTGCATGAAGGGAAGAGGACGACCGTCCCGCAGAACGCAATTGCGATGATGAACTTCTTCATAGGACTCCTCACTGGAACCGATATGCAAATTCGATCAGGAACTGATGCCGCTCTCGGGAATTGTAATTCACGTTGGACTGATAGATATCCTGATACTGCAGCGAAGCATACTCGTATGTGAGATCCACCAGAATATCGCCGAGAACAAGACCTGCACCCAACGTATAGACACCACCGCGGGCGGGTTCACCAAAAATGGCTGACCCGTCCGGTGAAAAGGCCTGAATGTCCTCGTAATAGCCCCCTCGCAGCGCAAGCATAGTATTCACGCGATACTCTGCTCCCACATGGAGCGTCGCATACGTATTGACCCATGGACGCGACGCCGAATCGCTCCCAGAGGAAGTCAGTTCCATATCCGCCAGATTTCGTACCTCATAGTCAAACGCGAGCGTCCAACGGTCCGTGGGTGTCAACACGATTCCGAGAGAATAGGCAAAGGGAAATGTGAGCTTCTCCTCACCGCTTTCCTGATAGCTTCTCGTTGTCAAGCTATCGATCCGCACAGGAAAATCCTTCTTCGTGGTATCGAGACTGGTGACAGTTCTCTCCCACGTTCTGGTCAGCGTGTAGGAAGGCCGGATACTCATGCCGATGCTGTAGCGGTCCGATTGAAAACGCATTCCAAGGGTGAACATTGTTCCGGCATAGTCCGATGTCCCGATCTTCGTTTGTTGATAGTACACCGTATCAAGCAAGAAATCGTTAGCGGTCGCCTTATTGTTCGTTGCCAGGAAGATATGTCCTCGTTCTACGCGATGCTCTTTGTCATCCGAAGAACCAGTAAGCATGGTCGCCGAACCGCCGATCGCCAGTCCCGGCAACAGCGACACGGAGAATCCCGGCGCGACACCATAGATGCTCCCGGTTCTTTCCCGGACATATTGGTACCACTGCGCATCGACGGTGTCCAATGGTTTTGTGATGATCTTCGGATCCGGACGCAACTGGCCAAGATAAGGGGACAACGCGTTGTTGTTCTGATAGAAGTGATCGAGGTCGATGACCTGCGATATCCCAATACCTGCTGTGATCTTGACATCAGCAATTTCCAAAGGCAACGCAGCCGCCAGCGAGAAGGGCTGAGCGGAAGATGAACTGCGATCCCAATTCGGTTTCAGGTTGTCGTATTGCTTCTGGAGGGTTTGCCAAGGGGAGAGCGGATTGCCCAGACTATCCAGGGGCACGGGAATGGAGTCTGTCAGGCCTTCGAACAGGACGCTAAGCCCGGGATTGGACATGAACGGGACCCATTCCTGTGTTTGTTTACGGAAGACGACGCCAAAGAGACCGCCGCCGCGTATTTCAAATGCGCTGAGGGTTGAAAGCGCCGCCGGATTGGAGAAGAGCGCTAACGCATCATTGGCATTCGCGGCAGTAGTTCCTCCCATCGCGCGTGATCGTGCGCCAGTGATCACATGCTGGTCCAGTCCTTGAATGGTCAACGGACCGGCTGCGGGTTGAGCGAGCGACGCGGCCACAGAACAGAGCGAGAGGGCGACGATCGAAAGACGGATCCTTCCGACAAGGCTCGATTTCATTTGAATTGCACTCCTACGCTGATCCGATGCACATTGTTCAAGTCTTCACTCAGCTTCCCGTAGCTGTAGTCTGTAGCCACCGGCACTCCTCCGAGATCGACCCGGATGCCGCCGCCATACGTCAATCCTTCGCTGTCATAATCAAGCTTGTATCCGATCCGCAGCGCAAACATTTCCGAGAATGAATACTCGGCGCCGACATGCATTTGCTGCAAGTAATCGTTCGGCTGAAACAGATCATACGCAACGGTCAGACGATTCATGGCATCCTGAAAGAACAATCCTTCCGTACCGAACATGTTCGCCGAAATGCCAAGACGAAACGCGAGCGGTGCAGGATGCGATTTTCTCGCGAAGGTCACCGGCGGGCCGAAGTTCTGTGCGGCGACGCCGATTTGCACCGAACGAAAACCCGTGTTGTACATCATTCCAAAATCGAAGAGAACGACATCGGCATACGTCTTGTAGGATGTTTCTTCGCCTGTGACGCTGTTCACGATGGTGATCACCTGGTCCGACCACAACGACTCCATCGCATACTTGACCGTTACCCCCGTGGAGAACTTGTCGGTGATCGCCCGTGCGTAGGAGAATCCAACCATGTACGCATAGGGAGTGAATGATCTTCCCGTCAGACCGGAGTTGTAGAATCGGTCGCCGTTCGGAGAGATCACCAGATCTGGAAGGTCCGCTCGTGTTTCCTGGATCGTCCCATAGTCGACGTACTGGAATTGGATGCCGACATTTCCCCACGTTCCCATCGGCAGATCATAGGCGAGAGCGATCAGTTTTGTGTCGAAGATCCATGTGGTGAGTGTCGAGGTCATTTGATGATCCTCGATCCTTGCCAGTCCCGCCGGATTCCAGAACGATGCGTCAGCTCCGCTTGCAAGCGAGACAAACGCGTCCCCCATTGCGGCGGCTCGCGCCGTTGGCATGACTTTGAGGAATTGCATCGAGGTCGTGCCGACCTTCTGCGCCTGAGTCTGCCCGACGAAGACCGTCAGCAGCAGGACCGTCATCAATGCTCGAGTTGTAGGGTTCATGGTCATCTGTTTCACTTGGCCCGAATGAGTCACACTGGAGTCCATGAATGACGCCGGTTAGTTGATGATAACGAACTTGCCATGGCTGCGAGAACCATCGGGCGCACTGACGGCATAGAAGTACACGCCCGAAGCGATGAGCTGATTATTGCGCGTGACCTGGACATACGGATGCTGAATGTTGTTCACATCGTGCTCAATAGTCTGTACCAACTGACCGCTGAAGGAGTAGATCCGTATCGTGCACGTCTTGGGAAGATTGTAGAACCGGAGCTGGGTGTTGACGTCCCCGACGCCCGTATAGCCAGATTTGACGATGAATGGATTCGGGGCAACATAGACCTGCTCCAATGAAAGCGTCGCACCGATCGCCGATTCCTGCAAAGTCAAATTCGTTCTTCCACTCGTATTCCCCTCGTCGTCCACGGACAGCACCGAGTAGTACCACTTGTCCCCAACGCGCGTATTCTTGTCGAAGAATTGATACTCGCCATTGGCAAAGTAGAGGGGATCCCCTTTTTGAACGACCGCGAGCTGCTGCCAATGCCCCAGGGGATGGGCTGATTTATACAGGACATAGTGATCGAATGTCCCCTGGAGTCTGGGACTGGTGAACGATTCCACATGTGGACCCCACGTGATTCGATTTTCTCCCAACGACGTGTTCTCCACCACGATTGCCGGCGCCGGGATAGGAATCGGAAGCGCATACACGCCGTGGTCTTGATATTTCTCCGGCCAATACTGAACAGTATCGTGGTTGACCAAGGGTTCACCCGTGTAGGCTTCAATTACGCGATCTGCCACTTCTCGAACGGTGATCACATCTGAGTTCAAATATTCAGGCAGAGGATACTTTGTCAAGTAATCGCTTCCGTGCAGAATGGTCGGATTGAGGGTGAGAGGATTGAGATCGATTTGCGGGTGGATCACCCAATAGTTCGGCACTCCATAGAAGGCAAAGTTCGCGCTTCCCGCTTCTCCCGTTCGGCCATCGGTCGAAACATTTCCCGTGCTGCCTCCGATGTCTTGAAGCCAGGTTCTTCCATAGGTCATCCCTGCAAGTGTTTCCCATTCACGTGCAGCGCCGTAACCGCAAAGTTCCGCGATGGTAATGCGTAACTTCTCACCGGGATTCAAGATGTACGGTCCAAAGGACCAATTTCGTCCGATCGCCTGAGGCAAACTTTGCCGCCAATTGAACTCTCCCCGCCCAACCCAGTCACGTCCATACGTCGCCGAATCCGTGGCCGACGGATTCGCACGCACGCCATTGATGTCCAGAACCTTCGTTCTCGTCCGCGGTCCATCCAGTTGAGCAGTCTCAACTCCGTTGTAGTATGGCTGCTTCATGTGCAAGTGCGAATCCCACGAGACGGGATCTTCGGTCAATGGATTGGCGAACTTCACTGTCGTTTCGGATTTGCGAGCAAGATGAGTCGTATCATAATAGAGCACCATGAACCCCGGAGCTTGAGGGCTCAGCAATCCGCCGCCGTATTTTCCCGTCGTTGCCCATTCGGCAAAATAGGTGGAATTCTTCTCCGGATTCCCCGTGCGATGCAGTCCATAGTGCAGCCAACGCTGCCGGTCAAAATGTGCCTGGTAGTCTTTTCCGGCAATACCGGTTTGCGACCACCCGTTTGTCCTGTCGTATCCAAACTTCCCGCCGGTGAGTCCGTGCGAGAAATTGATGATCAGGTCGACGAGCTTCAATGCTTGATTCGGTGTTGAAGCAACACCATCGAGGTCCCCAGTATTCTCAAATTCGTACTCATAGATGATGAAGTCATCGTAATCGGGGAAGCTCCACATTCGGCTGGTGCGCTTGATGGTTATGCCCACCGGGGTGGCCCACTGGGTGACAATGATCTCTTCCGCTTCATCCGGGTTGTACGCTGGATTCAATGCTCCGTTTTCTAAGACCGGATAGTTTTCGATACGTTGGTCCGCACCCGGAATTGGAAAAGAGTTCTGTTGCGGCAATGCATTCGTCCCGCCGCCGCAGTATGCATAGAGTCGGGTTCTGGCGACCGTATCGACCGGAGTCGCACCGATCTGCACGCCTCCGCCGAATGAATTGTGCTGTCCTGTGTATGTTATTCCATCCAGCACGATCGACGAATTTGCCGGCCACTCAAACGAGGGGACGCCTATCTCGGTTGTTCCTTGATTCTGGTAGGCGACACGACCGAGTGCACCGGTCTTGTAGACGGCTTGATTGAGCATCCCCCGTTTGTGTACGAGATAGTCGGTTTGAACCTGCCCGGCAGCGACGGTAGCGAGCAGGCTCAGAATGCATGTCAGCTTATTAACCGAACGCATGGAGTACTCCTGAAAGCTCATAAGTTGATGATCATGCCGATTTGCACCGACGTCGGTGCATTGGAGAAGAGCCGAAATTCCTGGTTGATGAGATAACTCGGACTGTCCGGGTGTGAAAAGTACTTGATGTCTTCTAGATTCTCGGTTCGTTCATATTGTTTGGTATACTCTTCGAGCCCGATGCCCGCAGCAACATTGGGATTGAAGAGCGCATTGTAGTCGTAGTTCCGATTGTTGAAGAGGTTGGTCACCTCGAAGTAGACGGACGCGCTCGCACCGAAGAGATTCGAGAGTTGCTTCGTAACCTTGAGATTTGTGTTGTATTCGGCCGGAGCCCGCAAGCCCATCAGGATGAGCCTGTTGATCTGTGAACTGTATGGACGGCCACTGCGCGCAAACGACGTGACAGCGACGGTCAGTTGCTCAAACGGATAGACGCCGAACAACGCAGGTCCCCATTGTGCCGGTGCATTAAAGATGAAGTTCATGACAAGATTGTGCGTCCTGTCAAAATCCAAGTAGATGTCTTCTGGAGTCGGATCGACGTTGTTTCCGCTTTCATAGATGTAGGGGAAGAGAGAGCCGAGAGCGGAACTATTCTTGCCCGTCGCAACGCCGTACGTATAATTCAGCGAACCGGCCAATATGCCGCTTCGCTTCGCCAGCCCGACACGAAATCCGCGAATGTCGGCATAGTCTCGATTGATGAAGGTGAGATACGGGGAGGCTCCTGAAAGCGGATGATACTCTGCCTGTTGAATCAGGTTCCTGACATCTTTGTAGTAGCCGCTGACGTCCAGCGTGAATCCCTCGCCGATTGCCTGCGTGACGCCAAGATCATAACTGTTGGTCCTCTCCGGTTTCAGTGTCGGATTCCCGAGCGTGCCGGGAATCTGTGAGATGATGCCGGTCGAAAGATCGAATCGGGTAAATCGCTGGTTGATCATTCGATTGAACGGCGGGCGCTGCAGGAACGTACCATAGTTCACATGGAACACGGTGTTCGCTGACACCGGGAACGAAATTCCGATGCGAGGCTGGAGACCGCTCACGGTTGGCGTCATTGCCTTGGGGGCAAGCGCTTCATTCGTGCGCGGGTAGCCCAGGCTGTCCACATAGCGATACGGCGAAAAGACATCCGTGTAGTAATGGACATTCGCGTTGTAGACATCCAGCCTGAGCCCGACGTTGGCGATCATCCCCTGGAATTCCATCTTGTCTTGAACAAAGAACGCATATTCGAACGGCTTGACGGTGTACTTCGCGATCGAAGCATTCTTCCCGCCAACGCCGAAGAGATCATCGACCTCGATGATATTCCAATTCCCTTGCACTCCTGCAAGCAACATATGGGACGGAGTCACTTGGCTCGTGATAGACGCATCGAGGCTGACGGTCCTCGTCCGTTCGTCGGTGAAGCCGCTGTTGAGCTGACCATATTTAAAATAGTCTCCGACATCTTTGCCATCCCACGCTTGATCCCATACGGGGAACGGCGGATTGTAGTAATCCTCATCCGGATCGGTCGCCGGAGGACCCTCGATCGAACTCGTTCTCAGAGTATTCACCTTCACTTCGTAGAAGGTGCTCTTGCTGAGAGCGTGTGACCAGCGGAGACCCATTTGAGCATTCTCGTCGATGGTGCGATCGATATTGAATACTTGATCCCATACCCAATTCAACCACCCATCACTGCTCTTATTCTCGAACACATGTCCGTCCGCCCGGGAATATGCACCGCTGAACCGAAGCGAGATCCCCGAACCGACGTCGTACACGAGATTCCCCATGAACTGGCGACTCAGGTTGGGATCGGGAGTCGGCAACATGGGCCAGTTCTTCTCGGTGTGAACCGCCAGGAACATGCGGATATCCGTTGCCAAAGGGCCACCAAGATTTGCGTCGAGTGAGTAATCCATCAGATCATCATAGCTCTCGCCGATCGTTCGATGCGCCTGCATTCTCCAGTTCGTGTAGAGCAATGCTGCACGGGAAGGGGCCGTGATCGCGTATCCCCCGTAGCGCCCCGATACCGTACCCTCATTCCCTTTCCATTTATCGAGGGTCAACCGCATATCGAGATATGGATTATCAATGGTACCCCACAGACTTGGACCAAAATGCTTCCGCCCCGGCATACGAGAACGCACTTCGGCCCGGGCTGTCCATCTGTCGGCGCGTCCTTCTTTCATCGTGATGTTCACGATCCCCGACTGGGCGTTCCCGTATTGCGCACTGAAGCCGCTCGTGATGATCTCAACCTCTTCCACTGCGCTCATGATCGGATTGAATGCCGACGCACTGCTCAATGGGTTCATGATCCCCATCCCGTGAAGATTGTAGAGTTCCTCGTTTTCGCGACCGCCGCGGAAGTGCCCGTCACTGACATCCGAGGACAACGCGATCGCATCGGCGATATCCTGAATGCCGGGGACATTCATCACTTCCTCGCCGCGCCGAATCTCGCTCGTTGAGGTCTTTTCCCTTTCCACGTCCGGACGTGTTGCCGTCACCACGACTTCCTCACCTTGCACGACCGTTTCCGCCAGCGAGAAATCAACGATCGTCGTGCGGTTCACATTGACGACGATCCGTTGTTGGACGACGCCTCGATATCCAACGGCGGAAGCGGCGACATCGTACACTCCCGGCGGAACATTGAGGATGAAGTATGTTCCTTCGACGTCGGTTGCCGCACCCATCGACGTCCCCCGGATCACGACATTGACCGATGGGATGGATTGCCCTGTTGTGGCCTCAATGACAGTACCCGAGATCTTGCCGGAATTTTGCGCAAACGCCGCCACAGGCATCAGCGCAAGAATGAAAAGGAGTCGCTTCATGGAAAGACGGTCCTTCGTTGGGGATGCAGAGGAATGAGAAGCCTCATTCTGGGGAACAATTGACAACGATATTCTGTATATTGGACATGCGAGAAAACGCGTGGTGAGTGCGCGCGCGATCCCAGATTTCGCTCGGTACAATCTAGCCAAATGGCACGAGGAGGGGTAGCAAGAGGCAGTGGGATTCATGCAATCCACACGTAGATTGCGCGATCTTGGCCCTGCAATCATTGGCGTATCGACGCATTCGATACCTGTTCAAACGGACCGTACAGCATCATGAACCAGCCTTCTGAAGCTGAGAAGAACTCGATCCTTTCGCACATTTTGCGGAGTCCGGAGTTCCACGAATCGAAGCGATATCAGGAGCTCCTCCAGTACCTGGTCGCAAAATCCGCCAGCGTCGACTCACTGAAGGAAACGGAGATCGCCCAGGAAGTATTTGGCAAGGACTCCAAGTTTGACCCCGCCAGTGATCCCCTCATCCGATCGTATGTCAGCAATCTTCGTAAGAAGCTCGAGCACTACTATCTGACTACTGATCAGCAGTTTGACTACAAGATTGAGATCCCGAAGGGACAATATCTTGTTCGCTACATCAAGGTCACAAAAAGTCTGCTGCCGCGGAAAGCTCGCGTATTTCTTCCCAAGGCATATCTTGCCGTCATCGTCATCCTTGTCGGCGTGCTCATCTACAGAGAAGTCTCGAATCAGGGAGCTTCGGGATCCGGCTCTTCAACAGTGTCCATCGGCCCAATCTGGAACGAATTTGTGCAGCCTGGCGCACGGCCGACATTGATTGTCCTAGGAGATTACTTCTTCATGCGCGAGCGGGCTGACAGCGGTTCGTACTATCGGAAGGGACGGATCAACAGCCTTGATGAGTATCTGCAGTACGTGATGAAGAACCCGGATTTTGGCAAGAAGTATGTCGTGAACAGTTTCACATACCTGCGCCCGAGCGCACCGTGGGGACTGGCAAAGATTCTTCCCATGCTGCACAGCAATTCCGGCAATGTGGCGTTGAAGCTGGCATCGCAATTTACTCCGGACGACTTTCGGAAGAACAATGTGATCTTCGTTGGCTCATTTAGAACGCTGAATGTGCTCAGCAACTTCCTTCATATCTTCAAGCTCGAGTATTCGACCACTCCACCTTCGAGCTTCTTGATACGAGAGGGCGTTGAAGACTCCGTGTGCGTGTTTCGACCGGCAAGACTCTCCGCAGGGAATTTCGAGAGGGACTACGGAGTCGTTGCCAAGGGGCAAGGCCCGGAGGGAAGCCACATGCTCTTGTTACTTGGCTTCTCGGAAGGCGGTGTTATCCAAGCGGCGCAGGCTGTCAGCGATCCTGGTCTGATGGACATCCTCGCTGAGATGTACCCATCTTCGCAAATCGATCCACGGGAACTCACGCTTGTTATCGACGCGGAAGGGATGACGCAGTCACTCTTCAAGGCAAACATCAGATATGTGGCAGGGCTTGGCGCCCCGTCGGCCAGAGACAGATCTCGCTCTCAGGAAGCTTCAGGATCAGATCTCTCCCCCGTAAACCGCTGAGCGCCTGCCCGGCTGGAGTTGCACTTCGTGGTCGAACACCGTCCCACTGATTGCGATCTACATCTTCCACTTTCCCCGCCTTCGTCCCATTGGGACTCCGGCGGGCAGGCCCACATCCGTCCCGCAGGGACTTCGGCGGGCAAGCCCACCTCCTCCGTTCCCCGCTTCCTGCTTTCCCTGCGGCCATCCCGTCGCTGGACTATCCCCACAAACACAA
>Ga0209079_10000403_pt1 | contig 17325 bp, 14 predicted proteins | sample PPLLaktember2015_2_FD_187259 | JGI IMG/M metagenome (GOLD analysis project Ga0209079, IMG submission 187259) | Freshwater sediment microbial communities from Prairie Pothole Lake near Jamestown, North Dakota, USA - PPLs Lake P7 Core (6) Depth... | ecosystem: Environmental > Aquatic > Freshwater... | reverse complement strand
ACAGATGAGCGTGGTGCCCGTCTTATTCCTTCCTGGTTTCTGATCCCGAACATCCATGAGTCATTTTTTATTTGTGGCCGGTACTCTCCGCGAGCGCAGCTCACCTGAAAGCGCCTCGCTCCAATTGACCCACGGGTTGTGGGGCTGTTGCTCGGCATTGATCCGTGACAATCTGACCACGTTCCTGACTCCCGATTCCCATGCGCTGATTTATGTGCTGAAGGCGGGGATCTGTGCCGATGTGAAGATTGTCTCCCCGGTGCTTCCACTGCAGCAGATGGATGAGTTTCTGCGCGAGGATTTCAAGACGGAAGCGCGATTCGGATTCGTGCGCGTCGAGCTGACGAAACAGTGGACCTCGACACCGCAGGAGAGCCACAGCCTGTTGCAGTCGGTACTTCAGATTCAGGATCAGGCGGAATTGACCCGGCGGCTGAGCTTGGGAATGCATCGTTTGACTGAAGATGAGTATCAGGCGATCCTGGCCGGCCTTCACTAGCACGATCCGTTCAAACTCCTGCCTTGCCTTGGCCTCAGGCATCTCGTATAACGGCGACCATGATGAATACGACGCGACCATGCGGGTTTGTACTGTTGTGCGCACTGCTGATGCCGGGAGGCATCGGCCGGATCGATGTCGCTGAAGCGGCCTGCACGGTAAAGTCCTCACCCGGTGGAAAAACCGGGCCTCTCATGAAACACCTGAGCCAGGATTGCACGAAAGCTGAGCGCGAAGCGCAGGCTGTTCCTGCAGCGAGTGTGATGCAGACGCTCATGCAGGGACAGGCGGTGGATCTCGCCGGTGTAGTGCTGCAAGGCGATCTCATTTTCGATCAGCTCCCGGTTCGGAAATCGCAAATCCCCAAAGGACTCACGCCCGATCAGCAGGCGGCGCTCAGCGCTCTGAACGACGAAGAGCAGAGGATCGTGGCGGGGAATCTGATCATTCGCGATTCAGTGGTTGAAGGAGCTCTCCGGCATCGATCGGCTAAGGGGACACTGGAGTTTGAGGGGACGGTCGATTTTCATGGCACGAAGTTTAAGGACGGTGTGGATCTGTCGCGGTCGGTATTTCAGCGAGTGCTGACGATGGATAGCGCTTTGTTTGAACGGGAGGCCTATTTCGTTCAAGGACACTTTGCCCAGGGGCTCAGCTGCGCCGATACCAGGTTCGGTCCCCATAGCCGCTTCCACCGCTCTGTCTTTCGCGGGCCGGTGGATTGCCAGGGAAGTCTCTTTGACGGGATGGCGGAGTTTCTTGAAGTGGTTTGTGAGGCTCCGGTGAATTTTGAGCGGGCGCGATTTGGATCGGGGACCGGTTTTTCCGGCGCGCAGTTCAAGAAGCTGACGAATTTCTCCGACGCGATTTTCAGCCGGGAGGCGTTCTTCGCATTCGTGGTCTTTTCCGGTGAGGCTCGGTTTGCCGGGGCACAGTTTCTCCAAACCGCGGATTTCTCCAATGCAGACTTTAAGCGAGGCGATGACCTGGCCAAAGTCCGCTTCGATCAGAAGCCACTGACTAACGGGACGAAGGGGATCGCGCAGGAAGGGGCAGGGAAGGGGGGGCAATCCACTTTCCAGCAATATGCCATTACGCTGGGTATCCTGCTCGTGGCAGCCTTTCTCGTGGCCTACGCAGTAAAATTGAAATAATCCCCTGAAGTATCGGACCCCCAACATATAGTTTCAGGCTTGCCCCGCCCCCCTATAACTTGCTATAACGCCCTCGTGGATCAGCCCAACCAACAGACCAGCGGGTTTGAACAAACCGAGCTGCCGTATCAGGTCCGTATCGAGAATTTCGAGGGACCGCTGGATCTTCTTCTGCATCTCATCAAGAAGAGTGAAATCAATATTTACGATATTCCGATCAACCTGATCGCCCAGCAATATCTCGAATATGTCGAGGCGATGAAGGAATTGAATCTGAACGTGGCGGGGGAGTTTCTGGTCATGGCGGCCACCCTGCTGCAGATCAAGTCCAAGATGCTGCTGCCGGCGGACGAGGCGGCGGAGGACGAAGAAGACGGGCCGGACCCGCGCGAGGAACTGGTCAGGCGGCTGCTGGAGTACAAGACGTACAAGGAAGCTGCCCGTCAGCTCGACGGCCAGGAAAAAATGTGGCGGGAGATTTTCAGCCGCGAACCGGAGCCGGTTGTTGCTGAAGTCGAGTCGGATGAGACGTTGATGGAGAATGTGTCGCTCTTCGATCTGGTCGATGCGCTGAAGGCGATCGTCGAACGGAATCCGGGGAAGACGCTGATTGAAATCGTGCCGGATAATCTCACTGTGCGGGAACGGATGAACGTGATTCTGGAAACGCTGGAAGGCAAGGACTCGGTATCGTTTGCCGCGCTCTTTGACGGCTCCTGCCACCGGCTGGTGATTATTGTGACGTTTCTGGCTTTGCTGGAACTGATCCGGTTGCGGGTCGCGCATGTCTTTCAAAGCGAGACCTTCGGGCCGATTCTGGTTTCACGAACGTTCTCGCTTGTGCCGGATCCGGCTGAGCTCGATGATTTAGACGCCGAATGGAGGGGGACATGACTCCGATCACCGACGAAATGAATATGACCTCGGTTGAGGTCGAGATTGAAGTCTCTGAATCGGTGGAATCCATCGACGCTGCGGCATGCGACATACCTGCCGGCGAAGTGGTTTCTGAGGGATCCGAGGACTCGGCTGCAACGGAAGTTTCGGCTGAAGCCGGATCAGCGGAAGCATCATCCGTAGAGGCCGCACCGGCGAATGATGGCGCAGTACAGGCGATTGCCGAGCGCGAACTGCGCGGCATTGTCGAGTCCCTGTTATTCGTCTCTCCTGAGCCCTTGTCCGTGCAGCGTTTGGTGGCGATCATGGGCGACGTAACGAAGGCGGATGTTGCGCAAGCCCTGCGGGGCCTGGGAGAAGAATTGGAGCAGGAGGGGCGCGGGGTCAGGCTGGTCGAAATCGCCGGCGGGTTCCGTCTGGTGACCAAGCAGGAGTACGCGACCTGGATCAAGCGTCTGGATAAAACGAAGTCGGCGGCGAAGCTGTCCCGCTCCGCACTGGAGTCCCTGGCGATCATTGCGTACAAACAGCCGATCGTCCGTTCGGAGATCGAAGAGATCCGCGGCGTCGAAACGTCCGGGGTTGTACGGACCTTGCTCGAGCGGAAGCTCGTGCGCATTGTGGGCCGTAAAGAAGTGCCGGGCCGTCCGATCATGTACGGCACGACCAAGTTCTTCCTTGAGCATTTCGGCCTGAACGATTTGACGCAATTGCCGCCTCTGCGGGAGTTTACGGAGTTAGGCGAGTCCGATCAGTCGCTGTTGCCCATGGAGTCCATGGAGGTGACCGCGCCGACAGCTGCCGAAGAGGCGGTGATCGACATTACTACGGAAGCGATCAAGGCCTTGAGTGAAGAGGCGTCCTCCGTGTCGGATGCAGAGGAAGTCGAGATTGAATCTGTGGTTGAGGAAGAGCGCATGATGGCGGTCGAGGTGAACGGTGAGGATGTGCTCGTTGAGGAATCAGCTCAACAGAGCTAGGTCAGGGTTCCGTCCTAATCTCCGGCGATAGTCTTCCCGCTCAGCGGCCACTCAGATTCCCGCTCCTTGACTCTGTTTCCAGCGCTTTGTTAGACTCGCCAATCCAATTCTAAGTGATTGAAAGACCCTTGGTTCTTGGCGCGGGACGGCTTTAGCAACACGAGGCAACACCAATGATGAAGGCATGGCTTTTTGACGAAATGTTCGAGTTTGACCGGCTGATTTTGTCCGCCGAAGGTACCCAGAGTGAGTGGGGTGCCGGCGATTCGGTCGCCGCGGATGAAGAGCTGCCGCCCGCGCCGCAAAACGTCCAGGCCAAAGCAGGCAATGGTCGGGTCACGATCACGTGGGATGCGGTTCCCGACGCCATGTACTACAACCTCTATTTCCAGACCACGAAGGGCGTGCAGATCAAGTTCTCAGAACTCACCCGCCCCATCGCCAGCGCCGAGGATTTCAAAGCCGTCATCGGGGTGAAGAAGGACAAGGCGACCTGTCTCGAGGGCGCAACGTCTCCCTTTGTCCACGACGATCTCGCCAACGGGACCTGTTATCACTATGTCGTGACGGTGGTCACGCAGAAGGGGGAGAGCCTGGAGTCGCAGGAAGTCATGGCGATTCCCTCACCGTATCTTTTGGCCATGGCCTTCGGTCAAGAGGGCGCGGAGGATGGAGAATTCAGCTCTCCGACCGGACTAACGCTCGACAAAGACGGCAACATGTATGTCGCCGATACCGACAATCATTCGATTCAGAAGTTCTCCAAGGACGGGAAGTTCATCGCTCGCTGGGGGAGTGAACCGAGTTCGCAGGAAGGATGTTTCTATTATCCGCGCGGGTTGGCGGTCGGGCCGGATGATGTGATTTATATCGCCGACAGCGGCAATAACCGCGTGCAGAAATTCGATCTCGAAGGCAATGTCATGAAGGCCTGGGGGAAATTCGGTTTCGCCTGGCGCGGTGCCGACATGGGCAAGTTCGATGTGCCCTGGGGGATCACGACCGATCAAGAGGGCAATGTCTACGTGTCCGACACGAGCAACGCCCGCATTCAGAAGTTTCAGTCCGACGGCCAGCCGCTCTTGAAGTGGGGGCGTGACGGCAGTTTCGACGGCGCATTTTTCTTTCCCCGCGGCGTCGCGGTCGATTTCGTCGGCAACATTTTCGTGGCGGATGAGAGCAACAACCGGATTCAGAAATTCGATGCCCGCGGCAGCTTTTTGACCAAGTGGGGGCGTGAAGGCCATGGGCCGGGGCAGTTCAAGTCGCCCTGGGGGATTGCGTGCGACGCGCTCGGTAACGTCTACGTCGTGGACAACGGCAACCATCGCGTCCAGAAGTTCGATGGCAACGGCACCTTCCTCTGCTCCTTCGGGAACCGCGGAAAGACCGAAGGACAATTGAACTTTCCCTCCGGCATCGCCGTCGACAAAGAGGGCGCGGTCATTGTCGTCGATAGCGGCAACAGCCGCGTCGTGAAGTATGTGCCGACAGAAGAAGAAATCAATCGAGGGAAAGAGCAGTCGCTGCCGGCTCCGGTGGCGGGGGCGGTCCAGCCTCCGCGTAGCGTGGCGGTCAAGCCGGGCGACACGGAAATCTATTTAAGCTGGCTGGATGTGCAGGGTGCGGTCTCCTACAATCTTTATTTCAACACTGCCGCGGGTGTCACCATCCAGACCGGCACCAAGATCGAAGGGGTCACCAGTCCCTACACGCATTCCGGATTGACCAACGATACGCCGTATTTCTATGCCATCACGGCGGTGTTCGAAGACGGCACCGAAAGCGAGGTGTCGGAAGAGGTCACATCGATTCCGGTGCTCATCGACATCACGGCGCCGCAGAATCCCTATGCTGTCATCAATCACGGCGCGTTCATGACCAATTCGCCGGAAGTGGTCGTGACGATTTCCGCCACGGATCTGGATACCGGAGTCGCCGCTTATTTCATTTCGGAAAGTCCGCTTACGCCGATGGGTGGCACGCCCGGATGGGTCGATGTCACAACGGCGATCAAGTTCGGCGCCACGATTCCCTTCATTCTGTCGCCGACCGACGGACCGAAGACCATCTATGTCTGGTTCAAGGACGTGGGCAACAACGTCTCGACTCCGGCCAGCGCCAGCATTCTCGTCAACACGTCCGGGTACGTCTGTGTCTCCAAGTGGGGACAGCCGGGCCGCGGCGCCTCGCTCCTGCACGGGGGCGAGTTCATGGCGCCGTTGTACGGTTTGTGTGTGGATCAGCAGGGGTCGTTGTTCGCCGTCGATAACGGCAACAACCGCATTCAGAAATTCGACAACGCCGGAAACTTTATCATCCTCTGGGGCTGCTTCGGGTCGGCCAACGCGAACTTCCATAACCCGACGGGAATCGCCTGCGACGGCAAGGGCGATGTGTGGGTGGTCGATACCAACAACCATCGCGTGCAGAAGTTCGACGGGAAGCTCGGCGGGTACCTGATGAAGTTCGGGTCGCGCGGCAACGGCGAAGGCCAGTTCAATGCCCCATGGGGCATCGCGGTCGATCGCGTGCGCGGTTTCGTCTACGTCGTGGACAGCGCGAATTTCCGTGTGCAGAAGTTCGATATGGCCGGCGAGTTCATCATGGCCTGGGGCAGCTTCGGCAGCGGCGACGGACAGTTCTACTTCCCGCGCGGCGTGGCCGTAGACCAGAACGACGGCTCGGTGTATGTCGTGGACATGGGCAACCACCGTATCCAGAAATTCGACACCAGCACCAACGTGTTGCCGCAATTGCTGGCCAAGTGGGGAGGCAGTCCCGAGGCCGGCCATGCGAGCAGTCCGCTTGCGCAGGAAGCCGGACAGTTGCGGAATCCCTGGGGCGTGGCGGTGGACGGCGCCGGCGACGTGTATGTGACGGATGCCGGAAACCAGCGCGTGCAGAAGTTCGACAAGGAAGGCAACTACATCACGCAGTGGGGCGGCTACGGGAACGGCGACGGACAATTCAACTTCCCTTATGGCATCGCGGTCGATGCAAGGGGCAGCGTGTTCGTCGTGGACAGCGGGAACACGCGGGTGCAGCAATTCATGCCGGCCGATGAAGGCAGCGAGCGGTTGCAGGAAAATGCCGAGGCGATGGCGGAACTCGATAAAGCGCAACAGACGCGATAGGGCCTGACGGGCGGGCCGTGGGGTGGATACGGGGAGATCATGCTGGATAAAGAACCGCGATTGGGCCTCACATACGACGACGTTGTCCTGGTGCCGGCGAAGTCGCAGGTCCTGCCGAACGAAGTCGAGACGTCGACGCTGGTGACGCGCAATATCCGCATCCACGTCCCCTTTGTCAGCGCGGCGATGGACACCGTGACCGAGGCGCGGCTGGCGATTGCGATGGCTCGCGAGGGCGGGATCGGCATCATCCATCGCGTGCTGTCGCCGGTGGATCAGGCCGCGGAAGTGGATCGGGTCAAGAAGTCGGAAAGCGGGATGATCATGGATCCCGTGACCATCTCACCCGAGCAGACGATCCGCGACGCGCATGCGCTGATGGCGAAGTACCGGATCTCCGGCATTCCCGTCACGAAAGAAGGCAAGCTGGTCGGCATTCTGACGAATCGGGATCTGCGGTTCGAAACACGCATGGATCTCAAGGTCTCGCAGGTCATGAAACGGGACAAGCTGGTGACGGCACCGGTGGGAACGAGTCTTGAGAAGGCCCGCGATATTTTGCACGAGCACCGCATTGAAAAACTGCCGGTCGTGAATAAGAACTACGAGCTCAAAGGGCTGATCACGATCAAGGACATCGAGAAGCGGATCAAGTATCCCAATGCCTGCAAGGATACCCACGGGCGGTTGCGCGTGGGCGCGGCGGTCGGCGTGGGGCCGGATACTGATGAACGGGCGAGTCTCCTGATCAAGGCCGGCGTCGATCTGATCGTCGTCGATACCGCGCACGGGCATTCGCAGGCGGTGTTGGATACTGTGAAGCGGCTGAAGAAGCAGCATTCCGATCTGGAATTGATTGCCGGCAACATTGCGACGGCGGGAGCGGCGAAAGATCTGCTGAAGATGGGTGTCGATGCCGTGAAGGTCGGCGTCGGTCCCGGTTCGATTTGCACGACGCGTATTGTGTCCGGCGCCGGGATGCCGCAGCTCACGGCTATTGCCGATTGTGCCAAAGCCCTTCGTGGAACCGGGGTCCCGATCATTGCGGACGGCGGGATCAAATTCTCCGGCGACGTGACCAAGGCATTGGCCGCCGGAGCATCGTCGGTCATGCTGGGCGGACTTCTGGCGGGAACGGAAGAATCGCCGGGCGAGACGGTGCTGTATCAAGCCAGAACCTACAAGGTCTATCGCGGCATGGGGTCCATCGGCGCGATGGAGCGCGGCGGCGGTGATCGGTATGGTCAGGGCGGACGCCCGGCCCAGAAGCTTGTGCCCGAAGGCATCGAAGGCCGCGTTCCGTACAAAGGACAGCTGGGAGCCGTCATCTATCAGCTGGTCGGCGGCGTCAAGTCCGGGATGGGCTACTGCGGCTGTCAGACGATTGCCGACCTTCAGGAGAAGGCGACGTTCATCAGACAAACCGTGGCCGGTCTGCGGGAAAGCCACGTGCACGACGTGATTATCACGAAAGAAGCACCGAACTACCGGATGGATTGGGAGTGAGCCGGAGCGAATGGCTGATGGCGCATAGCCGATAGCAGAAGCGCCGGATGCCGATTCTTTACTACCTGCCGACTTCTCTTTCTGAGCTATCAGCCATCAGCTATCAGCCATAGGCTCTTTAAAATCATGGAACTCTGGCACAATCGCATTCTCGTTCTCGACTTCGGATCGCAGTACACGCAGCTGATCGCCCGGCGTATTCGGGAGGCGCAGGTCTATTCGCAGATTCTGCCCTGCACGGCGTCCCTCGCGACCATTCTGGCCTATCGCCCCCAGGGCATTGTGCTCTCCGGCGGGCCCTCCAGCGTGTACGAAAAGAAGGCGCCATCAGTCGCGAAGGAATTGTTCGATCAGGGTATTCCGATCCTGGGCATCTGTTACGGCATGCAGCTGGTCACGCACCTGTCCGGCGGCAAAGTCGTAAAAGCGCCGCATCGGGAATACGGCCGGGCCGATCTCCTGATCGATGACCGCAGCGATTTGTTTAAAGGGATCGGGAAAGGCGGCTCCTCGGTGGTGTGGATGTCCCATGGAGACCGGATCGAGCGCATGCCGCCCGGCTTCCGGTCTATCGCCCATACGAGCAACTCGCCGGTTGCGGCGATGAAGCTGGACGACGAGCAGCGGCGGATCTATTGCCTGCAGTTCCACCCGGAAGTCGCACATACGCCGGAAGGGGCGAAGATCATTCGCAACTTTGTCTATGAGATTTGCGGCTGCACGCCGACCTGGACCATGCAGTCCTACGTGGATCAGGCGGTGAATCAGATCCGCGAGCAGGTCGGGAGAGATCGTGTGATCTGTGCGTTGAGCGGCGGAGTCGACTCGTCAGTGGCCGCGGCCCTCACGCATCGCGCCATCGGCGATCAGCTGACCTGTATCTTTGTCGACAACGGCGTGCTGCGGGCCGGCGAACGCGATCAGGTGAAGAAGACGTTTGCGTCGCAGATGCATCTGAATCTGCGGGTGCTCGATCGGACGAAACAGTTCCTGGACGGCTTGAAGGGCGTCACCGATCCCGAGCGGAAGCGCAAGATCATCGGGCGCCTGTTCATTAAGAATTTCGACGTCGAGTCCAAGAAGCTGAAGGGCGTCAAGTATCTGGTGCAGGGGACGCTCTATCCCGATGTCATCGAGAGCGTGAGCTTCAAGGGGCCGTCGGCCACGATCAAGACGCATCATAATGTCGGTGGTCTGCCCGCACGGATGAAGTTGAAATTGATTGAGCCGTTGCGGGAATTGTTCAAGGACGAAGTGCGGGTGTTGGGTACGGAACTCGGGTTGCCGGATGAGATCGTCTGGCGCCAGCCGTTCCCCGGTCCCGGTCTGGCGATCCGGGTGCTCGGCTCCGTGACGAAGGAGCGATTGGCGATCCTCCGTGGAGCGGAAACGATCGTCGATCAGGAGATTCGCGGCGCGGGACTGTACCGCGAAATCTGGCAGTTCTTTGCCGTGCTCTTGCCGATCCGCACCGTCGGCGTCATGGGCGATCAACGGACCTATGACAACGTCGTGGCGATTCGCGCGGTGACCAGCGTAGACGGGATGACCGCCGACTGGGCCAGGATCCCGAACGATGTACTGGGCCGGATGTCGAACCGGATCATCAATGAAGTGAAGGGCGTGAATCGCGTCGTCTACGACATCAGCTCGAAACCGCCGTCCACAATCGAATGGGAATAGCCGATAGTGAAGCGTCGTTTGTGAAGTGTGAAACGCAAGACTGATTTCTTGCGAGCGACGAACGACGAGATACGCTTCACGGAGATTTGAATGGAAACTCGACTTCAGAAAATTATCGCAACGACCGGTCTGGCATCCCGCCGGAAGGCGGAGATGTTGATCGCGAGCGGTCGCGTCACCGTCAACGGCAAGGTGGTGACCGAACTCGGGACGAAGGTCGATCCCGAGCGGGATCACGTGAAGGTGGACGGCAAGCACCTCGAAAACGCACAACCCTTCGTCTATCTCATCCTGAATAAGCCCAAGAACGTCATGTCCACGCTGGACGATCCCGGCGGTCGGCCGACGGTGAAGAATTTTCTGCATGGCGTGTCGGTGCGGGTGTTTCCGGTGGGCCGGCTGGACTTCGACAGTGAAGGCTTGATGCTGCTGACGAACAACGGCGATTTGACGCAGGCCCTGCTGCACCCGCGCTATCATGTTCCGAAGACCTATCTCATTAAGGTGAAGAGCGTCCTGACGGATGCAGAGATCGCCCAACTTGAGAAGGGGATCAAGCTCGAAGACGGCATGACCAGTCCGGCCACGGTGAAAAAGGTCCGTAAGGCCGAAGCCAATTCCTGGGTGGAAATTACGATTCATGAGGGCCGCAAGCATCAGGTGAAGCGGATGCTGGAAGCGGTCGGCCATCCGGTGATCAAATTGACCCGCGTCAAGATGGGCCCGCTCACGCTGGGCGATCTGGGATCCGGCGAGTTCCGGTTCCTGACGGATCGGGAGGCGAATGCGTTGCGCGACATTGTCGAGCAGCGACGGACATTGGAAAAGGAAGGGAAGGACCCCGGTGTCCGGCCGCCCAAGCCTCCGCGGCGCCCGGGCTGGGCGAAACCCTCGAAGACCAAACGGCACTCCACGAAGAAAGCGAGACACGTGGCATGAAGGTGAGGACGCATCGCTGTGGTGAATTGAATAAGACCCATGTCGGTCAGACTGTGGTGTTGAACGGTTGGGTGCAGCGGCGGCGCGATCACGGTACGGTGATTTTTATCGATCTGCGGGACCGGACCGGCCTCACGCAAGTCGTCTTCAATGCGGAGCGCAACGCGGCGGTCCATCAAGGCGGCCATACCCTGCGGAGCGAATGCGTCGTCTCCATCACCGGCCAGGTGATGGCGCGTCCGGATGAGTCCCAAAACCCGAACCTTTCGACGGGCGAGATCGAAGTCTTTGTCGATGCGGTCGAAGTGTTGAACGAATCGAAGACGCCGCCGTTTGTGATTGAAGATGATGCGGAAGTGACGGAGGCGATCCGCCTGAAGTACCGGTTTTTGGATTTGCGGCGTCCCCGTATGCAGAAGCTGGTGAAGACCCGGCACGATATTGCGCAGGCGGTGCGCGGGTTTCTCAATAAGGAAGAGTTTCTCGAAATCGAAACACCGATTCTTACGAAGAGCACGCCGGAAGGGGCGCGCGACTATCTGGTGCCGAGCCGGGTGAATCCCGGGACGTTCTTTGCGCTGCCGCAGTCGCCGCAGCTCTTCAAGCAAGTGCTCATGGTCAGCGGTATGGACCGCTATTATCAGATTGCCCGCTGCTTCCGGGATGAAGACCTGCGCAACGATCGCCAGCCCGAGTTTACTCAGATTGATCTGGAGATGTCCTTCGTCGACCGCCTGGACGTGATGAGCTTAATGGAAAAGATGATCGTCACCGTGTTTCGCGAGGCCGGCGGCGTGCAATTGCCGACCCCCTTCCCGCGGATGACTTATGCCGAAGCGATGGGGCGCTATGGATCGGATAAGCCGGATCTGCGCTTCGACATGCCCTTGTACGATGTGACGGCCTTTGCCGCCTCCAGCGAGTTCAAGGTGTTCAAGGATGCCGCCACGAAGGGCGGATTGGTCAAGGCGCTGATCGTAAAGGGTGGCGCCGCGACGCCGCGCAGCCGCATCGATGCATTGGGCGAAACAGCCAAGAGCTTCGGGGCCAAAGGCCTGGCCTGGCTGAAGATCACGCCCGAAGGGCAGTTGGAATCAGTCATTGCGAAGTTTCTCGATGCCAAAGCCTTTGCTGCGGCCTTGCCTGAGGCGAAGCCCGGCGATCTCGTGCTCTTCGGCGCCGATAAGCCGGCGGTGGTGCACGATGTGCTGGGCCGTATCCGGCTCCAGCTGGGCGAGGAATTGAACCTGATCGACAAGAATGCCTGGAAGCCGCTCTGGGTAACCGAGTTTCCGCTATTGGACTATTCGCCGGAAGAGAAGCGCTATATCTTCATGCATAACCCCTTTGCTGCGCCGATGGATGAAGACCTGGCGCTGCTGGATTCAGAGCCGTTGAAAGTGCGTGCCAAGGCTTACGATATGGTGTTGAACGGGAGCGAGATCGGCGGCGGCAGCATCCGGAACCACCGCAGCGACATCCAGCTCAAGATTCTGGATTTGCTCGGTATCAACAAGGAGCAGTCGCAGGCGAAGTTCGGTTTTCTGTTAGACGCCCTGGAGTATGGTGCACCTCCGCACGGCGGCATCGCGTTCGGCCTTGATCGCTTGATCATGTTGCTGGGCGGCGCTGATTCCATTCGCGATGTCATCGCATTCCCCAAGACGCAGCGCGCGCAATGTCCGTTGACCGACGCGCCGTCGGCCGTGAGCGCCGAACAGTTGAAGGAGTTGAGAATTAAGCTGGATCTTGTCGAATAACCCCAACGCGCGAATCAGCCATGGCTGGCAACAGTATCGGACACATCTTCACCGTCACTTCCTTTGGCGAGAGCCACGGGCCGGCGATCGGCTGTGTAGTGGACGGGTGCCCGCCGGGGATGGCCCTCTCGGTCGAAGACATTCAGGGCGATTTGGACCGGCGCAAGCCGGGCACGTCACGCCACGTCACGCAACGGCAGGAATCGGACAGCGTCGAAATTCTTTCCGGTGTCTTTGAGGGGAAGACGACCGGAACTCCGATCGCCCTCCTCATCCGTAACGAAGACCAGCGCAGCCGGGATTACGGCAACCTTATCGATACATTCCGTCCGGGGCACGCCGATTACACCTATTGGCAGAAGTACGGCATCCGCGATCATCGCGGCGGAGGACGGTCCTCGGCGCGCGAGACAGCGGTGCGTGTGGCGGCGGCGGCGATTGCGAAGAAGTGGCTGCACGAGAATTATGGGGTCGTCATCCGGGGCTATCTGAGCCAGTTGGGACCGATCGAAGTGCCGTTCCGGAGTTGGGACGTCGTCAGAGCCAACCCGTTCTTTGCCGCCAATGCCGACCTTGTTGCGAAGCTTGAAGCTTTTATGGATGACCTGCGGAAGTCCGGCGATTCTGTCGGCGCGAAGATCACCACGGTGGCCGAGCATGTGCCGGTCGGGTGGGGAGCCCCGGTCTATGCAAAGCTGGATTCGGATCTGGCCGGCGCGATGATGAGCATCAACGCCGTGAAGGCGGTCGAAATCGGTTCAGGTTTCGCCTCGGTCGTGCAGCGCGGCTCCGAACATGGCGACGAACTGACGCCGGAAGGCTTTGTGACCAACCATGCAGGCGGCATTCTCGGCGGCATCTCAACGGGGCAGGATATCGTTGTTACGATCGGCATCAAGCCGACCTCGAGCATCCGCGTCCCGCGCCGGTCCATCGACAAGCAGGGCCAGCGGGTCACGGTTGAAACGAATGGCCGCCATGACCCCTGCGTGGGCATCAGAGCCACGCCGATCGCTGAAGCCATGCTGGCCCTCGTGCTTATGGATCACGCTCTCCTGCATCGCGCGCAGAACGCCGATGTGAAGACCGCGACACCGAAGATTCCCGGTTCGTCAAAGAAGACCGCGACCCCTGCGGGCAAGACATCGACCGCGAAGATCAATTCCGATCCTACCGAAGCATAATTTCATTACGAAGCAGAGCCTCGTTCTTCCCGTGGCCGGTCCTTCCGGAGCGGTGTAGAATCCTGTCTGCAATCAAAGGGCTGTTTTGCGGGAAGCTATTATGACGTCTCATGAGGAGAACGGGGGGATGATCGAAATCTATACGGATGGCGCCTGCAGCGGAAATCCCGGGCCGGGAGGCTGGGGTGTCTTGCTGCGCATCGGCAAGGCTGAAACGGAACTCTTCGGCGGGGAGCCGGCGACGACGAACAACCGCATGGAGTTGCTTGCCGTCATTGAGGCGTTGCAATCGCTCGTGCAGCCGGTGGAAGCGCGCATCTATACCGACTCGCAGTATGTCCAGAAGGGCATCAGCGAATGGATCCACAGCTGGAAGCGGCGCGGCTGGAAAACAGCCGGCAAAGAGCCGGTGAAAAATGAAGATTTGTGGCGCCGTCTCGATGCGCTGGCTTCCGGTCACAAGCTTGAATGGCACTGGGTGCGGGGGCATAACGGGCATCCGGAGAACGAGCGCGTAGATGCCTTGGCGCGCGCAGGGCTTGAACAGTCGCGCAGGGCTGGTAAGAAAGTCGGCGGTCCGGTTGCCGCTGCCGCGCCGGTTGCCACTCCTGTCGAAGTGAGGGGCGCTATAGACCACTCTTGCCCCATCCTCGAAATCCAACACGCGACCGTCTATCGGGGTGACACCTGTGTCTTCTCCGATTTCTCCTTTGCGCTACAAGAGGGAGAACATGCGGCGATTGTCGGCCCTAACGGGGCGGGCAAATCAACCCTGCTCAAACTCTTAGCGGGCGGCGTCCATCCCCTGCCGTTGGAGGAGACCAGGATCAGTCTCTTCGGCGAGGAAGGCGGGAATGTCTGGGAGGTGCGCAAGCGGCTTGGGATTGTGTCGCACGACCTTCAGAGGGACTATCTGATCTGTGCAGAGGGGCTGAATGTCATTCTGTCCGGGTACTATGCGAGCAACGACACGTATGAGTATCAGGAGTTCAGCGAGGCGCAGGTCGCACGCGCGCATGAGGTGATGAAGGAACTGGGAGTCGAGTCATTGGCCGGCCGCCGCTTCGGCCATCTCTCAACCGGTGAGCAACGCCGCTTTCTCCTCGGCCGCGCGCTGGTGCACGATCCCTCTGTACTGGTCCTGGATGAGCCTACGAGCGGTCTCGATTTGAAGGCCTGTTTCCAGTACCTGGATCTCTTGCGTGCACAGATCCGTAAAGGAAAGACCGTGCTGCTTGTTACGCATCATCTGCATGAGATTCCGCCGGAGATCGAGCGGGTTGTCTTGCTCAAAGAAGGGCAGATTGTCGCCGATGGCAGCAAAGCCAATCTGCTCACAGACATCAATCTCAGCCGGCTCTTTGACCAGCCAGTAACCCTTGTCCGGGCTAACGGCTGGTATCAGGCCCTGCCCGGTTTACCCTCCTCCTAACGTCACCGTAAACGTCAGGTCTGCATCGATGCGGCGGACTTTCACCCGGACTTGTTGGCCCGGAGTGGTTCGTTCGATCAAATAATTCTTCAAATGCGCCGCGTCGTTGATCTCGGTCTCGTCCACCGCGATGATGATGTCGTGTTTTTGGATGCCGGCCGACTTGGACGGTTCATTCACTTCCTTTACCGCCATCCGCCACTTGGTGCCGTCCTTTACGGCCATCATGTGAATGCCCATCTTCGAGAAGGTCATCGGCTTTCCGTCTATGGCCGATTTCACAATCCGTTCGGCCAACAACGCCGGAATAGCAAAGGCCATGCGGCTGCAGTGGGCGGTGGAGTCGTCGCGCTCGGTCTGGATGATGGCGTGCATGATGCCGACGACATCGCCCTTGTCGTTGAAGAGTCCGCCGCCGGAGTTGCCGCTGCAGGCGGCCACGTCGGCTTGGATCAGTCTGGTGTCCACCGTCTGAAGAAACGTATTCGTATTGCCCAGATGACCGAACGACATCGTCGGGCCCCAGCCCATGGGATAACCGACGGTGAAGACGGTTTGGCCGGGTTGCACATCACCGGAGGCGAAGGCTGCAGTGGCGAGGAGTTTGGCTCGCTGGGCTTCAATGACGCGATACACGACGACATCCATGAAGGCGCTGTCACCGACCAGATCGGCGGTGAGTTCATGCAGATCGGTCGTCAGGATCCGAATCTGTTTCTCAATGATGGTGCCGGTGGTGACATCATGTTTCTCCGCGGCGTGCCGGGCAGTGACAATATAGCCGTCGCGCAGATGAAAGCCGGTGCCGCGAACCAGAATTTTCCCTGGTTTGTCAGGGGTTCGTTGATCCTGCGTATCTTCGAGCACACCGACAGTCGCAAGCTTGGCGCGGTCGAGAGCCGCAGGGGATAGTTCAGCATGGGCGGGAACTGTCAGCACAAGTATCGGGAGTGCAAGCAGGAAGAGGGCGGAGCCACAGACGAATGAATGAATGAAGGCAGTGCGTCGCATGCATGATCCTTTCATGTCAGAGCGGGTAGATGCTCCAGTATAATCCAGAGTGCCGGGTAAGAGGAAAGGGGGGCGTAGGGACAAGAGGTGGGGCACATGCTATGCTGTTCTTGTACAGGAGTGAGCTATGTCTACTATGATGGTTCGGAAGCAGGTGTTCTGCGCGTTGGCGACGATGGTGGTGTTCGCGGCCGGTCCTGTCTTTGCTGAAGAGTCGAAGGGGATGATGGAGCGGGTTGAAACGACGGCGAAACAAATCGGCGAAAAGATTGAGAGTAAGACCAAAGCGGTGGTGAAAAAGGTCGAAGAGAAGCATATCGTGGACAAGGTCGGCGAGAAGCTCAAGAAGGCTGCGACGAAAACGGCCGAAGGGTTCGAAAAAGCGGGAACGAAGATCAAAGAAAAGTTCAACGACTAAGCCGTCTGTTCTCTCACCGGTTTCCGACCACTCCGCTATTTTTTCCGAAGCCCTAAAATCGTTCCGGCCCCGCCTGCTCCGGCTGAGGGGAGATAGCCCGTGAGGACTTCCTTGAAGCCGGCGGCTTTGCCCTGTGCCCAGGCGACACTGTGCGAAATATTTACTTCGATCGCCGTCCAGTCGAGGTCGACGATCCCGGTCATTTTCACGGCAGCCAGGAGCGTCAGCAGCAGACCGGCGACAATCGCGGCGAGTTTGACTGTTCGGCGAATCGCCCAGCCGATCAAGAACCCTCCCATAAAGCTGGCGCCTCCGCGCGCGAGGGCCGGGGACATCATGTCATTCATCCAGGCCCCGAGCCCGGCGAGAGTCGTGGCTCCCGCGCCCAGGAAGGATTTCGAGTCCCACGGAGGATCGGCGAAGAGTGCATCAAGGGCGCCGGTTGCCAGATGGTTCCTGGAATCCTGCTCGTCCTGGCTCATGAGCCTGTCCCTTCAAAGGTGTTGCACACGTTGGGATCGCCGCTTTCCAGACCCCGTCTGAGCCAGGTCGTCCGTTGGTCGGATGAACCGTGCGTCCAGCTTTCCGGTTGGACGTAACCCTGACCCATTTTCTGCAGGCGATCGTCGCCGATAGCGGCGGCGGCTTTGAGCCCTTCTTCGAAATCGCCCGGCTCGATCAGATTGCGCTTGCGGTGGGCATGGTGGCCCCAGACACCGGCGAAG